>Ga0157378_10003639_pt1 | contig 13646 bp, 7 predicted proteins | sample M65metaG_FD_115309 | JGI IMG/M metagenome (GOLD analysis project Ga0157378, IMG submission 115309) | Miscanthus rhizosphere microbial communities from Kellogg Biological Station, Michigan, USA - M6-5 metaG | ecosystem: Host-associated > Plants > Roots > Rhizosphere > Soil | place: USA: Michigan...
CACACCTACAGCGACTCCGACCCCCACGGACACTCCGACACCGACTCCCACGCCAACCGACACCCCGACACCAACACCTACGCCCACCGATACCCCGACGCCTGGGCTGGCTATCAAACGGAATGGCAGGCGCTGAAGGACTTCATCAACTCGAATAACATTCACAACATCGTCTTCATTTCGGGCGACCTGCATCAGGCTTCCATCGACAATGGCAGCGAGGCTGGCTTCCCGGAAATGTGCGCGCCCACCGCGAACAAGGTGCGCAGCGGTGACTGCGCAACTGGCACCAAGGGAAACTGGAGCGAAGGATATTACGACGATGACTGCGCCGGGTTCGGCTTGGTCAGTATTTCGCAAAATCCAGATCGATTGACGCTGCAGACTGCGGATGAGTTCGGGACGGTACACCTGTCTTACCAGGTGATTTCCACTCAACCGACGCCAACGCCTACACCTACTCCTACCTCAACTCCTACTCCCACCCCGACTGAAACACCCACACCAACGCCGACGGATACTCCGACGCCGACTCCCACCCCAACCGACACTCCCACACCTACAGCGACTCCGACCCCCACGGACACTCCGACACCGACTCCCACGCCAACCGACACCCCGACACCAACACCTACGCCCACCGATACCCCGACGCCTACGCCTACGGAGACACCTACTCCGACGGCGACACCCACGCCGACTCCTGTCCCACCCTCCATCAGGACTCAGCCGGCCAACAGGACCGTTAACCTTGGCCAGACCGCCCAGTTTAGCGTTAGCGCAACTGGAGGCGCTCCTTTGTCCTACCAGTGGCGCAAGAACGGCAGCGACATTAGCGGAGCCACCCAGGCATCCTATACGACACCGCCGACCACCGCCGATGATAACGGTGCGCTTTTTTCAGTCGTGGTGACCAACGGCGGCGGCAGTGTGACGAGCAATAACGCGACTCTCACCGTAAGGCTACCTCCCTCGATAATTACTCAACCTGCCGATACCACCGTTAGACGCGGCAAGAAGGCGAAGTTCACCGTCACCGCCACAGGGGCTGCCCCATTGCAGTATCAATGGCGCAAGAACGGCCAAAACATCTTCGGAGCGAACAGAGCCTCATACACAACGCCAACGACTACCATAGCTGACAACGGCTCCCGGTATTCAGTAGTCGTTACTAATAACGTCGGCAGCCTCACGAGCAACAGTGCGACGCTTACGGTGCAATAGACGAAGGATTCCGATTTCTGGTGATGCCCACCCCGGGTCAGGCGGTCGGCGTGGCTGCAGCCCGAAGATAGATAGGTTCCGTCCGTGAGGATGATATACGTGAATCACGTATATCACCCTCCGCAGGCTCTAATCGTCATGGTCAAACTCGGAGCACAAGCAGCCCGTCCGGCCCCGGCAGTCGATTTCCCGAAATAGCAGGCGCGTTCGGTCCGACCGTTCGATCGGTCCGCCTTGCTTCGGTAGCGCTTCTTGCGCGGCGCGCAGGCTCTCCCGACGTCGACTGCCCTCGAAAGAGGAAACGCCACTGTTTCCAGCCGTCGCGGGCCCCTTGGGGACATCGCCGCATCCCTTCGCCCGGCTAAAACCAGAAATCTTCAAATTTTTTTGAAACTTCGGGGTTCAGAATCCGTAAACAGTTATGAAGATGAAAATCGGTCAGGTTGAAGGCGGTTGTTCCCCCCGGATTGTCCACCCAGAGCAACCCCTGGACATGCCGTGCCGCAGGCCCGCCCGGGTCTGCGGTTTCGGCTCTCCGGAACAATCCCTACACCGAAATCGGAACGAGTTTGGGTGAAGAACGAGCGCTGGCGGAAATGTTCGGTCGCGCGTCGCGAATTTCCCTTTCGCCAGATCTGGCAGGAATATTGGCCGATGAAGACAACCGTTCGGCAGCCGAGAGTGGAATTTCCCGCTGACGCAGCCCGCGTGGCTCCCCAGGCGCGAACATTTTGCCTAACGTCTAAACTAAATTTTGAACTTGCGTAATTTTGCGGAGCTTTACAGGATATCAGAGCATGACATCCCACGCCTCGGCGGAGGCAGATGGCGCCGGTCGTCATTTCACAACGACGCGCTGGAGCCTGATTCTCTCTTCTCTCAAGGGGGATTCAGACAAAGACAAGGCAGGCGAGGCGCTTGCCCAACTTTGCCGAATTTATTGGCGCCCAATTTTTGCCTTCGTTTGCCGAAAAGGGCATTCGATCCCCGACGCGCAGGATCTGACCCAGGACTTTTTTTTGATGGTGCTCAAGGGTGATCTACTCCGACAGGCGGATCGAAGCCGCGGGCGCTTTCGTTCGCTGCTCCTCACCGCTCTGCAGAATTTTTTGATCGATGCGTTCGCAAAGCAATCCGCGCAAAAGCGCGGCGGCGAAATGCAATTCGTTTCATGGGATGACTGGATGGCGGAGGCGCCCTCGCGTCTTTCGATCCCGGCGGCAGTGATCGAAAAATGGCCGGCGGAAAAGATTTTCGATGTGCGCTGGGCCGCCACTGTTGCAGAGCGCGCGTTGCGGCGCTTGGGCGAAGAATGTGAAAGCCATGGACGCCGCCGCGTCTTCGATGCGCTGAGCGGTTCGCTTGCGGCCGACAGGGAAGACATATCCTACGAGGCGCTCGCGCAAGGACTCGGAGTCGAGACGTCCGCGATCAAGCGACTGCTGCATCAAATGCGCCTGCGTTACCGCCAGCTGCTACGCGAGGAGGTGGCTGAAACGATCGAGAACCCAACGGACATCGATGACGAGCTACGTTATCTCTGTTCCGCCCTCGCTGCCGGGAGGCAAAGTTAACTCTTATTTGACGTTCTTTTGCTCATGCCAAGCCAACAACCCCTAACTCTTACCTTCCCCCGATGAACACCTGCGGCCTAACGGACTCGCTCGCGGACATCGCTTCCCAGGCCAAGGAATGCCCTGTCTGTCATAGTCTGCCTCATATCTCTCGCGGCCTTTGCCTCGGCTGCCTGCTAGAGAGTGGTATGATCGAGGTAAATTGTGATGCGACGAGTTTCGCTCAGACGCTCGAGGCGATAGAAGTTCCAGACACGCAATGGCAGCTCGGTAACTACGAAATCCTGGAAGAAATTGGGCGCGGGGGAATGGGTGTCATCTATCGCGCGCGACAACGGCACTCACGCCGAGTCGTGGCATTGAAGCGGGTCCTTAGTTATCACGCCGACTCACGCGATACGCTGGCGCGTTTTCGCCGGGAGGCCGAGGCGGCCGCCAGCCTTGATCATCCTAACATCCTGCCGAGCTACGAAGTAGGCGAAAGCAAAGACGCCGTGCCCTACTTTAGCATGAAGTACGCTTCGGGCGGCAGCTTGCAGCACGCTGCCCCAGCTTTGCGTGACAACCCGCGGGAAGTGGTGCGCTTGATCGCAAAGGTCGCGCGCGGCGTGCAGTACGCACACGAGCAAGGCATTCTCCATCGTGACTTGAAGCCGGGAAATATCCTGCTCGACAGCCGTGGCGAACCGCTTGTGAGCGACTTTGGGCTCGCCAAATGGCTCGATGCATCGAGCGACCTGACGAGGACGCTCACGATTTTCGGCACGCCCGGTTACATCGCACCCGAGCAGGCGGAAGGTCCGGCGGCGAATCTAACAGCCTCGGCGGACGTTTATAGTCTCGGCGCGATTCTGTTCGATGTTCTGGCAGGTCGGCCGCCATTTCTGGGGGAGCATGCGCTTGCAGTTATCCGCCAGGCCGCGGATAAACCCGCACCGAAGCTACGTTCGTTAGTCAAAAGGGCTGACGCGGACTTGGAAACGATCTGTGCGCGGTGCCTCGAGCGCAATCCCGCTGCCCGCTATCAATCCGCCGCCAATCTCGCTGAAGACTTGGAGCGCTGGCTGGAACACCGACCAATTGTGGCCCGCCCGGTCTTGCCGCCGGTACAATTATGGCGTTGGTCGCACCGCAATCCGGTATTTGCGGGGGCTATGGCAGCGGTGCTCGCGCTGCTCCTGCTCAGCGGCGTTTTGCTTACAGCGCAGCTACGCGGCCGAGCGCGGATGAAGGCGGAGATCGAAAAGCTTCGAAAAGGTGTGATGGAGTTCGCTCAGACCGAGGCGCAAATATGCCAACCCGGTGAGAAGAAAGTACAGGACGACGTTTACGCCGAGCTGGCGAACCAACTCGGGATCGACGTAAAACAATTACGCGAAAGGCTGCCGCCCTTCGCGGCCTATCTCAGGCGATCCCCCAACGCGTCTTCTTACGAGCGAGCGAATGCCGCCTATGTGGCGAAGGACTACGCCGAAGCGGAACGTTTAGCCGTCCAAGCCGCGGGCGAAGCCAGGAAAGCCAAGCCAGCCAATCCGAAGGCCGTAATTCAGGCGCTGGAATTAGCAGGTTTGTCAGCGCAGGCCCAGATCCAATATTCGCGGGCGATGGGATATTTTCGCGAGGCGGAACCGCTTACCGACGTCAAACGCAATTCCGAAGAGTGGGCAAAGTTGCAGGATGAGATTGCCGATCTTTTATTCGCGCAGGGGAATTACGTTGTCGCGGAGAAACTATTTCGTGGCGTTATCGAGATTCGTTCTCGTGTTCTCGGCCCCGAACATCCCGACACTCTGGCCAGTCGCCATAGACTCATCTATGCGCTGAACGAAGAAGAGAAGCACGTAGAGGCTGAAGCGGAGGCCCGCCAGGTCGTCAAACTGAGGGAAAAGATTCTTGGTTTGGAACACCCGGATACTCTTCTCAGCCGTTATAACCTCGCTAACGCGCTCTACCATGAAGGCAAGTATGCCGAGGCTGAGCGAATGTACCGCGTAGTGCTTAAGTTGGATGAACGGGTTATCGGCGCCGAACACCCTCGGACATTAGCCGCTCGCATCGGTCTGGCTAATTCACTTAACGATCAGGGTAAGTATGCCGAGGCAATAGCAGCGTATCGCGATATCATCAAACTCGACGATAAAGTGTATGGCCCAGAGCATCCCGTCACGCTGAATGATCGGATGGATTTGGCCACGGCGTTGCAGGCTGATGGCAAATACCCACTGGCAGAAACCGAATACCGCGCCGTGATCAAGCTTCAGGAAAAGGTACTCGGCCCGGAACACGCGCATACGCTGAATACGCGCAATAACCTTGCCGAGATGCTCGATGACGAAGGCAAGTATTCGGAGGCGGAAAAAGAGTGCCGTCACATCATTGAGATCGAAAAGAAAGTGGTCGGGCCGGAACACCGTTTAACCCTGAATAGTCGCGGCAACCTGACCGTAGCGGTGATTGGGCAGGGCAAAACCGAAGAAGCGGAGACTCGGGTCGAGGAGGTCTTGAAGTTGATGGAAGAAAGGCTTGGGTGGGACTATCCCGACACCGTAAATTTCACGGTCAGATTCGCGACCGCTCTGGCCCATCAGAACAAAAAGCAGCAGGCCATCGACATCATCGAGCGAGCCGAGGAGCGCGCTCGCAAGAACTTAGGCCCGGACCATTCACTGACGCAGAAATACGCCGGGTTATTGCGAACTCTGAAAGGGCAGTAATGATAACCACCTCGGGTCGACCGAATATTCTTGACGGCAGGGCAACGGATTCATTACACAAAGCCAGAAAGATACCCATGAATCCGCCAATCGATCGCGGCTGGACTGCGGTTCGGCTTATGTTCGAACTGGTGGTAGCGAGCTGCTTTCTCGCCCAGGTCACGACTGGTTTGGCACAAACGGGTGTCCCCGTTATCACTACTCCGGCCGACCTGCATTTCCTGGACGTAAACACAGGCTTTGATACGACGACACATTCTGCATGGACAGTGCAGGCACCCATGCCGACCGCTCGCGCTGGTTTCGCAACTGCTTCAGGAACCGATTCCAGCCTCAACCCAATTACTAGAGTCTATGTTATGGGCGGGGCCGTCCTAAAGGACTGTACGACAGTTGACATCGTTGAGGCCTACGATCCGGCGAGTGATACATGGATCAGCAGCAACAATGGCGACTTGCAACCTATCCCACCTCCGCTTCGATGGCGCCCAACCGCTGCTACCCTCGACAACGTTATCTACATAGTGGGCGGAGGAGCGACCGACCAGGGCTGCGGAGGGGATGCCCTTGCCACTGTTCAGGCGTACGACCCGGCTACGAACACATGGATAACTAACCTGCCATCCATGTCTTTCCCGCGCCTGCAGGTAGGAGTGGGTGTCGATACAGTGAATCATCTTCTCTATGCCGTCGGGGGAATTGATTCCGGCCCTCTTTTCACGCCTCAAAATCACGTCGAAGTGTTTGATCCGGCCGCCAATAATGGCATGGGGTTGTGGACCACCCTGGCACCTCTCAACACCGCCCGGGGACTTCCTGCGGTTATCGTGTTCGCGGGCAAAGTCTATGCTGTCGGCGGACAAACAAATCATGACGAGGCTGTGACGTCGGTCGAGCAATACGACCCAATTAGTAACGCGTGGACCACTCTGCCCTCATCTGAACCTTCTCCGGATCGGACGGAAGCAGGCACTGTAGTTCTAAATGGTAAGGTCTATGTCTTAGGAGGCACGGAGGTCGGGACAAATGGCCGGCCGCTCGCGACGACTAACGTTTATGATCCAGCGACCGATACGTGGGCGGTGGGCACTTCGATGCCCACGGCCCGCCGTGACCTTGGCGCGGCTGGAATAAACAATACCATCTACGCGATAGGCGGCGGAGCACCAGCAGGCAGGGTAGGTGAACAGTTTACTTACCAAATCACGGCCACAAACAGTCCAACGGAATTTACCAGCACAGCTTTGCCCCCCGGCCTTACGCTTGATAACATCCGAGGTATCATCTCGGGTGTGCCGACAAGTCCCGAAGAAGGGTTTCTGGTGACATTTACGGCGTCGAACGATAAAGGCGCAGGGCCGCCACAAAATGTCAGTTTTTATTTCGCCCCACATCCTTCCACACTCGTAGCTCCCAATATCATCAGCAGCAGTTGTGTAACAGGGCGAGTCACGGGAGCAGCCGGCCAGCCCTTTACCTATCAAGTGCTGGCCACCAATGCCAGCCCAAATGCTGTATTCAGCGCTACCGGGCTGCCTTATCAGCAACTAAGCATAGACCCAGGGACAGGTCTTATCTCCGGGATCGTAACTCCCGCGGAGGACGGCGCGGTCCAGAACTTCGGCGTTCAAGTTGCCTTAACCGACGGAACGTCAACCGCACAGTCCTATCTGGAATTTACGTTTGTGACCTCCCCATTGCCCGTCATTGATAGCCCGTCGACTGTACCTCTGATTCTAAATCAATTCTTCTTTTACCAGATAACTGCCGACGCGCATGCTGACTCCTTTGATTTTCTCGGCTTGAAGGGGCTTTTGAATCAAGACCTGCCAGGCGGTTTGGTTTTCGATCGGCAAAAGGCGACAATCTCGGGCGTATCCACCGGAAGGCTGCTTGGTCGGCACAGGCATTCAGAAGAAGACATATCGGCTCGTCCGCCTGCCGCCGGTCATTCATTCCGTCCGTGGTTGGATAAGATCGACACGATCAAGAAAGAACCGCCACCGCATATTCAACTTTTTGCGACTGACCCCATCAACGGAACCGGCACCGCGCCCCTCAACTTTGTCATCAGCCTGCACGACTTTGAGGCGGAATCATTAGCAGACGAGACATCGCCTGGAACACCCTATGTGGTCTTCAGCAACGATCCGCTCACGAGCAACGGCTCGGCCGGACTACTCGAGGCCGCAAAGGTGTTCGACTTTGTGACCTATACCGTCCCGGTCAATGCGGCCGGAACCTATGATGTGAAGATTGGGATCAAGACGGATAGCAACCAAGGCATGTTTCAGCTTGCGATCGATGGTTCCAATCAGGGACTGCCTCAAAATGAGTACTCGCCCGTACCTGGTTACAACCTTCTGGATCTTGGCCCTGTGACATTTGCCGAAACCGGGAACCATGCTTTTCAGTTCCAAGTTTCCGGACGCGATGCAAATAGCAGCGGCTACCAGCTGATTTTCGATTACATCGATTTAGACCCTCATCCCGAAGTCGAGTCGCTGCCGATCCAGACGAACTCTCCCTACACCGTCGTCACCGATCCGAATCTGAGTGGCGGCAAGGGAATACTTCTCCAAGCGACTAGTCAGGGCGAATCCATCAACTTTACTGTGCCCGTCGCGGTGGCGGGAATTTATGATGTGAGTGTTGGAACCGAGACGAACTTCAACGAAGGGGTGTTTCAGCTTGCAATTAACGGCACTCCTCAAGGCTACCCACAGAATGAGTTCACACCGACTCTTAGGTATGGCGCTCGCGACCTGGGAACAGTTACGTTAAGCGCAGGACCGCAGTCATTCCAGTTTACGGTCGCAGGACGTGATCCGCAGAGCGGTAACTATAAGCTCGCATTTGATTACATCGAGCTGACTTTGGCTACTCACTTTGAAGCGGAGAAGGTGCATGTGACGGCGACAGCGCCGCTCCGCCGTATCACTGATGCAAATATGAGTGGGCAATCTGGCATTATTCTCAACGCTACAAATGTGGGCGACCTCGCCACCTATCGTGTACCAGTCCCGGTCGCGGGGACATACGATATTAAAGTTGGGGTAAGGAAGAGCAGTAGGAGCGGGATTTTCCAGCTTGCGATCGACGGGACGAATCAGGGATCGCCTCAAGATACCTATTCCGCCGGAGCTGATTATACGGTTTTAGACCTTGGCAGGGTAACGTTCTCAGAACCGGGTAACAGCCAGTTCCAATTTTCGGTTACAGGGAAAAATGGGAATAGCAACAGTTACCAGCTGATTTTCGATTACATCAATCTAGTGCGCTGAGATAGCCGCGGCTTACCCTGCCCAGAACAAAAAAGTCGCAACTGGTTCAGCCACCGGTGCATTGACGTTCATGCGGCTGAAAATGAATAATAACAAGCATCAAATGAATGCCGCGCCAGGATTGCCCGATGTTCTAAGGGGCGGCTATAGTATGTCGAAGACAATTGTCTGCACCGCTGGACTGATGTTGTTGATTCTGGCCGCACGTTCCTGGGTATTTGCAGGCCGCACGACCGGGCGCAATGCGAGAGAGAATGAATTAACTTTCACAGATGTTACGACTGCCGCAGGACTAAAGACGAGCGGTTATACTTTTGGAGATCCAATCTGGGGGGATTTCGATAACGACGGGGATCTCGACCTTTTTGTGGAGAATCATCTCTACGGGCCCTCCTGTCTTTATCGGAGTAATGGCAATGGAACCTTTACGGATGTTCTCCGGACTTCCGGAATTGGTAAAGGAGGCGACCGTCATGGCTCCGCTTGGGCTGACTTTGATAATGACGGCGATTTGGATCTGTTTATTACTTACGGAGCTGGAGCTGGGCATAACTTAGGCACGAAAGAGGACGAGCTGGCAGAAAATCTGGGAGGGGCGCAGTTCACTAATGTTGCTCCGGCAGCCGGGGTTATCAATACGTGGGGCCGCGGACGAAGCGTGGCTTGGGGCGATTATGACGATGACGGATATATTGACCTCTTGCTCGGCAACCTTGAAACCGATTTGGTTCTTTATCGAAATAATGGAGATGGAACCTTTACCGACGCCACCGCCCAAGCAGGCCTGACTGGCCTGCAGTACATCGAATGCGTGTTTGTGGATTATGACAACGATGGATTTCCGGACATTTTTTGCACCGATTCCCAGGCACATAATCCTCCGCCGGATATCCTGCTCCGAAATAACGGAGATGGAACATTTGCTAACGTATCCGCCCAGGCCGGAATTCAGCCTTTGGTAAACGGCCGTTCCCTGGCTTGGGGCGACTATGACAATGACGGGGACCTCGATCTCTTTATTTCCCGGGGAACCGACAACGGCAACCTCAAGCAGACCTTTTATCGGAATAACGGCGACGGCACATTTACGGACGTAACCGACGCGGCTGGTTTGGGTCTGGTCGTAAACAATCGCGCGGCAGCATGGGGGGATTTTGATAACGACGGTTACCTGGACCTTTATGTGGTCAACTCAGGGAGCGACCCCGTCGGCAAAGGTCCGAACTACCTTTTCCGGAATAATCAAGATGGGACATTTACCGATGTAGCGAGTAGCACAGGCGTGGCGGACGCCGTGATAAGCCGCGGACGAGGCGCGGCCTGGGGAGATTTTGATAAGGATGGGTTTCTTGATCTCTTCATTACCAATGGCGAGGATAACACTGACTTTAATGAGGGACCGCAGTTCCTTTTCCACAACGGCGGCAATGGTAACACCTGGCTGGAAATTGAACCCGTTGGGACGATCAGTAACCGGCAGGGATTAGGGGTCAAAGTTACCATTCAGGTCGGTTCTACGGTGCAATATCGGGAACAGAATGGGGCCACCGGACATTTCCTATCTCAAGGTGCCGCTCCGATTCATTTCGGGTTGGACCAAGCGCTAGTGGTGGATCAGGTGACCTTGCATTGGCCGAGTGGCGTTAGTCAGACGTTAACCAATGTCCCTGTGGATCAGGAGATCACAGTCGTAGAAGCTACCCCAACTCCAACGCCGACTCCAAGTCCGACTGATACGCCCACGCCAACTCCAACCCCAAGTCCGACCGATACACCCACGCCAACTCCAACCGACACTCCCACACCGACACCTACCCCGACCGATACCCCAACCCCGACACCTAGTCCGACCGAAACACCTACTCCAACGCCGACCCCCACTGCGACCCCGACCCCAACGCCTACTCCGACGCCAGTGCCACCCTCGATTACAAACCAGCCGGCCAATAAAACGGTCAAGCTCGGCCAGACGGCTAAATTTAGCGTCTCAGCGACGGGCGGTGCTCCGCTAAGCTACCAGTGGCGCAAGAACGGCGAAGACATCATTGGGGCGACCGGCGCGTCCTATACCACCCCGGCAACGACGGCTGCCGATAACGGTGCACTCTTTTCGGTAATGGTTAGCAATGGCGGAGGTAGTGTGACGAGCAATAACGCCACTTTGACGGTCAAGCTGCCGCCCTCCATTACAACTCAGCCGGCTGATACAACAGTTACCGCAGGCAGAACGGCAATGTTTACTGTCACTGTCACTGGCGCAGCCCCATTGAGTTACCAATGGCGCAAGAACGGCCAAAACATCACAGGAGCGACAAGGGCCTTCTATACTACGCCGCCGACCACTATAGCCGACAATGGCAGTCTTTATTCAGTTGTCGTCACTAACAAACTCGGCAGCATCACGAGTGAGGATGCTACGCTTACCGTACATTAGGAAGCAACTACTATCCTTTTTCCCCGGAGATCGAATCGATCTCCACTCTTCAATCCGGCAAGGAACGCTTGTCGCTAGTTATTTATTGTCGTAGACGGCGACAAACTTACGCCCGATTTCGGCGAGGCGTTCTCTCAGTTTCACGGGTTCTAGCACTTCCGCCTGGTCACCCCAACTCAGGATCCAGCGTTCGATTTCCTCCAGGCTGCCGAGTTGCAATTGCAATTCCATCCTGCCGTCGCGCAGTTCTTTTATCCGTTGTGAATGATGCCACATCCGCTCGCGCACGAGCTGCGCGGCAAAGGGCTGAAAGACAATGCGGACAGCGATACGGCCGTTGCCTTGGAAAACACCGAAACTGGAGTCGAGAAATTTTCCGATCGAGAAATTCGATGGCCGCTTGAAGCGGGCCCCCGTCCGCCGTGGCTCAGAGATGCGCGGGAGCGCGAACGTCCGGAGCTGCTGGCGATCGAGATCGAACCCGAAAAGATACCACTGGTTATCGACACAACCGAGATGATAAGGCCTAACGCGACGGGTTTCGGCTGAGGCGCTGCGCAATTTTCGATAACCAAACTCAATCTCAGCCGAGTTCAGCACCGCGTGACTAAGAAGTTCGAATACCTCCAAGTCCGCCTTGCTCTGTCCGGCACTGCGAAATGAGATGGCCGCATCGAGATCGCTCCAGCTAAAAGTGATTTTGTCCTTCAGACCGTGACCTATCTTGTGGAAGGCCGCCCTTAGCGGCGCCTCGAAGGGCGTCCCGCGATATTGCTCGAGCGCCTTTTGTGCGACAAAAAGCGCGACGATTTCTCCTTCGGTCACCTGGATATTGGGGAAATTGGTGACCGGTTCCGTGTAAACGAAACCGAAATGTAGTTGGTCATACTCGATCGGTAATCCAAGCGAGTAGCGCATGAACTCGATGTCACGCTGGATCGTCTTGGAGGAGACCTCCAGCTCGTCCGCAAGCTTGCGGCAGTTCGGGAATTTTCTCGCCTGGAGCTGAGCGTGCAGCTGCATCATACGCGCGAGAGGCGGGCGCGAGAATTGTTCGGCGACTGCCGGTTTAATCTTGCGAGTGCGGTCTGCTGATGGAGTCAGGGCTATCGGACGTACCATGTCCTACCTGTAGCGGAGCTAACCCGAGGAGTGCAAGTAGATTTGATCCTGGGGCGAGAAAAAACCAATTTAGTCGGACAACTTTTGTCCTACGCGATGTGATATTGTGGCGAAAACGTGCATCGAAAAGCCGGCCTCCACCTCTACACCAGCAATCGTCTTGAGCTTCTCGCCGACGCGCTCGCACAAATGGTGCGATCTCCGCTGCGCGATCCGTTTGCCGCTGAGGCGATCGTTATCCCGACTCTCGGTCTGGAACGTTGGTTGACCCAACAGCTCGCGCTCCGGCAAAAAATTTGCGCCAACGTTTCCTTCCTTTTTCCGCAAGTATTCGTTGCCGGACTAATGGACAAAGCGTTGCCCGGCCGAGCCGCCGCTCGCTTTTACTCACGCGAAAATCTCACTTGGCGCATCATGAAGTTGCTTCCGACGTTCGCGGGCCGGCCTGAGTTTGCTGAGCTGCAACGCTACCTTGAACAACCCCGCCCAGAGCTGCGACGCTTCCAGCTCGCGGGCAAGATTGCCAGCTCTTTCGATCAGTATCTCGCTTTTCGACCGGGGATGATTCTCGATTGGGAACGCGGCTCGGGAAAAGATTGGCAGGCGATTCTTTGGCGGGAAATGAGCCGCACCGCGCCCGGATTACACCCGCCGGCTCTGGCGGAGGAATTCACGCATGCCTTGGAGAAGGCTACCGCGCCGCTGCCCGAGCGCGTTTCATTTTTTGGAATCTCGATGTTACCGCCGTTCTACACCCACTTTCTCCAGGAACTGGCGGAGGCCACTGAAGTGCACCTCTTCATGATGCGCCCGACTCCGGAATGGTGGAGCGATATCCGATCTGAACGCGAGGAACTTCGTGCTCGCCGTAAGGCGCCCGAGACTTTGCAGCTCGATCTGCAATTTGCGCGGGGAAATCCACTCCTCGCTTCCTTTGGAAAAATCGGTCGCGAATTTCTTGAGAGCGTGACGGAGTTGGATGCGGTCGAGGAACACGACCGGTTTGAAGCGCCGCCTAACGACACCATCCTCGCGCAGATTCAGCATGATATTTTTCAAGTGCACGATCCGACGGGTCATGCACGTCGGCCGATCGCCGACAAGGATCGTTCCCTCCAATTCCATTCCTGCCACAGCCCCATGCGCGAGATGGAGGCGTTGCACGATCAATTGCTCGCCATTCTGGAAGCGCAGCCCGATTTGAAACCTCACGACATCGTCGTAATGGCGCCTGAGATCGGGAAGTACGCTCCATTCATCGAGGCGGTCTTCGACACCGCGGCCGAAGCGCTCC
>Ga0157378_10003642_pt1 | contig 13643 bp, 9 predicted proteins | sample M65metaG_FD_115309 | JGI IMG/M metagenome (GOLD analysis project Ga0157378, IMG submission 115309) | Miscanthus rhizosphere microbial communities from Kellogg Biological Station, Michigan, USA - M6-5 metaG | ecosystem: Host-associated > Plants > Roots > Rhizosphere > Soil | place: USA: Michigan...
CGCGAGCTGCAGCGGCTCGATCCGCGTTTCCGCGCGCGGAGCGCGGACGGCGTCCACGACATGCTCCTGTCGATCGGCGATCTGACGTTCGAGGAGGTGGCGGCAAGGACGGTGTCGCCCGATGTCGCCGCCAGCGTGAAGGACCTCGTCAAACAGGGCCGCGCCGTCATGCTCGACATCGCCGGGCCGGGCGAAGACAAACGATACGTCGCCGCGGAGGACGCCGCGCGCTATCGCGACGCGCTGGGCGTCACGCTGCCGCCCGCGTTGCCGCCGTCGCTCCTTGGGCCGTCGGAGCTGCCGCTCGGCAACCTCATTCGCCGCTACGCGCGAACGCACGGGCCGTTCACGGCGTTCGAGCTTTCGGCGCGTTTCGGCCTGAGCGGCGCGCTCGTCGAGACGGGCCTCGCGTCGCTCGCCGGCGACCGTTCGATCGTCGAAGGCGAATTCCGTCCCGGCGGGACGACGCGGGAATGGGTGGACGCGGGAGTCCTCCGGCAGATTCGCCGGCGGTCGCTGGCGAAGCTGCGGCAGGAAGCCGAGCCCGTCGATCAGTCGGTCCTCGGCCGTCTGGCGACACGCTGGCAGGGCGTCGCCCGCCGCCGGCAGGGCGCCGACGCGCTGCTCGACGTCATCGAACAGCTGCAGGGTGCGCCGATCGCCGCGTCGATTCTCGAAACGGAGATTCTGCCGGCGCGCCTCGACGGCTACGAGCCGTCCGATCTCGACTCAGTCGCCGCAGCCGGAGAGGTCGTGTGGACCGGCGTCGAGCCCCTCGGCGATCGCGACGGCCGCATCGCGCTCTACCTTGCGGATCAGATGGTCCGGCTGAAGCCGGACGCTACCCACGTCCGAACCACGAACGACGAACGGGAAACGGCAATCCTCAATCACCTCGTCAAGAACGGCGCGTCGTTCTTCGGCCCGCTGCACGACGCGGCCGGCGGCGGCTACCCCGCCGACACCGTCAACGCGCTGTGGTCGCTGACGTGGCAGGGCCTCATCACCAACGACACGTTCCAGGCGCTGCGCGCGTTCACGGCGTCGCACGCGCCGAGCCGGCGCCGCCAGCGCAAGCCTGTCGCGCAGGCGTTCCGCTCGCGCCGCAGCGCGCCGCCGTCGGCCGAGGGCCGGTGGACGCTGACGGCTCCAGATGTAGTGCAGGCCTTGAGGCCTGCCCGGGCGGACGCGAACCTGAAGGTCCGCACGACAGACTGGGCCCATGCCTGGGCGCAGCAACTCCTTGCGCGTCACGGCGTCCTCACGCGCGAAGCAGTCGCCTCCGAAGGCACCAGCGGCGGCTTCGGCGTCGTCTATCCGGTGCTGAAGGCGATGGAGGAAGCCGGCAGGATCCGGCGGGGGTACTTCGTCGCCGGCCTCGGCGCGACGCAGTTCGCGCTGACCGGCGCGCTCGATCTGCTGCGGTCGCTGCGCGACCCGTCGCCGGACGAGCAGGACGTCGAGGTCGTCGTGCTGTCGGCCACCGATCCGGCGAATCCGTACGGCGCAGCGATCAGATTTCCAGCAGTCTCAGCGGGCCGCGGAGCGACGCGATCGGTGGGCGCGACCGTGATCCTCGTCGACGGCGCGCTTGCGGCCTACCTTGCCCGGGGCGATCGACAGCTGCTGACGTTCCTGCCGGAAGCGGAGCCGCAGCGATCGAAGTTCGCCAAAGCGATCGCCCGCGCGCTGCGCGAACGTTCACGGATGCCGGTCGGAGAAGATCAGGCGCCGAGAGGAATGCTGCTCGAGGAGATCGACGGCGTGCCGCCGGCGGCGCACCCGCTCGCGCCCCATCTGGGGAGAATCGGATTTCACACGGGCGCGATGGGATTCTCAGCGCACTAGGGGGTGCGCACCCAACGATCGAGTCCGTGCCGCCGAACCACGGCGCCGTAGACGTTGCCCTGCCCGTCCACGCCGACGCCTTCGGCGCCGCTGTGATCCGCCGTCGTCCCCTCGGGATCCTCGATGAAGTCGATGGGCACGCCGTCGCGCGCGCTGCCGATGCGGAAGCCCTTGCGCCAGCCGGGATTGTCGGGACCTGACTCCGAATCGGCGACGTACATCATGTCGTCTTTCGTGATCCAGATGCCGCTCGGCCGGCCGAACTGCTTCCATGTGTCGAGAAGCTTGCCGTCCTGGTCGAAGATCTTGATGCGGTTGTTCTCGCGATCGCCGACGAACAGCCGTCCCTGCGAGTCGATGGCGATGGTGTGCGGTTCGCTTATCTCTCCGGCGCCGCTGCCCTTCACGCCCCACTCCTTGATGTAGGCGCCGTCTTTCGTGAACTTCACGATGCGGCTGTTCGGCGATCCGCGATGGCCGTCGGTGACGAAGATGTTCCCGTTGTCGCCGATGACGACGTCGGTCGGCATGTTGAAGGTGTCCTTGCCGTTGCCGGCGACGCCCGGCTTGCCGAGCGTCATCAGCAGCTTGCCGTCGCCGCTGAACTTGTAGACGACGTGGCCCTTGCCGGCATTGCCGCGCGAGTCCGTCGTCCAGTAGTTGCCGTCCTTGTCGAGGAACGCGCCGTGCGGGAAGACGAACATGCCCTCGCCCCACGCCTTGAGCAGCTTCCCGTTCTTGTCGAACTTGAGAATCGCCGGCTCGCTCTCGCGGCCGATGCAGCCGTTGTTGTCTTTCGCGAAGCAGCGCGAGAACACGAACACGGTGCCGTCCGGCGCAATATCAACGGACGTGACCTCGCCCCAGGTTTTCCCGGCAGGCAATTGTCCCCAGTCGGTCGTGCGGCGGTAATGATGCCGTTGCGCCTGAACAACGGCGACCAACAGCAGGAACAACGCAATCGCGCCAACCAAACGTCGCATCTTGGTCATTGTTTCGCGTCCAGCGGCCAGATTATATTCACGCCGCTCGTTCGATCCAGCTCGCGATACTGCTCGGGCGAGAGATAGACACGACGGTCATCGAAGTCCGCGCCAATCCAGATTCCTGAAAAGCCCTCGTCGGGAGAGTAGTGCGCCACGACGTCGCCCTTCGCATCGGTCTGTCCGAGCTCGCGAAACGAGACGTCACAGCCGTCTCCGTCGGCAAACACCATCGTCCTCGCCGGTGTTCCGTCAGGGCGACGAATCCGGAAGACGAAGTCGCGTTCCGGACGCTTTTCCCATCGCGCGCGCACGACATGCTCGATGCCAGGCTGCAGTTCGTGCCACCACATTCGCTCACCAGCGTAGTGTTCTGCGAGCAGAAACAGCCTGCCTCGGGGCGCACGGAAGCGCGCGATACCGCCGGCGTCCGTGGTCACGTCAATCGCCCCGATGCCATCTGGTCTCGCGCAATGGCCGAGCAAGGTGGCATAACTCCAGATCGAAGCTTGCTGAAGAACTCGAGGCGTGCCGTCGGGGTTTTCGAGTCGCAGCGTCTGCGGCACGGCTGGCGCCAGGTCGATCGTGCGGGCGCCGCCTGAGACCGTCGTTGTGCCGAGGGATTCCAGCGCGCGATCCAGCTTCGATAATTCGCCGATGTCACCGGCGCTGTACAAGCCAGCATCAGGAACTTCGACGACTAGCAACAGTGACGAGCTACCTGGCAGAGGATCGTGGTCCAGGACTTCTTGAGACGAGAGCGCGATGTGAAGCCAACCGTTGCTCACATCAGCGATCTTGTACGGTTCAGGCAGTCCGCCTCGGTTTTCAAAGTAGAGCCACACGATCGCGCGCGCGACCGGCGCGTTCGAGATCGTCAGACGATAATCACCGGTAACGGTCTGTGCTGTCGCCGCACCAGCGATCAGAGCACACAGAAAGCCGACGGCAATCCTCACAACGCGCATCGGACTGAGTCAACGCTGTCCGTGATGATCGTCGTTAACCAGTAGCTTGGCGTCCGACTCCGTGCACTTCGGCGATTCCTCGAGCGGCTCGGTGGATGGCTTGACCACGCGCGGCGCCATGGTCCAGGGCGACGCCAGCACTTTGGGATCGTCGACGGTCGCCTGATAGACGAGATTCGCGCCGCTGCGCCAGAAGCGCTCGGTCACGTGCATCGAGTCCGAGTGGAAGTAGCCGTCCTCGCCGAACCAGGTGCTGTCCACGAAGTTCACGACGTCCACGACGAGCGTGTTCCCGTCCCAGCGCGCGACGGCGTCGCCGTAGTACGACGGGTTGCCGTCCTTCTTGTGCGTCCCGCCGACCGGGATGATGCGGTACGGATCGCCCGAGATGTCTTCGTAGAGAAACACGAACTCACTCGGCAGTTGAATGATACGGCGCGGCAGGCCGATGCGCGGGATGCCGGGCCGGTCGCAATAGAACACCGGATCGGTCCGGCTCTCGTGATCGAACAGATCCTTCACCTTCGCGCGGAACTCCGGCTTGTAGACCGGCGCGGGCGTGAACGGCAGCGCTCCCGTCACGGTCTCGGCCGCGGGACGCCGGCCGCTGCCGTCGATGGTCTTGATCGTCGCCGAGCCGTTTGTGGTTTTCTTCAGCGCGATCGGCGGCAGGTCGATCGAGAACAGCCACGTGCCGCTCAGGTCCGGATGACCGGCGTTGCTCTGCGCGGCGACAACGGCCACCGCCGAGACGGCCAGCAGGACTGCAAGGAAGGACTTCATCGATCGCCTCCCGGGATGACCAATTCCAGTGCGTTGCCGTCGGCGTACGTGATCTTCAAGAGATACCCGTACAGCGATCCGTCCTTTGCCCGGTTGCCCTCCACCGTCACCTTCTGGCCGATGGCCTTCGCGAAGTCGGCGCGGCTCACCCCGACGCGCCGGAACCACGCGGGCGGATTGCTCTCGAACTTCCAGGCGTCCTTGCCCGCCTCGATGAAGACGACGATGTGCGGGTTGACCCAGTCGACCTTGGTCAGCGTGCCGCTGACCGTCATGCGGTGCTGGACGTCGAATTCCGCAGTGGTGGAGTGATGGGCGAAGGCCGGGAGCGAGCCGGCCAGCACAATCGCCGCGCCGAGGACCACCTGTCTCATGCGGTGGATGCTAACAGACTTTCGATCGCTTACCGCTCCTGCTCCGCAAGGATCGCCCCGCCACCGAAGCTCATATGCTCCGGCACCTGGCCGCCCCGGGTGATGCGGACGGCGCAGTACTTGAACTCCGGGATCTTGCCAAACGGATCGAGGACGGGATTGGTGAGCATGTTCGCCGCCGCCTCGTAGTAGCAGAACGGCACGAACACGGCGCCGGGCGGCGTGCCCTCGTCCGCGCGCGCGTAGAGCGAGATGCTGCCGCGGCGCGACTCGATCGTCAGCGTCTCGCCGGGCTTGACGCCAAGCTGATCGAGATCGAGCGGATGCAGGGACGCGACCGGGTCCGGCTCGATCGCGTCGAGCACGGACGCGCGCCGTGTCATCGACCCGGTGTGCCAGTGTTCGAGCTGCCGTCCGGTGATGAGCACCATCGGGTACTCCGCATCGGGACGCTCGGCGGCGGTGATGAGATCCGCAGGCACGAACTTGGCGCGGCCGGTCGCGGTGGGGAACGTGTCGCAGAACACGACCGGTTGCCCGGGGTCGCCTTCCTGCAGGCACGGATACGTGACCGACGACTCGCGCTCGAGACGATCCCACGTGATGCCCGCGATCGAATCCATGCACTTGCGCATCTCGTCGAACACTTCGCGCGGATGGGAGTACGTCCACTCCAGTCCCAGCCCGCGGGCCAGCTCGTTGATGATCCACAGGTCGGGCTTCGCCTGCCCCGGCGCGTCGAGCGCCTTCCTGCCCAGCTGCACCATCCGATCCGTGTTCGTCACGGTGCCGATCTTCTCCGGCCATGCCGTCGCCGGCAGAATCACGTCGGCCAGGTACGCCGTCTCCGTGAGGAAGATGTCCTGCACCACGAGGTGGTCGAGATGCGCGATGGCTTCGCGCGCGTGATCGACGTCCGGGTCGGACATCGCCGGGTTCTCGCCCATGACGTACATGCCGCGGATGTCGCCCTTCTTCGCGGCGTTCATGATTTCGACGACGGTGAGGCCGGGATCCGGGTCGAGCGGCATGCCCCACAGCTTCTCGAACCGCTGCCGCGCTTCCGGCGTGCCGACGCGCTGGTAGTCCGGATAGAACATCGGGATCAATCCCGAGTCTGACGCGCCCTGGACGTTGTTCTGCCCGCGCAGCGGATGCAGACCGGAACCAGGCTTGCCGATTTGTCCGGTGGACAGCGCGAGCGCGATGAGACAGCGCGCGTTGTCCGTGCCGTGGATGTGCTGCGAGATTCCCATCCCCCAGAAAATCATCGAGCCCTTCGACGTCGCGTAGAGCCGCGCGACCTCGCGGATCGTCTGCGCGTCGATGCCGCAGATGGGCGCCATCTTCTCGGGCGCGAAGCCCTTGACGTTCTCCGCCAGCGCCTCATAGCCGGACGTCCGGTCACGGATAAATGCTTCGTCGACGAGACCTTCGGTCACGATGACGTGGAGCATCGCGTTCAGGAGGGCGACGTCCGTGTCGGGATTGAACTGCAGCACGTACGACGCGTGCCGCGACAGATCCGACAGCCGCGGGTCGGCGACGATCAGCTTCGCGCCCGCCTTCGCGGCGTTCTTCATGAACGTCGCCGCCACCGGATGGTTGCTCGTCGGATTGGCGCCGATGACGATGATGACCTCGGCCTTGTCGGCGTCGCGCACCTGGTTCGACACCGCGCCGGAGTTGATGCCCTCCATCAGGGCCGCGACGCTCGAGGCGTGGCAGAGGCGCGTGCAGTGGTCGACGTTGTTCGACCCGAACCCGGTGCGGACCAGCTTCTGAAACAGGTACGCCTCTTCGTTCGTGCCCTTCGCCGAGCCGAATCCCGCCAGCGACTTCTTCCCGTGCGTGTCGCGGATCGTCTTCAGGCCGCCGGACGCGAACGCCAGCGCCTCGTCCCACGTCGCTTCACGGAACACGTCGCGCCAGTTGTCGGGATCGACGACGAAGTCCTTCGTCTTCGTCATCCCCGCCTTCCGAATCAACGGCGTCGTCAGGCGATGCCTGTGCTGGACGTAGTCGAAGCCGTACCGCCCTTTGACGCACAGGCGGCTCGAGTTGGCCGGGCCGTCTCTCCCCTGCACGTAGAGAATCTTGTTCTCCTTCACGTGGTACGTGAGCTGGCAGCCGACGCCGCAGTACGGGCAGACCGACGGCACCTGTGTGTCGGCAACGGTCAGTCCCACCTCGCGCGCGGGCATGAGCGCGCCGGTCGGACACGCCTGCACGCACTCGCCGCAGGCGACGCACGTCGAGGCGCCCATCGGGTCGTCGAGGTCGAACACGATCTTCGACTCCGCGCCCCTGAACGCGTAGCCGATGACGTCGTTGACCTGCGTTTCACGGCAGGCACGCACGCAGCGTCCGCACTGGATGCAGGCGTCGAGGTGCACGGCAATCGCCGGGTGCGACAGGTCCTCGGCCGGCTGGTGGCGCGACGCGAAGCGCGGCTTGCCGACTGAGAGCTTCTTTGCCCACTGATCGAGCTCCGAGTTCAGCGTGTACGACTGCTCGGGGATGTCCGAGAGCAGCAGCTCGAGCACCATCTTCTGGCTGGTGACGGCGCGGGCGCTGTTTGTCGTGACGTCCATCCCCTCTTTCGGGTACCGGCAGCAGGAGGGCGCGAGCACGCGTTCGCCTTTGACCTCCACCATGCAGGCGCGGCAGTTGCCGTCCGCGCGCATGCCGTCCTTGTAGCAGAGGTGCGGCACCTCGATGCCCTGGCGCTTCGCCGTCTGCAGCAGCGTCTCGCCGTCCAGGGCTTCGACCGGCTTGCCGTTCAACGTGAACGCGACCGACATTACTTAATCTCCTGCGGGAAGAACTTGAGGACGGACAGCGCGGGGTTGGGCGCCGCCTGGCCCAGACCGCAGATCGACGCGTCCACCATCGCCTGCGACAATTCTCTCAAGAGCGGCTGATCCCATGTGCGCACCGCCATGAGCTGGACGGCCTTCGCGGTGCCGACGCGGCACGGCGTGCACTGGCCGCACGATTCCTCGGAGAAGAACTTCATCAGGTTGCGCGCCGCACCGGCCGCCGTGTCCTGATTCGACAGAATGACGATGGCGGCCGATCCGATGAAGCAGCCGTGCTCGTTGAGCGTGTCGAAGTCGAGCGGGATGTCGCTCATCGACGCCGGCAGGATGCCGCCGGACGCGCCGCCGGGCAGATAGCCGTAGAACGTGTGGCCGTCGCGCATCCCGCCGCAGTACTCGTCGATGAGCTCCCTGACGGTGATGCCGGCCGGCGCGAGATGGACTCCCGGCTTCTTCACGCGCCCGCTGACCGAAAACGAGCGCAGGCCCTTTCGTCCGTGGCGGCCGTGGCCGCTGAACCAGGCCGGGCCGTTCGTCACGATGTCGCGGACCCAGTGGAGCGTCTCCATGTTGTGCTCGAGCGTCGGCCGTCCGAACAGGCCGACCTGCGCCAGGTACGGCGGCCGCAGCCGCGGCTCGCCGCGCTTCCCCTCGATCGACTCGATCATCGCGGACTCTTCGCCGCAGATGTAGGCGCCGGCGCCCCGGCGCAGCTGAATCGGCGGAAGGGCGCACGGCGGATCCGCCTGAAGCGCCGCGATTTCGCGTTCCAGAATCGCGCGGCAGCCGTGGTACTCGTCGCGCAGGTAGATGTAGATCTCGGCGATGCCGACGGCCCAGGCCGCCACGAGCGCGCCTTCGAGGAACCGGTGCGGGTCGCGTTCGAGGTAGAAGCGGTCCTTGAACGTGCCGGGTTCGCCCTCGTCGATGTTGATCGCCATCATCCGCGGGGCGGGCTCGGCCGCGACGATCTTCCACTTGCGGCCCGCGGGAAAACCGGCGCCGCCAAGGCCGCGAAGGCCCGAGTCTTCCATCGCGGCGACGACGTCCTCGCGCGTCCGCTTGCCGTTGAGGCAGGCCGCCGCGAGCTCGTAGCCGCCGCTCGCGCGATACGCCTGATACCTGATCGGCTCGGGCGTCACCGTGTCCTTCACCGACTTCGTCTTGACGAGCGCGGCCACTTTCTCGGCCGTCGCCCTCGGCACGGGATTCTGTCCGACGACGGCGACGGGCGCGGTGTCGCAGCGGCCGACGCAGGGCGCGTGCAGCACCCGGACGTCTTTTCCCAGCACGGCCGGCAGTGTCTCCAGCAGCGAGCGCGACCCGGCGAGGTCGCACGAGATCGAATCGCAGACGCGGACGGTGATCGCCGGAGGCGCCGTCTCGCCGTCCTTCACGACGTCGAAGTGGTGATAGAACGTCGCCACCTCGTACACCTCGGTCATGGCGAGCTTCATCTCGGCCGCGAGCGCGACCAGATGCGCCGCCGACAGACAGCCGAAGCGATCCTGAATCTTGTGGAGGTGCTCGATCAGCAGGTCGCGCCGGCGCGACGCGCTGCCGAGAAGCTCTCGAACGTCCTGGCGCGCCGCCGGGTCGACACGACGGCCCTTGGGTGTCGCGCGGAAGCGCGCACCCTTCCCCTTCTTCTTGTCCTTCGACACGACCTTATTCTATCCGGTCGCTACGGAGCGGTTAAGCCGGGCTTCACCAGCACCTGCAGCGGCGGCGGGATCCGCGCGTAGTCGCCGCGGTCGACGACCGGCGCGACCGGCGATGGTCCATGGGCGTTCAAGGCGGTCGTGCCGGCTGGACCGAGCATCATCCCGACGAACGCGAGCGCGTCCTGCTGACGGGTGCTGGTCTTCACGACGGTGACGCCCCACGCGACCCGCGCGCCGGGAATCGTGACCGACGCTGCGGCGCCGGTGACACCCAGGCCCGGCAGCGTCACGCTCGCCCTCGCGTAGTCCGCCGCGTGCGCCGGGTTGGACAAGTCGATCCGATCTGACAAACGGATGTACCGGTACGTGGGATTCCCGAGCGCGGTTGCCGCCGCGCTGTGCTCGTACGTGAACTGAAAACTGAAGTCCTTGCCGAGCGCCGGCGCGCCGGGTCCTCCGGCGGCGGGAATGACCTGATAGTGTTCGAGGAGCGAGTTGTACAACCCCGCGACGCCGTAGTGCCGCTGCGCAAGTTCGAGAATCATGTGCGCGCGATAGCCGCCGGGATCGAGAAACGGATGCGCACCGCCGACACGAACACCCGGGGCCAGCAGTCGCTGATACCAGTTGGCTTCCGACACGCCCTGGGCTGCGGGATCGGTGGTGAGGTAGGCGAGCACCATCCGTCCCTCCGCAAACACCACCGTGTAGTCCGCAAGGCCCGCGGGCTTGAGCATCCGATCGATCACGAGATAGTCCGCGGACGCGTACACGTCGCAGGCCTGGATCCCGGTGGCCAGTTTCCGCGCGAGCGCCACGCTGCCGCCGGAGACGTCCGACACGCGGACGTCCGGGTGCGCTGCCGTGAACGCCTTCTCGACATCCGCCAGCGCCGCGCTGAGGCTGCCCGCGTGACAGACGACGAGCGGCCGGCTGGTGGATTGCGCGCCGACGGCTGCGACTGCTGCGGCGAAGAGCGCCGCGCAGCAGCCCAGACGCCGCCTCAAAACGAGAGCTCCATCGACGCGGCAACTGTCCTCGGCGATCCAAGATGCGCCGTGTAGCTGCCGACGTTGGTCCCGGTGATGTTGCCCGGCCCGAGCGTGGACCAGTAATGCGCGTTGGTTGCGTTGTTCACCGTCAGTCGCCAGATCGTCGTTCTGTTCATGATGGAATGCACGTACCGCACGCCGAGATCGACGACGCTGTAGGCGCCTGTCCACGTGGAGTTGATGTCGTCGATGGGACGCCGGCCCACCAGCTGCCAGTTGACGTTCGCGAACGTGGAGGGACCGAGCGGAAGCCGGTACTCCGCCATCAGGTTCGAGCGATACGCAGGTATACCCACGAAGCGCTGCCCGTCAGTGGCCGGATTGCCGGTCTTCGTGATGCTCGCATCGAGCACGGTCAGGCCGCTCGACGTGATCAGGCGATCCGTCAGCCGGCCGCCCACCATGAGCTCGACGCCGTAGTTGATCTGGTCGCCGGAGATCTTGAACACGTTGTCCGCGGGATCGGTCGTCGCGAACGGCCGATCCAGCCGGAACACCGCCGTCGAGACGTCAACGCCCTTCAGCGCCACCTTGTATCCGACCTCCGCCTGCGTCGTCCGGTATGGCGGCAGCGCCTGTCCGGGATTCGCGGCCGTGCTCGCGGCGATGTCGCCCTGCTGCAGGCTGCTCGAGTACGTCCCGTAGAGCGTCATGAGCGGCGCCGGCTTGAAGATGAGGCTGACCGACGGGCTGACGCCGTTCGTCTCGTAGGCGCTGGTCCTGACCGCGGCGTTGTTGAAGGTGTCCGCCGAAATCCAGTCCTGGCTGAGGGCGATCCTGACGGACCAGTGCCGATCGATCGTCGCCAGATCCGACGCGTTGATGCCCTGCTGACGAACGCCGCTGGAGAGAAAGATGTTGTCGTGGGAAGGCACGCCCGCGGGCGGCAACGCAAACACCACCGGTGACGCCACGCTCGCGGATCCGAGGAGCACGCTCGCGGCGCTCGGGTTGCTGAAGTCGGAGTACGAGTTGAACGTGTAGCCGGCGGTCCCCACCGAGACGTCGTGGCTGATCGCACCCGTCCGGACGCGGCCGTTGAGCGACACCAGATCGCTCAACACGCGGAACTGCGGGGCGAATCCGATCGCGAGCGAGGACGTATAGGCTCCCGCGCTGCTCGTGAGCGCGTTCACCTGCGTGCTGATACTGCGGTCGGCGCGCTGGTTCAGGACGCCTGCCGTCAGACGCCACGCGGAGTTGATCTGATGCCTGACGCGAACCTGCGCGATGTTCGACGTCAGATTGAGGCCGGCGGATTCCTGTCCGAAGCCTTGCGTTGAAGGATCAGGAGCATCGGTCGGCAGCTCGATGAACGCGCTTCGCGCGTTCGCGCGCCCGTACGTGAACCACCCGGGAAATCCGCGCTGCACCACGTTGTAGTAGCTGTAGAGACCTTCGATCGCCGTGCCGGACCGCGGGGGGAAGTCGGCGGCCAGGCTCGCCAGGCCGCGCCGAAGCTCGCTGTTCCTCACGAACGCCTGACCGTCGCCGAAGAGCATGTTGGCTCGATACCCGAATCGTTTTTCGTCACCCCCGCGGCCGCCGACGTCGGCGCGGATCGTCCCCACGGCGCGATCGTCGTAGCCGAACGTCACCTGCCTGATCGGCGTGTCGGTCGGCCGCTTCGGGACGAAGTTGAACATGCCTGACGGATTCGCCGCGCCGTACAGCGCGCCGCCGACGCCGTTGAGCACCTCGATCTGCTGCAGGCTTTCTACACTGTTCGCGCCGGTGACGACGATGCCCATGCCGTCCATGCGCGCGTTCTGCATGTTGCTGCCCTGCATGCCCCGCGTGGCCGGCCGCAGCACTTCGGATCCCTGCATCTCCTGAAAGTGGACCAGCGGCAGGAACTTCGAGGCCTCCTTGAAGTTCTTCACCTGGCCGTTGTCGATCAGTTCGCGCGGCAGCACGCTGATCGTGTACGGCGCGTCGAGCAGCGCGACATTCCCTGACGATCCCAGCGCGCCGACGGCGCCGGTCCGGTATCCCCCGGCGGCCCCGGCCTGCGCCGTCACGGTCACGGCTTCCGTGCGCGCGGCGAGCACAAGACCGACGTCTTCCCTGACATCGCCGCCGGTGTAGGTCATCGCGGAGCTCGTCGCGGTCTGAAATCCTTTCGCCTGCACTTCCACGACGTACGTCCCGGGCGCGGGCGTCGTGAAGCGATACCGTCCCTGCGCATCGGTCGTCGTCGTCGCGGTCACGGCGGTTCGTGTATTCGTCAGCGACACCTGCGCGCCGGGAATCACCGCCTGCTGCGGGTCTTTCACGACACCGCTGATGCTGCCCTGCTGCGCCCAGACGGGAGCTGCCATGAGAAGAGCCCAGATAAACACATACACCTGCAGCTGCATCCAATCGCCTCCAGCGACCGCTATGTTCTGCGGAATATAGCGCTCGGTATCTTACCCGACTCGCGGTGGCGGCCAGCCGAGAGCAGCGTTCAGCCGGAGTGACGTGGTAGCATAAATGTCGATGCGTGTTGAGTTTCTGGGCATCCCCCGTGAGCGTGCCGGCGTCGCCGAGCTCGAGCTCGATGCGGACACGCTCGGCCAGCTGCTGGCCGCGCTCGAGCGCCGGTTTCCGAAGCTCGACGCCGTCATCGACGCCGGCCGGCTGCAGCCGTCGTTTGTCGCGAACCTCAACGGGGACAGATTCATCAGCGATCCGCGCACCAGCCTCTCAGCCGGCGACTGCGTCCTGATTCTTTCGGCCGATGCCGGCGGCTGACATGGCGGCGGCACCGTTCGGTTATCACGGCGCCTATCTCCGCATCGATGTCACCAGCGGCACCGTCGAACGCGTGTCGATTGCCGAAACCGTCCTCCGCCAGTATCTCGGCGGTGCGGGCCTGGGCGCCTGGCTCATGCTCCAGGAAGGCGGAGCGACCGCGGAGCCGCTCGCGCCGGAGGCACCGATCGCCTTCGTCTTCAGCCCGCTCGTCGGCAGCCCGCTCACCACGTCCGCGAAGTTCGCGGTCGTCAGCAAGAGCCCGCTGACCAACCGCATCAACGACTCGCTCGCGAGCAGCGGCTTCGCGATCGCCGGCAAGCGCTGCAGCTGCGACGCCATCGTCCTCGTCGGACGCACGGCGGAGCTGTCGACCCTCATTGTCGATGACGGACGCGTCCGGCTGGAGAGCG
>Ga0157378_10003643_pt1 | contig 13642 bp, 10 predicted proteins | sample M65metaG_FD_115309 | JGI IMG/M metagenome (GOLD analysis project Ga0157378, IMG submission 115309) | Miscanthus rhizosphere microbial communities from Kellogg Biological Station, Michigan, USA - M6-5 metaG | ecosystem: Host-associated > Plants > Roots > Rhizosphere > Soil | place: USA: Michigan...
GCATCTTGAGTGTTCAGCAACACCTCGTTTGCCGTCGCGGCTACTGTTACTGATTCAGAAACGGCTCCAACCTCGAGCTGCATGTTCACCTCAGTGGGCTTGGCCACTAATGCCTGAATATTGGTGATGATGCCTTTCTTGAAGCCGGCTGCCTCTACCTCCAGCCGGTACGGACCTGGCGGTACCAACTCAAATACATAGTTGCCGCTGTCGCTCGTTGTCTGCGTCCGCGGTGTATTTGTTTCAGTGTTCGTGAGCGTCACGTTTGCACCGCTCACAAGCTTTCCAGTCGGATCGGTGACGGTTCCGCGCACTGATGATGTGCCGGTTTGGCCGAGTGCTGTCATACTCGAGATGCTGAGCAACACTAGTAAACCGCAGGCCAAACTAAGTTGTATCCTGAAATAGCTATATCGTTTCATTGGTTCCTCCGAAGTATGTGTAACAAGTTCTTGACTGCCGGATCAGTTCCCGCTTGTAGGCAGCGGGCAACACAAACAATCCGACAGGTACACTGGCGTTGGAAAACTGGGCGGTACTTCTCAAGAACATTGTTGTGTTCATTGAGCGTATTCGATGCGTTGTGTGTTTGCGGATCCGAACCTGAGCTAGCCGCGTCCGAAGATCCGAATTAATGCGAGACGGCTATAACTTGATACAAGTAATGATTCACTTAGACGCTTGCAGATATTATTCCGCGAACGTTATTTCGTAACGTAGCTATGAAAAATCTATGATTACTGCATGAACGCTGGGCGAGCGGAGCCCAAGTATATCCAAATTCGCAGCCTAGTCTATAGATTTTTGGACGGGAACCGTCCTACACAGGATAAATTCTCAGACGGTTTATGGAACACTAATTGGTGAGTCCGTTGACGAGCATCACGCTTAACTCAGACATTAGAAGATACGCGGGATTGTCGACCGACCACATCACCTCGGGCATATCGTCGCACGAAATCGCCATCGCTATCCTGCCTTTCTTGGAATAGATGATTCCGATTGAACTTCTGAGACTATCCAGCGCCCCGTACTTGCTCGCCATCGGCACGTCCCAAAGCGAACGTCCTATTGCGTACCTGTCTTGTTCTCGCTTCATTAAATCGATCATCTCTTTTGAAACCGCGCTACTGATCACTTCGCCACGTTCAAGCTTTTCGAGCAACAACACCATTTCATGCGGAGTTGCCATGCCGAGCCCGAAGCGCTTGTTCTCTGGATCTTTGCCAGCCTTACTTTCACCGCCGCTGCCGACCTTGCGCATGATTTTGATCTGATTAAAACCGAGCGACTCCATGCGTGCGTTGACCGCATCGGTCGTGAGAACTTCGAGAACAAGATTTGTGGCAGTGTTGTCGCTAATCAACATCATCAGGTTGACGGCATCGCGCAGCGTAAGTCGCAGTCCATCAGAAAGTTCAAAAAGGATTCCCGACCCGCCGTACTTCTTCTCTTTTGTTAGAACTACCTCATCGGTCCATTTAGCGCGACCTTCAGCAACGCGTGCGAATGCCTCAACCATCACGGCGATCTTGATTGTGCTGGCTGTTCTTACACGCTCGTCCCCGTTGAGAGTATAGGTTTGACCCGTATCAAGATTCTTTGCATACAAACTCACGTGGCCTTTGAAAGATGCAATCTTGTTCCTTATTTGCTGATCAAGGGAGCTAGTAGCTGACGCTGAGGTTTGAGCTGTTATCGTCGAAGTAAGCGCAAACAGTAAAAGGCAAACAGTCAATGCAGTCTTAATCATAAGGATTGGCAAGTGTCCTGGCGCAAAACCGCAAGTGAGCGGAATGAGATTCGTACCTCGCGGTAACGGGTTCGTTCGAAGCTTCTTCTCTGTGTAACCTCTGTGTACTCTGCGTCTCTGTGGTGCGTGTCTGCTGCCTCTATTCACCACGGAGACACAGAGTACACAGAGGTTGCACGGAGAAGGGCCATATTGCAATCGCAGTTGGCCTACTTTAAAGATAACCCCTCGCGATCAGCAATTCAGCATTGAGGATGGCAGCGCCAGCTGCACCGCGGATTGTATTGTGACTTAGAACAACAAACCTGTAATCCAGCACCGCATCATTTAGCAAACGGCCAATCGTAACGGTCATGCCATCACCTGCATCGCGATCGAGTTTCGGCTGCGGACGATCTGGTTCATCGCGGACCACGATTACCTGCTGCGGCGCAGAATAAAGTTTCAGTTCCTGCGGGATTGAACTGTACGATTCGAATGCTTCACGGACTTCCGCAATCGAAGCCTTGCGCCGAAGCTTTACTCGCACTGCTGCCATGTGCCCGTCCATCACGTTCACGCGATGACACTGCGCACTAACTGCAATCGAAGCGTCGGCGATCCGGTTGTCATTTACGCTTCCGAGAATTTTGCGCGTTTCTGTTTCGATCTTCTCTTCTTCGCTTGCGATGTAAGGCAATACGTTGTCGAGGATATCTAAGGACGCGACCCCTGGATAGCCGGCACCCGACAGCGCCTGCAAAGTAGTTGCGACGGTTGCTTCAACTCCGAAGGCGACGTGTAATGGTGCAAGCGCTAAAACCAGCATGATCGTCGAGCAATTTGGATTCGTTACGATGAAACCGCCGGACGAATAGTGGTGTCGTTGCTGGTCCAACAATGCCAGGTGGTCGTGATTAACTTCTGGAATCAACAACGGCACATCAGCGTCCATGCGAAATGCGGAAGAGTTGCTGATCACGGGATAACCTGCCTGGGCAAAACTGTCTTCGGTCTCACGCGCGATGTCGCCAGGCAGACTCGAAAACACCAGATCGCAGTCGAGTGGTGGACGAGGTGGCTGCACAACTAACGCACGTAACGCACGCGGCATCGCTCCGTGCAGACGCCACGAACAAGCTTCTGCGTATTGTCTACCTTGCGATCGATCGGACGCGGCAAGAGCTGTTATTTCAAACTGCGGATGGTCTTCAAGTAACTGGGCAAATCGCTGCCCGACCATTCCCGTCGCTCCTAAGATTCCAACTCGGTATTTCTTTGTCATAGCTTGATGTCCTTGGGGCAGTAGCCCGACTGTTAAGGAGGGCTCAGATCCGCTCCGCAACGCAGCCCTCCCTGACGGTCGGGCTACTGCCCCAACTTTCGCAATCCTTCTTTCATACGTCGTACACCCTCGCTCAACACATCGAGATCAGCACAAAACGACACTCGTAAAAAACCATTCCCTTCGCTACCGAATGCAGATCCAGGAACAGTGATCACACCTTCTTCTAAGAATGCATCGGCCACCTGCATCGATGTGCCATATCCACTAACGTCAAGCATCGTATAGAACGCCCCAACAGGCGCTACTGCACGCAGATTCAATTCTTTATCGATCAGCTGAAGCAAATGCCGGCGGCGTTCAGCAAAGATCTTTCGAAAGCCGGCGCGAGCCTCTGCCGCTTCGTCAGTCCACGCAGCTAATCCCGCTTTCTGCGAAATCGTTGAAGCACACGTTGTAACGTAGCCGTGCAAAACGAGCGCAGCCTTGATTACTGCTTCATTGCCCGTGATCCATCCCAGTCGCCATCCAGTCATGCTCATCGATTTCGAGAGACCACTAATTACAATCGTGCGTTCATAGAACGACGAAGCTGACTCCGGATGGTCGCCATAATAAAGCTCGCGATAGATCTCATCGCTGATCAACCACGCGCCGTGGTCTCTGAGTGCATCTGCGATTGCGGCGAGGTCAGCATTCGAAAGCATCTGCCCTGTCGGATTTGAAGGACTGATGCACACTACGACCTTCGTACGCGGTGTCAGCTTGTCGCGGAAAGAATCAGCGTTGAACTTAAAATCGTCGGCTGCGGCAAGCTGATAGAAGGTAGGTGTGCCACCAGCCATTCGAACTATGGTGGGATACGCGACAAACCCGGGATTCGGTAGAAGAACTTCGTCGCCTTCATCAACTATTGCCAACAGCGCAAGGTACAGGGCCTCCTGCGATCCCGCGGTGACTACAACCCGATCAGTGTTCTTATTTAAATAAGGATAGTCGCCGGCGATCTTTTCTCTTAAGGCGGGAAGGCCGGCATGCGCGGTGTAACCGTTCTGCTCTTCCGCTATCACTCGCAAGGCTGCCTTGCGGATTACATCCGGTGTCGGCAGGTCTGGTTCACCCAGACCAAGGTTGATGCTACCGGGGCGAGCTCGATCGAAGACCTGCCTGATAACACTCTTCTCTATTCCGCGTAATCGTGCAGCCGGCTGAAAAACACTCAACGGAGATAGTCCTCCAATTGCACAGACGCTTCCGTCTTCTCGTCACGGTACTTCACTATCACAGCAGCGTAGATTGATAAGCCCCATTCACGTCCCCTTTCATTCTGGACTGCACGTGATCCGGGAACAACAACGGCGCCCGCTGGAATCTCGAGCTGCCTTGAACTCTTACGCTGATAAATCTCGCCACGAACCAGATCGTAGACCGGAGTTGAACCAGTCAGAATGGTGCCAGACGCCAACACCGCTCTTTCACGCACTATCGCTCCTTCGTACACCCCGCAGTTGCCACCAACCAAAACATCGTCCTCGATTATCACCGGTACCGCTCCAACAGGCTCGAGAACGCCACCGATTTGCGCAGCTGCCGAAATATGCACGCGCTTACCGATTTGCGCACACGATCCGACAAGCGCGTGACTGTCGATCATTGTTCCTTCGTCGACATAAGCACCCGCGTTGACGTACATCGGTGGCATGCACACAACACCCGGTGCGATGTACGCACCGTCGCGAATGCTGGAACCGCCGGGAACGATGCGGATGTTTTCAGTAATCTGAGTTGGCCTGATCGGGTAGGTGTGTTTGTCGTAAAACTTTAGCCCGGATTCCGCAGACATATCAATCAGGTGGCCCATGCGGAAGCCGAGAAGTATTCCCTGCTTCACCCAACTATTCACTTGCCATTCGCCGGATGAAGTTCGTTCTGCGGCGCGAATGTCGCCGCGATTGAGCGCGTGTTTGAACTCTGCAAAGACCTCGTGATCTGCCGGAGTGAATTCCTTGCTTGTCCTGGCAGCGATCGACTCAATCTGTTCCCGCAGCTGCATGTGCTTCCTTCAAGAGACCAAGTTCTTCCAAGACTTCGTGAACACGCACGCGGCTTTTATCCTGAATCGGTACCAACGGCAAGCGAAAGTTTTCTTCCAGGAGATTCATCATCGCCATTGCTGCCTTAACCGGACCAGGACTCGACTCGATAAAATTGACTTCCATCAACGACAGCAAACGATAATGCAACGCACGCGCTTGATCCCAATCACCGTCAAGGGCGACATTGACGAGCTGCGACATTAATCCAGGCGCTTCATTTGACGCGACGGAAATCAACCCATCGCCTCCCAGAGCAATCATCGCAAGCGTAAGGGAATCGTCGCCGGATAGAACGTTGAATCCCTCAGGCCTGTCGCGAAGTATTTCCATGATCTGCGACAGATTTCCGGAAGCTTCCTTAACGGCCACAATGTTTTCGAAATCACGTGCAAGACGCAGCACCGTCTGTGACGAGATGTTCGACGAGGTGCGACCTGGCACGTTGTAAATCACAATCGGCAGTCCTGATATAGCATCCGCGACAGCGCCGAAGTGTTGATATAGACCCTCCTGTGTCGGCTTGTTGTAGTAGGGCGCAACGACAAGCACTGCATCGACGCCCAACTCACGCGCACGTTTAGAAGCTTCGATTGCAGCGGCTGTTGAGTTGCTACCCGTACCAGCAATCACCTTTGCTCGACCGCGGGCGGCTTCAACCGTGGTTCTGATCACGAGTTGATCTTCTTCTTCCGTCATCGTGGCGCTCTCGCCAGTTGTACCGCAGGGTACGAGCAACTTAACGCCACCATTGATCTGGTAGTCGATCAAGTCGCGCATGCACTGCTCGTCAACAGTGCCATCGGATTTGAATGGTGTTACCAGAGCAGTTGCGCAACCGCGTAGCCAATTGGTTTGTAGTGTCATGTGGAACCTCCAATCGTTTCGGACTTTGGCCATTGGTCTTTGGTCTTAGTCTTGGACGCTCGGCCTTAACGAGACTGGGAAAGATCAAAGCGCAAAGACCTAAGACCTACGAACCATCACTCACAATTTCATCAACCACTTCACCAAACTCAAACATTCCCTTTCGCCCGATGATCCAATGCGCAGCCAACAACGCGCCAGATGCAAACCCCTGACGAGAACGGGCCGTGTGCGTCAGCAAAACTTGATCAGCTTCTGAATCGAACCCGACGCGATGCGTACCAGGTATGTAGCCGGCACGAGTTGAAGAGATCGGTATATCCCTTTCGTAACGCTCCTTCATAAATTCGCCCAATCGCAGTGCTGTTCCTGACGGCGCGTCGCGTTTGCGTGAATGATGCGCCTCTTCGATGAATGGCGCGTATTGATCGATCTTCGCGAAATCGTTGGACGCCGTCTGCGCGATGCGATAGAAGATGTTCATGCCAACTGAAAAGTTCGCGCCGTAAACGAGTGCCGCATCGTAGTCTCTAACAAGTGCGGCAACGCGTTCCTGGTCCTGCTTCCATCCCGTTGTTCCTTCAACAAGTGGAACACCTGCGCGCGCACAAGCTTCGACATTTCTTAAGACCGCAGTAGCAATTGAAAAATCGATCGCTGCGTCGTGACCCTTCAGATGCTGAGAAAAGTCTTCGACACTTTGGTTGGCATTGCTTGAAGAGAACACCAGGCCGATCTCATCGCCGCCCTTACGTCCGAGCGATGCGACGAGTTGGCCCATTGCCCCACAACCAATCAACGCTAACTTGAAACGCGACTCACTCATCTTTTGTAGGGCGGCCCTCCGTGGCCGCCCGTTTCTCTTTGAATTGAGTTCTATGGGAAATGAAAAACGAGCGGCCTCGGAGGGCCCCGACGATCATTTCTTTAAGAGCTGTTCAGCTAACCGCACATAAAGGTCAACGGCTTCACGCAACTCCTGTTTGGATACGCGCTCATGATCGGTATGCGCATCGAGGATGGAGCCTGGTCCTAATAACAACGGCTTGCCCCAATTGGTCAGATAAGGAATGTCAGTAGTAAAGCGAACGATGCATTCTTCAAAGCCGGGTATTGTGAAGAAGCGCATTGGATCGTGTGCCGTCGAATACTCCATCGTCGCACGTCCACCCACAACACCGTCGACAAGGCTTTTGATTTCTTCAACTTCCTTCGTGAGACGAATCTGAAAATCGGCTGTTGCTTCTGCCGGAATCACGTTCGGCCGTGTACCTCCGGAAACAACTCCAATGTTACAAGTCGTTTCCCCGAAGAATTCATCATTCGGCCACTGGCAGCGGCGAATATCGTCGAGTACGTCGAGTAACTTTTCGATAGCTGAGACACCTGCTTCCGGATAAGCGGAGTGCGCCGATCTGCCTTTTGTTGAAAGATGCAGACGCATGGACCCCTTGCTTCCCTGCGCTAGTTTGTTGTCTGTCGGTTCACCGTTAATCAAAAATCGGCAATCCTTCGCCGCTGTATGTTTGTTAGCGAGTTGTGCACCGGCACTGGCCATCTCTTCGTCGACAGTGAACAGCAATCCAACCTCATTGAACTCCTGCGCGCTCAACTTTTCAGCTGCCAAGATCTGAGCAGCAATGATCCCTTTCGCATCGCACGAGCCACGGCCGTAGATGTAGTCGTCGTCTTCACGGGCTGGAATAAACGGCGGAACCGTGTCGATGTGTGTAGCGAACACGATCGTCGCCGGTTCGTTCCGCTTAGCGAAGACATTGAATCGTTTTTCACTGACCGGCAACGTTTCAATTCGATATCCCAGATGGCTCAAGAACGAAGCAAGGAAATCTCCCGCTGCGCCCTCCTCCCCGCTTATCGAAGGGATATCGATCAGCTGCCGTGTCAATTCAAAAAGATTCATGCGATTTTCGCAGATACACGCAGATCAGAAATGAAAGGAAAGTCGACGTTCTGCTTTCAATTCTTTCGTTCGCTCATTGCCTTTCTCTGATCATCGTTTTTCATGATCTGTGTTCATCTGTGTAAATCTGCGGCCCATTCGGTTTCTTCTCCTGCGGCCGCGAGCATCTCTATTCGTTCGCGTTCGAAAAATTCGTGATGCAGCCGGCGAACGGCTTCAAGTGCTCGATCCTCTTCGATCGCAAAAGTGAAGTTGATACTTGAAGCACCTTGCGAGATCAGCGTTACGTTAATGTCGCTAATCGTGCTGAAGACCCGTGCTGCGATCCCGGGTGTCCCTCGCAAACCTTCACCCACAACGCAGATGATCGCGCGTCCTTTCTCCACGCCAACCGTTCCAAGCACACGCAGATCTTCCAGTATCGCTGATAACGCGGTGTCGTCGTCGAGTGAAAGCGAGACGCTGACCTCCGATGTGGTTACCACATCAATGACCGTGCGATGTCTTTCAAACACTTCAAAGAGCGCACGCAAAAACCCATAAGCACCAAGCATTCGCGCCGAGGTGATCTGAACGGTGGTCACTCCTTTCTTGTGCGCGATCGCTTTCAACGTTCTCGCTGAGGTTTCCGTTTGTGCGCAGACGAGTGTTCCGCGAGCGTCCGGTGCGTTGGAGTTACAAATGCGAACCGGTATATCGCCTTCGATTGCGGGTTGGATGGTTTTGGGATGTAGGACCTTCGCGCCGAAGTAAGCTAGCTCAGCCGCTTCGCCGTAAGACATCCGTTCGACTGTTTGCGCCTGCGGAACCACGCGCGGATCGGCTGTCAACACACCCGTCACATCGGTCCAAATCTGTATCTCATCAGCGTTGAGTGCGGCCCCGATGAGCGCAGCGGTGTAATCGGAACCGCCACGTCCGAGCGTAGTTGTGACACCTGACGAAGTTGCGGCGATGAAACCGCCAAGAACGGGAACCTGCCGCGACTCAAGAATCGGCTCTAACACTGCTCGTGTACGGTTGAATGTTTCGCCAAAGATTGGCGAAGCCGCGCCATGTTGGTTGTCGGTGAGAATACATTCGCGTGCGTCAACGTTTGTTGCCTCCACCCCCTGTTGCCGCAACACAGCCGTCATAAGAGCGCTCGACAAGCGTTCACCGAACGAAAGAAGTTCATCTCTTAATGAGGACGAATCGGCTTGAACGAGTCCAAGCAGCTCCGAAATTTCTTTTTCAGCCAAGCGTAAATTGATGATGAACTGTTTTGCGGCGTCTCCGTCGAGCAAAGCGTCGGCAATGGACTCGTGACGTTCAAACAACGCGAGTAGTGACGCGAGCGCACGGTCCGTCTCACCGGCTTGCGCGAGCTCATAGCTGCGAATTAGTGCGTCAGTCATTCCACTTAATGCGGAGACAACAACGACCGGTCGCGACTCGATTCGCTCGCCGACAATGCCCGCAACATTTTCGAAGGCGGAGGCATCAGCGACTGACGTCCCGCCAAATTTCATAACAATAGACATACGTCAAACGGCAAAAGGCAAAGAGCAAAGGGCGAACAACGCTGAGCCTTGCACCGTGCGCTTTGCACTTTGCACTTTGCTCCTTCACGAAAAAGAGGCCGGTCGTGAATAAACACGACCGACCTCCGTTTGGAAATCATGGTCATGCGCGCTTCAGCAGCACGCAAACCATTTGTCGTAGCTCTCCACCTGCTCGGTGACAGTCCCGCGGATTTAGCCGCGGCAACCAACTCATTGTCGTCGAGAAACGACTTGATGAGTTTCGGCGACCTACCCCTTTCAACGACACGCGAAGTTCTCGCTTCGATCGTCGTGTGTCTAATCCTGGAGGTCGCGCCTCTACAAATTCTTTTTAAAGATCGAATTCTTGTGCGCCGAGAGTATTAACTATTGTCGTCGCGTTGGTCAAGAAGCAATTAGGGTGAACTGGTGCGCTAAATCTCGAATGCCACGCCCTTGCGGCGTGGTGCTTACGTTCGCAGCTAGGGGAAAGACTTACTTACTTCATGAACTCAAGGATGCCACGCGCTTGTCGCGTGGAGACTCCCGCTCTGTCGACGATCCGCACGAAACTAATGTGAGACTCCACGCGGCAAGCGCGTGGTCTCTGAAGAATTATCAACTGCCGTCGTGTAGCCACGAACGTTAGACACCACGCCGCGAGAGCGTGGCATTCACTTCCTAATCAATGGCGCGACGTAACGTACAAACTTCGAATTGAGCAATGCTTCAAGTTTGTCGATCGATAAGCGGCCTACAACAAGTTTCGAAGCTTTCGAATCAAGTACGACTTCGAATCCAAGTGCTTTCAACCCAGCCATTGTTTCATCTGACTTGTCGACAAGCCAGACCTGCAGTTCCGCTTTATCATTAGTTACGAACTTCGATTCGTCGACAGTGAAGGTCAAGTTATGGTTCTTCAACCGCTCGACGACAGCGACAATCTTAGCGTCGCCTTTTGCTCGAAGTTGCTGTCGTCCTTTTTCTTCCTCGGACCGAGTAAATGCCCCGTCCACAGTTGTGACGCCGCCTGAAAAAGTTATCGTCGGTCGGGCACCTGCCGACGGAGCTTGAAGTGTGCTGCTCGGACGCATTTCACCTCCGCCGGTATTTCCACCCGCACCGCGCCCGACACCCGAGCCGCCACCGGTGCTCACGCCAGAACCTGCAACGGGTCGGATGCTGCCGAGACCGGCGCTTCCACCGATACTGAAACTCGACAGGTTGGTTGAAGTAGCAACCTTATTTTGCCATTGGTCGTAGCTCGGCTGGAGGTTCATGCCTTCCGGCGCCTCAATGGGAACATCAATACGTCGCGGCTTACCGCCATCAGTCACCACTATCTCTTCGACAGCAACAAAAGAGGTGAACTGAGTCATCAACCGATATTCGATACCCAGCTGTGTGATCGTCTCCTTAAGATCCGGGCGAGGCGTCTGCTGTTGTATGCCCGTATAATCTTGCTCCATGAGATCGCCGATGCGCTGTCGCGCCCACAGTGCCGGCAGTACATCGTGACGTGCATCGTTCTCGGGAAAGCTGACCGGAATCTCACGCACGAAATCATTTCCGGCCATCTTCCCTTTCAAGCGCAACGTACCGCTGCCGCTATTCAGATATCTCCCTGTCAGAACAACAGGCTTAGCACTAAACAGATCCGGAATCCTTTGCGGATAAACATCGCTGACAGTCAAACCGTCCCATTCAACCGAGATGTCAGTCAGCAGTGGATTACGAACGCGTTCATGAAAACGTTGAGCGGCGGCAGATCCATCATCATTCAATCCAACATACTGAACTTCACCGCGACCTTGTTGGCTGATTTCGTCCAATAGAAAACGATTGACTGAATTGCCAATCCCAAAAGCGAAGACCCGCGCGTTCGGATGTTTCTTTACTTCATCGATGATCGCCATGTCGTTTCCAACCAGTCCATCCGTTAAGAAACAAACGATGCGCACATGGTCCTGTTTATCTGACGGTTCGAGAGCAGCCTTAATCGCCGTCATCATTTCGGTGCCGCCTCGGCCCTGACGTGAGGCCAGGAATGCTTGAGCTTTTTGAAGGTTTTCGGGCGTCGCTGGAACAGGTTGATCAAACAGAATGTGTGTATCGCCGGAGAATGTGATCAGGTTGAACGTGTCTGACGGATAGAGATTCGCTAACGCCAGCTTCATCGTCTCTTTCGCCTTCTCGATCGGAAAGCCACTCATTGATCCAGAAGTGTCGAGGACGAATACCAACTCTTTCGGCATCACATCTTCAGCGGTCACACGATCTGGTGGTTGAAGAATCATCGTAAAGAAGCCACCTTTGTCGAGCCGGTGCGTAATAACCGCGTCTCGAATCGCTGAGCCTGAAACATCGAAGCGGAGAATGAAGTCCTTGTTAGGAATTGTGTCCAGGTCCTTGAGCTTAATTTTTGCGCTGCTGAGGTTCGGCCGTTCGATCGACACCTGATGGGTCTTTGAATCGACACTATCGATCGCCATGCCTGCGTCGAGCGTTATGTCGAGCGAGATATCGTGACCGGCGCGAGTACCCACAGGAACCGGGCGTGGCGTAATACGTTTCGCATCAGGAACCTGGTCGGTGTTCGGCGCAAAATTGTTGCCGACTTTTTGAGAAGTGACGGCTCCGGGTACATAACGAGGAGCAACCACCATAGGAAACACAAACTCGTATGCGCCATTGTCGTACTTCAAAGTCTCAACATAACTGATCGTGATCTTGATCTTTTCACCGGGAAGTATGTTCGCTACTGATTGAGTGAAAATGTTTGGCCGCTCCTGATCTAAAAGACTCGCGACTTGTCCACTTGCCCTGGCCGCTTCGTAAACTGCCTGCGCTTCTTCACGTGGCAGGATCTTTCCGCGCACCACGCGCTCACCAACGACCATTGTCATATCGTCCACCGCTGCATTCTGTGGCAAAGGGAAAACGTAAACCGCTTCGATCTTTTCCTTGAACGGGTTCTCGAAGTTCTGTGTCACAACAACGCGAGACAGGAAGCCGCTGATCTCTGCTTTAACAGACGTGTGTTTCAGTGGACATTGCCCTTTCAACTGTCCATCTGGCCCACCGACCATTAGCGAGCCGGCTGTTTCTTGCGTCTGTGCGGAGACAGTGGCACAGCAAGCGATGATCAAGGTTACGAGGATTGAAAATTTCAGAAGCGGCTTCGGATTCATGATGAGTCTCCTGACGAGGTCAGTACCATCGCGCGGTAGGGTGCGCGAAGGTTCTCTGTGCAACCTCGGTGTTCTCTGTGTCTCTGTGGTGTGTGTTTGCTGCATCTTTTTCACCACAGAGACACAGAGAACGCCGAGGTTGCACAGAGAAGAAATTAGACCAAACACCCGAGCTTCGCACCCACCCGCTACCGCGAGGTGGTACTGACCTCATCACACGCAAAGATCGGTGATGCCACAGATCGAACCGTCCAAAAGATGCTGGTTGTCCTTCGCATTGATGCAAGCACCCGTCGACAAGTGGCCCGGCGTTGTCAGTACAAGTTGAAGTTGTATTCAAGCTGCATGTAAACCGACACCGGTCGTCCGCTCTTTTTCGCCGGTTGGAATTTTATTTCACGCGCAGCCTCTATCGCTCGTTCCGTTAATCCAAAGGGCAATTGCTGAATTGCTCTTATTTGAGTGACTTCGCCAGTACTCGTAAAAACAACACGCAGGACTACAGTGCCGGTAATTCCCTGTCGTCGCGCTTCTTCCGAGTAATGCGGTTCGGGTTTGGACAGCAAACGCGCTTTCTCATCCACTTCGCTTCCTCTCAGCGGGCCATAATTACCGGTGAGGCCGCCCCTTCCCCCACCACCGCCGGAGCCCAATCCACGATTGCCGCCGCCTGTGTTTCCATTGTTGCCATCCCACAGACCATTTCCATCCCCGTCACCAATACCAACACCTCTGTTCGTTCCCATTCCGCCGCCTTGTCCTGGACCATTCGAGCGAAGATCCGAGGGCGAACGAGGATCGCCGTACACTGGATACTTAATGTCACTCCAAAGCGCCGGATCTAGATCGACGCCTGCCGCCGGTAGCGAAGCGGTGTTTACTGGTGGCGCATTAGGAATTGTCGACGGAATCTCTGAAGGCTGTGGAACCTTTCCTCGTTGCTGTGGTGCCAAATCTCCGAGGCCCCCAGAGCCGCCACCTTGTGCATGCGCAGGCTGCCGTGCCGAGCCTTCACCAGCGCCGGTTCGCA
>Ga0157378_10003644_pt1 | contig 13640 bp, 13 predicted proteins | sample M65metaG_FD_115309 | JGI IMG/M metagenome (GOLD analysis project Ga0157378, IMG submission 115309) | Miscanthus rhizosphere microbial communities from Kellogg Biological Station, Michigan, USA - M6-5 metaG | ecosystem: Host-associated > Plants > Roots > Rhizosphere > Soil | place: USA: Michigan...
AGTGCAAGAAGATCGCGGCTGCTGCCGCCGCGTGGGGCGGTCTCAACGGCTTGATCAACAAGGCCGGCACCACCAAGCACGTGCCGCACGACAACATGGACGGCCTTACGGCGGAAGATTTCCAGCGCATCTATGCGGTGAACACCATTGGCCCGTTCCAGATGATCCGCGCCGCGCGCGCCCAGCTCGAAGCCGGCGCCAAAGCCTCAGGTCGTCCGTCTGCGGTGGTCAACGTGTCTTCGGTCGCCGGCATTTCCGGCGGCGGTTCGTCGGTGGCGTATGCCGCCAGCAAGGGCGCGCTCAACACCATGACGCAATCGCTGGGCCGCGCGCTGGCACCCTTGATCCGCGTCAACACGGTATGTCCCGGCTATATCGATACGCCCTGGTTCACCAAGGGCCGCGGCGAGGCCGGCGCGAAAGCCGTGCGCGACGCCGTGGTGGCCAAGGTGCCGCTGAAGATCGCATCGACCGCGGACGACATCGCGCAACTGGTGTACTTCCTCGCCTCGCCGGCATCGAGCAACATGACCGGCGAATTCGTCCGCATGGATGCGGGCATGCATCTGGTGCTTTAGTTCGTCATTGCGAGGAGCGAAGCGACGAAGCAATCCAGACTTCTTGCTCTGGATTGCTTCGCTACGCTCGCAATGACGGATCGAGGACGGCGTCTGCCCCGTCACCTGTTCATATCGGGAATCACGCCGCGGGCGACGAGCCGGTTCCAGATGAACAGCACCAGCAGCGCGCCGATGGTGGCGGTGATGAAGCCGGCGCCCTGGTCGGGGCCGTAATGGCCGATCGCCTGGCCGATGAAGGTGGCCAGAAACGCGCCGGCGATGCCGAGCACGGTGGTCAGGATGAAGCCGCTCGGATTGTTCGGGCCCGGCGAAAGAATGCGGGCGATGATGCCCGCGATGAAGCCGACGATGATGATCCAGAGAATGCCGCTCATGTCTGTCGTCCTTTGAAAGGTGCTAAAGGGTCAAGGTGCTGAAAGGTGATGCGGCGCTGGTCCGGCGCCGCGATCGCGGCGTCAGATCCGGCCTGACAATTCGTTCTCGTTCGGGACCCGTCCGTCCGGCGTCAGATGGTTGATCGCATCGGGCAGATACTGGCTGAGGCCCTTGAGCAGTTCGTCGCGCGACAGGCCGCTTTGTGCCGACAGCGAGTCGATCTGGTCGGCGCCGAGCGCATTGGCGAGATCGCCGGGCGAAATCTGCTTGTTGGGGCCGTTGCTGACCCAGGAATTCGCCGCGTCGCCATGGCCCTTCTGCTGGAATTGATTGAGCAGGTCGCCGAGGCCGCCGCTCAGCACGCTGCCGGCCGCACCGCCCGCGAGCAGGCCACCGAGGCCGCCCTTCAGAACATCGCTGAGACCGCCGCCGCCACCGGGCAGGCCGCCGGTGACGTTGCCGGGCAATTTGGGTGGGGCTTGCGTCGGCGCCGCACCGGGTTGGTTGCCGGTGAAATGCTTGACGGCTTTCCAAGCTAAAAGCGCCAGGATCGCCATCGTCATCGGCGACATCCCGCTTTTGTCATTGGGATCGCTTGGGGCGCTGGGTCCACGCGGACCGTTCTGCATGCCGTTGAGTACGTCGAGTAAACCCATTGTGCTCTCCTCAAGCCTTACAGCCCCCCGCGAAAGATAAAGGCGGCCCATGACTGTTACAATACGCCGGTTACCAGGCGCGGCCAAAAAGCGCCTGTTCGATAGGCAGTGCCCGGCCGTTCTGCTATCGAGACCTTCTGTCGCAACGGGGATGAACGGCGGATGAATTCAGGCCGCACGATCGGGATTGCAGGCGCCGGCAGCATCGGCTGCTTCGTCGGCGGCATGCTGGCGGCAGGCGGCCGCCGTGTCGCGCTGCTGGCGCGGCCACGCGTAATCGGGGAGATCGAGGCCAACGGGTTGCGGGTAACAAGCTTTGAAGGCGCCGATCAAACCATCGCTGCCGGTGCGTTGACGCTGTCGGACAATCCTTCGATCTTCGGCGAAGCCGGCGTGGTGCTGGTCACGGTCAAGAGCGCCGACACCGCCGAAATGGCCGATGTCATCGCGCGCAACGCGCCGTCGGACGTGATCGTCGTCAGCCTGCAAAACGGCGTCGGCAATGCCGCCGTGTTGCGCGACCGTTTACCGGGCCGGCGTGTGCTCGGCGGCATGGTGCCGTTCAACGTGGTCGCGGCCGGCGCGGGACGATTTCATCGCGCGACGTCCGGCGACATCGTCGTCGAGCAGGATGAAGCGCGCACCGCTGACAAACTGTCGGTGCCCAGTTTGAAGATGCGCCCGACCGACAATATCGACGGCGTGCAGTGGGGCAAGCTGCTGGTCAATCTCAACAACGCGCTCAACGCGCTCGCCAACCTGCCGCTGCGCCGGCAGCTCGCGCAGCGGCCGTGGCGCAACTTATTCGCCGACCAGATGGCGGAAGGGCTGGCCGCGATCCGCGCCGAGGGCATCAGGCCGGTGTCGCCGACGCCGATCCCGGCGGCCTGGATGCCGCCGCTGCTGCGCCTGCCGGATGCGATCTTCGAGGCCCTGCTGGGACGGACGATGAAGATCGATCCCGAGGCGCGCTCGTCGATGTGGGAAGATCTGCAGCGCGGCCGCCGCACCGAGATCGATTACCTGCAGGGCGTCATCACCGAAATCGCAGGAAGGCGCGGGCTCGACGTGCCGGTGTCGCGCCGGGTCGTGGAACTGATCCGACGCGCCGAACTTGAGGCCAAGGGCTCGCCGGGTCTTACGCCTGAACAGATCCGGGCCTCGGTCTGACCCGGGCGCGCCTTGAAATGGCGACGATCACGCGCGAGATTGGGATGGGTCGAACGGGAGAAGCGGCATGAAACGAACACTGCTGGCCATTGCGGCTATCGGACTTGCGATCCCGGCCCATGCCGCGCCGCCAACGGTGACGCCATCGCCGGGCTATGATGCGCGCCTGCAGGAACAGAGATCAGCGACATCCACCGCGCAGCCACCGGTCGCGCCGGTGGTTACGCCGGCTGCGCCGTCACGGAAGGGCAAGAAGAAGCCGCACACGAATTGACGCAGCACCGGTGTCATGCCCGCGAAGGCGGGCATCCAGTAATCACCGGCGGACGTTATGTGTTTCCCGGACAGAGCTGTGGCTACTGGATTCTCCGCCTGCGCGGGGAATGACGAGCCTAAGACTTCTTCTGCCTGCTTGGGGTCGAGCCGAACAGCTTCTTCAGGTCGTTGATCCCCTCGGAAAGCCGCGGCCAGTCGCAGGAGAACGAACTCCGGGCGCAGTTGGCGGCCCTGATCCGCGCGGCCTGTTTGACCGGGCTTGCGACCGGCACCGGCACCTTGGCGGAATCGGTGCGCACCGGCTCCGGTTCGGAACGCAGCGAGACCTGTTGCACCTGCTGCTGTTGTTGTTGCTTGGCCATCAAAGCCGTGGCGATGCTGTTGCGCCGCTCGCGTTCGAGATAGGCGGTGTACTGCTCGTCGATTTTCTTCTGCTCTTCCGGCGTCGGATTGGGACCGGCGATGTCGAAGGTCTTGTCCTGCATGAAATCGTAATAGGTGTAACCGCCACCGGGCTTGCGGCGGCCGGCGAACTTGGCGTTGCAGTCGGCCAGCGCTGCGGTCTTCTCTTCCTTGGTCTTGGACTTTTCGGCCACATCCGCGCAGGACTCGAAATCGGCCGGGGCGCTGCGCCACCACTGCGCGTGCGCGCGCACCGGCGTCAGCACGACGAACGTTCCAATGGCGGCAACAAACAGCGCCGATGGTCGTGAAGCGATCACGAACGTGTTTCTCCAATCAAATTCGCTGGATGGAACTTGTGATTGAGTCGATTGTCATCATTTTGGCGGAGCTTGTCACGCCGGAACCGGCCTGTTTTCCCGCAAGGATGTTTCGTGGGTGTGACTGGCCCGGCAGCCATGCCGCTGCATCAAAAATAACCCAGCAAATTCAAGGCTGAAAAATGTGGCTCGCGCGCCACGCCGCCGCAGCATCGAAACCGCCGATGCGAAGTGCCGGCGCGACACCGCCACATTGTGGCGACAATCGGTCAGCGCCATGCAGGCGGCCACATGCTTGGCGTCCGCACACCAGTCCTGCTAAAGCGCCATCATTCGCTGGCGGCCGATGAAGTACGCTTTCGATTAGGCGATTTGATGGGAATTTGTTCGATGCGGCGGCTTGTGTTGGCGTTTTTCTCGACGATGGCGATGACGGGCTTCGCGCAGGCCGGGGTTTTCAAAGTTCCGGAAGAGAAGTCGGCGATTTCGATCGAGGTGCCGGATTCCTGGAATCCCAACGTCTCCGATGACACCATCGACACCGCGTCGCCCGATCGCGCCGTGTTCTTCTGGTTGATCGTCGAAAAGGAAGCCGACGCCGCCGCCGTCAAGGCCGAGGCGGTGAAGGCTCTGACGCGCAACGGGCTGAAGATCGATCAGGCCGGCGTCAAGGAAAGCACCAGCGCGTTTGCCGGTATCGACTCGACCGAATGGGTCTATTCGGCGGTCGCCGATCATGGCCAGGCGCAAACCGTCAAGATCCGGGCTGTCGCGCTTGGCAACAACCGTTTCATTCAGCTCGCGCAATGGGGCCCGCAGGCCGCCTTCGACAAGCACGCGGCCGTGCTGGGCAAGATCTTCGGCTCGGTGAAGCTGATCGGGAAGTAGCCTGCGCGATCGAAGCGTCTGCACCGATCGATGATGACTGGCTGAGTCATCGTGCATGCATATGGCACGCGGCCACATGACGGCTGCCTAAAATAATCGCTCAAAGATTGTGAAAAATATCACCTTCAACCAAGGGAGCTGATGCAAAACTGACGACGATCGGCGGATCGCTTGTTGTCTTTCGTAAAAATTTTCAAATCGAAAGGATCGTAAGCATGTCAGGCATGATCGACGTTCAGTTGCAGGGCGGCCACGGCGGCCAGGGTTCTCAAGAGAGCAACTTTTCCAGGTTGCTGAAGAAGGACACGGACTACAAGCCGCTAAAACTGTCGGATCCCGATACGGTGATCGGCATCATTTCTAATGCGATCGACCAGGGGCTCGACGACCCCAGCGATACGCCCGACGACGAGGAAAATCCGTTTGTCCCGGCCGCCTATACCTACTTCGGCCAATTCGTCGACCACGACCTGACCTTCGATACCCGCTCTACTCTCGAAACCATCACACCGGGCCTGTCGAGTCTCCCTGACGACGAGCGCACGCCACGCCTCGACATGGACTGCCTCTATGGCCTCGGTCCGACGTCGGCGCCTTACATGTACGACGAGGACGGGCGTCTCGCCACCAATCAGGACAAGCCGTTCGACCTGCCGCGCTCGGCGATCCGCTTCAATCCCGCCGATCCGTTCAGCCACCGCGCCATCATCGGCGATCCCCGCAACGACGAGAATTCGATCGTCTGCCAGCTTCAACTGGCGTTTCTCCAGTTCCACAACGCAATGATCGCGCATTTCAAGCAGCAGGGCCTGTCGGGAAGTGCGCTGTTCCGCGCCGCGCAGCGCGAGGTGCGCTTCACCTACCAGAAGATCGTGGTCACCGATTTCCTCAGGCGTGTGGTCCACAAGTCGGTCTACGATCCCTTCGTGCAGGCCCACAAGGCCAATCGCGACACCGCCTACAAGCTCTACAAGAAGGGCGCGATGCGCTCCGCGCTGCCGATGGAATTCACCGGCGCCGCTTACCGCTTCGGGCATTCGGGAATTCGCAACGCGTACCGCCTGAACCAGAATTTCCAGCGCAAGATCTTCGACGGTTCGGACGATGCCGCCGAAAGTCTGGTCGGCTTCGGCGACCTGCCGGAAAGCCACAAGATCGACTGGTCGCTGTTCGTGACCGATCAGCTCGCGCCGGGGATGAAGAGCAACAATCCGTCGCAGGTTGGCGGAGTGGACGTTCCGCCGGACCCGCACCGCCTGCAATATGCCTACAAGATCGACACCTCGCTGGTCGATCCGCTGGCGATGCTGCCGCCGCGCATCGCGGGCTCGGCGCCGGCGCCGTTTCGTTCGCTGGCGGCCCGCAATCTCAAGCGCGGCTACAATTTCAACCTGCCGTCGGGGCAGGACATCGCCGCCGTGCTCGGCGTCACCAAGCATCCGCCGTTGAAGTTCGGCGAGGAGTTGCTGGCATTCAAGGACATGCCGGGAATGCCGGCCGCCGATGCCGCGGCTCTCGCGGCCCATACGCCGCTGTGGCTGTATCTGCTGGCCGAGGGGCAGGCCAACCTCGCCAAGCCCGACGGCAGCTACGCGACCAAGGTCGAGGACGGCAAGACCGTGATCGACAAGGATTCGGACGCGGGAACCCAGTTGGGGCCGGTCGGCGGACGGATCGTGCTCGAAGTATTGTTCGCCATCCTCGATGACGATCCGGAGTCGCATTTCAATGCGGGTCCGGGAACATGGACGTCGGTCGTCAAGCCCGGCGCCGACACCATTACGCTATGGGACATGCTGCGGTTCACCGGGCTGGTGTAGCCGCAAGCCCGGCACATTTGGGCGTGCGGCCTGACGCCAAAGGCTGGCGATCAGGCCGCCGCTCTGGTATGGAAACCGCGATACCCGCGCGTACTTTGCCGGGTTCGCGGTCCCGTAGCTCAGCCGGATAGAGCGACGGTTTCCTAAACCGTAGGTCGCATGTTCGAGTCATGCCGGGATCGCCATTTTCCAATCCATCAGCGAACTGGTTCCGATCGGTGCGCCTTTGAGGCGCTTCGATTTGCATGCCGTTATCGGAACAAACGAATTGAGCGCAGCCGCATCCTCCCCTAGCATTTGAGGCAAGCCCGGGAGGAACCACGCAGATGGACCGGAAGTGGCTGCTCGACGCGAAAGCGCTCGTCGTCGCGGCGTTCGGGGTATGCGGCGCATGTGCCGCCACGCCGGCGCTTGCCGCCGAATCCTGGCCCGTGCGGGCGGTCCGGGTGATCGTCCCGCACCCGGCGGGCGGATCGGTGGATGCGGTGGCGCGCATGGTGACGCGAAAGCTGGCGGATGCGCTCGGCAAGCCGTTCATCGTGGAAAATCGCGGCGGCGCCAACGGCAATATCGGCGCGGCGGCCGCGGCGAGCGCGCCGCCCGACGGTTACACGCTACTGTTCACCACCACCGGTCCGCTGGTCTTCAACAAACTGATCTACAAATCGACCGCGTTCGATCCCGCGAAGGATTTCGCGCCGATCGTCAAGGTCAGCGCGATCCCGCTGGTCGTGGTCGCCAATGCCAGCATTCCCGTCACCGATGTCGCCGGGCTCGTTGCCTACGTGAAAGCCAATCCGGGAAAGGTCAGCTATGCGAGCCCGGGCAACGGCTCAATGGGACGTCTCGTCGCCGAATTGCTCGAGAACGAACTCGGCATCCAGTTGACGCATGTGCCCTATACCGGCTCGGCGCCGGCGATGAACGACGTGCTCGGCGGCAGGGTCAATCTGTCGTTCGACCTGTTGCCGACCTACACCGAGCACATCCGCAACAACTCGCTGAAGGCGCTCGCCGTCACGACGTTGGCGCGCACCGCGATCCTGCCGGAGGCCGCGACGCTGGCCGAACAGGGCATGCCGAACTTCGAGGCGATCGGCTGGACCGCGATGCTCGGGCCCGCCGGCCTCGCGCCGGAAACGATCGCGACGGTCAACCGCATCGTCAACGACTACCTCGCCAGCGCCGAGGGCAGAAAGGCGCTGCTCACTTTCGGCATGGAGCCGCTCGGCGGCACGCCGGAGGATCTCGCAGCCTACATGGCCTCCGAACTGGTGAAGTGGCGGCCCGTCGCGGAGAAGATGACGCCGGAGTGAGGGGCGGCGCTTTATTGCTCGGCTCTCGGCTCGGGAAGCTGATGTGCGCCTGCGTGAAATCTGACGCGATATTCGTTGGGCAGAACGTTCAAGCGCCGGCGAAAAGCCCGTCTCATATGCTCTTCGCTCTGAAAGCCGGCACGGACTGCGATTTCCTTGATACTGGCTTCGGATTCTTCCAAGGCCCGTCGCGCCGCCTCGACACGAAATTCCTCAACGGTCTTGCCGGGGGACTGGCCGGTTCTTTTCCGGAACATCCGGGCAAACGTGCGAGGGCTCATCTTTGCTTGCTCGGCCAATCGTTCGACTCGCAGGTCCTCTCCGAGGTTGTCCTGGATCCATGCCGAGATCTCCTCAAATGCCCGATGGTCGGACGTTTGTACTGAAAGCGGCACGCTAAACTGGGCCTGGCCACCAGGCCGCTTTAGAAAGACGACCAATCTGCGCGCGACCCTCATCGCTTCCCGATGGCCCAGATCGTCCTCCAGAAGCGTTAGCGCCAGATCGATGCCGGCGGTGACCCCTGCCGAAGTCCAGATGCCCCGATCGTGCACGAACACAGGATCGACTTCGACCGTGATGTCGGGATAGCGCGTCCTCAGCAAGTCGCATGAGCCCCAGTGCGTCGTAGCTCGGCGACCACCAAGCAGTTCGGCTGCTGCCAGGACAAATGCTCCGGTGCAAACCGAACAGACGCGCCTGACGTGCGGAGCGACCGACTTATAAAACGCGATGAGCTTGGGATCTGCGGCGGCCCGGTGAACGCCTGGTCCCCCGCCGATGACCAGCGTGTCGATGCCCTCCAGATCGACAGGGAGTGGTCGCGTCATCAGCTCAAGGCCGGCGGAGGTCCGAATAAGCCCACCCCCGGCGGAGCAGATCTCCCACACGTAAGGCGGATTTGACGGTGTTGTTTCGCAAGCTAATTCAAAGACTTGGAGGGGCCCCGCAAAATCGAGCAGAAGCCCATCCTCGAACACAACAAACACGATACGCCGGGAGGGGGATGTCATGGGGCTGTCAGCCTTGGCAGAAAATGCGTGCATATTGACATTTCGGCAAAGCCCGGCGGCTGTCAATGTTGTCGCATCAAAGAACGAGGCGGCATCAGGAAGAGGCGATAAATGTCCAACCAACCCATTCAGATCGGGATCGTCTACTTCCCGGGTATGACCCAGCTCGACGTTACCGGGCCCTTTGAGGTTTTTGCCCGTTTGCCGAACGCCAAGGTTCATCTTCTCTGGAAGCGTATCGAGACGATCGTCAGCGATGTAGGACTACCGCTGCTCCCGACAACGACGTTCAGCGAATGTCCCGATCTGGACATCTTCTGCATCGGCGGCGGTCCAGGCATGACGTCGATCATGGATGACGACGAGGTGATTTCGTTCATCCGCGAGAAGGGCGGTTCGGCGCGCTTCATCACATCGATCTGTGCTGGCGCCCTTGTCTTGGGATCAGCCGGCCTGGTCACGGGATATAAGTCGGCCTGCCATTGGCTGATGCGCGACATGCTGACTTCGTTTGGTGCAATCCCCGTCGACAAACGCGTTGTCGTCGATCGCAATCGGATTTCGGGAGGAGGGGTTACAGCCGGCGTGGATTTCGCCTTTCGAGTTGCAGCAGAAGTCTGTGGCGAAGATGTCGCTAAACGCCTGCAGCTTTTTCTTGAATATCAACCCGAGCCGCCTTTCGACATTACGCTGCAGAATGCGCCTCCGGAGCTCCTGGCAAAGATCAAGTCAGACGCGGCGCCTTGGCTTCGCGACCGTCAGGCCGCCGTCGACCGTGCGGCAGAAAAGCTCCGATCGCGCAACGCGGTGCCGGCCTAGCAAGATGCAAGGCAAGGGCGCGCGGATAGCTCACTGCGAAGCCCATTGTCAGGTCTCACGGCTGTAGATCGACGGCTGCGTTCTTGGAGCGGCCAGGCGACATATCTTGGGAGGGGCGTTGAATGACCGGCAATGGGTTCACGAGGGAATTGTTGGCGCGATGTCAGGAACGACCCGGTGGCCGCGTAGCGGCTCTCCTGGCGCTCAGCGTTTTCGCTTCGTGTTGGGGCCAGGCAAATGCCGCGGAGTTTTCGGGCGGCGTGATCAAGATCGGGATCATCAACGATCAGACCGGCCCGCTATCCGACATCAATGGACCGGGATCGGTCGTAGCGGCAAAGCTTGCGGTTGAGGACTTTCAGAAGACGAATCCCAGGGTCAAGGTTGAGATCGTATCGGCCGACCATCAGAACAAGGCGGATATCGGCGTAGGGATCGTACGCAGATGGTTCGATGTTGATGGCGTCGACATGGTAGCCGACGTCGGCAATTCGGCTGTCGGGCTGGCCATCCAGTCGCAGGCAAGAGACAAGAACAAGATCGTCATCTACACGTCGGTCGCGACGACCGAACTGACGGGCAAACAATGCACCAAAACCGGCCTCGCCTGGCTTCATGATTCCTACAACCTCGTAGCAGGCCCAATTCGGACGCTCGTCTCCCAAGGCTACGATAGCTGGTACTTCATCGCTGCCGACTATGCCTTTGGGAAGAACATGGTGCTTGAGTCGCAGCGTGCGCTTGCCGCCGCGGGCGGCAAGGCGCTCGGCGCGGTCTACCATCCACTCGGCAATGCCGACTACGGCTCGTTCCTTCTTCAGGCGCAAGCCTCGGGGGCCAAGGTCGTCGCCTTCGCCAATGCCGGCGACCAGCTCGTCAATTCCATGAAACAGTGGAACGAGTTTGGCATGACCGCTGGCCCTCAGAAACCGGTCGCCGAGCTGATGTTCATCAGCGACGTGCATGCGATGGGGGCCCAAACCGCGCGAGGTCTGACGACCCTGACTGCATGGTATTGGGCTCGGAACGAGGAAACGAGGGCGTTTTCGCAACGCTTCTTCAAACTTCGAAATGCAATGCCGACGGAGCCGCAAGCGGCCACCTACTCCGGCGTGCTTCACTATCTCAAGGCTGCCGCGTCGGCCGGTACCGACGCAACCGATGCGGTCCTGGAGAAAATGCGTGCGACCCCGGTCGATGATTTCTATGCGAGAGGAGCCACCATCAGGGATGACGGCAAGCTCATTCACGACTTTTACCTGGTCCAGGTCAAGGAGCCGTCGGAAGCCACCGCCCCCTGGGAGTACTATAACATCGTCAAGACCGTGCCGAGCAGCGAGGCTTACTTTCCCTTGAGCGAGAGTGAATGCCCGTTGGTCAAGAAGTGACCCGGGCTCGAAGGCATGTGTCCTTTCGATGTCAATCGTCGGCGCGGTCGTCCCGTCTGATCGGAATGTCATGTTAGGCGCGACCTGGAACCGGTTGGATGCGGCCACCTTGCGAACGCTGGCTGAGCGGGATGCGATTGTGCTCCTGCCGGTGGCATCAACTGAACAACATGGCCCGCACTTGCCGACCGGCGTCGACGACATGCTGGTGACGGAAGTGTGCCGACGGGTAGTTGGCATGTTGAGTCCGGAAATGCCGATCGTGGTCACGCCGACGGTATGGTGCGGCTTGGCCGACCATCATGTCCCGTTCGGAGGGACGTTCTCGCTGAGGCTTCAGACATATCGTCTGCTGCTAAGGGACCTGTGCCGCTCCGTGCTGGAGGCCGGTTTCCGCAAGATCGTACTTGTCAACGGGCATGCTGGAAACATCGCGGCGTTGGCTGCGATCACGACGGACCTTACGCGTGAGCTCAATTCGCCGGTCGCGACGGCGACCTATTTCATGGCGGCTCGCGAGGCGATCGCGAACATTCTGGAGGATCAGCCCGGTGTTATGCATGCGTGCGAAGCTGAAACGTCCATGATGATGGCCGCATGCCCCGAACTGGTCGATGCAGGCCGTCTCGGGGAAGCGCAGGGGCCGGCTTTTGACGTTGTTGCGTCGCTGGTGCCGACGCTGAAGCGGTTTGTGTCGTTCGAACAGGTGACGTCGACAGGTGTTGCAGGGGACGCCAGGCGTAGCTCCCGGGACAAGGGGGAGGCGTTGCTGACTGCATGCGCGTCCGCGCTGGCCGACGGACTGCGGCGTGGAGAGCCCTGGCAGAAGCCGGCATTCCCTTCTACGTCCAATGCGAAGCAGGAGTGATGGTCACGCAAACTCGGTCAGGAGCCGGCGAGATCTGCACACTGCGACCTGACGGAGGGCCGCGCTGTTTTGAGCGCTGGACTAACCTGCGACGCCGACCGCCTTCTTCTCCACCAGCTCCGCAATCTCGTCGTCGCTCAGCCCGGCTTCCTTCAGCACCGCCCGCGAATGTTCGCCTAATCGTGGCGCCATGCGCTGGATCGCGGCCGGGCTTGCCGAGAACCGCGCCGAAGGACGCGCCTGCCTGATCTCGCCTTCGGTCGGGTGGTCGAGCGTGACGAACATGTCGACCGCCTTGAGGTGAGGCTGCTCGGCGATCTCTGTCACTTTTGCGAAGGCGGCGTGCGGTACGTCGATCTCGAGCAGCAGCGCTTCCCATTCGGCGGTGGTGCGGGTCAGCGCGATCTCGGCCATCTTCCGGTAGATGCGGTCGATGTTCTGCCCGCGCGCCACCGGGTCCTTTACCGAAAAATCCTCGATGCATTCGGGGTGGCCGACGGCTTCGAAGAATTCGCACCAGTTGTCACCGGAGTAGGGCAGCATGGTGAGCCAGCCGTCCTTGGTCTTGACCGGACGCCGCTCCTTCATTCGCTTGTAGCCGGCGGGACCGATCGGCGGCACGAAGGCATGGCCGCCGAGCATCTCGATGCTGTTGAAGCCGGCAATGGTTTCCAGCATGGGGATCTCGACCATTTGCCCCTGGCCGGTGCGCTCGCGGTGCAGCAGTGCGGCGGAGATCGCGCCGGTCATGGCGAGGCCGCAGATCTTGTCGCCGACGAGACTGGGCACGAAAGCCGGCTCGTCGTCGCTGCCCATCGAGGATGCGAAACCGGAGCTGGCCTGGATGATCTCGTCAAAGGCCGGACGCGCCGCCCATGGCCCGTCCTGGCCGAAGCCGGTGGCGGCCGCGTAGATCAGGCGCGGGTTGAGCTTGTGGCAATCCTCGTAGCCGAAGCCGAGCCGCGCCAGCGCAGCGGGGCGGATGTTGGTGACGAGAACATCGGCTTTGACAATCAGCCGCTGCAGCACGGCCTTGCCATCGGCGTGCTTGAGATCGAGTGCGAGGCTGCGCTTGCTGCGATTGACCGCCATGAACTGGCCGCTCATGCCGCGGTTTCGAAACTGGCCGGAATAGCGCCAGGTGTCGCCTGTCAGCGGCTCGACCTTGATGACGTCGGCGCCCCAGTCGCCGAGCATCTGCGCGGCGTAGGGACCAAACAGCACGCTGGTGAGATCGAGGACCTGGATGCCGGCGAGGGGACCCGTGGGCTTGCTCATCGCTTACGCGCCCTTGTCCAGCAGCGCCTTGAAATCGGCGCGCGCGGCCTGTGCTTCGCGCTTCGCAGTCTCGGAGGCTTCGCCGAGGCCGAAATAGCCGTGAATCAGCCCGGCGCCATGATGATATTTCGTCGGGACGCCGGCGGCGGTGAGCGCATCGGCGTAGGCCTTGCCTTCGTCGCGCAACGGGTCGAACCACGCCGTGGTCACGACGGCGGGCGCGAGGCCTGCGAGATTTTTCGCGCGCAGCGGCGAGACGCGCCAGTCGACGCCGTGTGCGGGATCGGCGAGATAATGGCCGCAGAACCATTCCATCACGGCACGCGACAGGAAATAGCCCTCGGCGTTCTCGCTGCGGGAGGGGAAGCGTGCATTCTCGGTCTTGTCGGCGAAATTTCCGACCACGTCGGTGACGGGATAGACCAGCAATTGTCCGGCAAGCTTGATGCCGGCGTCGCGACAGGCGATCG
>Ga0157378_10003645_pt1 | contig 13640 bp, 4 predicted proteins | sample M65metaG_FD_115309 | JGI IMG/M metagenome (GOLD analysis project Ga0157378, IMG submission 115309) | Miscanthus rhizosphere microbial communities from Kellogg Biological Station, Michigan, USA - M6-5 metaG | ecosystem: Host-associated > Plants > Roots > Rhizosphere > Soil | place: USA: Michigan...
AATCCCGGCAACCGACGGACGGGCGATCCGTTGATGCACGACGCAAGTCGCTGACTTCCATATGCCGATCGTGCCCTTAGTCGCCTGTTAGTGCTCATTTCGTGCTGCAATTATTTGCGGGGTGCCAGTTCTCCTCCAGCGAGGCATTTTGCGAGTTCGCATTTCTGGCACAACGCATCCCTTGTGCCCATTCCAAATCCACCTACATAGATCCAGAGTTCCGTAACGAATTACGCATAGAAGATGCGAGTTGGCCTCGATTCAGCGCCTCACGAGTCCGCTAACCGGTCGGGTCGCATACCGCGTACAGATACGACTAAAAGGCCATCCCGCGCAGAGCGGAACCTTCCGCAACCGGAAACACGCCGAGCGGTGGGCGAGTTCCATCGAGTCTGCCATTCTCGAAGGTCGGCATTTCCCGCATACCCGCTCCCAGCGGATCAGTTTCGCATCCCTCGCGCAGCGGTACCGCGAATATGTCCTGGCCGATGGACCCCTCTCAAGGAAAGTGAACACCGAGCGTCACCTCGCGTGGTGGGTTGACCACTTTGGCAGCCTTGCCCTCGCCGCGATCACGCCGAATCGCATCGCGGAGGCTCGAGACGCTCTGGCAATGCAGCCTTTTGTTCGCGGCAGGGTACGCAAGGCCGGGGACGGGCGAGAGATATTGCCGCCTGCTTACAAACGTTCAGGCGCTACGGTGAATCGCTACCTCGCGACGCTCTCGCATGTCTTCGCCACGGCCGTGATGCAATGGCGGCTCGTCGACAAGAATCCCGTGCGCGACGTGAGCAAGAAGAAGGAGGCTCGCGGCAGAATCCGCTTCCTGAGTGATGAAGAACGAGACGCATTGTTGGCGGCCTGTGCCAAGTCTGCCTGGCAGCCCCTTCATGCTCTTGTGCTCCTTGCAATCTCGACCGGGGCTCGTCGCGGCGAGTTGATCCGCCTGCGTTGGGCCGACGTTACCATCGATGAACCTTCGCCCCGGGCCATCATCCCGCACACCAAGAACGGTGATCCGCGACGGCTGCCGCTAGTCGGCAAGGCACTTGATGCGATTAGGGAACTTAGAGTCTCGAATGCAGGGCAAAGCGAACTCGTGTTTCCATCCAAGTTGGACTCCAGCAGGGCCTACGAGGCATTCGATGCGCACTGGTATGCCGCGCTGGTCAGTGCCGGCATAGCGGATTTTCGCTTCCATGACTTGCGGCACACCTGCGCCTCATATCTCGCGAGCCAGGGCGCGAGTCTGCTTGAAATTGCAGACGTGCTTGGACACCGAACGATCACGATGGTAAAGCGATACAGCCACCTGGCTCAGGGGCACAAGGTCGCCGTGATAGAAAGAATGACAAAGGCACGTGGGCTATAGGCGACCCGGAATCACTTCCTGCAGGGTCGTGAAGACGCGCCCTTTGCACCATCAAAGTCCGGATAGTTTGTGCGCCCCACCCGTCGGCCACCGGTCAGGCACGGACCTTCAGAGGCGCCGATTTGCTCTCATCCTGACTTTCTTGCCGGCTGCCTTTTGGGTTTCCTTGACCAAAGCGCCAAGGAACTCACTAAGCGGTCGTACGTTCTGGCCAACACTCGCGGCTTCGAGCGTCTTCAGGTAATCGTCGCGACGCTCTACAGGAACGACCGTCCAGGGATAGCCTCCGGAAGCCAACATTAAATTCATGAGAAACCGCCCCATCCGACCGTTTCCGTCCATGTAGGGATGGATATAGACGAAAATAAAGTGCCCGAGTACGGCACGAACGCCCGCCTCAGGCTCTGCTCTCAGCAACTCGACAAGCTCGGGCATGGTGTCGCGCACGGCTTCAGGTTTCGGCGGCACGTGCTTGGAACGACGGATGTAGACCTGCCCGGAGCGGTAGCCGGCGAGATCGGCGGCCGAAAGGACGCCAGCGCCCACGCTGGGACTAAACAGGGCTCGGTACCAAGGTCCCTGGTCTCGTTCGAAGACGCGCCCCGCGTCGGCGCCATGGAGGGCTTGGCGCACGCTCGCCTTCACAACCTGGAAGGCTTCGTAGTAGCCCTTTGCCGCCATGGCATCTTTCTGCTGCCGGTCGGCGGAATCCCCGTCCGGATTCCAGGCCCCACTGCGAATGCGTTCGATGAGCTCACGGCTCACACGGTAGCCTTCGATCGACAACGAGTGGTAGGCGTCTTCGACATAGATCTCATCGACCGCCTTGAGGTATGCGTCTGTGTCGCCGGGAATTCCAGGCGCCTTAGGGAATGTCTCCAGCACGATCTCTCGCATCTGCTGCCAGGAGAGGCGTACGCGAATCACATACGGAGACCGTGCGCGCGGAGGATGTGCGAAGGGCGCTGGAGAGTGGAAGGGATCGCTTTCACGGACGTCATAGCCCGCAGCGCGCATGGCCTCAATGATGTCATCGGCAATCTTGTTGCGGTCAATGTTGCGGAAAGCGCCCGCCAAACGGCCGGCCACGACCGAGTGGCCGCCCGAGAGCAGAACAGAGAGCACCTCAGAAGCATCGCGCACCATGGCAAGTGCGGTGCGGGCTTCCGTGGCGTTCCGCGTGAAGAGTCCGGGCCCGGCTGCCACGAGCGCCGCCGGCAGCGAGAAGAGACGCAAGCCGTCGACGGTCTGTTCTTGCCCTTTGGCAGGCAGAGGAGCACGCACTTCCAGCAGCGAAGTATCGTGAGCGAGGGCGGTGACCTTGTTGCGCGCCCTCGGTGAGCGTACGCGCATCTGCCGCGGGACAGCCCGGTTCCCTGTATGAATAAAGAGTGATTGCTCTGGGGAGAGCGACCACTTCTGCTTGAAACGAACGGTCAGGTACGCGGCGCAGAAATCCCAGAACGAGGCATACCAAGCGGTACTCTCGCCCCGCGCTTCGTCGGGTCGTGAGGGGATATACCAGCCCTTCATCACTTCCTGCAGAAAACCGCCTCTGAGGAGTCGCTCGCGGTGGGTGCGGCTCAGATCGGACGAGCGTATGGCGACTGCCCCCCGCTTTTGCAGCGCTTCGAGGGCGTCAAGCGAGTCAGCTAGCTTTTGCTGCGGGGTCGCCATTAGCGGGGCGCCAAGTCGAGCGGCTCGGATCTATATTAGCTTATCTTGCCGTACGTTTACTAGCTTATTGTGCTGTACCATAATTAGCTTATTCTGACGTACACAAATAGGTTATTGAGTCGTATAAAAACTGGCTTATTGAGCTGGGACGGCGGTGCCCGAGGGGTTTCGGAGAGTCCCACAAAACTCCCACAAGCGTGTTTCTGCGGCGAAAAAGCGGGCCGATGGGCTGGCTAACGTGCTGAGTGTTTATCAATGTTGCTGCCGGCTGAGAGATTTGAACTCCCGACCAACGGTTTACAAATCGAGTTAGGTCACTACTCGACACTAACCAACACCTAACAACTCAAGCACTTAGTGGAGGGGCGGCGCGTCATTTGGTGCCAATTTGAGGCAGCAAGTGTGCCAATAGTGTGCCAGAAACGGGTTGGTTTCCTCAGCGTAGACTCGCAATCTGAACAGAGCCGCGTCGGACCAATAGTTGTTCCCCGCTACGCGTCGAGAAAAAAATGCGTTTAGGTGTCCCGACACGGAGAATGCGCCGTCTGAGCGCCGGCCTGCCCAACTAGGTCAGGCCCTTAACAACTCGACCATTTCTTCCACAACGGGACCAGGTCGTCTCCCGGACCCTCTGAAGTACGCCATGCCCGCGCTCAAGAAGCGGCTTCCCCAAGCGGAATCCCCAAATTGGGAGTAGCTGTCGAACACGGCCTCGGAGAACTTGTAGTCATGGGGCTCTTCCGCGTTGTATATCAAATTACGCCGAGCCGTCGCAATGAATGCATTTGCGTCACCGCCGTTCTGCAGATAGCCCAAACATTTCCGAGCAGCCCGCAATCGTTGACCCGCGGAGGCGTCGGCGAAAATTTCTGCAATCGCGTCGACGCCCGTGCTTTCTAGCGGGAATGGCTGCAGAGCATCGAGGCTGAAGTCCTGTTGACTCGCTTTCACTAGCGTCCGGAACATAGCTATGAACGCCGCGCCCTGTAGCAACATTAGCTGCTGTGTCTGTTCGTCGCCGCAGACGCGGTAGGCGTAATGCAATGCGTTGGCCGTGGTCTGTGCATGCAGCAGCACAATACTCGGCTGGTGCATGAGCAGTTCCGCGGCCGTATTGAGTAAGACCTGCCAAATCGCCTCGGGCGAGATTCCTTGCTTGAGCAGCTCGACGACAATCGTGCCAGCCGCCTCCTCCGACACCTGATAGAGCGCTCCACGCAGTTCTCTGCGTGCGCCAGCGTCGTCGCGTCCATGCTTCCAGGACCGCGGGATCTCGCGTGAATGCCTCTGATTTTCCCGCCACGGTCGATCAGGTTGAAGGTTGTGACGGGCCGGATTAAGCCCTCCTTCGCTGTTCTGCAGCGCCGCTACAGTGGAACGCAGCAGAGCTGTGGTGTGAACGCCGCCAAGAAGCCCGACAAGACTGTGGGCGTTGCTCACGGTTATGGCTTTGTGGCCGATCGCTCGAAGGTCACGCGCACCGTAACCAAACAACATCGAGAAGACCTCGTCTGGGTGCGCGGCCTGCGCGTAGTTCACTATCGCCGTATCGGCGGCATCCCGATCCCAGTTGTCCAGCGCGGTGACCAGGGCACGCCGCGCCACCACTCGGTTACCGACCGAAGCGATGGGCCTTGTTGGCAAGCGCCAGCCACTGGCTGCCCGCTCCTGAGCTTGCGTGTCCTTGAAATAATCCGCTGCCCACGCGATGGGGAGCCACCTGTCCGCGGACGGTAGCTGCTCGGTGGCCAAGTGGATCGATCGCAATACCATCACCGAATGATATTTGTAACCCACATCCGGATACGGCTGGACATTGCGCACGGCCGCCAGGCACAAGGCGGCTAGCATGTCCTCGTAACGCAGACCCGTTCGGATCATCCGCACGATGTCGCGAGGAATGTGCTCTCGGGGTGACTTTTCCAGCCATTTGAACAGCGCCTCGACGGGTCGATCCGTTCCGCCGATACCGGCCCGAGCGCTTAGGCCCGAAACGGTCGTCGCGGCTGCGAGGATGAAGGTTCGGCGGTTCATCGCGGGGACTATCGCCCTTGCCCGCCGACACTGTACGCCCATTCCGCGCAGCGATGCAGGTGTCCGAATCAATTGAAGTCGACTGCCGGACATGTTGCACCACGAGACTCGAATGAGTTCTTGGACCCCACAAGCGTGCGGTGCGCGCGAGCTTTGGGGGAGCGCCGCCAGTCAGTCCGACTCGATATACGTCCACCTGTGGGATGATCATCTCGTCAAGCAAAGCGATCTGTCCGACCCCCACCGCCGTCGACGGCAACTGAGTCGGGGAACGGTGCTCCTGGCCTGGCTCGAGTTCTGCGCAGATCACATCGCTCCGACAACGTTCATGAAGATGCCGTGGCTTTTGAAACTCATGTTGGTGAGATCTTCCGAGAAATTCGTGAAGTTGTACCCCAGCCCGGCTTTCACATGCTTACCGAGATGGCGGTAGATAGTGATGAGCGCCCCGGAACGCGTCTGGTTGAGATCAGGCATCTCGAGTGCGCGACCCTCGATCATTCCCTCCCACTCCTGGCGGAAGTGCCAGTCGAGGCGCACGATGTAGAGTGCGGCCGTGTTGTCGAAGAACTGCGGGTTGACTCGCTCGAGGCTCGCCTCCCCAAGGCGGTAGGCGTATTTTCCTCCGACCGAAAACTGCTGTGTCAGGTCGTAGGTCACGTCGATGGATGCGATGTGACTCTTTTGGATGAACTCCGCCGCCGTGCCCTGCGGGGTCACCTGTCCGGCCGTGGGAACGTTGTAAAAGTACGTGTACTTCGCCAGCACGTCGAGTCGATCGCTCTGAACCGGGCGATATCCGTAACCGAGCACCGCCTGGGTGTAGCCGCCGTCGTAGAACTGTCCCTGCGAGTTGTCGCTCATCGAATGGTCGAGCTTGCCGATCAGCCTCCAGTCCGGGGTTATCTGGAACTTGAAATTGTTCCTGAACAGCCAGGTCTTAAGGTTGGTGAACGATGCATCGAGTTGCTGCATGTCATCGTCCCGATATTCGACGCCACTCGAGGCCTGGATCTTGTCGTGGTTGTAGCCCACGCGGATACCGCCCGCCTTGCGCTTCGTCTCCGCGTCGGTCTGGCTGTCGACGAGCGTGCCGACCTCGGCGTTCGCGCCGAAGTTCCAGCGCTCGTTGGGCGCGAGCGTCACGCCGGTCGCATGCGTGAGTCCTGTCGCGGAGTCAATGTCCTGATAGCGCTCCTCGACGTAGACGGTGCTGCTGTCCGACAGCCGTTCCTTCATGCCGGAAACCAGGGTCCCCTGTCGCTGGAATATGCCGGTGTCGCTCAGCTGGTTCTCCAGTGAGTAATTGAGGTACAAGGTGGTGTGAGTGGAGACCAGATAGGTGGTACCTAGCTTGCCGCCCTGCCCAAGATCGCCCTCGGACGCCTCCGCCTCGATACGCAGCGCATCCGTGACGCGATACGACCCGCCGACACCCACGCGCCCGTTGTCCTCGCGGTCACCGCTCTTCGAGACGGTATCCTGAGCAAAGGTGTACGCACGCCAGTGGACGAGCGAGTCGTACCCCAGCTGCGCCACCACATCGGTGCGATCGCCCAGCTGCTGGGTCGCAGGGATGAGCGGGGAGCTGTCCTGGCGATTGTCCTGCCGGACACCGGTGCTCACGCTCCAGTTCTTGTTCAGCTTGTAGGCGAGGTCGACCTCCTCCGCCGTCGTCGTGAGCCCGAGTTCCTGCGCCTTGCGGTCCACCTTGGCGTTGACGCTCAACCGGTCGCCGACCGGGAGCTTCAAAGTGCCGCCGTAGTAGTCGGTGTTGGTGAGCGTGTCAAAGCCGGGGGCGGAATAGCCGGCATCGAGGTGCTGGGTATAGTAAGTCAGGCGACCCTTGTTCCCCTGTAGAAAGTCCCCGAACCCGAGGCTGACGTCCGCACGGTAGGCCTCCGCGCTCGCGTTTGTGAACGCGTTCGGAGGGGGGCTCGTGAAGCCGAAGCCACCGTCGTTCGAAGAGAACGACGTGGAATCAAGCCCGTCGCTCTTGCCGGTCTGCACCTTAACCCACGAGTCCGTGCTCTTGCGCAGCGTCAGATCTGCACCCTTGAGGCTGCTGCCGTCAGCGCCCGCGTCGTTGGAGCTGGCTGTGACCCCGAGCCGGACGTAATTGTTGAGCCACACATCCCCCTGCCCGCCCGTCGTCCAGGTGTGGATGTCCTCAAAGGCTGGCGTGTACTCATAGCGAACCACCAGGTACGCCAACTGCCCTCTGAGCCCACTGGTGAGAACCAGCAGGTTATCGGATGCGGTCGAGGACAACGGCTCGGCGAGCACAATCCGGCCCTGCAGATAATCAATCTCGTAGTCGATCGAGGGCTGCAGGTTCACGGTTCCCATGACGAGCCCCGAGTCCTTGTCGCGCATCTCGATGCGCACCTGCTCCGAACCGGTGAGGATGTCCTGCTCGCGCAGGAAGTACAGCGAGCCACCCGTTCCCTGAAACTCGTCGCGGCTCGGGATGGTCCCCGGCTGGGCGGCAAATCCGTTGAGGGTGACGCGCTTCTCACCGAAGCTGGTCGTGCCGTCGGAGAGCCAGCGGACGTTGCCGCCGTAGAGCCCGCGGTCGACCTGCGTGAGCTCGTTATCGAAGTAATTGACCCTGAAGTTACCCCACAGTGCGTAATCGTCGTGGTGTTCGACCTTCACGTAGAACTTGCCCAGCGTCGGCGCAAGCTCCTGCGCGGTGCTGTCATCGCCGTAGGTGGGATAGTAGTAGTCCGGATCGATACGCCGGAACAGCGAATCGGGTGCCTTGTTCAGGAAGTTGCTGAACAGGTCATTGACCGGCTCCTCGCGGGTGTCCGCGCTCGCCGTCACCCGCCAATCGTTGTTGAATTTCTGCGTGGCAAAGAACGACAGGCTGCCGGCGACCCGTGCATCGTAGTCATACGGCGCGTTCGCACCCTGCATCTCCTGCTCGGTGGTGGTCGTGTGATTCTTCGAGACAGTCACGTCCGCCATGCCGACAAAGAAGCGATCGTTCGGCTTGAACTCCAGGTCACGCAGGTAGAGCGTGCCGCTGCCGTCCTCGTCGAGCACCGCGACCTCGACGGTGTGCGCGCCGGCGGGCAGGACCTCCTCGGCGATGAAGTTGCCTTTCGCATCGACCGGCACCTGGTGGCCCGCCACCCACACGGTGTGCCCCGGCGGAATGCCGCCACCGCGCACGGTGACCGTGCCGCCGCTCACTCGGATGTTGTGCTCCGAGAGCGTGCTCTCACCGTAGACGGCGAGCAGCTCCGGCTCCTTGAGCTCCGTGTGCTGGACGCCCGCCTGCGGCCCGCCGTCCGCGCCCTGCTCCCCCGGGGTGGAGTTACCGGGTGGGTCAGCGTCGAACGCTACCTCGGCCGTGGTCCCCGCCGGGCCGCTCGGCTTGCCGGGGGAGCTCTTCATAGGGGTCGGGCCGGACGCCGGCGTCGCGACGTCGCTTACGCGCACTGCCACCGCATCCCCGGCGTCATTTCCGGACGGGTTCGTAACGTCGCCGGAGTCGCTTACGACCCCATAGTCGCCTCCGCTCGCCGGCGGGGCGTCCGGCGCCGGGGCTGCCCGCGAACCATCATGGACCATCCACAGCGATAGCGGCTTGGTGTCGTCGAACTTGCCATCCTTCCCATAGGCGCGGACCAGGTACTGCAGCTCCTCCCCCGCGGACGAGAGCTGCCGCGCGCTCGGCTGCCACTCGGCGGAGCCGTTCGGCTCGATTGCCACGACGGCGAGCGGGGTGCTCTGCGGAGAGCGCCCCGGCTCGAAGATACGCACCTCCGCCCGCGCGATGAAGGCCCCGTAGTTGGTGTACATGTGGAAGCGCACGGGCGCCGCAACCAGGCCCTCGTCCGGCGTCTTCTGGAACACCACGACGCTCGGGGCGACCGCAACGCTCAGCCGGCGCCGCGCCTTGAGATCGTCGAACTGGAAGCGAATGTCGGCCTTGCCCATGGCGACGTCCGTGCAGCGCTGCACGTCTGCGGAGCTCCTGCCGGGGTCGTCGACGGGCACGCCGTCCACGGTGATGTGCATCGTGTTAATGCCGAATGGGCTCTGCGGTGTGAGCTCGTGCCTCAGACGCGTGATGCTCACACCATCATAGTCGTCGAGCGCCGCGGGCTCGTCGTACACGACCTGCACCACGACGTACGAGGACGCTCCCTGCGTGAAGCCTACATTGACCACGTCGCCCGACTGCACGAAGCCGCGGCCTTCGTGCTCGGCCTGCGAAGCGGGCAGATGCATCTCCTCCGTGACGAGCTCTTTCGCCCGGCGCGCGCGGGCGGCGGAAAGTCCGAGGTCATCGCCGTACACGGCGGCGGTGCGGCGATCGAGCCGCTCATTGCCCGTGTAACCGATGAAGCGCAGCCGCACGTTCGCCTTGTCGTGTACATCCGCCATGGCGCGCCGCAGGCTCTCGGTGTAACCAGGCGGAATGATCGCGCGCCCGTTGGTGAGCTGCAGAGGGGCAATGCTGCCCCAAGGTGGGTCATACACCTTCGTGACCACTTCGGTGCCCGGATTCGGGCACATCTGCGGCTCGTCCGGCAACTCCTGCAGGGGATCGTCGTACCAGAACTGCACCTCGACGCGTCGGTTCAGGGCGCGTCCCTGAGGAGTGTCGTTCGCGGCGAGCGGCGCCGCCGCACCCCGGCCGTCGCTCGCGACTGCCGTGCCTGGAAGCTTCAGTGCATCCTGCACGGCGAGCGCCACACGGTGTGCCCGCGCCTTCGAGAGCGCGACGAGATCCCCGTAGATGCGCTCATCGCGCCCGGTCAGTGTCACCTGATCCGTGTAACCGATGAACTTGACCACGACGTTCGGCTTGTCGCGCAGGTTGTTCAGCGCCTTCTTGATCTGCTCGACGAACTCGGGCGAGACCTGCACGTTGTCCTCTTCGTAGTGCAGTGGCGCCACGACATTGCTCAAGCGTGCCCGCCGCGCTACACCTTCTTTGAAGCGCAGCTTGCAGAGCGTCTGCACCCGGCAGACCTTGACCTGCTTGATCTGCTGTTGCACGAGCACTTCGTCGTCGCCTTCGCGCGCCTTCGGCTGGTCGTACCAGACTTCCACCTCCACGCGCCGATTGAGTGCCCGGCCCTCCGCGGTGTCGTTCGAGGCAATGGGATGCGTGTCGCCGGCCCACTCGTAGGCGATGGCGTCCGGCTTCAGTTGCAGCGCCCGTTTGAGGTATTCCGCCACTTCGCCCGCGCGCTCGCGCGATAGTCCGGCGTTGTCGCCGAAGGTTCTGGCGAGCATCTGCGACAGCCGCTGATTGTCGGCGTGGCCGACCAGATGCAACCGCACGTTACGGCGATCGCGCAGGCCATCGAGCGCCTTGCGCAGTGTTTCCACGTAGTTGTCGGGAATCTTGGCCACTCCGGATTCGAAGCGGATGGGCGGAATGACGTTCTTGAGCTTCACGGTCTCGAAGGTCTCGGTCAGGATCTGCCGCTTCACGAGGCGGTCGCCCGCCTCGGTCTTGATCTGTTCGGGATCCCGTGCCCATGGCGCGAACAACTGTTCCATCGGCAGCTGCCGTTCGACGTCGTTGCCAAGTGGCGCCTCGCCGACGGTCTGCGCCTGCACGCTCGCCGCGACAAGCAGACAGCCCACGAACCAGCAGCTACGCTTGCGTATGCCGTTCACTTGGCACCCCGCAGTCGCTCGACGGGTTCCTTGGGTGGGCTGCCACGCAGCCAGAAGACCTCGCGCTCGATCGTGAGCTCGTAGCAGCAGTTCATGGCCCGCCACGCCTCGTTGATCGTGTGCGCGACAGCTTCCAGGCGCCGATCCACGAGCTGCTTGTCCTCGACGTCAGCGAGGTAGGACAGATGCAGGACCGATCGTGACTTGCGCAGCTCCGCGAGCAGCAGGTCGAGTCTCGGACGCCATTGCAGGCGCATGTCAGTCGTGCCGGGCTCGAACACCGCATCCGACAGATCGAGACTCACGACGCGATGTATCGAGGCGCCAAACTCGAAGCGCAGTGCCTTGCCACGCGTGGCGCGTTCGACCAGCACCTGCGGCGTCGTCGGTCGATAGCCGCTTGGGAGCGTGCGGTCGTCGAGCTTGAGGGCGAAGTTGCTGCCGCGCCCCTCGAGCGGTGTGATCGCGCAGGTGACGTGGAATCGTCCGAACTCGTCCGTGACGGCGGCCAGACCCCGGGTAGTCACGACCCGCACCCCAGGAATGCCCTGTTCGTCAGGATCCTGCCGGCCGTTGCCGTTCGCGTCGTCGAAGACCTTGCCGATCACGTCGGTGCAATCGAAGGTCGTATCCGGCACCACGCGGACCGTGGCGCTGCCCTCGGTCGACACCGCATTGCCGAGCACCGCAGCGGGCGCCTGGGTGGGAGTCGCGGGCGCACGCGGACCCGAAGCCGGAGCCTGGGCGCGGTTAGCGGGAGTGCGCATGGCTGCGGCAGGAGCCGGGACGCGGTTGACCGCAGCACCGGTGACCTCGGCGAATGCCTGGGCGCGGTTCACGAACTCGCCTTCGCCCACACCGGCACCCACGGCCAGCAGCAACACGATGGTGTGATGCGCACCGCCCGCGAAGCTGAGATTGTTCCAGGTGAGCTGGAACCCGGACAGCGTGGGTTCCGCGGGCACGTCGTCGAGGCGCGCTGAGCCTTTGACGTAGCGGAATCCCGCCGGGAAATTGTCCACCAGCGCTACGCCCTGGACGGTACCGGCGAGCACATTAGTGACGGTGATCGTGTACGGCACGAGCTGGCCGCGCGGCACGTCGACCAGCGGCGTGGTCTTGGTGACGGTCAGTGCGCCCGGCGGAGTGTCCAGCTGGATCGAGACACTCGCCGAGGCGGTCCGCGGCGGGTTGTCCCACGTGACGACGCCGGTATTGGTGACGACCGTGCCAGTGGCGAGCGCGCGGCCGAGGGTCGCGCGGAAGCGCAGGTCGATCGTTGCCCCGGGCGCAAGCGGTCCGTAGGTTGCCGAGTAGTTAACGGTGATGACGTTGCCGGTGACCGTCACCCCCGTCACCGAGCCGTTCACGGTGGCGGTGCCGGCCACGTATGTGAGCACCCCCGGCCCCGCCGCGTTCAGGTCGTCCGTGATCACCACCGGGTTCGCCGGGTTCGCCGAGGCATTGGTCACGCGGACCAGGTAATCGAGTGTTCCGCCCGGCGCCGCACCGCCGCCGCCCACCACTGTCACCTGCTTGGTGATCATGACCCCGGCAGTCGTCACCGTGACCGTGTGCGCGTCCTGACAGTCGAGCACCCCGGGCGTGCCGTTGGTCAGCGTGCACGTAGAGCTCTGACGACCGGCATCGGTGCTCGGGCCGGTGTACCACTGGGTCGCACCGGCCACGTTGGTAAGCGTGATGCCGTTGTGCGTGTTCGCGTCGAGCTGCGTCTGGTAGGTGACGATGAGGCGCTGCGTCGGGCTGATGACCGCCGCGGCGCTCAGCATGTTGAGTGTCAGCGTGCAGGTCGGCGCCCCCGCATAGGCGACCGTGTAATCCGTACCGACCTTGAGCGGTCCCTTACCCGGCACTGGCGTGACCCCGTCCGCCTGGTACACCTGGACGGAGAGGATCTGTGGGGTCGCTGCGCACATGCCGCCGGTCGCACCCGTCGGCAGCTTGTCGACGATCGTGGCGTTCCAGGCGTCAATCGTCCCGGTGTTCTGCACGTTGAGGGTGAAACGCCCCAACTGCCCGAGGTACATGGTCGTCGGGCCGCCCTTGGCCATCGTAAGAGCGGAGACCGGCACCGTGACCGTGTGCGCGTCCTGACAGTCGAGCACCCCGGGCGTGCCGTTGGTCAGCGTGCACGTGTAACTCTGGCGGCTGGTGGCGCTGCTCGGGGCGTTGTACCACTGCGTCGCACCCGCCACGTTGGTGAGCGAGACGCCCTTCTGCGTGTTGGCGTCGAGCTGCGTCTGGTAGGTGACGATGAGGCGCTGCGTCGCGCCAATGACCGCCGCCGCGCTCAGCATGTTGAGTGTCAGCGTGCAGGTCGGCGCCCCGGCGTAGGCGACCGTGTAGTCCGTGCCGACCTTGAGCGGTCCCTTGCCCGGCACTGGCGTGACCCCGTCGGCCTGGAACACCTGGGCGGAGAGGATCTGTGGGGCGGCCGCGCACATGCCCCCCGTGGCACCCGTCGGCAGCTTGTCGAGGATCGTCGCGTTCCAGGCGTCGGTCATCCCGGTGTTCTGCACGTTGAGGGTGAAGCGCCCCAGCTGCCCGAGGTTCAGCGTCGTCGGGCCGCCCTTGATGAGGGTGAGAGCGGGTGGTGTCGGGGCGACGATCTGGACCGAGACGCTCCCCGAGGCGCTCTTCGGCGGAGTGTCCCAGGTGACGACGCCGGTGTTGGTGACGGTCGTGCCGACGGCAAGCGTGCTGCCGAGGGTCGCGCGGAAGCGCAGGTCAATCGTCCCCCCGGGTGCGAGTGCCCCGTAGGTTGCCGAATAGTCCGCGGTGATGACGTTACCGGAGACAGTGACGCCGTTCGGCGAACCGTTCATGGTCGCCGTGCCGCTTACGTACGTGAGCGCCCCGGGGCCCGCCGCGTTCAGGTTGTCCGTGA
>Ga0157378_10003646_pt1 | contig 13637 bp, 10 predicted proteins | sample M65metaG_FD_115309 | JGI IMG/M metagenome (GOLD analysis project Ga0157378, IMG submission 115309) | Miscanthus rhizosphere microbial communities from Kellogg Biological Station, Michigan, USA - M6-5 metaG | ecosystem: Host-associated > Plants > Roots > Rhizosphere > Soil | place: USA: Michigan...
CTTGTTCTCCAGCATGGCGTAGGTGCCGGGGCTGGCCTTGCGGACGCCGTGTTCGATGTCGGCCAGGGTGCGCACGGTGAACGCCAGGCTGTCGGCCAAATCGGTGCGGTTGCGGTAGCCCAACGCGACGCGGCGGCTCACGACGTGGTGGCCGAGCCGTTCCAGGGCGAGTCGGTCCATGCAGTCATCATGACGGATAAGAGAGGCAATGTCGAGTTGTCATCCCTGTTTCTTTCCATCTGCTGCATGATAGAGCGGAATCTACTTCCTGGGGACTCCCGCCAGCTCGGCGCGGGCCTGGGTGCCCGCCTCCCAGAAGATCTCCTCCACCTTTTCCTTGGATCGCCCGGCCACCTCGATCTTCGGCACCCCGGCCCAGTTCCCGGCGCACCACCGTGGCCTCGGGCAGCGCCTCGCCAGTCCACCACTCCTGGCGGATGGCGAAGTCATCGAACCGGTCGCCCTCGTCGGTGTGCCGCAACGCACTGCGACGCTTACTCACCGGCATGCGCGCCCACCACTCCGCCCGCCAATACGGGCCGTCGTAGGCCCCGTCTCCGCTGATTGCTGGGCTTCAGTGTGCCATCAGCCGATGGCGATGTGACGACAAACCGGTGGGGGGTGAGAGGCGATCGGCGCAAATCCGCGCCCACAGGTGTGCCGTGTCGGTTATGAACTGTGAGGCGAATCACTGTGGAAACTGTTTCCCTGTGATTGACATAATTACCGTTTGTTTCCTAGCATCGCAGTGCACAAACGACACAGGGGAGAACCCCTGTGCCGATCCCATTTTTGTTACCGCGCGGGCGCGACCTTGGTTGCCGCGCGCACAGGAGGCTTGACATGCACGACGTTTTCATCGTCATCAGCGAAGGCTTGGGTGGCGGACACATGGTGCGCACGGTTTACGCCGCCGACCACGACGACGCGCGCCAAACACACCAGGCAAACTACGCCGACGAGCCGCTCGTGGCGGTCCACCAATAAGACGATCCCGCCTGCTCACATTCGGCGGCGACGTCACATCGAGCCATTCGGGCAGGTTGGAGGGCATGCCCCATAGCCGTCGAGTATTACCGGCACTAGGAAGACGAGGAAGACGAACAACATGGCTAAGAAGGTCATCATCGTTGATGACATCGACGGCACCGAAGGTGACGGCATCGTTACGCAGCGGTTCAGTCTCGGTTCCGACTTCTACGAGATCGACCTGTGCCCGCAGAACCTGTTGAGCCTGCGGGCGGCGCTGGAGCCGTTTGTGTCGGCGGGGCGGCGGGTGACCAGGGGCCAGCACAAAAAGAAGCCAGCCAGTGAGAGCAAACAGGGCAACTCGGCATTTGACTTCCCCCGCGAGCAGCGGGTGGCGATTCGCACCTGGGCGCGCGACAACGGCTACGACGTGGCCGACCGGGGAGCGTTCTCCCAGGAACTGCTCGCCGCCTACCGAGACGCCAGCGAGGAAGCCGAGGCGGCGCGGTGATGAAGAAAATGATCATCGGCGGCCTGAGCGCCGGAGCGGTCGCACTAGCCCTGTTCGCGGTGCTGGTGGGCGTCGGAACGGCGAACGCCGCGCCGACAGTGTCCGTACAACTACGAGTACCACCCCTCGGACGGGCTGTGCTACGCGAAACCCATCAGCCGCCAGATCAACGGGTGCGACACCAGCGTCGATGCCTGGCCTTAACGGCCAGCATCGACAGCCGGGTGTAGAACGCCTTGCGGGCTGCGTCGGCACGTAGAGCACGCTCCTGCGGCGCCAAGGTGCGATCGGGGTCGACCTCGTCCTCGAACTTCTTCAGCATCCCCCGACGCCCGGCTGCGGTACGTGCGGTGCGGTCCCCCGTGTTGGCCCAGGACACATAGCTCGCCTGCCGCGAGCGGGTCTGCCGCTGGGCGGGTGTGAGGTTGCGGGATGCGGCCATGATGACCGTCATCGTAGCAAATCATCATTCAGACGAATCAGTATGCGAGAGAATGGTTTACAGACTATAGTCACTCGATAGCTACTTAATAACGGTCTATAGAGCTAATCCCCGTTTGTGCAAGAATCTGGCACTAATCGGAGTCCATGTTCAGCCGGTCGAACTCCTCGGCGGCCAACTGCTCGCGGGCGCTGGCGACGTAGCGATCCAGCATGGTGCGGTCCTTCCATCCGGCCTGGCTCATCAATCCGCCCTCGGTGCCGCCAGCCGCCAGCCAACGCACCGCCGCACTGTGTCGTAGCCGGTGGACATGGAACCCCTTCACGCCCGCCTCGACGGCCCGTCCACGCAGTGCATTGGTCAGCCCGGTGTAGGTGAGCCGACCGTCTCTCCCCCGCCACAGCGGGCCGCTGGAGGGCTTCAGTTCCGACCGCAGATATCGGTCGATCGCGGCTGCAGTGGTCGCCGAGAATTTCGAGCGACGGCTCCGCCCGCCCTTGCCGCGACGCACCTGCACGATGCACCCCACCAGATCGAGGTCGGCCACCTCCAGTGCCAGTAACTCACCGGCCCGCAGGCCGGTGTCGCGCAGCAGCATCACCATCGCGCGGTCGCGCTTGTCCCTCCAGGTGTTGCCCGCGCACGCCTTGATCAGGCGCCGCAGTTCGTCGTCGGACAGTGCGGGCACTGGCTTCTGGTCGAGCTTGGGCGGCTTGATCATCAGGATCGAGTCGGCGTCAATATAGCCCTCGGTGGCGAGCCACTTCGCGAACTGCTTGACCGCCGCCAGCCGCAGTCGCACGGTGGCGGGCTCGGCGTCGGCGAAGGTGGCGAGCCACTCCATCACGGTGGGCTTGGTCAACTCGGTGTGGGCGCCCAGGAACAGATCGGTCCCGATCGAATACGCCCGAATGGTGGCGGGTGATTTGCGCTGCGCCCGCAGTTCGATGAGCCAGGACTCACGCAGTCGGCGCATGTCGAGCCGGTCAGTCTCAGCTAATTTCCCCATAGCCAGTTATCATAGTGTGGGATCGTCATCGTAACCCGGTACAGTCTGTTAACGACTAGTAAAGGCTGGTCATAGCCTATAAATGAATACAAGACTCACAGCTGTTAATTCTCTGTTACGCCAGCACGGTCATTGTGCTAAGTGCGCGCTCAAGGTGGTTGCCGATGACTGTTCTCACTGCTGTCACACAGTCAGCAAACCACCTCAAAAACCGTATCCCCATCGTCGGCCTCGGCCTGAACGTGACGAACATCGGCGACGAGCCACGAAATTGCTTCGGGCAGAACCAAAAAGTCAGGGAATGGCGTCACCATCGATTCGATCCGCAATCGTTACGTTGACAGCCCTACGGCGCGGCGCGAGAGTGGAGACATGGCAGATCAGCGGTCGATCTGGGGCGAGCGGACCGTCCTCGACCGAATCAGTGGCGCCGTCTACGACTACGGGGTGGAACGCGAATGGTTTGCCAGGCCCGCCGGACTCGCGTTGTGGGGGACTGACACCCGCGTGCTTTACGACAGTATCGGTCTCATCGGGGACCTGCCCGACGGCTCGGCGGTCCTCGACGTCCCGTGCGGCGGTGGGTTGGCATTGCGCGGCCTGCGCTCCGACCAGCACGTGCGCTACGTCGCCGCCGATATCTCGACTTACATGCTCACCCGCGCCCGCCGGCGGGCCGCCGACCTCGGCCGGTACGACATCGAATTCACCGAGGCCGACATCGAGCGGATGCCGTTCGACGACAAGGCGTTCGACCTGTGCGTGTCCTTCAACGGCTTGCACTGTCTTCCTGACCCGGCCGCCGCTGTCCGCGAGATCGCCCGTTGCCTCAAGCCGGGCGGCCGGCTGGTCGGCGACTCGCTTGTACGCGGCGCCGGGTTGCGTCAGGATCTGGGCATCCGCGCCTTTCGCCGCGCAGGTCACTTCGGCGTCTGCGGCACGCTCGACGAGCTACGCCGCTGGCTCACCGATGCCGGACTGACAGTCGATCGCCTCCAACCCTCCGGCGCCGTAGCACATTTCACCGCGACCGCCGCGCGCTGACGGTTGTAAGTGCTTGCGCCATCATCGTTTCGAAGGTCAGGCAGGATCCAGCATCTGAGGCTCGCTATCCGGTGGCGCTCTCGTACGTCTGGCGGGTTTCCAACCGAACGTAGTTCACCAGCATCTCGTCAGCGTCCACGGGTTTGTATCCGGTGGACTCGATTTTCGCCAAGTCCAGAACACTGCTGGCCGGGCGCGGCGCAACAGGGCCTGCAGCCGTGCCGAAGTACACGGCGGTGGAAACTCCGGTCACCCGATTCGGATCGTGGCCAGCCAGAGAAAATGTCCGTTGCGCCACGTCCGCCCATGAACTAACCGACCCGGCACCACTCACGTTGTACGTTCCGTACGGCGCGCGCGTCTGCGTGAGGTGCCGGATCGCTCGGGCGAGTTCCGAGGTGAATGTCAAGCGTCCAAACTGGTCGTTGACCACGGACGGGTCAACCCCTCTGGCGGCGAGAGACAACATGGTGCGCACGAAATTGCGCCCGTCGCCGATCACCCACGACGTGCGCACGATGTAGTGACGCGGCAAGGTGGCCACGATCTGATCACCGGCAGCCTTCGTCTGTCCGTATACGCCGAGCGGGGCCACGGCGTCGCCCTCGCGGTAAGGCCGCGTTGCGGTGCCGTCGAACACATAGTCACTGGAAATGTGCACAAGGGTGATGCCGTGGTCGGCCGCGACGCGCGTCAGCGCGGCGACACCGGTGACGTTGGTGGCCCACGCCGCAACACGCCCTTCCGCAGTCTCAGCCGCGTCGACAGCTGTGTAGGCCGCGGCATTGATGATCGTGTCGTAACCCCGCCAGGGGCGCACCGAACCAAGATCACCGGAGGCGAGATCGAGATCGGCGCGTTCGGCGAACTCGACGTGAGGCGCGTCAGCGTACGCCTCGCGCAAAGCGTGGCCCAGTTGCCCGCCGGCGCCGAGGACCAAGGTCTTGCGCGGCGGAACAGGGACGAGCTGGGCCAGGCCGGCCTGGGCGCGGTCCTTCGCCGACAGTTCGGCCTTCTCGAGCGGAATCGGCCAGTTGATGGCGAGGGTTTCGTCGGCAGGGTTCACCGATGGGTAGTGGGCGTCAGGTGAGTAGTGATCGTTGACGAGGTAGGTGTAGACGGTATTCGGCTCGAGCGTCTGAAATGAGTTTCCAACTCCGCGAGGCACAAAGACCGCACGCGATGGATCGAGCTCGATGGTGAACACAGTCCCAAACGTTGGGCCGGAACGCATGTCGACCCACGCTCCGAATATCCGTCCGTTCGCCACCGAGACGAACTTGTCCCAGGGTTCGGCGTGGATACCGCGCGTGGTGCCCGCTGATTCGTTGAAGGAGATGTTGTTTTGTACCGGCCCGAAGTCCGGCATTCCGGCGGCCACCATTTTCGCGCGCTGCCAGGTCTCCTTGAACCACCCGCGGCTGTCACCGTGAACGGGCAGCTCCCACACCGTCAGCCCCGGAATAGGCGTGGCTATGGCGTGCAACGTCTTGCCGAGTTCCGTCATCGCTTGCGCTCCTCCGTCATTGCCCGAGTCGGGCGTAGAACGCTTCTGTGGCGTCTTTAGCCGGCGCCCACCAGTCCTCGTGGTCGCGATACCACTCGATAGTCACCGACAGGCCCTGCTCGAAGTCACGATACCGAGGCCGCCACCCGAGTTCGGTGCACAGTTTCGTAGCGTCGATTGCATAGCGCAGATCGTGACCAGTGCGGTCCGTGACGTTGTCGTATGCATCAGCATCCTGACCCATCATGGTCAGGATCAATTCGACGACGGTCTTGTTATCCTTTTCGCCGTCGGCGCCGACGAGGTATGTCTCTCCGATCCGGCCTTGCTCGAAGATCTGCAGCACCGCCGACGAATGATCATCGGCGTGGATCCAGTCGCGCACATTACGACCCTCGCCGTACAGTTTCGGACGAATACCCCACAGAATGTTTGTGATCTGTCGTGGAATGAACTTTCTCCATGCTGGTATGGACCGTAGTTGTTGGAGCAATTCGAAATCGTTGCTGCAATTCCATAAGATCGGATCCACGCTCGCACCAACAGGTCGCTGCCAGCCTTTGTCGAGGAGTACGGTGAAGACGGGTTGTACGGACTGGATTCGGTGAACCTGCACGGATCTTCCAGCGCCAAGTCACCGTATACCTCGTCAGTGGAGACATGGTGAAATCGGATATTGTGCTTCCGGACTGCCTCGAGAAGAGTAAACGTTCCTATCACGTTGGTGTGCAAGAATGGCTGCGGGTAATCAAGTGAGTTGTCGTTGTGTGTTTCTGCGGCATAGTGCACGACCCCATCGGCAGATGCCACCAATTCGTCGACAAGTTCGGCGTTAGCGACATCGCCATGGACGAAGTTCACCCGTCTCTCGGGCAGGTCAGACAGCGACGCGCGGTTGCCGGCGTAGGTGAGTTTGTCCAGCACCGTGACGTGATGGTCGGTGTGATTGACCGCGTAATGCACGAAGTTGGATCCGATGAAACCGGCACCTCCGGTCACGAGAAGCCGAGCCACTAGCTACCCCTTTCGAGCAGATCCAGCAGGTACGCGCCGTAGCCTGACTTGACCAGCGTCGCGGCACGTATACGCAGCTCGTCATCCGTGAGAAAGCCCTGCCGCCAAGCGATTTCCTCGGGCACCCCGATCTTCAAACCGGTCCGTCGTTCCATCGTGCGCACGTAGTCGGCGGCGTCGGTCATCTGGTCGAAAGTCCCGGTGTCCAGCCACGCGGTCCCACGTGGCAGCACCTGCACGCGCAATCGGCCCTGCTGCAGGTAGGCGCAGTTGACATCGGTGATCTCGTACTCTCCACGCGCACTAGGGGTAAGGTCCCGCGCGATCGCCACTACGTCGTTGTCGTAAAAGTACAGCCCCGGTACCGCGTAGTTGCTCTTTGGGGCTTTTGGTTTCTCTTCCAGGGACACCACCACTCCGCTGGCATCGAATTCCACCACCCCGTATGCGGAGGGCTCTGCCACCCAGTAAGCGAAGATCGCGCCACCGTCGACATCAGCGAAGCACCTGAGCTGGGTACCTACGCCCGGCCCGTACAACAGATTGTCACCCAGCACCAGTGCGACCCTGTCGGTCCCTATGAACCCAGAGCCGATGGTGAACGCCTGCGCCAGCCCGTCCGGCGATGGCTGTTGGGCGAACGTGATCGATACTCCGAACCGCGATCCGTCGCCCAGCAGCCGCTCGAAACTGTGCGCGTCGTGCGGCGTCGTGATCACCAAGATGTCACGGATACCCGCCAGCATCAGCGTTGACAGCGGGTAATACACCATCGGCTTGTCGTACACGGGGATCAGCTGTTTGGAAACTCCAAGCGTGATCGGGTGGAGGCGCGTACCCGACCCCCCCGCCAAGATGATTCCCCTCATCGCGCGATCGTGGCCGGTCTATTGGGCCCGCACGACCGCTCGACGACTCGAACACCCATTCCACGCGTTTCATAGATCCGGAGATCGTCGACCCAGAAAGCGCCCTCAAACAGAATCAGGACACCGCGGTCATCTCTTGTCGTGGAAAGGATTTCGACTTCGGTTCGGGTTCGCGTGTTGGTCGGCAACACTTGGCCGCGTAACTTCCAGCTGAACGGCTGGCCCACAGCGACGGGTTCGAACTCGAATCCGTCGCCGTCTGCCAATCCCGAGAGCCGAGCAGCCGCGCGAGCCGCCTGTTGTATGGCCTCCAGGCCCAGGGAACCGGGCTGCACCGGATCTTGGAAGAAATGGGCCTTGAAGAACCACGCCTCGGGATCAACGTCGGCCTCCGCGACGAGCCGTCCCAGACCGCCTGCCCCCCCGCCGGGCCAGAAGTGCACTCGATCGATCAACTGCAGTTTTCCCCGTCCAAGCCACGGGGCACCGGACAATCCATCGGCTTGGTAAGGCAGGGAAACCGGCGCCGCCGCTGAGAGGCCCGCCACCACTTCGGGCCCCGCGGGCAGGCCGACTTGGGTTTCGAGTGCAGCTGGACTAAAGAATCCGAACGCCGGCTTCATCGACATGACGAGGTCGTCGCCTTGCGTGCAGACGACGTCGAAAAAGACGATTGTCGACCAGCCGGACTCTACGAACCGTTCCAGGCGCGATGTCACCCGCAGCACCCCGACACCCGCCTTCTTGTGCAGCACGACCTCAGCGCCGTCAAGATTGCGGAATATCACATCGTCGGCGCGATTGGCGGCGAATCCCATGTAGGAACCAAGCCAGCCACAGGGCTGCAGCAAAATTTCGATCAGTGCCGACAACGGGACAGCCGCAGAATTAGCGTCCGCGAAATACCACGCGTCTGCGGGGACGTCGTATTCCGTGACGGCCGCACCGCCTTTAACCGGCGTCCCCGGCGCGCCGTCGACGCTGACGATGCGCGAAACGAAATGGTACGGCTCCCCGGGAAAGCGTGGCGCGCGACGTGCGCCGTCGAATGGGGCGTACAGAACGCCAAACGCATCGGAAAGCCTGCCACGCGCGCTGGCCAGCAGCGCGCCGCGATCGCCGCGCACGTCGCGCGAGTTCCCGACGGTTCGCGCCGGCCCAGGCACCTCCGACGGCACCGGCCAATCCGGGACAAGGCGCAACCCGAAGCGTCGGCAATGGAACACCCTGAAACCGTCACTGCGACATAACAGCGCCGCAAAGACCGTCGGCGTTGGTCCGTCGATGATCTCTTCGACGAACACCTCGTAATCGAGGATGTGGGCTGAGTCCGGTGTCACTTGCCCTCGACAGACGAAGCGCGCCGTCTCATCCGGCACCGGTTCGAACCGCCAGCCGTCGCGGTCGATAGTGAAGCCGTACGCAGCCATGGTGAAAGACAATGCCTGGGTAGCCGCGTCTGCCATCAACGTCCCAGGCATGCAGGGATCGTTCTTGAAGTGCCCGTCGTAAAACCAGGCGTTCTGCGACACGACCGCCGTGGCGCGAAGGTAACCCCGACCCCACGGACCACCCTCGGGATCGAACGCAACGACCTCGTCGATCAGCCGCAGCTTCCCGCCCGGAATCGCCGGAGTGCGCACGTGCGGAGCCGCCATTTCAAAGCCGCTCCCAAAGCACGAGAACGCGCGTCCCTGAGAGAACGCGTCGACGTCCCCGCGGTCGAACGAACGCTTTTGCGTTACACAGGGCGGCTCGTCTCGCCGTGCGCCGTCGCGCGGGGCGTCCGCAGCAGCCTCCCACAACACACCGTCCGACTGGCTCAGTTCCTCGTCGGAGAAGAACCCGGCCTGCCCGTTTCGCACCGAGATCATCAGCCGATCGTCGATATAGCAGTCGTAGTGGAAGAAGAACAGCCGCGTTGCACCAGTTTTCGCGTGGCCGTCGATGTGGATGTCGTAGCACAGCGTTTCGCCGCCTCGCGGCAGTTCGCCCATGAACTTCAGATCACAGCCGAGCAGGCGGTAAACGCGCTCGCTGCGATTGGTGAAATCGGCTCCCAGCCACGACGCGAGCAGCAGGTCGGCTTGGCCGGACTCGATCACAACGCCCGGCGACATCCGGCCGGCGTGCATGTACCAGGCGTCCGGGCTTACATCAGTCTCCGTGACGATCCGACCCGTGCCCATCGAACCGGGTTCCCCGTCAATGCTCATCACGCGATCGGCCAAAAGCAGCGGCGGTTGCGGCATGCGCACCAGGCGCGGGTATTGGTCCAGCTCGGCAAACAGCGGCCCGAATACCTCCGAAATGTTCCCTCCGGCAAGGGCTTCGAGTTGGGCGCGGGTATATAGCGGCGGTTGCGTCACCGGCGTCACCGGCGCGGCCGTGCTCGGCGGATCCGCAGGCGGCAGTGGCCTCGACCGTTGCGTCACCGGCGTCACCGCCGCGGGAGCGCTCGGCGGATCCGCAGGGAGCTGCCTCTGCCGACCCGTTGCCGCCGCGAAAAGCGCACCACGCGCTTTCAAGAAAGACGCGTGCGCCTGCGCCTGTCGCTCGACGAACACCGCATGAGCCTCGCTCACCGACGCAACCAGATTCAGCGCAGCGGCCGTCTTGTCGCTGACTGCAGCGACCGCCTTGTGGCTGATTACGCCCGGGCCCGTTTCGCTTTCGGTGAGAACGTGTTGCGTGAGGACGAGCGGTGCGGGATAGGGCGGCGCCGGTGGCATGTGTTGAAAACTTCCAGCGTCCAACCCCGGCATCGGAACGGGCGCATTCCTGGACGCCTCGGGTGTTGAGACGATGTCCGGTCGGTGGGCGGCCAGCGTCAGCTTGCGGGCGTTGTCCGACGACAGAGGGACAACTTGCTCGCGCAGCTGTTGCATGCGCGCATCGAAAGCTTCGATGCGGACCGGCAGCCCGTGGACCCAAAGCTTGGCCACGGTTTCGGCGAGCGCGCGAATCCCCCGCCGTTCCTGGGCGTCCAGCGCCACCGCCACATGCGGGCGATCACCAAGGATCTTCGGAATCGCCCCGGTCAGAATGCCGCGAGGCCCGTGCTCGACGAAAACGCGAACGCCGTCCTCCCACGCTCGGAGCACCGTCGCGGGAAAGTCGATCGGCTCAAGTGCTTGCTGCGTGATCGCTTCGGCTGCCGCGTCCCGCGTCGGCGTATACGCACGGTTGCCGGCGTTGGTGTAAAAACGCACGCCCGGCACGGGCACACCATAGGTTTCCCGGGTGTGGATGCGCCGCCACGCGTCAGCGAACGGTGTCATCGCGCGGCAGTGGACGACCATGTCGAGACCCAGTGGCATCGCACGTGCGCCGTCAATCGCGTCGATCACGCGTCGGCACGCCGCGGGATCTCCGCCGATCACACAGTCGTCGGGTGCCTGGACGATGGTCATATAGGCGCGTGGTTCCGCGGCCAGAGCTTCTTCGACCGACGATCGGGGCGCAGTGACGCGCCAGCACTCCCAAGGCGACGGTTCGTGATCCCCCAGGCCCCATTCCGACGCCGCCACTCGACAGCTGCCGGTGAGCTGTTCGCCGTAGAAGCCCGAAGCCTCCATCTCGTCGAGCATTGCCTCGAGGTCGCGCCAGACCCCGAAAGCCAACAAGGCGTTCGTCTCGCCCGACGAAAGGCCTACGGCCGCACTTGGAGTGAGGCCGAGAACCGTGCGAGAAAACTCTGCATGCACCTGACAGACCAGCACACCGCCGGTGAGTTGCGCGCGCGGATCTAGCGTTGCAATGCCGGCACCGTACAGTGCGCGCGCCAGGTCGCTGAGGCCGGAAAAACGCGGGGCTAGCGCGTCGCCGATCTCCGGCCACGCCAGCAACAGATCGCGCCCCGCGCCCGGATAGGTCGCCGCTGCTCCGGTGAACACGAAGGCCAGTTCTCCGGCGATCGGGGCGTCGGTGAACGCGACCCCAATGCCCGCAGGCGTCTCGCCGCGATCCAGCCGCCGCACTGCCTCACGCCGGAGTGCCTCCAACGTGGACTCGCCGTCAGCCACCAAAGAGCAACGCACAGGCCCGTTTCCACCCGGTTCGCGGCGCGCCAGGCGGTCCTGCAGATCGCCCCTGCCATCGCCTGCGTAGCGTTCCGAGACGGGAACGGTCCCGACGGCCAAGGGCTCGGGTGATCCGGCGGCCGCAGACACGGTGATACCGTCGGCGCGGCCTCCTATCGACTCGAGCCATATTGCCGCGCGCTTGCCGCCCGGCGCCGGCTGCGCCCCGCTTTGATCCACTCGAACCCGCGCGCGCAGCGCCGCCGCGCGCGCCGCGACTTCGGTGGCGGCGCTCGCCGCATGCGTGCGGCCGAACCGTCCCGCGGCGAAGTTCGCATCCGCCACGGCTTCCACGCCCTCGGTATCGACGACGGCGATGATCTCTTCGCCTGCGGCCTCTGCATCTACGCGCCGTTTGAGAACGAACGCCACCGCCGCGTCACCGTGCGGCCCACTTTCACCGGCCGCAAGAGCATCCGACGCCCGGGCATGTACCGGCTCGCAGCACATGTCGACGGCACCGGCGACGACAGTGTCGAGTTCTCCGCGGCGCAGTGCGCGCACGCCGATCCGCAGCGCGGCGATCCCGGAGAGTTCCTCACTGGACACGGTGAAGCCGAACCCGCGAAAGTCTCGTTGCGCGTGGATGCGGTTGGCCGGGATGTTCGGCATGGTTCCCACCACGCGGTCGGCGGTCAGCCGCGGGGCGGCGTCCTCGTTGGCGGCCAGCCATTCGTCGTCGTCGGCATGCTGCACCCGCAACCGATGACGCACGATGGTGGCGTCACACCCCATGCCGACGACTACCCCGGTCCGCTCCGAGTCGGTGCTGACGTGCTCGAGCGCCTGAGCGGCGGCGGCCAGCATCGCTGTCTGCTGACTGAGGCTGGCCTTGAGCTCGCTGGGCGGACAACCAAGCCCCGCTAGATCGAGTTCAACCGTACGGAGCGGGGTGGGTTCCGCCGGGGGACCAAGCGCACGACGACGAAACGACCCGACGTCGCGCGCATCGCCCGTCACCACACCCATACCGCAGATGACGACGTCGCCCGAGGGCCGCGGGTGTCGCGTCGTCGGACGGCTTGGGCCCACGTAATTCTGGACGATCAGGTGCGCGTTGTTGCCCCCGAACCCGAAGTTACTGACCGCCGCACGTTTGATCGTCCCGTCCCATGGCGTCGACGTGGTCGACAGGGTAAAGGGCGTCTCCTTCAGCGTCGCCGTCGGCTTGTCGCACAGTGTCGGCGGAGACACGGACGCCTGCATCGCGGACAGCACATTCACCAGGCTTGCCGCGCCCGACACGGTGATGGTGTGACCCAGATTGCCCTTCAGCGCACCCAACATCAGCGGCACTTCGCCGTACGCGGCGAGCATGCTTTCGAGCTCCGTCGCGTCGCCGAGCGTTGTACCCGTGGCGTGACAGTCCACGAAGTCGATGTCCGCAGGTGCCAGACCCGCCTGCTCCAACGCTGCCGTCATGGCCCGGTTCTGGCCGGCTACGGCGGGTGCCAGAAGGCCGCTCTGACGCCCATCGTTGGAGAGCCCAATCCCCGCGATCACGCCGAGGATTCGATCCCCTGAGCGCTCGGCGTCCTCGAGGCGCTTCAGCGCGACCAGAGCTGCGCCTTGTGCTGGGACGAGTCCGTCGGCCTCGGCGTGAAACGGACGAGACCGGCCCGACGGGCTAAGTGCTTGGAGTGCAGTGAAACCGAGATGCAAGAACAGATCGTCGGCGCCATTGACACCGCCGGCGAGCATCACGTCGGCCTCACCGTCCTGCAAGGCGTCGCAGGCCAGCTTGATCGCGTAGAGCGACGACGCGCACGCCGCGTCGAGCGCGAAGGCCGGTCCGGTCATCTGCATCGCCTCAGCGACGAGGTGCACCGGCAGTCCCGAAGAAAAACGGTTGCGCGGATCAACTTCGCCGTCGCCGTTCCACACGCTTTCCACGTACGCGGCGCCCAGGCTCGTCGGGTAGGACAGATTGCCGACGATCAGCCCCGTCCGCGACTCCGCGAGCGGGCCGGCCAGCGCCTGCTGCACGCAATGGGCGAGCCAATGGACGATCGGGTCAAGCCGCGCGAAATCAGTGATTTTCGAGGCGATGTGGGCCAGTAACGGCGCGTCGCGCACGTAGCCTCCGGTCGCCGACGCAACCCGCAAACCCGGTTCTCTGCTGTCGAGCAGCGTCTGGGGAGCCACCCCACGCCAGTGATCGCTCGGGGTGGGAGAAAGAAGGCAGCGCCC
>Ga0157378_10003647_pt1 | contig 13635 bp, 12 predicted proteins | sample M65metaG_FD_115309 | JGI IMG/M metagenome (GOLD analysis project Ga0157378, IMG submission 115309) | Miscanthus rhizosphere microbial communities from Kellogg Biological Station, Michigan, USA - M6-5 metaG | ecosystem: Host-associated > Plants > Roots > Rhizosphere > Soil | place: USA: Michigan...
ACCGGCCACTGATACCACCCGGCTTCCATATTCCGGCACGTCGAAAAGCCCAGCAATGGCAAACTGCAACGCGGCACAAACCACGTTTACTACCGCCGGGCAGCGCAAAATGCACGCTTAATTAGTAGAGCTCCTTACAGCGCCTTCACCACCAGGTCGTCAAACTCTACCATTTCAGAGTTCTCAATGTATAGTTTCACGAAAGTACCTTCAGGAATTGACGCATCTTTTTTATAGAGCATGTTGCCGTTGGCGTAGAAGGTGGCCTTGCCATCCTGGTATCTTATCTCCCATTTGTTGTCTCCCTCTCCCTTTTTCATAATAACAGACTGTTCGCCCCAGTCCACCAGGGTTTCATACTTCTTTTCAGTGGTATTATACTTAAGTAACCGGCGCTCACCATCGGCATACACCAGGAAATAATAATCACCGAGGATCATGCCATAGGGGCTGTAGCGGTCATCGGTCTTCATGTTCTTTATCCAATGTGTAGTAAAAGAAACGGAGTAATTATTGGCCGGTAATTTAAAATCAGGGGCCTTGATCCAATACCCGCCGCCCTTTCCGTTGAGATATTTTTTGGCCTCCAGGATCATTTTGCCATTTTCTATTTTCCGCGTCACATCATTATCATCACCGAGGTTCCAGCCACGGTCATTTTCTGTGAAGTGTTCTTCCAGCAATACACTGCCTGATTGCCCCATCGCGTTTGCAAGCGGCATCAAGAATAATATCAACATCATTAAACCGATCCTTGCTTTCATAAAAAATGTTTTTGCGTTATCAAATACAACATGTAACGGACTAAAAGTATAAATCATACTTCAGATATGCAATACCGCTGGTGGCTATTTATGAGATGGTTCATCTTGCTAAGAAAGGGAAGACCGTGGGGAGAAAAAGGTCTTTCAGATTAAGTTTCCTCATTGCTGAGGCGAAGCAACAAACTCTTTTTCCTGCCATTAACTCGCTAAAAATCGCATCAGATGCTAATAACTGCTAATTTTAGCTGCATGAAAAAAACGCTACTTATTTCCTTTGCGCTCACCTTGTCTTTCGGGCTGGGTTTCGCTTTCAACAATCTGATCGCTGTAAAATCAAATAGCACGACTGCACTAAAGCGGGTAACTGGCATAGGCGGGATATTCTTCAAATGCAAGGACCCTGGCAAAGTGAGAGAATGGTATAGCGTACATCTCGGGCTGAACACTAACCAATACGGCGCCGTATTTGAGTGGAGGCAGGGTGCGGATTCCAGCAAGAAAGGATTCAGCCAGTGGAGTCCGTTCAAAGAATCGACAAAGTATTTTGAGCCCTCCAAAAAAGACTTTATGATCAACTACCGGGTTGACAACCTGGGAGCGCTTGTTGACGAACTAAAAAAAGAAGGTGTTACTGTTGTGGACACGATTGCGACGTATAGCTACGGCAAGTTTGTACATATCATGGATCCTGAAGGAAATAAAATTGAACTATGGGAACCTAACGATATGGAGTATGAAAAACTCGGCATTCAGATGGGCGCCAAAACGACTAAATGAAGTAGTACATTAAGGCCATCAATTGATTCATCAGACATTCAGATCACACTTTTAACAACCACCAACAGCTTTTTAAGAATGGAAAACAACCAAAATCATCCGACCCCGGAGAGCATTATGAAGATAGGCACCGGATTCTGGGCCTCAAAGATCCTGCTCTCTGCAGTAAAGTTTCAGCTATTTACTACGCTTTCCGAAAGGAAGTCGATGTCTGCACCAGCGATCAAATCGCAACTGGCGCTGCAATGCACCGACCGCAATGTGTATGATTATCTTGATGCCCTGACCGCCCTTGGCTTTCTGAAGCGCGAGGGCCTTCTGGAAACCGCGCAGTACAGCAACAATGCCGATACCGATTTTTTCCTCGACAAAAAGAAGCCGACCTATATAGGGGGTATGCTGGAAATGCTCAATAACCGGCTCTATAATTTCTGGGGATCGCTGGAGGAAGGCTTGCGCACAGGGCTGCCGCAAAATGAAGCAAAAGATGGTGGAGATCTGTTTGCTACGCTCTATGCCGATACAGACAGGCTCAAGGAATTTATCCACGCCATGAGTGGTATTCAGATGGGCAGCTTTATGGCATTCTCGGAAAAGTTTGACTTTTCAAAATCGAAGACACTTGTTGACATTGGCGGATCAGCGGGCCTGTTGTCGCTGATGGTGGCTAAGAACAATGTACACATGAATTGCCTAAGCTGGGACTTGCCAGCAGTAGCGCCCATAGCCAATGAAACAATCCAGCAGTTCCACCTGGCAGACCGCGTAAAAACAGCGAATGGCGACTTCTTCAAAGACGAATTCCCAAAGGCTGACCTGGTGGTGATGGGCAACATACTCCATGACTGGAACGAAGAGACTAAACTGATGCTGATGAAAAAAGCGTATGATGCGCTGCCACCCGGGGGCACTTTCATAGCCATAGAGGGCATCATAGACAACGAAAGAAAACAAAACGCGTTCGGGCTAATGATGAGCCTGAATATGCTTATAGAAACCGGAAGTGGATTTGACTATACACTTGCCGACTTTGAAAAGTGGGCTACGGCAACCGGCTTCAGGTCAGTTTCACTACTGCCGCTGGCAGGGCCTATGAGTGCGGCAATTGCTTACAAATAGACTTCCGGCTAAAGCTATTTTCAGGATTAATAAAGAACCAGTCAATGAGTATGGAGCAATTTGCTTATCTGCGTAAACATTTTGAGGAAACAGACCATTTTACTGATGATGAATTTGAGCGTTTCATTTCGCTGCTCACGCCTATGACTCTTAAAAAGGGAGAGTTTTTTGCGCACCAGGGTAAAGCCACCCGCTTTGTTGCTTTCGTGAATTCGGGTTGCCTGCGCACTTATTACGTCAATGATAAAGCCGATGAGTTTACCATCTATTTTGCTTTCCGAAACTGGTGGGTGGGTGACCAGACCAGCTTTTATACCGGCACTCCTTCGCGCTACAGCATAGAGGCACTGGAAGAAACCGAACTGTTTATCGCCAATAAAACCAATTGGGAAAAAGCGGTTGAAGAGATCCCTGTTTTCGAGAAATGGTACCGGGTCAAAACCAGGAAATCATACGATGCTGCCCACCAGAAACTGATAGATAGCCAGACTGAGACAGCCGAGCAAAAATACCAGATGCTGGTGCAGCGTGCGCCTGAGATTGTGCAGCGGATTCCACAACGCTATATTGCTTCTTATCTCAACATCACTCCACAGTCGCTGAGCCGCATCCGGAAAAATATCAGCAAAAAGAATTAGTTACCATAGGGTAACTGTTTTGGTTTTCCTGCTGGCGTTCTTTGCATTGTATTCAATCATTCACACTAAAATTTGAAACAATGCAAAACAAGAATCAAACCGCTGCAGTAGTAGCTGCACAGCAAAGTACGCCAATGACGGTACTCAATCATTCGATTACCCCCATGCTTACCCGGCAGCAAACGGGAGGCGCCTATTACACCTTCACTTGCGTCAGCCCTCCCGGCCAAGGCATTCCCCTACATGTCAACGAGCAGGGAGATGCCATAGTGGCTGTGGTAGATGGGGAATATTCAGTGATGATCGGAGATAAGCGTTATCATGCCCTGAAGGGTGATGTCTGCTTTTTCCCGAAGCAAGTGCCTCATTCATTTCAGAACATAGGTACAAAGGCAGGCACTACAGTCTGGACGATAAGTCCCGGCGCTAACTTCGAACATTTTTTTGATACGCTCAGCAACCTGCCCGCCGGGGAGCCAGACCCAGCAGCCATCGCGAGGATATTTGCTGAAAATGGTATGAGCATAGTAATGCCTGCTATGGTGTAATGAATTGCCCGTTAGGCCATCATCTAGCATAGTTTGAAATTCAAAAAAGGGAATACCATTCATTCAAAATCGTTCTAAAATCAAAAAATGAAGACGCAACAATCAAATAAAACCAGGATATACTTACTCACTATGGCCGCATACTGGCTTGTATTTGGCCTGATAACCACCTTTTACCCACGGCTTATGGATCTATTTCAGACTGAAACAGGCGTCCATGCAAAAACTGCTTTCTCAAATCATATCTGGCAGCATGATGGTTTGGATATTATATCAATCAGCGTGCTGCTTTTTGCCCTTTCCCGTGCGGCAGTGAGCCGCGGTCTGCTGCTAGCGGCAGCCACTGCGGCGCTGCTTGTTACCTGCGGCATTTTCTTTTCGTTGTTCTCTACTTCTTACTGGAGTGGCTTATTTATTGTGCCCGGGGTAGGCTGCCTTGGCTTTTCGGTATGGGGATTTGTTCTGGCTTCTGCTGCAAAAAATAGCGTGGAATCAATACCAGGTCAGCAGGCATCTGCGCAAGCGTAGGCCGGGATTTTGCAAGTTTCAGGCGCAGGCTTGAAACCTGCATTGTTTTGGTCCGGTTCAAGATATGCAACTAGCGGGGATGTGATTTTCCTATAGCTCATTGAGTGTGCACAAAGAAATTGAGAGCGAAGCGGATGCGCGTTTCGCTCTCAATTCACGGATAGTTCCTTGCAATTGTTCAGGTACTATTGCTTAATTATCTTTTTCGAGAATTTCTCTCCTTTTTCAGTGACCAGCTGCAACATATATACTTCGTTTGGGAGAAAAGCAATATCGTATTTCTTCGATACCGGCTGGTTGGCAGAGAGTGTACCTTTTTCCAGGCTTTTTAGTTTTCTGCCGTCGAGTGTGGTAATGAACATTTCGTAGTTCCCGTTTTCTTTCGATTGAAAGTCAACCGAAATATTATCAGTAACGGGATTGGGGTAAACGCTCATTGTAACCTTCGAATTCTGCTTTACCTGCTTTGTTACCTTCCGGGCTGCCGGCGCTCCGAAATCTATAGTGTATTTGGAAGGTACGCCCATTGCTATACTCCCGCAATCTACGGCAACCTCAACAACGACATTGTCTAAACTGACATCCTCCGGTATTGTAATGGTTTTGTTTATGCCTTCTACGGTAAACAGTACTCCCTCGGAAACTGATTGCGGGGTAAAATCCCCTTCTGTAAAGTTGCCCTGGTACACTATGGCGCCGTTATACACAAATGCCTTGGCCTGCCATACGATCGGCAACGTTTCATAACCATCAAACGGAACTCCCGGATCATTATGGTTATAAGCTGTGATCATTACGACGCTATATTCATCTGCCATGTTTGGGGCAAAGACATTCAACTCACTGCTGAAGTTGTTGACGGTGATCGTATGGCTTTCATCGTTGTAGGTAATATCGCCTACTGCAACTGAATTATTATTGTAGTAAACAACGCCGTCACCGGGATCGTCGGTGGAATACAACGGCGCAGCATCTGCCAGTGGTACAACGTACTTTGTATCCATGCCGGGCACCCAGTTTCCACATTGGGGATCCCGTTTTGCCTGATATTCGCTTTTTATTACACCATGAGGAGCAGTAAAATAATAGCTCGGACCGGTCGCAGCATGTGCATAGGCAAGAGTATGACCTCCCGCATCTCCACAAACATCGTATTTCTCCTCAGTTGACGAGATGTTTACATTGCAGGAATGATGGTTCTCTTCATAAGATGTGCCCCAGGGTATATATACCCGGGCATGTGTCAGGTATTTTGGCCAGAGATCGCCAAGACAGTTTTTGTAGCAGGCGCCTGTGGCGTCGGCAAATACTTGCGTGGTGATTGCCGCAAAGGATGCGACTAAAAGCAGTTTTTTCATTTCTGATAAGTTTTGATGATCAGCTAAGCTATGGAGCGACGACCGAGCAGCTTTTGGAATATTAGTGAGCGGTGGGTGCCAGTTAGCTAACGTCAACTTTTAGCAAGTTATCGTACGATCATAATTCTATGGAGAAATACTGCTCGGTGGCCAGAACGCTTGAGAAAACAGCGACCATATCACATAGGGTTACGGTGAATCAGGAATAAGGTGGGTTACATGGTTTTGGGTTAGTGTCAGTAAGTTGCGTAAATGAGCGTGGCGGGATTGCTGAAATTCAATTTTGCCGCTACTTCGGTACTCAGATAATTAGCTCCGCGTGCATTTAAGTGGGTAAGGTCCTCAAATATGTTTTTGTTGGACGGTATTATCACAGTGTCCTTCTGCATAAAGAAACGGCTCATTTGAGCCTGAAAACTGAGCAATTCCGGATAGAAGGATGATCCCTGCTCAATTTTGTTCAATATTGGGTGGCTTGGAAAAACGATGCCGGCAATATGACAGTGTTTATAATTTAGTAATTGCAGGCAGGAAACATAAATATTAATTTTGTCTTGCACGCAAGGTGGTCGGGTTGCGTATGCGGCCTCAAAAAGCGAGATCGGTTCGGTCAATGTTAACGTGTCTTTTGCAGCGTATACTTCATTCTTATCGATAAACAATGTATGCGGAACCACGTTGTTGTTGACTATTTTAGATAGTTCATTAAATGAATAATTATTTTTAAATAAAGTATATAGCGCATGCAAATTTAATGCAGAATAATTCCTATCCATGTCTTTCCTCCTGACTATGGTATGTTGGGAAATTTCAACAAGGACATTGGCATTTTCGGGCACTGACTCACAGAATACAAAGAAGTCATATAATCCGGCGCCGTGCAAGGCTGATGAATAGAAATGGTACCTGGTATTTTTATTTAAGCTGGCAAGATCGAGATCCTGGTACATCTGGGAATCGCCCCAGATGTAAACTGCATTGTTGCGGCGGGGAAGTGTAAACTGTAAAAAAAGAAAATAAAACAGGAAATAGAGCACCAAAATCAGTGCACTGAAAAGACTTATTTCCTTTAAGAAACGTTTCATGAATGGCTAGAATTGGAAATAAATAAATTGTTGCTGGGCACCGAAACAGTAGAAAATGGTAAATATAATTAGTATATACATAGACCATCGCAGCGGTTTGGGCCACCGCAATCCAAGACGCGCGATCGCATATTGTTGTTCCCGGCCAATCCATTCGGTTATCAAAAATAGAAACAGGAATATTAATAAACGAGCCGGAAGCAACTGCGGCATAGTAAACAATGACCTGGAGCAGATGCCCTTAATGTAATTGCATGCATGCGCAATGGAATTGGACCGGAAAAATATCCAGGCAAATACGGTAAGCCCGAAGGTTAGGACCACGCTAATGAGCTCCCTGAAGGTAGGGAAGAGCCTGCCCTGGGCCACAATTTCCAGATTTTGCCGGTTCTTATTTAGTAACAGCAATGGGAGAAAACAGATCGCGTTTATTGCACCCCATGCAATAAAGGTCCAGTTAGCACCATGCCAGAAACCACTTACAATAAATATAATAAAAATATTACGGACTGTCTTCAAGGTGCCGCACCTGCTACCACCCAACGGATAATATACATAGTCCCGAAACCATGAGGAGAGCGAAATATGCCAGCGGCGCCAGAACTCCGCAATATCCCGGGAAAAATATGGGAACGCGAAATTTCTGAGCAACTCAAATCCCAATAATCTTGCAGTGCCCAGCGCGATATCCGAATACCCTGAAAAATCGCCATATATCTGAAATGCAAAGAATACGGCGCCCATTAGTAATGTGCTGCCTGAATAGGCAGATGGATGATTGAATGTCATATTAACTACCGCTGCGCAGTTATCGGCAATCACCATCTTTTTAAATAACCCCCACAGGATTTGCCTCAATCCATCCACCGCTTTTTCATAAGTGAATTCCCTTGGTTTTTCAACCTGTGGGAGCAAATGCGTGGCGCGCTCAATGGGGCCAGCAACTAACAGGGGGAAGAAACTTACAAATACTGAGTAATCAACAAAGTTCCTCGTGGGTTTGATTTTACCGTTATAAATATCAAACACATAAGACATGCCATGAAAAGTATAAAAAGAGATGCCAACCGGCAGAATAATATTCAGCGTCCACATATCGGCATGTACACCGAAACGCAATAAAAGTGCTGCGAAATTTTCGACAAAAAAGTGATAGTATTTGAAAAAACCTAAGAATCCTAAGTTAATTAACAGACTGGCAAAAAGCCATCTTTTTTTTGCCGGCCTGGTTAAAGCTTCACTGATCTTTATGCCAGTGAAATAATCAAGAAAGGTTGAAAAAATAAGTAAAAAAAGAAATTTGTAATTCCACCATCCATAAAAAAAATAACTGGCAATAAGCAGCAGAAAATTTTGCTGCGCCAGGTTTCGATTAAGCCTCCAGTATAAAAAGAACGTTATGCATAAGAATACAAAAAAACTGAAGGAATTAAACAGCATTTACAATGATGATTAAGGACTTTCGAGAGAAGCAGCTTTAGAATCTGTAGGAAAATTTGGTTGTAAAGTTAAAATGTTTTTTCAAATTGCTGTCGGATGTTTGGGTATATGTGATATAGTCAGTTTAGAATCTTCTGGGGGTTTTTCTTCTGCCTTGAGTAATAGAAAACAGCCTATTTGTTTTATTTTACAAAAAAGATATCCTTGTCTCCCGGCGTTAAGATACTAATTGGTCTGTTGATGGTATCCATCGTTGCCCATGCGCAGAACGCGGGGTACAGGATAATGAACTTCGGAAGCAATGAGGGGCTGTCACAGGGCACGGTAAGAGACATCGTGCAGGATGCAAAGGGGTTCTTGTGGGTGGGCACGGCTGATGGGCTGAACCGGTTTGATGGTTATAGCTTTAAGGCTTACAGGCCTGATACCGGAAACCTCAGTGTTCGCTATTTATTACTGCAGGATAGCATCTTATGGGTTACTACTACTACAAAACACGCCATTTACAGGTTCAACATATATACAGAACGTATGACTGAGGTGTTTAGTTACATCCCTCTAATAAGTTACGCCAAAATTCTTATCCTTTCCGCAAGCGGCGATACGGTGACGTTTGCCGCTACGGGCCTGGGCATAGTGACTATCAACTGGAGGACGGGCAAGACAATAAGCCGGAAAAGTGAAGTAAGTAACATTTGCCCCAACCAAAATACGCTTGTTTCAGACAAATATCACCGAATGTGGTACTGGACAACGGAGGGTGAGCTTTACTGTTATAACCAGTTGAGCAGGCAATTCTCCGATTTGCCTTCTGCGCTACGTGACAAAGCGATGATTGGTATGTCGGCAGCGGACGATAGTTGTTTATGGTTTACTACACGAAGAGGTATTATCTGCTTTAATCCGGGTTCACTCGCTGTTGAAACATACCCGGTGAGCGATTCTCTTGTGCCCGGCACTAAATTTGAAATAAGTGGTCGTCCGTATGAGCTGGACAGCGCGTTTATGCTGTGCTGCACCGATAGGGGAGGCGTGCTGGTGTTCAACAGGAAGGAGCGGCGGTTTCTACAACCGGAGGAGAATTTTTTTCGGAATGTGCCTAAAAATCTGCTGCATTTTTTTTTCAAAGACAGGACCGGCAATCTATGGATCAGCGCAGATCCTTATGGCTTGTATAAGGCAAACCTGAAAGAAAAACCTTTTCACACGATAATGAAGAATGCGAATGATCACGGTGGGCTTGGCAGCAATTTCATCAAATCCATATTTCAACAAGATGATGAATTGCTGATAGGCACATACGATAATGGCATCAGCGTCATGAATCTGCAGAGCCGGAAGTTCCGGTATATCACAGATTACGCAGGGAATAGAGATTACCCGCCCTGTATATTTCATATATGCAAGGCGCCTGGAGGCGATATATTTGTGCTGCACCGGGATGGCATAACTGTTCTGGATGAACATACGCACAAGAAATATCCGCTGGCACAGCAACTTGATTCCCCTGCCGCGTTAAAGCTATCGTACTCTGTTCTGTTTCTTAAGGACAGCACCATATTGGTTGGGCAGGATCAGGGTCTGCTTATACTCCGCAAAAGCAATAAAGGCTATAGAGTGACCGTAATGCATGAGCTGAGTAACACAACCTGTATTTTGCAGGATAGCAAAGGCCGGATATGGGCATGCAGTGGAGAAGGCTTGTGGTTGCTCACACAAAAGGATGGATCTTTTTTGAGGGAAAATGTTATTAGCAACAAGGGCATCATCAAGCATATAACAGAGGGTGGAAACGGAATTTTTTGGGTAGGTGCAGAGCACGGGCTGCTCAAGTTTGATGCGAATAGAAAACAGATTGTCCGTACTTACGACGACAGGGATGGCATGATAGATCATTTTGTATATTGTGTATTGCCCGATGCCTTTGGCAACCTATGGATGAGCACTAATAAAGGGATATGTAAGTTCAATATTAGCTCTGGGCTGTTCCGCAATTATACTTCGGCCGATGGCCTTCAGAACGGAGAATTTAATACCGGCTCCTATTATACAAGTAAAAAGGGCGAATTCTTCTTTGGCGGAGTTAATGGCTTCAATCATTTTTATCCCCGGGAAATAACGGACAATCCTAACAAGCCCGTGTCTGTGATCACAAGCTTTAAAATATTTGATACCACCTATCATACTGATTCCGCTATCGAGTACAAAAAGGTTATCCATTTAAATTATACCCAGAATATCCTTTCTTTTGAATACGCGGGTCTTGAGTTTTCTGATCCGGCCAAAAACACCTATGCGTATCAACTGGTCGGTGTGGACGATAAGTGGATAATGGCAGGAACAAAGCGATTTGCCAGATATGCAAATATGGCAGCGGGAGACTATGTTTTCCGGGTGAAGGCGGCTAATGAAGATGGTATTTGGGGAGACCCTGCTACTTTGTCTATAACTATTAGCCCCCCATTCTGGCAAATGTGGTGGTTCCGGTCATTTATGATTTTGGCAGGAGGCGCTTTGTTGTACCTTGTCATAAGGTATGTAAGCACCCGCAAATTACAAAAGCATTTGCGCGAATTGGAAATGAACCAGAAGATACAGCAGGAGAGGCTGCGCATATCGCGCGACCTGCATGACAATGTAGGGTCTCAACTGTCGTACATCATCTCCAATGTTGATGCGGAAGAGCGCGGCGACAAACGGGACGTGGGCCGGATGAACGCCGTAAGAGATATAGCACGCAGCACCATGGAGAATCTGCGGGAAACTATATGGGCACTCAACAATGAATATGTGAGTTGCGAGGACTTCTCAGATAAGCTCAGAAAATTTCTCTCACTGCAGCTTGAATTTCGCAGCGCCCCTGTGCTGCAATGGGAGGCTAGCGACTGTGACAGGATGCTGACCCCAGTGCAGGCGCTGAATTTATACCGCATTGCCCAGGAAGCCATAAATAATGCGCTCAAGTATAGTTTTGCAGAAAAATTAAAAGTGCGCGTTCAGGCCGTATCTGGCGTTTTTACAGTAAGCATTATCGATAATGGGCGAGGGTTTGACTGTAATTCGCCGCAAGAGGGAGAGCATTATGGGCTGAAGAATATCCGCTACAGGGCAGAAGAAATAAATGCCCGATTACATATAGCATCTGCACCTGGGGAAGGAACAAATGTTACCATAGAACTTGACTAAATACTCCAAAAGAAGTATTGGCCGCAAATATTGTTTTTCGCTTCTTTGCTTCCTATGATACGAATAGCTATTACAGACGACACACGGGTGATACGGCAGTCGTTGGCTTCGAAGCTTGCTGCGACCGGCGCTGTGACCGTATGTTTTGCGGCAGCCAGCGGGAAGGAATTCCTGGAGAAGATGCGGTTACTGGCGCCTGCTGAGCGCCCCGCCACTGTGCTCATGGACATCAGCATGCCGGAACTGAATGGTATTGACACGGTATGCATAGCAAAGGAACTGTACCCGGAAGTAAATTTTATTATGCTTACTGCCTTTGACGAGGATGATAAGATTTTCGATGCCATAAGAGCTGGCGCGTCGGGCTACCTGCTAAAGGATGAAACCACAGAGCGGATCGCAGAAGCGATAATTGATGTGGAAAATGGCGCCCCGATGTCGCCGAGGATTGCACGGAAAGCGCTTAAGATTTTGAAAGCCGGTCCGGTGCCGCTGAGCGAAAATGCAGCAACGGAAAACGACTTGCTCTCGGTGCGTGAAATGGAAATACTTGGGCATACAATTGATGGGCTAAACTATCACCAGATAGCAGAGCTATTGTTTATCAGCCCGCTCACTGTAAAGAAACACATCAGGAATATCTATGGGAAACTGCATGTCAATTCCAAGCTTTCTGCCTTGAAGGTGGCGACTAAAAAAGGTTGGTTCACGAGATGATTAGTAAATTCTCCTAAGGGAGTATTGTTGCTGGCAATAACAATGAACACCACAAAAGAGGTGTGCACCGCTGCCAACGAATATTAGTTTTTCCCAAACCCTAATAATAGCGTTCTTACTTTCTCGTCAATTGGGAAACAGGTGTGCATGCAAAACGCAAGCCAGTGCTTGCGCTTTGCATGTGTAAATAGAGGAGAATTATGCTCTCGGGAGAGGTGATGCTTTGAGTGATAAACTTGTTGTGCAGTAAGTGTAATGAACAATTATTGCTCGACGATGGTCCCCGTTAACTGTACACTATCTGTCGTGCTGCCAGACGCCCTCATCCAGATTGACGGCAGTACCACTTTTATCTTTCCGCCTGTTACAGTCACCGTTGCGCTGACATTATCGTAGCCCGATGATACGTAAGAAGATACAGGTGAATAAGTGCTGGCATTTACGGCCAGTTCGTTTGCTCCAATGGTCGAGGTGACGCCGAACCCAACTACTTTGAACGTACCGCCGGCTGTTGGCAGCGCTGAGAAGCTGATAATACAGGAATTAGCCGTGGGGCTTGATCCGGAGGGCGTTGCATCCATTGCGAACAATTGCTTTGCTGATGCTGAACTAGCAGAGTATTTGGTGGTGTATGTCTTTCCGCCCAGTGTCCAGCCATTGGCTGCCGCAGTTGTGCTTTTCTTTGTACAGGATGCTGAGAATAGCAGCGTGGTTGCACTCAGCAAGACAGTAAGTTTTTTCATTTTTTTTTAGTTTTTGTTCCCGACAAAACTAAAAGTGCTGTAAAGCAGGGGCAATACTCCCTTAGGAGTATTTTATGCGACCCCGAATCTTTGAAAGGGCTTCTCAGTCACTTATTATTTACAGGCTAAGCCCAAACCTTTATCGTAGCAGGGAAGCCGTGGTGAAAACAGGGGAATGGCTCTTGCGAGCTGTTTCACTGCGTCTATCTCAGTTACTGCCGCTCCACTCCATCAAAAACATAAAGCAGCTTTACTGCGAGGCCGGGCATCAGTATGGCGCCGTCTATAGTGGCGGGGGTGAGGGTAGGGCCCTGCTGCAGGTAGTAACGGTTTTGGGAGCGCATTGCCGCATATTGTAGCTGCGCCTCAATGCCGAGGTAAAAACCCGAGTTGGGGAGTACACGCCGCATAAACTTAACGCCTGCCTGCACCATTGGATACAGGTGAATACTGCCAGTATCAGTTATAGTTATGGCATTGCCATCCTGGTCGTTCAGGTTCCGGTCAGGGCGTATGTCGGCCACGCCGATGCCGAGGTAGAGCAGGTGGTAGCTGGGTTCCATTTTGTCGCGGTAGTTGAGCCGCAGGGCGAAATTGTGCGTGGTGGCAAAATCGTCCTGATCTTTGAATACCGCATTGCGCACAGGCACTATTATGGTCTTGAGCATGTAAGAGAATGAAGGGAACAAACGCCCTTCTCCCGGCATGAAGCTCAATTCGGCGCAGGCGTCC
>Ga0157378_10003653_pt1 | contig 13630 bp, 8 predicted proteins | sample M65metaG_FD_115309 | JGI IMG/M metagenome (GOLD analysis project Ga0157378, IMG submission 115309) | Miscanthus rhizosphere microbial communities from Kellogg Biological Station, Michigan, USA - M6-5 metaG | ecosystem: Host-associated > Plants > Roots > Rhizosphere > Soil | place: USA: Michigan...
CATGGACCTGCCTGCCGGGCCGGACTACGTCGTTGGACCGGGTGACGGCCTGGCGATTGATCTTTGGGGTGGCGTTTCCCAGCGTCTGATGCGCACGGTGGACCGTGGCGGGCAAATCACTCTGCCCGAGGCCGGTCCCGTGCTGGTCAATGGGAAAACGCTGTCAGCTGTGCAGGAGGACGTACAGAAGATCCTTCGCAACCAATATCGTGACGTGTCCGTCGGCGTATCCCTCTCGCGATTGCGGACGATTCGCATTTACGAGGTTGGCGACGTCAGCAGCCCGGGAGCCTACGACATCAGCTCACTCTCCACGCCTCTCAATGCGCTATTCGTTGCCGGCGGGCCTTCCGCGCGGGGGTCCATGCGCATCCTGAAGCACTATCGCGGCAGCCAGCTCGTGCAAACGGTGGACGTCTATGACCTGTTGCTACGTGGCGTGAAGGCCAATATCGAGCGCTTGGAGAATGGAGATACTGTTCAGGTCCCTCCGATCGGACCGCAGGTCACAATCGAGGGAATGGTCCGGCGCCCGGCGATTTACGAGCTACGCGATGAACAGAATCTCGCCAGCGTTCTGGAACTTGCCGGCGGCCTACTGCCCGCTGCGGGCTTGAATCACATCCAGATCCAGCGGCTCGTGGCGCACGAAAAACAGACCATGCTGAGCCTGGATATTTCTGAGAACGCCGAACAGGCGGAAATCACCAAAAAGCTGGAATCGTTCCAAATACAGGATGGCGACCGTATCCGCATCTTCCCGATCGCGCCGTACAACCAGGACGCGATTTATCTGGAAGGTCACGTGGCGCGACCCGGCCGCTATTCCTACCGCGAGGGCATGCGGGTCACGGATCTCATTGGATCGTACAAGGACGTGCTCCCTGAACCGGCCAAGCAATATGCCGAAATCATTACTTTGAATCCCCCGGACTTTCGGCCAAGCGTGGAAAGTTTCAGCCTGGCTAGCGCCCTTGCTGATCCGGGCAAATCTCCCGTGCTGCATCCTATGGATACGGTTCGAATCTTCAGCAGATTCGACTTTGAGGACGCGCCGGCTGTAGCGGTGATGGGCGACGTTCGTACTCCTGGCACGTATCCAACGGCCGGGCAGGTTCACCTGGCAGACGCGATTCATCTTGCCGGAGGACTTACTCCGGACGCGCAGACCAGCGATGCGCAGGTCTTCCGGTACTTACCGGACGGCAAGTTCAAGATTTTCAGCGTCAACCTTAGAGAAGCGCTCGCAGGAAGCGAAGTTGAAAACATAGTTCTCGAACCGCGCGACCGATTGCTCATCCATCGCAATCCCGATGCGGTCGAACAATCGGCCGTCTACGTGCAGGGTGAAGTGGGCAAACCGGGCCGCTATCCGCTGACGACAAATATGACCGTAGCGGATTTGATTCGCGTGGGCGGCGGACTAAAACCTAGCGCAAACACCGACACCGCTGATTTGACCCAGTATGAGTGGTCTGATCAGAGAAAACTCGCGGGCCATCAACAGGAAATTTCGATCGCGGCGGCGCTTACGGGCGAAGCGAAAGCCAACCTTCCGCTGGGCAATGGAGATGTTTTGACGATCCGCCAGCTTCCCGGATGGAACGATCTGGGCGCCTATATTACGGTAAAGGGAGAAGTGAAAAATCCCGGCGCGTACGGCATACGACCGGGTGAAAAGCTGAGCTCAATTGTGGAGCGAGCTGGTGGCTTCCAACCGAACGCCTATGCGTATGGCGCAATTTTTCAGCGCAACCAGGTACGCGAATTACAAATGAAGGAACAGGAAACGCTGTTGGCCCGCGCGAAGGGAGTTGAGAGCAACATCCAACTCATGCCCGAAAATACCGCCGCGGAAAAGCAAGCCAAGCAGACGGCGTTGCAACAGTATCACGCGACGATTGAGCAGCTGAGCGCCAATCCTCCGATTGGACGTGTTTCCCTGAACCTCTCTCCGACGATCGAACGGTGGAAAAACACATCCGCGGACATGGAAGTTCGGGCTGGGGACACACTGGTCATTCCTAAAAAGCCGAGCTATGTCCTCGTGACCGGACAAGTCTTTAATCCGACCGCAGTCGCGTACAGGCCAGGAAAAAGTGCGGCATGGTACCTGAGCCAGGCCGGAGGCCCTACGTTGCTGGGAGATAAGAAAGCAGCTTTCGTAATTCGAGGCAATGGATCGGTAATCAGTTCTAAGAGCAGCTTATGGGGGGGAAGTTCATTTGGGGCGGCGTTGCAACCGGGCGATTCAGTCGTCGTACCAGAGAAAGCGATCGGAGGACCGCGCGATTGGACCACGATTTTCGCAGCTGCTCAACTCGCAGCTTCAATCACGAGTACCGTGTTCATCGCGCTGCACTACTAGCGATTTCAATCTATGAGTCGAAGGCGAGTTAATTTTTTGCTGAATATCTGTCTCATCGTGGGCGCACAAAGTTATTGCTCGATCTGTGTCGCGCAGACTTCGGGCGCCACGGAGGAAATGTCCTCGTCGACCAATGAAACGCTCGGGCCGGAAACCATGCCGGTAAAGCCCGAACGATCGAGCGATATGACAGAAAACCAGGATTCCAAGGCAGTTCCCGCTACAGCCTTAAATCCGTTGGGCGTTACGTTCCTCAAACATCTCGTCTCGGATCAGAAGTCCATTTGGACCAGCCCGAGCCGTCTCCGCTGGTCTGACGGCGCCTGGTTGTTTCCCCTGGCAGCGGCCACGGGAGGATTTTTTGCTACGGACCGTGCCGTTCCGCCGGCGCTCACGACCGATCCCAATAAGCTGAATCGGTGGGTCAAAGTTTCCGATTATGGCTTGTATGCCAGTATCGGCGCCGGCGCCGGGCTATATGTGTTGAGTAAGTTTACGCACGATGATCATCAGCGTGAAACCGGAGTCCTTGCGGGAGAAGCGGCGATTGACACTTACCTAGTCAATACGTCGTTCAAATACGCATTCGGAAGGCAACGGCCGAACGAAGGAAACGGACTAGGGCACTTTTTCGAGGGCGGCGTCTCATTCCCTTCGGATCACTCCGCGGTAGCGTGGTCGATTGCCAGTGTCATCGCGCACGAATATCCTGGCCCGCTCACCCAGGTAGCCGTGTACGGCTTGGCCACTGCCGTTAGCGCATCGCGCGTTCTGGGCAAACAGCATTTCCCTTCCGACGTGGTGGTCGGTGCCGCGATTGGTTGGCTGATCGGTCGCCAGGTCTATCGAGCGCATCATGACCCTGAGCTCAGCGGGGACGCCGTAGGAACGCTTGCGGCACCTGATGATGGTGAAGATCGCCGTGAACGTCAGCACATGGGATCATCTTCGGTGGCTCTAGATAGCTGGGTATATTCGGCCTTCGAAAAGTTGGCGGCGCTGCAGTACATACAGACCGAAGTCATGGGTGTGAAACCCTGGACTCGCATCGAATGCGCGCGCCTTACAGAGGAAGCTGCCGAAAAATTGGAGCAAGCGCCGGGACCCAATGCAGAGGATGCCACCCACATTGAAATGCAACTGGAGCGGGAATTTTCCTACGAGATCGCATTGTTAAGCGGAGGCCATAACTTAACAGCGAACCTCGAGTCGGTCTATGCGCGGGCAGTCTCCATCAGCGGGCCTGCACTAACCGATGGCTACCACTTCGGACAGACAGTTACATACGACTTCGGACGTCCTTTTGAGCGTGGAACAAACGGACAAGCCGGCGGATCGTTCAGCGCTGCGGCCGGACCACTGATTCTTTACGTTCGCGCAGAATACCAACACGCGCCCGGAGCTCCGGCCATCTCAACTACCACGCTGAACGCCCTAGCTTTTGCTGATGGGGTCCCGGCCTCCCTAGTGCCTGCTGGGCCGATCTCTCCGACCAATCGACTTCAGCTTCTGGACAGTTATGTAGGTGTGAATATGGGCAACTGGCAGCTAACGTTGGGTAAGCAAAGCCTTTCGTGGACGCCAGGACCCGAAGCATCAGTAGAGTGGAGCGACAACATCGATCCAGTAAACATGGTGAGGCTTGTTAACCCCGAGCCGCTCGACATGCCGTCATTTCTTAATTTTTTGGGCCCTGTACGCATCGATCAGTTTTTTGGCCGACTGGAGGGACATCCCTACTCTCCTCGTCCGTTTATGTACGGTCAAAAGATAAGCGTTAAACCCTTTAGGTTTTTAGAGCTAGGATTCGGGCGGACCGTTACGATTGGCGGCGAAGGGCTAGGCGACCCTCTCACCGGCGGCAATCTCATTCGCAGTTTCTTCGGAATAGTCGATAATCGAATCAATTCGGTTCCAGGCCACAACCAAAGCGAAATGGACTGGACATTTTACATTCCGCACGTAAATAACTATTTTGTTATCTATGGTGACGCAACGGCGCCCGATGACATTCTCCCAATACAGAATCCCGCAAGAAATCCGTGGCATCCCGGAATCTACATCACCCGGTTCCCGGGATTGCCCAAGTTGGATCTTCATGTCGAAGGCGTTTCAACCGAACAGCCCGGCCTCGCCGGCCTCGCCGGATATAACGGCGGACCGGCGAACAAAGGCAATTACAACTATTGGAACGAGAGTTATCGAGATGGTTATACAAATGGGGGTAATATAATCGGTAACGCGGTTGGCAGGGACGGGCGGTCGATACGAGCGTGGCTGACCTATTCCTTTTCACCGCGGAACAATGTGCAACTACGTTATCAGCATAATTCCGTGGCCGCGGAATTCATTCCCGGGGGTGGAGCATGGCAAGATTATTCTGTCCGCAGCCAGGTGTACTTGCACTCCGGACTTTACATGAAGACCGAAATTCAATATGAAAATATTTCGAGGTACCCGCTGATATTCAATGGTCCGCAAAGGAATATTACTGCCATTGCGGAAATAGGATTTTCGGCGCGGGAACGAGGACAACAATGACTGATTTCGGCACGGAGCTTCTCTCCTTGAGGAGAACCACATAACCGATGAGAGAGGATCTGTCCAAACCGCGTCAACCGCTGATCAACACGCTGGAATGCGCTCCTGATTTCGAGAATCCTGACGACCGCGCTTTCCACACGTCTTCAGTGGACAAAGTAAGGCTGGTTTGGGACCAGCGGCGCTTCCTGACCCGTTGCGCCCTGTATGGCTGCGCAGTGTCTCTTTTGATTGCGTTCCTGATCCCGCGACGGTTTGAATCTGTGGCTCGTTTGATGCCGCCGGATCAGTCGAGTTCTGGCATCGCGATGCTTGCAGCTGCCGCCGGTGGTCGCACGGGATCGGCGAATCCACTGGGCGGATTGGGTTCCAGTATCGGATCCGGATTAAGTTCTGTCGCCGGAGACTTGCTCGGCATGAAAAGCTCCGGCCAGCTATTTGTAGGGATCGTTCGCAGCCAGACCGTCGAAGACCACCTCATCAATAAATTCAATCTTCGCAAAGTCTATTGGGATCGCTACATCGAAGATGCGCGCGCCGACCTGGAGGATAAGACCGACGTAGCCGAAGACCGCAGAAGCGGAATTGTAACGATTCGTGTGATTGATCGGAGCCCCCAAAGAGCGGTGGGGCTCGCTCAGGAATACATTAACGAACTGAATCAGGTGGTTACGTCATTAAATACTTCCGCCGCTCGCCGCGAGCGTGAATTTCTGGAAGCGCGACTGGCGCAAGTCAAGCAAGACTTGGAATCCGCGGAGAATAACTTCAGCGAATTCGCAAGCAAGAACACTGCTTTGGATATTCCAGCACAGGGTAAAGCGATGATTGAGGCTTCCGCTGCTTTGGAAGGCCAGCTGATTGGCGCGCAAACGGAACTGGAGAGTCTGAAACAAATCTATGCCGATGGCAATGTTCGCGTTCGTGCAAGCCAGGCGAGGGTGGAGGAACTGCGCCATCAGCTTGACAAGATCGGGGGAAGGTTCGATTCGTCGACGGCTGCGGCGGCCGGCCAGGAGCAGTCGATGTACCCCTCCATTCGAAAACTTCCCCTGTTGGGCGTAAAATACGCGGATTTATATCGCAATTCCAAGGTTGAGGAAGCCACATTCGAGACGTTGACCGGTGAATATGAACTGGCAAAGGTACAGGAAGTGAAAGAAACCCCCAGCGTAAAAGTACTTGATCCGCCGAGTTTCCCCGAAAAGAAGTCGTTCCCGCCGCGTATGGTGATCGTGATTCTGGGAACCATGGCTGCGATGGTCCTCGGAATTTTATGGATTTTTGGCACTGCGTCCTGGAACGAAATAGATTCGCAAGATCCACGCAAGGTGCTCATATTGGAAATTTCCAGCGTGACGCGGGCCCGGCTTCCATGGGCTGGCACCAACGGAACCGCGAACGGCCAGCCAAATGGCCGTTTCGAAAAACACCCGAACGAAGACCGGGATAAGATCGAGAAGCACGAATAAGGATTCGGGTCTGCTGGCAGTCCCTGGAGGCTGTTCGCTGCAATAGAAGCCCTAGCGCTAAACCGGGTGTCTGGATTCGCGGGAGTCAGGCAATGCGCTAAGGAAATAGCAAGAAAATATCAATATGATCGGTACGATGGGAGCTCGCTTATATTTCATACGTTAAAGTGGCTAGAGTAATCGGACAATGAATAGAATCGAAAAACTGGTTCTGGTGAAAAATGCCGCCGCCAACGTAGTTCGAGGAGGAGCGACGGCGATGGTGGCGATTGCATTGCCTCCATTCCTCACCAGATTGATGACGGCGGACGCATATGGGGCCTGGTCTCTGGTGTTGCAAATCAGCGCGATTGTGGGATACCTCGATTTTGGAATTCAGACTGCGGTTGGACGCTTCGTTGCCGGGGCGAACGAAAGACGCGATTTCGAATACCGCGACCGTATTGTAAGTACGTCGTTCGCTGCTTTATCAGTTGCCGGCGTCCTTGGAATCATCGGAAGCATTGGAATTGCGGCGTTCTTGCCGAATATCTTTCGTCAGATGCCAGCCACTCTGGTTGGGGACGCACGCGTTGCCGTATTACTGGTAGCCGGATCCCTGGCGGTGGGTCTGCCGGCGTCCGTATTCTATGGGATCTTCCTGGGACTGCAGCGCAACGAAATACCAGCGGCGGTCATAGGAGGATCGCGAATTATCAGCGCGATTGGTCTGATTTTTGTCGTTCGACACGGAGGAAGTCTCGTGTCGATGGGAATCGCAGTCGCAGCCGTAAACCTGGCCTCCTACCTGATCCAATACCTGCTCTTCCGGCGTTTAGGCGATGAAACTCGAGTTTCGCGAAGACTAGTATCGAGGGCAGTAAGTCGCGACTTGCTGAATTATTGCACGAGCCTCACTGTTTGGTCTTTCGCGACGCTTCTGGTGATGGGGTTGGATCTTACTTTGGTCGGGTTTTTTGATTTTCGATCCGTGGCCTATTACGCCGTTGCAGCCACATTCATTACATTCATCCTCGGTTTGCAGAATGCACTTTTTGGCGCGCTGATTCCTGTTTCGGCAGTTATGGAAGCACGGGAAAGTACTACGGAATTAGGCAAGATCCTTGTTTCTGCGACACGCTACGGAATGTTTTTGCTGCTAGCATCCGGCGTACCGCTACTGATCTTCGCCCGGCCAATCCTCGCAGCATGGGTGGGGCCAGATTATGGAAGCCATGCGAGTCTGATATTGCAGGTGCTGGTAATCGCCAACATCATTCGATTATCCGCTGTCCCCTATGCAATGCTGCTAGTAGGTACGGGGCAGCAGCGCCTCGTGATCGTCAGCCCTTTAATCGAGGGTTTTTCCAATCTGTTAATCAGTGTCATTGCTGGCGCGCTTTGGGGAGCTGTTGGGGTCGCCTTCGGAACCTTGGTCGGGTCCACCGTGGGCATCTTGTGCAACTTTGTCTACAACATGCCGCGATCCACGAAGATCGCCGCGACGCGAATCAACTATTTTGTGAATGGATATTTGCGGCCGTTGATTTGCGTGTCGCCATTCCTGCTGGTACTTTTCTTGCGTCGAAACGTCATTGCTTGGACGCCGGATTCCGAGATTCCCTACCTGATTTTCGCGACAGCACTAACTTTGATTGTGATCTGGAGATTGGGATTTTCGGCCGACGAGCGACGATCGATTCTCTCGTCCGTGGGCTTCGAATCCGGTGACCGTGCTGGAACGAACCTGTACTGAGAAGACAATGGGTATAGCGAGAAAAGTCTTTCAGCGGTTGCAAAAAGAAACATTGTGGCTACCGCCCCGCGCGATTCGAGCGGGACGAAAAGCCTATATCTACAGGCCACGTCGCATCGATGGTCCACGATTCATCTGCATGGGCGACCGAAGCACCGTTGATCAATATGGATGGATTAGCGCGTTGAGTTCTTACGGCGACGCGACGTATGAGCCGAGTATTTATATTGGAAATGACGTGCATATCGGGCGCTACGTCTGTCTAACCGCTATTTTAAGCATCGCAATCGATGACGGCACCCTTATCAGTGAACATGTTTATATCAGCGACCATTCTCATGGCATGGACCCAGATCGAGGCCTCCTTGTCGAGCAGCCGCTAATCAGTAAAGGTCCGGTTCGAGTTGGTGCGCATTGTTTTATCGGCTACCGCGCGTGCATTTTGCCCGGAGTAACACTGGGAAAGCACTGTGTTGTCGGCGCAAATTCCGTTGTCACACACAGTTTTCCGGACTTCTCTGTGATCGCAGGATGTCCCGCCCGTATGATACGCATGAATTCATCTGTAGCCGAGAGCGTGGCCGCAGGGGAACGAAGCGCCTCCGGTGATTAATAGTCGAGTTGCTGCAGACGGGCTATATTTTCAGGAGATTCGTGCTCCGATGTTATCGCTGGTTCGCGGCAATCCTAAGCGGGTCCTGGAAGTCGGCTGTGCAAGCGGACAGACGCTGTCATTCATGCGAGAACGTGGAGCAGAGTATACCGTGGGTATTGAATATTCTCCGGAAGCGGCGGCGATAGCCGAAGCGCGCGGGGTCGGAAGGATTATCGTGGGGGACGTTGAACATCTGGATCTCGACCTCGAACCCGCTTCCTTCGATCTATTGATCGCAGGACACGTGCTTGAACATCTTGCTGATCCTTGGAAGATTTTGAAAAAACTCAGAAATCTTGTCAAACCTGGCGGACAGTTTGTAGGCGCACTGCCCAATGTGCGCCACTATAGCATCGTGCTTCCTTTGGTCATTAAGGGGAAATGGGAGTACCAGTCTTCCGGCGTGATGGACTGGACGCACCTGCGTTTTTTTTCCCGCGATACGGCTCTCGCCATGGTGAGGGAGGCGGGATTCGAGGCTGAGCGGATTGTGCCGGAGTTCGGACGTAAGTCTCAGATCGCAAATTTTGTGACGCTCAATGCCTTCGGTGATTTTCTCGCATATGCCTACAACCTCTCCGCGTTCAGGCCTGTCCATGACTAACAAAACGATCACGACTAACACCTTCCAATTCTTCACGGTTGTGGCACAAAACTACCTGGCTTACGCATTGGTACTCGGCGAGTCCGTGTTGCAATATCACCCCGACGCAAATTTCTCCATATTCCTGGTGGACGATGTGGATCGCCGTTGGAAAGACTTGATTGAAAGTCGCGGATTTGCGGCGATTTATCCGGAGCAGATCTCTCTGTCGGAATACCGCAAGTTCGTTTTTCAATACAACATCACGGAAGCCTGCACCGGCGTCAAGCCGTTCGTAATGCAGATGCTGCTTGAGCGTGGCGCGGACACTGTCATTTACTTGGATCCGGACATTTTGTGTTTCCGGAGATTCGATGAGGTGATAGCTGCGCTTGAGCGATGCAACATTGTGCTCACGCCGCACATTTGCTCCCCTGCGCCCGGCGATTTTTATCCCGGAGAAAAGGATTTTCTGAAAAGCGGTGTTTTTAATCTGGGATTTATCGCGTTGAGGAATAATAAGACAGCCGCGGAATTCCTGCGGTGGTGGTCATCTCACTTGCAACGTGATTGCGTGCAGGAGCCGGATGCCGGACTGTTCGTGGATCAGAAGTGGATCGATCTAGCGCCGACTTGCTTTGATGAAGTGCATATTTTGAGAAATCCAGCCTACAATATCGCCTATTGGAACCTGCATGAAAGGCAGATGGAAGAGCGCAACGGGATTCTATATGAGTCGCAATCAGGTGTTCCGGTAGCCTTCATGCACTTCAGCGGCATCACCGAGAGCAATTTGGATGGGATCACGAAGTACGTCCAACGAAACCCGCTGGGTAGCCGCGCGCACAAGAAGCGCTACACGCTGCGTGAACGGCCAGACCTAGTTGCTCCCTTTAAGATGTATGCGAATTTCTTGACTGCTGCAAACGCTGAAACCTTCGCCCGCATTATATATGCCTATGGCGCCTACGATAATGGGGAGTCGATCTCACAGTTGGAACGTTCGATGTATTTGGCTTCGGACGAGTGGCGCGACAGCAACGCGGATCCCTTTCGTACCGTGCCGGGTTCTTTTTGGGAGGCTTGCAGAAATGCGGGCGTGCGCGATACTTCGAGAGCGACTATTCGAACGAATAGCCAGGAAACTATCCAGAAGTACGGCCCTTATATGCAGTTGATCGAGTTCTGTCTGAAGTGTTGTGTGCGACTGTTAGGTCCTGAAAAGTACTTGGATTTTGCGAAATATATGCGCCACCAATTCTTGCCTCATAATCATGGATTCGTGCTCCCGGCTCCCGAAAGTACACCGCCAGAGACTAGCGCCACGGAAGCGGAACCCCATGAGCGAGAGCGTTATACCAAGCCAGCGTGCGAACCTCCCAAAATATGATTTGCAAACGGAGCCGAAATTAAGGCAACGTAATTCTAGTGGTCTATGTGCAGGTGAAATCGTTGGTCAGTTACCCGGAAGTACTGCTCGGTCATAACCATTGTATTGACGGGAGAATGATATGACGGTCACAGTCCTGGGGTTTGTCTTCGTACCTGTGACCTTGGTATGCCTATTCGTACAGCCTTCCTTTTTATTTCCCGTTCTAGTCATTGCTTCGGTCTTTCAAGGAGGTTCGGTTGTTAACAGGACCGGTGGGGACTTCGCGTTTGGAATACCACCATTTTTCTTCGTCGCCTTTTGCATTGCTGTTCGTTATCTTGTTCCGATACTGCGAAATGGGCGAAAAGTGCTCCTTGCAGAGAGTCCGATCAGAATGATTGTGATCGCGCTGTTTTGGTTTTGGGTGCTTGCAGTTGCGTCGGCATTCACTCTGCCGCGGCTGTTCTCGGGAATTGCTGTCTACAGTCCTAGGGAAGGGCTCGAAAGCCAACTTCTGGAGCAGGCCACCCTAACCTGGAGTTTGAGCAATTTGGCGCAAGCCTTGTTTTTGTCGCTGTGCTTCACATCCATTCTGGCTGCTTTATTTTCCTTGAGAACCGAAATGCAGGCAAGGCCGATGATCAAGGCTTTATATATTGCATTCCTGATCGTTGTTTTGGTCGGACTGTGGCAAAGCGTTTCGACCAAAATGCGCTGGGATTTCCCCGTCTCGGTCTTCAACAATAATGTGGGTTTCAATCAGGGATATGACCAGGTCTTGGAAGATTACGACCGTGTCAGCTCTACTTTTTCCGAGCCTTCCTACGCAGGGGCGTTCCTCGGCGCTATCGCGGCCGGTCTCCTGGCAGGCTATTTGAGAGGCAAGCGGACGGCTCTGCAACTCGCTCTTTTTCTGACCGTCTGTCTCGTACTGCTGGAGACCACAGCGACTGCCGGCTACGCAACATTTACCGCTACCGTGGGTTTATTGTTCTTGTACTTTAATCCATTTATTGGACAGCAACATGTGCGTCGATTTCTTGCTCGTGGGTGGAGCGCAGTCGCTGGAGTCGCATGTGTGGGGGCAATATTTTTCATCACTCCGAAGTTATCGCAGGCTGCTGTGGCAACCTCCGTGAACAAGGTGCAGAGTCTTTCCTTTATGTTTCGAATCGCTGCCGATCTGCAAGCGTTAAGTGTAGTGCGCAATACCTTCGGACTCGGGGCCGGACTGGGCAGTAATCGTCCGTCCAGCCTGCTCACCTCACTTCTGAGCAATGTGGGTGTCGTTGGCACCTTGCTACTCGCTGCCGCGATTTACCTGGTATTCAAAATATTTCCGGGCAAGAAAGCGCCGCCATCCATGCAATTCGCATTTTTTTCATTTGTTGGACTTCTGATCGGCCAGATGACGGCTCTGCCCGAGATCACGCTTCCTATGACATGGGCTCTTTTTATGGTGGTACTAGTGCAATTGAGCGTGGCGTTCGCCGCGGACGCGGCGACTGCGACTGCTGGCCTTCCTCCGAGTTCGGGCAGACAGGTGGAAACATAGATGTCGAAATTCTCCGATTTATTGCAGGACAATCCGGACCACGTGGGTTCGGGGCAAGTTTCTGTCGCCAAGCCATGCCCGATCACCGGGAAGGCCATGCGTATAAGTATCGACTGCGCGCAGGTCAATCCACGTTTCGTTGGCGGCGTAACCACCTACGCACTCGGGTTATTGGAGGGACTGGCCAACGTGGGTCGCAATTGCGAATTCCGGCTGGTCGTGAGCACTGGGAATCAGCCTCTGTTCGAAAAGTTCACGCGTCTGCCAAATTTTGAGGTCATCTCGGTGCCTCAAAATCTAATGTCCTTTCGCGCGAACCTGTCTAGAGCTGCACTACTAACACATTCCAGTCGAGTCTACCGGTCCGCTGGCAACCTGATTTTTCGGGGGCTGCGGCAAACGGTCGATGATGGAGCAGATGTCACCTATACTCCCACCACGCTGCTCCCCTATTTCAATAGTTCGAAGCCGACTGTCCTTTCAATGCACGATATCCAGCACGTGCACCATCCTGAGTTCTTTAGCTGGGCCAGGCGACTGAGCCGTCGAGTGACGTATAATTTAAGTGCTCACCACGCGACACATTTTCAGGTCAGCAGTCGATATATTCGAGACGATTTGCTCACGCACTTTCCATGGCTGCGGCCTGAGCAGATTGAATTAATACCGCATGGGGTCCACATCGAAAAGTTTAGCGCACCGATTTTGAATGGCGATGTGCGGCGCAGATATAACCTGCCCGATCGCTACCTATTTTATCCGGCACAACTTTGGCCGCATAAAAATCATCTGACGTTACTGAAGGCATTGAAGCGTATACAGGTTGATCGACGACTTGAAGTCCCGTTGGTGCTCACCGGCGACAAATACGCCGCCGCCGCCGATGTTTTCAGATTCATCAAGGATCAGGCTATGGATTATGTGCGGTACCTCGGCAAAGTCCCGTTCAGCGATTTGGTAGAGCTACACCAACAGGCTGCATTCACGGTATCAACATCGTTACATGAGGCTAGCAGCTTTCCCATTCTAGAAGCCGCGGCCGCAGGAACTCCCGTAATTGCCTCTAGGATCCCAGCATTCGAGGAACTCGGTGAGACGTTGCATTTGAACCTGGTTGATCCTCTTAACGCCGCCGAGCTGGCGAATTTAGTATTCGATTTGTGGAATGACGAACGGGCCGCCGCTACACAATCGGCCTACAATCGTGTTCAAATAGCGGCTTTTTCATGGGAGAACGCCGCAACTCGCTATTTGCGTTTCTTCGAGCGGATCATAAGCCGCTGATTCAACGGGCTCTCCAATCTGTCGCTGCGACGATTACGGATGCCCTCACCCAGACTTTTCGATGG
>Ga0157378_10003654_pt1 | contig 13626 bp, 12 predicted proteins | sample M65metaG_FD_115309 | JGI IMG/M metagenome (GOLD analysis project Ga0157378, IMG submission 115309) | Miscanthus rhizosphere microbial communities from Kellogg Biological Station, Michigan, USA - M6-5 metaG | ecosystem: Host-associated > Plants > Roots > Rhizosphere > Soil | place: USA: Michigan...
ATATGGTGCGTCCCGGCGCGATTCTTTACGACAGCACCGGCCGCACGGAAAGTTTCTGTTCCATTTCCGCATTCAGCTCGGAAGGCTCGAAGAACTGGTGATAGCCGTAAAGAATCGCGCCGGGACGCACCATATCGCGCCAGGTAGACGGTCGGCTGACGATCGCGGCGCTATTGGCCATGTGCACGACGCCCGGATCGAGGCCGAGTGAGCGCATGCAGGCCAGCGCCTTGTCAAAAGTTATTTCCTGCTCGATGGTTTGCTCCGTCGTAAAAACTTCTGAAGAGGCAATGTGCGTGAACGTCCCGGCCAGCCGCAGGTGCGGGCAATCGGCCAGCGCGCGTGCGAACGCCGGAATTTCCGACGGCGGAATTCCCAGGCGATTCATCCCGGAGTCAACCTTCAGGTGAAAATCAAAAGGGCGCTTGCGCGGCTTGTGCTGCTGGGCGGCCGCCTTTTCCAGAAGAAGCAACTGGTCGGTGCTCATGATCGCGGGCGTCAGGTGGTTGTCGAGAATGCGCTTTTCTTCGCCTGCCCAGAAGCCGGTGAGGATCAGGATCGGTTCACGAATACCGTTGGTGCGCAACTCGGCGCCTTCCGCCGAACAGGTCACGCCGAACCAGTCAGCGCGAACCTTCGATAGTGCGCGCGCGACCGGAACGATTCCATGGCCGTATGCGTTGCTCTTGATGACAGCGAGAACTTTCCGGCGCGGGCCGCGAGTGCCCTTGGGGTTGACGTGAGCGCGGATGGCACGAAAATTGTGCGTCAGCGCTCCCAGACTTACTTCCGCCCAAATGGGACGCCCATCAAATTTTACGGTTCGTGACATTGGAATCATCAAGATTACCCGATCTGCGCGTAGAAAAAAAATTGCTCCTGAGCCCTCGCGCGGTTTAGTAACTAGCCGATTTTGGTAGCACAGACTTCAGTCTGTGGATTTTCGCTTTAGACTGACAGGACCGAAAAGCCACAGGCTGAAGCCTGTGCTACTGGAATAGCAACCAGAGTGCCGCGGAAATGGATGGAATCGAAATGGCCCCAAATTGATATGTCATTTATAATAAGTAACATACAAACAGGAATCACTGAGGATGATGGGGCCTAACGCAGTCGGAGAGGTGCCGGAGCGACACAGTTGTGGGCGTCTGAAGACAGTTACTCGTTTTCGGTCCAGGCGTCGGGTGCGCGCTGTTCAAAACGCGTGAACCCTCCCTGAAACACGAACCGGATGGAATCGGTCGGGCCGTTTCTTTGTTTGGCGATGATCAGGTCGGTTTCGCCGCGCTCTTCCATGCTTACTTCGCTCGATTTCTTGAAGAAATTCGGGCGGTGGATAAACACCACGACGTCGGCGTCCTGTTCGATGGCGCCTGATTCGCGCAGGTCCGCGAGGCGCGGTTCGCGGTCTTCGCGCTCCGGCGCACGCGTCAACTGGGACAGCACCAGCATGGGAACCTTGAGCTCTTTGGCCATGGCCTTGAGTCCGCGCGTGATGCTGGAAATTTCTTCGTTGCGGTTTCCGAATTTTCCGCGCGCGGAGACCAGCTGCAAATAGTCAACAATCACCAGGGAAAGCCCCCGCTCGCGCTTCATTCGCCGCAGCTTCGCGCCCATTTCCACGACCGTCGCGGAACCCGCATCGTCAATCCAAAGCGGTGCCTGGGAAAGGCGAGCCAGCGATTTGGGAATTCTGGCTTTGTCTTCATGGTTCAAGTGTCCGGTACGGAATTTGTGCGAATCGATTTTTGCGTCTGCCGAGAGCAAGCGAAGCAGAAGTGATTCCTTGGACATTTCCAGGCTGAAAATTGCGACCGGTTTATTGCCATGCACGCCCACATTTTCGGCGAGGTTCAGCGCGAAGGCAGTTTTTCCCATCGAAGGCCGCGCCGCCAGAATAATCAATTCCGAAGGCTGCAAGCCGGAAGTCAGATTATCGAGCATGTCGTAACCGGTCGAGAGACCCGTAATGCGATGGCCGCCTTCGTAGATTTTGGAAATTCGGTCGTGGCTTTCAGTGACCACGTCGTGTAATCCCACAAGGCCCAGGCGCACGCGATCTTCGGCAAGCTGAAAAATGGAAGATTCGGCGCGATCGAGGATCGCGTCGGCATCGTCTTCGGCTTCGATGGCCTGCTGCTGGATGGCGCTTGTCGCATGGATCAGGCCGCGCAACAGCGCTTTCTCCTTCACGATCCGGGCGTAGTGTTCCACGTTCGTGATGTGCGGCACCCCGTCCATCAACTGCGAGACGTACGCCGCGCCGCCGACCGATTCCAGTTCGCCGGTGCGCTGCAACTGTTCGGTCAGCGTCACCAGATCGATCGCCTGCGACGTTTCCCCCAGCACAATCATCTGCTGATAAATTCGCCGGTGATGATCGTGGAAGAAATCTTCAGGCTTGAGCTTCTCGATGGCCGGATTGATGGCGTTATTGTCGAGCAGGATCGCGCCCAGGATACTGCGCTCCGCCTCCACGTTGTGGGGCATCGGGCGTTCGAGGGATGTGGTTGCGGTGGCCATAATTTAGATTCGCCTTAGTTTCGCCTCATTTTGAGTATATCTGTGTGCGGTTGTCAAATGCTACGTGCCCACATTTAGCCTGCGATCTTTTCCAAGCGTCCGGAAAATCCTCCCAAGAATGATCGCTGTCAGGGGCAGGATGCACAATCAAAAATGCGCTTTCCGGCCTGTTGGAAAAAAATATCTTGTGGATTTAGTGGAAAAACATTCGAAAAGGAACCGCACGACTAAGTTCGGCACGGTCGGAGAAAACCCAATCTTCAGATCATTTCGACCAGTCCCGTAAGGGACGGTAGAACGTAGCCCACCGCGGGAGCGGTGGGTCCGGATGAGATCAGAGTACCAAGCCCCGTAGGGGCGGCAGAGGGCCTAACGAAATGTGCCGCTCCTACGGGGCTGGAAGCTACATGCTCCTGTACCCAACGGGACTTCGAGCAATACAAGCGAAGCTTGCGTGGGAATGCAATGCAAGAATAGCGGTCGTAATTGTGGCCAGGATGGGCTTTCTGATCATCGCTCGGCAATATTAGTCAGGCCGAGGCGCCCCAATCCGAGAGGATCCAGATTTCCGTGAAGTGTTTGTGCTTGCGATCGTGATCGTGGTCTTTTGCGAGCATTTCACGCAGCTTTTTCGGGAGTTCGTCCGGCTGGCTCTCATCGGCGGAGTGGTGCTTGCAGCCCTGGTGGTAGCCGATCCCAAACCGCGCTCCGCAGCAGTTGCACAGTTCGAACGTTTCAATCGTATAGGTGGGATATTTGGCGATTTCTTTGTCAAGAATAGCGACGGGACTGTTTAAATCGTTGGTCATGTCATCCTCCGCTGGGGTTGAGGATTCCTGGCTCAATTACGGGTCATTCGGCGCAGAGCGCCTTTGGATAGAGCCGCTACCGGGTGTTGCCGACAAGGGGATTTTAGCGCGGAACGGGAAACTCCGGCCTGTGGAATTCGTGTGCAGCCTGTGAATAACTTTTCGAAAGTACTTGACGACACTTATTGCGAAAAATGTCTGATTGCGTTAGGCGGAATGATACCTGCCTGGACGGGGATTAAGCCTTTAACACGGAGCCGCACTGCACCTGCGATTGAGAAATTTCCTTGAAAATGACAGCGCCCGCCTGAAAGACGGGCGCTACGCAAATTAGAAGCGGATCACTGTTTAACGCCGACGCGGGAGGCCTGTCGAAAATCGGCAGGCTGAAAACCCATCCTATGCTTCCTTTTCGACGACTACCTTGAATTCCGCGGTTACTCCGTGTACGAGCTTCACAGTGACTGGCTTTTCGCCGACGGTCTTAATAGGCTCGTCGAGCTGGATGCGGCGCTTGTCGATCTCGAAGCCTTGCGCTTTCAGCGCGTCGGCAAGATCGGCGGACGTTACCGAGCCGAACAGCTGGTCCGTCTCTCCAGCCTTCCGCGCGAACTTCACGGTCACCTGGTTGAGCAGGGCGGCCTGCTGCTGGGCGGCATCCTTCTCGGTGGCGGTGCGCTTGGAGAGGGTGATGCGGATTTTTTCCAGGCGCTTGATGTTGGCGGGCGAAGCCTCCAGCGCGAGCTTCTGCGGCAGCAAGTAGTTGCGCGCGTAGCCGGCAGCGACTTCGACCACTTCACCGCGGGTTCCCAGTTTTTCGACATCTTCCTGCAGAATAATTTGCATGGCGTTCCTCTTCTTTCAATTCTCAGCCGAGAGCGTTTTAGCCCCGCTGTAGCCCGCCTCTTCAGAGGCGGGGGTTTAGATGTCACACGACTAAAATTTCTCGCCTCTGACTCTTCGATCTTTCTCAGTGCGAGAGAGGCGAGACAAAAATATCCAAAATGCGCGCTACAGCTCAGTGGCAAACGGCAGAAGCGCGATGTTGCGGGCGCGCTTAATGGCTTCGCCTAGCCAGCGCTGATGCCGCGAGCACGTGCCGGTCATGCGGCGCGGCAGAATCTTCCCGCGTTCCTGCACGAAGGGCTGCAGCATCTCGACTCGCTTGTAGTCGATGAAGTCCACGTGCTCGACGCAAAAGCGGCAGACTTTCTTCTTGCGGAAATACTGGCGCTTTCCGCCGCGGCGTGGGCCGCCCGGACCACCTCCCGGCCCTCCGGGTCCGCCTGGGCCGCCTTCGCGGCGCTGGCCTCCTCCGCCTCCATGGCCTTCGGAGCGGCGCGGTGGGCCGCCCGTGTGTCCCTCGGAGCGATGGACGGGACTTGGACTTGGGCTTGGGCTCGCGCTGGGCGTGGCGCTGGGTGTTTCGTGTGGTGCTGGCTGATCAGACATCGTGTTTCCTTTCCCTTTAGAAATCGATTCGCGGCCCGCTGCTTATTCGGCGGCGGTTGCGGGAACTTGCTGTTGCGGCGGCTGCGGAGCCGGCGGCGCGCCCGGAGCTTGCTTGCGCGGACGGCGGCTGGCACGGCGCTCGCGATGCTTTCCGAGCTTTTGCTGGCGCTTCAGTTCTTCGTCGAGGCGAATGGTTTGGTACTTGATGACGGCGTCGGAAACCTTTAGGCGCCGTTCCAGTTCCTTGATCAGGTCGCCCTGCGTGCTTTTGACGACCATGTAAACGAAAAAGCCTTCGCGATGTTTGGCCACGCGATAGGCGAGGCGCCGGGTGCCCCAGCGTTCGGTTTTTTCGATTTTGCCGCCGTGTTCGCTGGTGGAGTGCTCGAGGGTGGTTACGATCTTGTTGACCTCGTCCTCCGGTGTGGCCGGCCGGCAGATGAAGATCAGGTCGTATACGCGTTCTTCCATGTTTGCTTCCATATTTTTTGTAACTCCGTTTCGCAAACTTTGAATTGCCAGGATCCGTGATTACCAGGGATCCTGCTTCATTCATCAGAAAATCCCCGCCCCTGACCCTTCGAGTTTCTCTTAAGGCAGGAGAGACGGGCTACAGCAGAACTTGGATCCACTTATCCTTCCGTTTCTTCTTCACCCGGCGGTGAGACGCGGCGATTGAAGCGGTTCATTGCGGCCTGCGTTCCTTCCGCTAGAATTGCTTTTACAGCTTCGGCGCCCTGCTCGACTTCTTCGGCCACCAGATCTTCTTCGTCGCGGCGTATCTGCCGAAGCACATACTCTCTCAGGTCTCCGCGCATTTCCTCCGGCTTCACACCCAGCCGCACGCGTACAAATTCCGTGGTGCCGATTGCGCCAATTACGGATTTCAGTCCGTTATGGCCGCCCGCCGTGCCGCGCTCGCGAATACGCAACATGCCCCAGGGAAGCGCGATGTCGTCGCAGATCACGATTACGTTCGACGGCTCGCACTCGGCGCGGCTGATGAGTTCCCTCACCGCGAGGCCGCTCAGATTCATCATCGTCTGCGGCTTGACCAGCACAACTTCCTGCCCTGCGATCTGGCCCAGGCCCACCAGCGATTTCGCTTCGGGCCGGGTGACGCGAATCCCGGCGTCATCCGCCAGGGCGTCCACGACGAGAAAACCCAGGTTATGCGGCGTCCAGGCGTACTCGATACCCGGATTGCCCAGACCCACGATCAGGCGCATCCGCTCCACCTGTTGAAATTCTGTTCGCTCGAGCACGCGCTGCTGCTTCGCATCTGGGGTGCAGAAAGCGAACAGGCGAAAGCGCCTGTTCTGCTCTGCTGCGCACTACTTCTTCTTTTCCTTCTCGGCAGGCGCGGCCTCTTCGCCTTCCTCGCCTTCTTCGGTTTCCTTCTTGCCCTTCTTGATGACCTCGGGCTCGGCCGGGGCTGCGGCGGCATCGGCGGCGACAGCTTCCGCGGGCTTCTCTTCCTCGACGCGCAGGGCCACGACGTGCGCCAGTACGCGGCTCGGATCGGTGACCAGTTTCATCTTTTCCGGATCAAGCGGCATGTCCGCGGCGCGCAACTGCATTCCCATCATCAAGCCTGAAATATCCATCTTGAATTCGGTGGGAATGTCGGCGGGCAGGCACTCAATTTCCACTTCGCGAGTGACCATTTCAAAGACGCCGCCTTGCAGTTTCACGCCCTGGGGCTCGCCGAACACGTGCACCGGAACCTTCACGCGCATTCGTACATCCATCGCTACGCGCAATAGATCAACATGCAGCAGCGTGCCCTTGACCGGGTCAACCTGATATTCCTTCACGATTGCGGAGTGATCGCCGCTCTCGGTCTTTACGGTGAGAATGGTGTTGTGTCCGGAGGCCGAGCGCAGAATCGCGGAGACGTGCTTGGTATTCACCTGCAGCGCCTGCGGTCCGCCCTTGCCTCCATAGAGGACAGCGGGAACGGTGCCGGCGACGCGAAGGCGCCGGGCCGCATTTTTGCCCCGGGATTCCCGAGGCGATGCTTCTACGATGATCTGATCCATGATTCTTTCCCCATTTCATGGCCAACGTTCCTACGCAGTTCAGGAAAACTTTGGCGGTGTTGAAAATTCGAAATTCCAATTCCCGAATTCGTTGCACGCTATTTCAAAAAAACAGTTCGCTGATCGAGGTTTCCTCGTGGATCGAGTGAATGCCGCGCGCCAGTAATTCGGCGACGCTCAGCACCTTGATCTTGGAAACGGCCTGCGCTTCCGCGGTCAACGGCACGGAATCCGTCACAATGACTTCCTCGATCTGCGAGGCGCAAATGCGCTTCACGGCCGGTCCGGAGAGCACCGGATGCGTGCAGCCGGCGTACACTTTCGTCGAGCCTTCTTTAATCAGAGCCTCTGCGGTTTTCACCAGAGTGCCCGCAGTGTCGATGATGTCGTCGATGATCAGAGTGGCCCGTCCGCGCACATCTCCGATCAAGTGCATCACTTCGCTCACATCGATGTCGACGCGGCGTTTGTCCACGATGGCCAGCGGAGAATCCAGTTTCTTGGCGAAGGCGCGCGCGCGTTCCACGCCGCCCGCATCGGGCGAAACGACGGTAAGGTTGCCGATATTTTTCTTGGCAAAATATTCGATCAGCACGGGCGACGCGTACAAATGATCTACGGGCACGTTGAAGTATCCCTGAATTTGCGGCGCGTGCAGATCGAGCGTCAGCGCGCGATTTGCGCCCGCGGTCTCCATCAAGTCGGCGACCAGCTTGGCCGAAATCGGCACACGCGGCTTGTCTTTGCGGTCCTGTCGCGCATAGCAGTAGTACGGCACAACAGCGGTAATTCTCCAGGCCGACGCGCGCTTGAACGCGTCGATCATCATCAGGAGTTCCATCAGATGAAAATCGGCGGGGTTCGAGCAGGGCTGCACGACGAACACGTCCGCGCCCCGCACGTTTTCCAGAACCTGGAAATACACTTCGCCGTCGCTGAACTTGCCGAGCTTGGCCTCGCCCAGCTTCACGCCCAGGTGATGGCAAATGTCTTCCGCCAGACGCGGGTTCGCACTGCCGCAGAAAATCTTAAATTTATCGTCGGTCAAGTGTCCTGATCCCTCGGCAAGACCTTAATTCAAGAAATCGTCTCAATAATTTCCGGCTTTCAGGAGGTCGGGGCCTCACCTCCGACGTCCAGGATTGCGCGTTGCTGGGCTTTACAGTCTGCGGAAAACTCAAAACGCTGTCATTCTTCGCTTCGCTCAGAATGACAGAACAAGTCATTTTTCCGCAGCCTGTTTAGCTCCCCAAAGCTTCAGGGCCTGAAGGCCGCCATCGCGAATCGCTGATTGTCCGATCTAAAGGTCGGACCACCTACCGAGCAACTGACCTGAACCAGCAACCACAAATCGATTGCTCTCCATCTTCTCGAAATCGGGAAATGACGGCGACAGGAGTGCTCGAACCGTTCAGACAAGATCGCGACCGCCCATTTTTCGGCGGTATTCCGCTCTGGAAAGAGTCGAGCAGAGAAATACCTGATCTTTCGGAAACGCTCGGGCAGCCCGGCGCGCCTTCGCTGGGTGTTGATAGATTCCAAACACCGCCGAACCGCTTCCAGCCAGCGAGGCCTCTGCAGCTCCTTGTTGAAGCAATTCCCGTTTGATCGCAGCCAATCGGGGATACCGGGGAAAGACGGCAGCCTCAAAATCGTTTGAGAGGGCGCCTCCCTGAGGGCTCCAACATAGAGCACAGAACTGCAACAGTTTAGTGGGGCCGCCCGCGTTTGTCAATTCTTCTGACAGCCAGCGGTAGGCGTCCTTCGTAGGCACGGCAATGTCATGGGGAGAAACGACCAGGACTTCGCAGCGGCGCACATCGGGCAAAGGATAAATCTCATTTCCGCGACCGATACCCAGCGCACGCCCTCCCTGCAGGAAAAATGGAACGTCCGCCCCGAGGCCCGAGGCAATTTCCAGAAGGCGCTCCATCGCGACGCTTTTTCCGCTAAGCCGTAGAAGTCCGGCGAGCGCTGCTGCGGCATCGCTCGATCCCCCACCCATGCCGCGGCCAACTGGAATGCGCTTGGTCAGCACCGCGCGAATGCCGCGTTCAAATCCAATCTCGCGGGCCAGTTCATGAATCGCGCGATAGGCGAGGTTGTCCTGGCCGGGCTCACCCGCAAGCTGAGAATTTCCGGTGATGCGTAAATCGATGCCGGGTTCCTTTCTTGTTTCCAAACGTAGAGTGTCGTGCAGCGAGATGGCTTGGAAAATCGTCCGCAACTCGTGATAGCCGTCCGCGCGCCGTCCCAGAACGTCGAGACGCAGATTGACCTTTGCATACGCGGGAATGCGAACCGATTTCATAGGAGGGATATGCTACTACGGCTTGGCGTCGGCGGGTGTTTTCTGCTGCGCGAGCCGGCGTTTCAGGGCGGAAATCTTTTGTTCCACTTCGGCCATCTTGGCGGGCTCGAATTCCGCGGGCAAAGCACGGTGCCATTCGGTCACCGACTTCTGCCACTGCGCTTCGGCCAGACTGTCCTTGCCCATCTTGGCGTACACGTCGCCCAAGTGGCTCAGAATGGTCGGATCATGGCTCTCGCGGGTGGCCGCCTTGCGCAGCAATACCTCCGCATCCTCGAGCTTGTTCTGCTTGTAGTATGCCCAACCGAGACTGTCCTGAAACGCCGCGCTGTTTGGCTCTTCGACGAGAGCGCGCTTGATCAAATCCGTGGCTTCGTCCAGACGAATGCCGCGATCGGCCAGCATGTAGCCATAATAGTTGAGCGCCGGAGCGTTGCGCGGATTAGCGTCCAGCACCTTGCGGAATTGCTCTTCCGCGGGATCGAATTTTTTCTGGCGCTCGTAAATCGCGCCCAGCAGGAAGCCGGTCATTTCCTTGCCGGTGGAGTCCGGTTGAATTTTTTCCGCAGCGCGAATGGCTTGTTCGGCTTCGGACCAGCGTTTGCTTTGCTCGAAGACCTGCGCGATATCGAGCTGCACTTCAAAATCCGCGGCGGAACCGTCCAGCAGCGAGTGTAGCTTGGCGACAGCCTGATCGGCTTGCGCGTTCTCACCGAATAGAAGCGCCTGAGCGATGAGGATGCCACGGTCCTTGGGGTACGCGTCCGCTGCCTTGCGCGCTGCATCAAGTGCTTTGGGCATGTCCCGCGCGTCGCGGTAGGTGTCCATGATCATCACCCGGGCGCGACGGTCCTCTTCGGCGCCCAGGCGCAGCATTTCCTCAAAAGTGTTGACCGCCGCGGTGTAATTACTCGCTTCGCGATACAACTGTCCCAGTTGCTGGTAAAGGATGGCCAGTGTGCGGCGGCGCGAAGGAGTGAATTCGGATTCTGTCTTTACCCGTGTCACGGCATCGGACAGCACGCGAATGGAATCGTCGATGCGGCCTTCGTCCTGGTAGATGGAGGCTTGGTAATAAGTAACTTCCAGGCTGTTGGGAGCCCGTTGTTTGGCGAGCAGAACGTTTTGCTCGGCCTTGTCGAGCTGCTTCATCCGGCGGTAAATTTCGGCGAGGCGAAGATAATTTTCCGGATCGTCCGCGTCCATCTGCGACAGGCGCTGATACTGTTCCAGCGCTTCCGTGAATTTTTCTTCGGTCAGAAGCGTTTGCGCCAGCTCTTTGCGGTGGTTGATATCGTCCGGTTGGGCTTCCGAAGCCTTGCGATAGGCCTGCTCCGCGTTCGGCAGATCATGAATCTGGTTGTAGGCGTCGCCCAGCAGTTCCCACAGGCGTGGTGTCGGCGCGCGCTGCAGCGAGACCTGCAGTGAAGAGATCGCCTCCTGCGATTTTCCTTCGTCCAGCAGAAGCTGCGTGAGTTGCTCGATGCCGTTTTCGTTTGCCGGTTCGCGGCCCAGCAACGTGCGCAGCACGGACTCCGCCTTGTCCGTTTCGTTTTGTAAACGGTACAGGCGCGCCAGCCACAGCGCCGCATCATTGTCCGTGGGAGCCAGGCGAAGAATCTCGCGATACTGTTCTGTGGCATGTACGAGCGTGTCGTGTTGGCCTGCGGTATTGCTCAAGTCGCCGAGCGTGCGCACATAGATGCGCGCCAGCAGGCGTCGCGCGGGTAGATTGTCAGGATCCCTGGCAAGAATGGAGTTCGCCTCAGTCACCGCGTCGCGAATTCGCTGGGACTGGTAATAAATTTCGGCCAGTTCATCGCCGATTTGCTGGCTGTTGGGATCAAGCGTGAAAGCTTTTTTCAGAAAATCGATGGCCTTATTTACGTCTTCAGCGTGGCTGGTGACTTGAAATTCCTGCGCGAAATAATGGCCCATCACAAAATCATAATAGGCTTCGGATTGCTTTGAGACTTCATCCTGCGCAGCGGCGGATGCGGGCGGGGCGGGCGTCTTCTGATTATTCTTAGACTGCCAGGCGCCGGCGGAAGTTCCTCCCAGCAGCAAGATCGACAGCATCGCGAAATGAGGGGTAGCTTTCATCCATGCACCGCAACTGGGATTATCCGCCACACCGAGCCATCCCGTCAAAACGCATCGTGACTTTTGTTTCCTCGTTGGAACGCGTTCCCACCGCTATGGCAGCCTATATTCCTGCGTTTTAGTGGCGCAGGCTTCAGCATATGGATTTTCTTCCCTGGAAGGACTAACCCCCACAGGCTGAAGCCTTCGCCACCGCGAGAGATAAATCGGAATCAGTGCCGGAAGTGCCGCACGCCGCAGAAGACCATCGCCATGCCCATTCGGTCCGCCGCGGCGATGACATCCGCATCGCGAACCGATCCACCGGGCTGAATCACCGCCGTTGCTCCGGCCTTTCCCGCTTCCTCGACGCCATCGGGAAAGGGAAAAAAGGCATCGGAGGCCACGACGCTCCCGGCGAGCGGCAATTGCGCCTTCATCACCGCAATTTTCACGGAGTCCACGCGGCTCATCTGGCCCGCTCCGATGCCCACGGTTTGGCCCGAGCGCACGAATACGATGGCGTTGGATTTCACGTGCTTGCAGACTTTCCACCCGAAGAGCATCGCTTCGATTTCCTCGCGAGTCGGCGCGCGATTGGTCACGGCCTTCATATCGCTCTCGGCCAGTTCATGGCAGTCCTGCTCCTGCACCAAAAGACCGCCGGAAACGCGCTTCAATTCGAGATCCAATTCTCGAGCGACGTTTTCCCACGCCGGAATGTGCAACAGGCGCAAATTTTTCTTGGATGCAAATTTCTCAAGCGCCGCGGGCTCATATCCCGGCGCCACAATACATTCCACAAACAGTTTGGACACTTCATCAGCGGTTGCGGCGTCCAGCGGACGGTTAAAGGCCATTACTCCGCCATAAGCTGAAATCGGGTCGCACGCCAAGGCTTTCACGTAGGCGTCGGCCAGCGTGTCCCGCTCCGCGGTGCCGCAGGGGTTGTTGTGCTTCACGATGACGGCCGCGGGCTTCCGGAATTCCATGGCCAGTTCCAGAGCCGCTTCCAGATCGACGAGATTGTTGTAAGAAAGTTCCTTGCCCTGAAGTTGGCGCGCCGCGGCAAGTCCCCTGGCTTCGGCGCCTGCAGGGACGTAAAGCGCCGCTCGCTGGTGCGGATTTTCGCCGTAGCGCAACTCCTGACGCCGCGAGTAGGCAAAGTGCAACCGTTTCGGCAGCAGCGGTCCCTTGCCCAGGTCAATCGATCTGCCGCTGGCCGAGAGGCGCTCGAGTTCCGTGGCGATTTTGCCGTCGTAACGCGCGGTGAGCGCAAATGCTTTGCGCGCCAGTTCAAGCCTCGTTGCGAGGCTCACCTCTCCATGCGCGGTAATTTCCTCAGCCACCGCGGGGTAGTCCGCAGGATCGGTCACCACGGCGACACTCTCAAAATTTTTTGCCGCCGAACGAACCATCGTCGGGCCGCCGATATCGATGTTCTCGATCAAATCTTCGGAAGTCAGGTCGGGCTTGGCGGCGGTAGCTTCAAAGGGATACAAATTGACGACGACCAGGTCGATGGGCGAAATCTTATGTTCCGCGGTCTGTGCGCGGTCCCCCGCTTCCCCGCGGCGAAACAAAATGCCGCCATGCACTTTCGGGTGCAGCGTCTTCACTCGCCCGCCCAGCATTTCCGGCCAGCCGGTCAAGTCCGATACATCGCGCACGGAAATTCCAGCCTCGCGCAGCAGCTTCGCCGTTCCACCGGTGGAAACAATTTCTATCCCGCGCGCGGCGAGCTGTCGTACAAACTCCGCGAGCCCGTTCTTGTCGTAAACACTGACCAGCGCACGCTCTACTGCCACAGAGACCTCCAAGCGATGAAAGCAAAACCGCTATTATATGCGTGAGTGCGGTAATCGAAAAGCCAGAACTGGTTAAGTAGGACAGACTTCAGTCTGTCTGGTTTAGATTTGTGTGTGGCTGGCATCTAAGTATGACAGGCTGAAGGCTGCGGAAAAAATCAAAACGATGTCATTCTGAGCGAAGCGAAGAATCTTTCTTCGATTTAGGTGAAAGAAGAGAAACAAGGAGAGATTCTTCGCTCCGCTCAGAATGACAAAAAGGCACTTTTTCAGAAGCCTGTTCAGCCCATTTTGAGCACAGGCCTGGCAAGGACTTGACTACACGACTAAACTCTTGTGCATTCCAATTGCGGGGAGCTCCCGTTACACTCAGCCTCCAACGACGTGGAGGCTGAGTGTCTTTCGTTGACATCCTTCTGGGAAAGCCGCTGGCTACGTTTGAGGAACGCGCCGAGCAGATTGGCCCCTCCGCCGGAGTACCTATCTTTGGCCTGGACGCACTGAGTTCCGTAGCGTACGGACCTGAAGCTGCGCTGACTCTTCTGGTGCCCTTGGGCGCGGCGGGCGTCGCATACATTGTTCCGGTAAGCGCCAGCATC
>Ga0157378_10003658_pt1 | contig 13624 bp, 16 predicted proteins | sample M65metaG_FD_115309 | JGI IMG/M metagenome (GOLD analysis project Ga0157378, IMG submission 115309) | Miscanthus rhizosphere microbial communities from Kellogg Biological Station, Michigan, USA - M6-5 metaG | ecosystem: Host-associated > Plants > Roots > Rhizosphere > Soil | place: USA: Michigan...
GAATGCCTTCGCTAACCATCTGTGTCCGTTTGTAAGTGCCAATCACCACCGAGATCATGTGGACGCACGCAGAGCCATGTATTCGTCGGGATCGCGAATGTAATCGGGCTCCCGATAAATATCGCTGGCGAGTACTAGAAGCGCAGCGTCGGGGGAAAATTTATACTGCGTAGTCCACACCATCGGCGGCACGTGCAGTCCCAGTTCGGGGCGGTCAAGACGCACTTCATCGCTGGCGTGCCCATCGAATAGCCGCACCGCGCAACTGCCGCTGACGCAGACCAGGAACTGGTGCAGGGCGCGGTGTGCATGTTCGCCCCGAATCTGGCGATTTCGCACTCCGTACACCAGAAAGTAGCGTGCCACTGCAAACGGCAACGTTTCCTCGATTTGCGCGAAACTCAAGCGGCCGCGCGAGTCTTCGATTTGCGGCAGCTCGTGCAGCACCGCTCCACCGGCGAGAGGCGTTGGCGTTGCCTTGCCGATCGCGCAGGGCCGCTCAATCTGTCTTTCCGCAGAGTCCACGTAGCCGCTGATGTATCCCGGATTCCCAATCACGATCGCCCGCGCCGGCACGTCATGCGTCACTACCGTTCCGGCGCCGATCATCGCCTGTGAGCCGATGGTCAGACCGGGCAGGATGGAGGCGTTCGCACCAATCGACGCTCCGCGTTTCACCAGGGTGCGCGCGTAGTCCGCCGGCCATTGCCGGCTGCGCGGAAAACGATCGTTGGTGAACCCGACGTTGGGGCCGATGAAGACATCATCCTCAATCGTGACGCCGTCCCCCAGTTGGACATAACACTTCACGGTAACGCGATCCCCTATTAGCGCCCCGTTTTCGATGAGCGTGTGATCACAGATGTTGCAATCGGCACCGATCCGGGCGGTGGGTAGGACGTGGGCAAACGCCCAGATCCGGGTTCGGGGGCCGATCCATTCCGTCTCGATAATGGCGGTCGGGTGCGCGGAATATTGCGGTAACGCCGCCGATGCGCTGCTCATGGCTCTGCCTCGATCTGCCCGCACCCGCTTCTAAGAACGGCCGGGCGCCGGCCTGATGATGATTGGTGCGCTCAGCAGCCTAGTTGTCTCAAGCGTTCATGAGGCCATCGGAACTCTTTCAGATCGAGGGTGGCAGAGGGCGGACCGAAGATTAAGGCCCAAACTTGATAACTGCTGGTTATCTGTAAGTTATCGAAAATGTTGGTTATCTGTAAGTTATCGAAAATGTTAAGTGAGAGACCGGGTCGAACCGGCGACGTCCGGCTTGGTAAATTACCTTTCGTTTGTAAATAATGCGTCTGAGGCGTTGGTTCTTGGCCACCTAACTCACTGATTTCTCGTGGTCTCGGGTCTTAGACTCGTATCAAGGCAAGGCTGGCTGGAGAGAAGGCCCTACGCTAGTTCGATCAACCGATTCACACTGAGTACAATAAGCGCAAGCCCCAGCAACCGAAACGCCACGCGAACCTGCGCAGATTCGCGAATCGTGTGTATCCCGGGCAATTCGCTGGTGCCTTCGAATCGGCTGAGTGTATTCGAAAAACTCTTCACGGCCGTCAGTGCCCTCGAAGGAGCCACTATCATCCAAGTTCCCGCATAAATCAGCGAGGCCAACGCAATCAGCATAAAGTAAATCATCTACTCCCCTATTGGCAGATCCGCAGAGACTTTCCAACAGTGCTTCCGCCCTCGCCTCAGGAAATCTTTGAAAAAAAGGTAATGCCAGTACGACACGGCTATCCCGAGTGGTTAGGATATTCGATTTTGAGTGTGTATCGGTATTGGGAATCTGCCCTAGAAAGAGACTCCAGTGACCCCGACGAACTGTTTTTGGGCTGTTGGATGTCTGGTTCCAACTAGCCCGAAACCACTTTGCTGAGAAGTCGGCAAACCGTCGAAGTGAATTGGGCCAGAGTCTACAGGGCCACATCGGTGGTTAGCGCGTTTTTCGTCCAAATGACTAGGTTTCGCGTACCGGAATGATTCGGGGGGGGCTAGCCTCACCCGCTCCGCTTCAGGCCTCCCGGCAGAATTTTCGCTATCCAAAGATAGGGTTATTCCTAGTACTAATCCCGAGATATACTACGGCTCGGCGGGTCTTCCTCCGAGTCCCCCGCCACGGGAGTTTGCTCGGAGGCCATCTCCTGTTCCTATCGAGTGGAGCCGGATTTTAGTCGGAGGTATCGGCCTCACCAGGGGATTGTTCGCCGGATCGTATCCCGGCGCTGCACAGTGCGGGTGCTCAAAGGCACCCGCTTTTTTTCATAGCCTGTCCCGCTTCAGATCTTCCGGCACGCGACAGCTGTACCGTTCGCAGCGGTGCTCTTCGATATGTGCATCCAATCGCTTGCGAGCTTTCAGGAAGGTATGATGGGCGTCTTGCGCCTTCTGATACATATACTCAAACTCTTCCGGCTTAGCGATCTCCAAGCGCCAAGTCCATTCAATATAAACCCGCCGGTCGGCTTCTACGCGACCGAAAAGAACTTCGTGATCCCGACACAGCGAACAGCTCGATCCGTCGCTCATTCGCAATATAGAGGGTAAGTAAGTGCAAAAGTTTCATCTAACGGTCGATTTCGCTTCCGGCATTGGGTGGGCTTTCCAGGGAGGATTATGAGTTGCGTCTGGAGAAACTAAACTCAAAGTGACAAGCGTCCGAAAGGGCACGCCATGAGCTTAATCGCCACACCCGCGAACACCGCTGCTAGGGCCCGAAAATGACCGATGCTCAAATGGACCCACTACCAGCAGATGGTCTGCTATCAGTAATCAAATGGCATCCGACGAAGATTTGAAAGCAGAAATTGAACGGCTTCGAGCCGAGAACGAGGCGTTGAAGAAGCCGACAGGAGGACAGATGTCGCTCAAAGTGAGCGAGAAGGGCGGTCTGTCGGTGCACGGGCTTGGGCGATTTCCTATCACTCTCTACAAGGAGCAGTGGATAAAGCTGCTGGCGATGGTCGACGAGATCCGCAACTTCATCCGTGACAACGACCGTGCTCTGAAGACGAAAGAATAGCGTTGCCCACTGAACGCCTGGTCGGCGGCGGAATTAACGGGATACTTGCCCCGAGACAAGTGCGAGCAGCGGTCTTCAGACACTAAGCACCGGACACGGCGCGTCGCGAATGATTCCGTAAGCGTGCGTGCGCAGCCGTCCCAATTTGCCCTGCAGCGTACCGCGCCCGATCAGTATGAGATCCGCTCCATATTGCAGTGCTTCTTCGCGAACCACGTCTGGCACCGTGCCAGCGCCGATGCACACCGGGACAGAGAGGTCCGCTTCTTTCTCCAGATTCTGGATGGTGTGCGCGGCATTTTCGCGTAGCGTATCTTCGAATTTCTGGTCCATTTGCAGATCGGGCCACGCCTCGATGCCGGGGACTGCGTGTATCAGCCGCAAAGTCGCGCCCAGGTCCTTGCCCAACCCTGCCGCCCAGCGCATCAGTTCGACGTTTGCGGCGTTCGTATCTACAGCGCACAAAATCTTGCGGATATTCACATGCTCGCGAGCAGGCGGCTCGACCGTGTGTGCCGCGGTCCACACGGGAACGTGGACGTCATGCAGAACTTTGGCGGTCACCGACCCCAACAACAACTGGCGGAAGGGGCTGTAGCCGTGAGTGGCCATCATCACCATGTCCACTCTGTTGGCGGATATGAAATCGATAATGGCGTGGGCGGGGTCACCAAGTACAGCTAACCGGTCTACTTTTAAGCCAGCGAAGTGGCTTAAGTAAGCCTGATCCAGTCGCGACTTCAAGCCGTCGAGGATTGGTTGAGGATCAATGGTGGACGGTTCCAGCAATTCCATGTTAGGCAGGTGCGCTACGGCGAGCAGGGTAACCGTGGCCTCTTGTTTGCGCGCCATTTCCGCAACAAATGGAACCGCGCCATTCGAACGATCCGAAAAATCCACCGGGAATACGATGTGCTTCAAACTGGGCATTGCCTCCTCCTTGTATATGTCTAGGATTGCAATCTCAGTCGTGGAATGGAATGCAAGCGACTTCAGCCTAAAGGTGGCGCGCTCGATAACTTCTGTTAAAGTGACACATCGGGCACTTGTACGGTTTCAGCGTTGATCGTCCAAGTGCCCGAGTTCCAGATTGGTCTACATTAGGCGTTTGACGAAGCGAAATCCGGTCTTACTAAACCCGGCCCGTTCATAGAGTTTGTGAGCCTCGGCCTCACGGCCAAAGCCACTCACGAGCCAAAGTCCAATACAGCCATGCTTTCGAGCAAGCACTTCAGCGTGATCTAGCAGGAGTTGACCGACACCCTGGCTATGCCAGACCTCGTCCACCACAATCGTTGACACTTCGCCGTAGTCAGACGCGGCCTCTAGATTGTGCCGAATCCGAAATCCAAGGAAACCGATCACTTGTCCGTTTACCCTCGCAACCCAGAGCGACTGGTCGGGATGCCGCGAGATTAGCGTCAATCGACTGTTGATTTCTTCCGCACTAGATTGCTCCGCCCCAAAGACTCTGAGGAGGCTCCTAACCGCGGTAAGATCCTGCTCTTCGAACGGGGCGATCGAGACTTCAGCCGCAAAAGGCATTTGGGTTCTTTCCCTGAACCAGCATTGTGCATGCAGAAGTGGGTCGTTGGGAGTCAAAACTGCTCATAACGGCCCAGTGTTTACGAGCTACCTTGACGAGAAGTCGGCAAACCACCGAAGTGCCCGCCCGTCCACCGCATCCGGCCCCAACCGCGCCGGCACACACGCTTCGACGGGACTCGGGCCGAACCCGATCCACTTGTCCGAGTTGCCGGCTACACAACCAACTGAAGCAGCGCTTAACTTCTTAGAGCCACCATCGGATTGCGGAATTCCGTATAGTGTCGCTAAGGCCGGATGAGCACAACAGTTGAGCAGTCACGATCACCCATTTCGTGAGTGAAGAAGCCCTTCGTCTGTTCGGCCGGGACGGCGCTGCTGAACAGGAATCCTTGTCCTTGTTCGCACCCGGTTGTTAGTAGGGAAACCCGTTGCTCGGTGTTTTCCACACCTTCGGCCGTGACAGTGAGACCGAGACCATGCCCCAATCCGACGAGTGCGCTCACTATCTCGGCGCTCTCCTGAGATCCCAAACTTTCAATGAAGCTTCGATCTATCTTGATCTTGTCGAGTTTGAAGTTCCGCAGATGGTAAAGACTGGAGTAACCCGTACCGAAATTGTCGAGGACAATCTTTACACCTGCCATGCGCAAGGAACCGAGAACATCCTGGGCAGCTTCGAGATCACGGACCAAGGCGCTTTCGGTAATTTCGAGCGCCAGTCGTGTTGGTGCCACACCCGACGCTTCCAGGATCGATATGATTCTGGAACTTAGGTTGCGATCTTTTAGTTGGCTGGGAAAGATATCGAGCGCTAATGTCACATCCTGAGGCCATGTTGCAGCGGCGGCGCAGGATTGCTGCAACAGCCGCTCGAAGAGCCTGTGGATTAGTCCATTTTCTTCAGCTACGGGAATGAATCGATCTGGCGGAATCTCTCCCATCGAAGATTCGATCCAGCGAGGAATGGCTTCGAAGCCGACCACGTTCCTGGTTTTTAAATCGAAAACCGGCTGAAAGAACGGCCGGATCATATCCGCAACAATCGCGTCGCGCAGTTCGCGGTCGAGTCGATCTCTTTCCTGAACGCGTCGATCCATTTCCTCCTCGAAAAACCGCAATGCGGAGCGACGTTCGGATTTGGCTCTATAGAGCGCGACATCCGCTTTCCTCAGCGCCTCTTGCAAAGTTGTCGCATCGCCTGGTATCAAGGCTATGCCGATTCCCGATCCGACGTGATGACTGCTCTTCCCGGCAGTTATCGGCTCCTCGAGCGCCTGCAAAACCCTCAGCGCGACACTTGTAGCTGCCTCGGCTCCCATGAGATGTTGTGAGAGAATCGCAAATTCGTCACCTCCAAGCCGCGCAACCAAATCACCTTCTCTAACGGCAGAGGCCAATCGCCGAGCGACGATGATCAACAGTTCGTCTCCAACGCCATGTCCGTAAATGTCATTCACCCGCTTAAAGCCGTTGAGATCGAGGAGAAAGACAGCATGAGTGGCTCCCGCGCCTGGTGGTGCCGCGATTGCAGCATTCAGTGCGTCGTCAAATTGGCGCCGATTGGCAAGGCCGGTTAAAGGGTCCTGGAAGGCAAGTTCACGGACATGTTGTTCGGCGGCCATGCGCCGGCGAGTCTCCTGTTTCTGCTCCCGATAGCGTCTCGCTGCGAAGATCAGCAATCCGATGCAGAGTAACCCGCCCAGAGTCAGGGCCTCGTCCAACTCGATCGTCTCCTCATGCCGGGTAACGGAATCCTCGTTTTCGTATACGTCAAATTCGAATGCCAAGAACACTGCTACCAATACGACGGCAAAAATCAGCGAGAGGTCTTTGATCGCTATTCGGTGTCGGATCACAAAACTCCTAAGCTTGACCATTGCCCCGCGTCCCTCCGCAGTCGAGACCGTGTGGCACTGTCCTTCAGAGACGAGGTTCTTTGACATGTAGACACGCCCGAGTAAATATCGAATAATTTCAGCGATTACATTAGATTGCGGGCAAATTAAATTCTGCAACCACTTATATTGTCATTACCGTAACCATTTAAAATCACAGCCACAAGACTACAGTCGTTGGAAGAAGTCGACTTCGGGACGCGCTCCAACGCTGCATCAGCCACCGATGCTGCTCTATCCCCCAGGCTGGCACCGTTTCAGGTTTTAGAAGTCTCTATTTCCGCTAATGCAGCGCGCAATTCACGCAATTTCGGCGGTTTGCTCAGCACACGGTTGACGTGAGGCGGCACATCACCTTCGGCAACGATGCGCTGGCCCCAGCCGGTAAGCAGAATCACCGGCGTCGAGGGACACGTAGTCTTCACGGCGCTCGCCACCTTGCGTCCATCGACATAGGGCATTCCCAGATCGGTAATCACGACGGCAAATGGCTCCCTGCGTTCTTGCGCAGCCTCGAAAAGATTGATACCTTCCTGGCCGCCATGAGCAGCGATTACTGCATGGCCGTCGGATTCCAGCGCGTCTCGAAGTGATTTAATCAACAGCGGATCGTCGTCCACGATGAGGATGCGGTTCGGCGGGGGAGACGTCGGTGGCGCTGGAGCCGGCCGAGATCGCTACGGAAAACCGCATCCGAACGCAAGTGCCTTTGCCACGGGCGCTATCTATCTCAACTTCTGCGTTGTGCCTTTGAGTCACTCCGTAAACCATCGCCAAACCAAGACCCGTGCCTCGCTCGCCTTTGGTCGTAAAGAAGGGTTCCAGGCAGCGGCGGCGCGTCTCCTCATCCATTCCTACACCGGAGTCGGCCACCTCGACATCAACGTGCTGCTGCCCCGGCTCGCCGCTGGTTTTGGTCCGAAGCGTCAGCGTGCCTCCCTCTGGCATGGCGTCCACGGCATTAAAGACGAGATTAATAAGGGCTTCCCGAATTTCGCTCTCGACGCCCGCGATCGGCGGCAAGTCTGGCGCTAGCTCCGACTGCAATTGGATCACGATACCGCGCTTTTGAGGCATGTCGCTCCAGCGCACCCGCGTGAGGTCCAGAACCTGCTGTGCCAGGTGGCTTAAATCGCTCCCGATAGAACTCTCTCATACGCGCGACGGTGTGAGCCACGTCCTCAATGGCTGTCTGTGTTGTCTTCAGATATTCGCGGGTTCGCACGCTGCGTCTCGAGTAGCAATTCGGTGTAAAGTGCGATGGGCGAAATAGCGTTGTTGATGTCGTGGGCGATGCCGCTGGCCATCTGTCCCAGCGCCCGCAGCCGTTCCTGTTGCATGACAATCTGCTGCGTCTGACGCAAGTCGTCATAAGCTTGCTGCAAAGCGCTGTAAATCTGGGTCTGGTGTGCCGCTAGCGCCACATGTTCGCTGAGTTGCCGCAGAAATTCGCAGTCGCTGCTGCTGAAACCTTGGGGCTGATGACGTGCAGCGATGAGGAGGCCAAAGACTTTGCTTTCAACCAGGAGGGGCGCAGCCACAACGGCCCCGAGCCCGCCGCTCGCCAGCCGCCATACCTCGAAGGCCGCAACCCTTGAAACGGTCACCTTACCGGGCTTAACGGAGTAAGCGGAGTAACGAGGAATCGATGAGTTTCCCTAAGTCATTGAAAATATGGAGCGGAGACCGGGGTCGAACCGGCGACGTCCAGCTTGGGAAATTGACCGTAGATTGAAAATACAGACTATAGCGTCTACGGCGCTTATTCCTGACCACCCCAAGCTCTCCAGTTTTCAACGTCCTGGTCCAAGTCGTCGGTTAATGGACTAGAAATGGACCAAAGAAAACAAGTATGTGGCGGCACGGCGACGAGGGGGCCGAAACGCAGCAATCTATGTGCGGGTCTCCACTGCCGCCAAATCCAAACAGATCGACACAGTCAACTTCGTACACAACCTCGAAGTGCAGGAACAACCTCTTCGCGAGTTGGTGCAGCAACGCGGTTGGCAATTCCAGCAGATCTACTCGGACCGAGCGAGCGGCGCTAAAGAGAAGCGTCCCGGCCTCAATGCTCTCATGGCCGACGCGCGACGTGGCCTATTCGACGTAGTGGTTGTTTGGAGGTTTGACCGATTTGCTCGGAGCGTCAAACAACTAGTTCTCGCCCTTGAGGAGTTCCGGGCGCTGGGAATCGATTTCGTATCCCATCAAGAAGCTCTAGACACAAGCACGCCGATGGGCCGTGCGATGTTCACGATCGTTGCAGCAATCGCCGAGTTGGAGCGGAACATTATCCGCGAACGTGTCGTCGCTGGGCTCGAGTACGCCCATACAAATGGCACGCGATCCGGAAAGCCAGTGGGAAGACCTCGGGTAATCTTTCGGCACGATCAAGTATTCGAGCTTCGAAATCAGGGCGTGCCATGGCGACAGATTGCCAAGATATGCGGTGTGGGAGTGACTACGGTCCGCCGCGCGTACCAGTCGATGAAAGCCAAACGCGGCGTGCCAAAACCGGGCGAATAGGTTTTAGCAAAGACCATAATGCGCGTTCGGGAAGCGAGACACTTATCCAGCCTTCGAACTTGGTCATTCGCTCAACTTGTGTCCTGGTAATGGGCATTAACGGAAGCTACTTCATGTGGACATTACCTCTGTCGGGCGCGAACATCAAGAGGCTATACCGCTGAATTCGTCCAAGGCATGCAAAGATTGCATAGCCTTGTGAAACCGGGTCACTCTTAGCAAATCCCAGAACTTCAAACTTCAATTGTTTCAATAAACTCCGAAGCAAAAGGCAACGGCCATACTCCTGCACAAGTGTGTTCGGCTATGACCCAGCGAAATAAGTGGATCGTCACCGGAGTTCTTGTTTTAGTTGTCATATCGGCGGGAGTCATCATTAGCGCCTCCATGATGGCGAAACGCGTGGAACCGTCCATCAAAAAAGAAGCGATCGAATATCTGCGGAAGCGATTTGAGAGTGAAGTCGAGTTAGCGGGTCTGCAAGTACACGCACCTCCTGGATTGCCCCTCCGCCTTTTGTTCGGCGGGGGGCGAGGGTCCTTGGCACAAGTGGAGGGCTCGCACTTATTGCTTCGTCACCGAGGCCGGACCGATGTGCCGCCCCTGTTCACAGTCGAGCGCTTTAAATTTGATATCGATATCGGAGCCCTTATCGATAGTCCCAAGACGGTCAACCGGGTGACCCTAGATGGCTTGGAGATCCAAATCCCGCCCAAAGGAGAAAGGCCGAATCTGGGATCGGGGCGCGATTCGCCGGCAACTCCGGCGACGAAGGAAACCTCAAGCGGAGTGGTGATTGAAGAGGTTCTGGTGCGAAACGCTCACTTGACCATTCTTCCCAGAGACAAGACGAAAGTACCGCTTCGTTTTGACATTCACGATCTGCGGCTGGAGTCCGTTGGAAAGAATGTTGCAATGAAGTATGCGGCGACCTTGACGAATCCCAAGCCCAGGGGAGAGATTAACAGCACTGGCGTGTTTGGTCCTTGGAGTGCCGACGAGCCCGGTGATACGCCACTCCGCGGCGCATACCGATTTGAGAATGCCGATTTGGGCATCTTCAAGGGAATCGCCGGGATTTTGCATTCGACAGGAGAGTTTGAAGGATCGCTCTCGTCCATCACGGCGCGAGGTGAAGCAACCGTTCCAGACTTCCGTCTGAAGAGAGCCGGAAATCCGCTTCCGTTGACCACACATTTTGAGGTATTGGTCGATGGCACGAACGGGAACACGGAATTGCGTCCCGTGGTTGCGGCCCTCGGCACAACGCACTTCACCACAAAAGGATTCGTGATCAAACACGACGGAGACAAGCGAAAAACGATCTCCCTCACAGCGTCCATGCCCGCGGGCAACTTGCGGGATGTCTTGATGTTAGCGATGAAGGGTTCTCCCATCATGGAAGGCACCTTAAGTTTGAATACGATAATCGGCATTCCCCCGCTTGATGAAAAGGTCAAAGGGAAGCTTTTGCTTGACGGGACCTTCGAGGTGACTAATGGCAAATTCCTGAGATCTCGAATCCAGCAAAAAATTGATGCACTGTCTCATCATGGCCGGGGCAAAGAAAAGAACGAAGAGGTCGATGAAGTCGTCCATCGGATGAGCGGAGAGTTCAAAATGGCCGACGAATCTCTTAGGTTTCGCACTCTGGCCTTTGCGATTCCGGGCGCGGCAATCAATATCGGCGGCATATTCGATATGGCTGAAGACGAACTCGACTTCCACGGCGCCCTGATGTTGGACGCTAAGGCTTCGGAGACACAGAATGGCTGGAAAAGTTGGCTGCTGAAGCCGTTTGACCCACTCTTTTCAAAACGCGGAGTAGGCACGTTCCTGCACATCAAGGTCACTGGAAGCACCAAAGATCCCCAGTTCGGCCTCGATCCCGGCGGGACAAGCCCGGTAGAAGAGGCCGAAAAAACCGTCGCGAAATAGATAGGCCTCCAATAGCGTAGGCAGGACATGACGCGATGTACGCCAGTCTGGCGACAGCGTAGACAGCTGCCGTTTCAAATGGTTGCCGCGTTATGCAACATTGTCGGTCGCTACGTGATGAACACGTACAGCCAAACGATCAAGCCCCTGGAACGTTTTCGGCTGATCAACCTCGGCCCGTGCTGCTACGTGGCTGCGTATAGGGATGCGGCCACAAGGGGATCAGCCCCTCGTCTTCCAATAGTTCTAGTACTAACAGTTCCCATTTTGGGTACTTTCCATTCATTTAACCCAGAGACGCTTGCGCGTAGTTTAGGAACTGACACGGCAGTACGGACTAGAAATCTAGCAAGCGCGAATGCGACGCGAGCAATGGGAGGAAAGATATGAATAAGAAGACGAGATTACTTTCAGCGGTGATCCTGGCCGCCGCTTCAGCGACCTTGTCGGCCGCGACAGATACTCTCAACCCCGCGGTCGATGGGTGGGCAATGGCCGGCGCCGCAGCCGCCCATTCTAACGAGTCAGACAATCCACTCCGCGTTGGGACCGCGGGTAATGCAACCAGAACCTATCTGCGATTTTCCATCCCATCCTATCCGGGGAAAACCATTACGGCTGCGCAACTCATCCTCAGAATGTTGACCCCTCCCGAGCAACAAAGCGGGTTCGTCGGAACCGGCTCCAACAAAGTGAACTGCCCGGGAGATCCGCAATGCGTGAGTTCCCGAACCTATAATCTTTACCGCTCTGCGGATACGATCCCAGACAGTGGCGCCTGGGCTGGCGTGGCAGTTTTCAATAACGTTGCGGACACCCAATTTCTGGCTGGGACGAGCACCGGCACCACGCCCAACACAGACATCTCCTGGGGAAGCAATGGCGACTTAGTTACCGCCGTCAATAATGCTCGCGGCGGGGATGTGAACTTGGTTTTGCACGATAACACCGAGAACGGAAATGACAAGTCCGGGTCCACTTGGGCCAGTAATGAGAATGGAACCGACGGCCTCAAGCCTCGTTTGATCATCACCCTCGTAGACAATCCCAGCACGGGTGATTGCGACGGCCAGCCCGACCTGCGTATATCCCGTGTTGGATTTAGCTCTGTCTCAATCCCGTTCGGAACCGCCTACAACAATCCGCTTGCATTCGGATTTACAATTACGGCCTGCAATCACGATCTGGAAAGCATCAAAGTGCAAGGCGGCCTGGCGGCGAACACCACCTATGTTGGTGCAGGGACCTGTACCGGGAATGGACCTTGCCCATTGTTTACATTCGACATCGGATCGGTTGCCGTCAATGCCGTCGGCGGAGGGAAGAATAAAGTGAACAACCAGGGCAACAATGTGCTTACCTGGACGATTCCCTCGCTAAGTGCCGGTCAATCTGCGACGATCTGGATCAATAGCAACGCCGCTTATAACAATCAGAACAAGGCCGCATGCGGCATCAAGAACTTCACTGGTGGCTGGAGCGCTTCAGGATTCTGGACCGACAACGGCGTTCCTCAGCAGGCAGGACCTGTGACTCCCTCGACTGGTGCTCTGGTCGTGAACTTGATTTGTCCGGTCGTTCCCTAATATCTTTTCACCCAGTTCTCTCTCCTATGGAAAAGGACACGCCCTCCAAGCGGGTCCTTTTCTTGTCTCTCTAGGCGGCTACCTGTCCGGTCAGCGCATTGGTTGAATTGCTGCCTCCCCGACCCGGGAGGAGGTTGCCCACGCAATTCCAGCAACATCCTGTTAACGAACATCGGAATTATCCCCTTGACATACCCGATCAGCGGCGGCACGATTAAACTGGCGTGACAGGCCGACCAACGAGGGTTAGAAAGAGCGGCGTAGAATAGTTATCAACGCATGCGCTCACTCTGGACGTCCTTTTTGATCGTTGCTCTGATCGGCCCGAACGGTTTCGCTGAATCCGGGTCTCTGTGCATAGCGCCTGTATTTGTGGATGCAAAACCCTTGATCGTTCCCGGATTGGATTGTGAGGCCGAGAAGATCTCTTTGAAAATCGATACGCAGGTTATGGCTTGGCCACTCAAAGAGAGCGCCAAACTTCCTGATTTAGATTTGACAACTCGCCATAGAGTGATGGTGCTTTGCGATCACAAACCGCAACAGTCCTTTGCTTTCCGCTTCTCGCAATTCAAAACGGAGCAACCTTGCCTGTTCCTCGGTGGGTACAGAACCGTCCAACTATGGGAAAGGAAGAGGGCTCCTTGGTGCAGGTGCAAATAAATACTTGGATTCACCCACTAGCGCTACCGCTCGACCTGCCTCTTGCGCTTTGCCGTTGCCCTCGGCTTCGCCTTCTTTGCCGCCCCTGGCCGGGGCATATCCGCCGTGGGCTTCACGCGCCCCAGCAGGGCTACCGCTTCGCCTTCGGATAGTGGGATGCGGATGTTATGGGCCATCAGAACTCCATTACAATTAGTCTTTATACGAAAAGCCCGGCGCGAGGCCGGGGCTTCTCGATGCGGACGTTAGACACCTTCATCGTAAGCCCTCTTCGCGGCGGACGCAAGAGGTGCGATGGGAAACTTCACGTGGGCTATCTGCCCACCATTCGCCCAGACCAATGATCTAAGGGAGCCATTGCTTTTCGAAACGATTGAGCAAGCAAATGCCTTTCTGAATGCTGAAGTAGTACTCCCAACCGCGCAGGCCGTTGCGGAAGC
>Ga0157378_10003667_pt1 | contig 13612 bp, 9 predicted proteins | sample M65metaG_FD_115309 | JGI IMG/M metagenome (GOLD analysis project Ga0157378, IMG submission 115309) | Miscanthus rhizosphere microbial communities from Kellogg Biological Station, Michigan, USA - M6-5 metaG | ecosystem: Host-associated > Plants > Roots > Rhizosphere > Soil | place: USA: Michigan...
GGTCTTTAACGCACTATCAATCGTAGCCGGGGTGTTCTTATATATATCCCACATAATATGGGGACTGGTAATAAACTGACGGTAGCCCAAATCTTCCAATCCTTTTTTCAGCTCTGCTGACATCTCTGCATCGGGCGATCCATCATCTATCCCCGGCAAAAGATGCGAATGCATATCAGTCACCAGGCCGCTGAAATTGATCGGGATTGCAGGAAATTTTCTTTTGAAGATCGAAAACATATATGTTTAGATTGCCATCCGAAATTTTAGAAAATTGCTTTCTGATTCTAATTTGCTACTGACTTTGCCGTCAGTGTTCGTTTAGGCAGTCCGGGGAAAAATTTATCAATTAATGTATTGGACGGAAAAAGAATGGCCCATACAGTCAAAAATAAAATCATGCTGTCTACTTTAAAACTTTTATGCTGGTTGTACCATATCTCGAGACTTCCCTTGTAAGGAGCTATCACCGCTTCATAAAATTCATGTGGCGGAATAGTGGCCGCTGAGATCAGCGCTTCTTCATCTCTGAATACAACAGAACCTATGCCCGTAATGCCTGGTATGGAATCATATACTTTATACCGTATCGTTTCCGGATAGGCGTTGTATGTTTTATCAACCAATGGACGTGGCCCAACCAGGCTCATATCGCCTTTTAATACATTCAGTATTTGCGGCAATTCATTAATTTTTGATTTCCGTAAGAACTTGCCCATCGGCAACAGACGTGGATCATTACGAAGTGTAATGGTGCCTGTGCCCATGTTGGGACTGTTCTTTAACATAGTAGCAAACTTGATGATGTTAAAGTACGTATTCTTATAGCCAATACGTTTCTGGTAGTAAAAGACATAGCCTTCGCCCGTAAACCTCAAAATAATAATAATGGGTATCAACAGCGGCGAAAGAACGATCAATACTATCAGTGAAACAACAATATCGAAAAAGCGCTTAATAAAGGGATACATGAGTTACATTTTTTGGTCCAGGTTAAGTCCTGTTTCTATGTGCTGAAAATTAGGCAACAATTTATTCAGCACATGTACAATATCCTCTTTACTTAACCCAGCGGCAAACATGGCTTCTACCTCCTTAATTATCCTGTTGAGTTCTTCCTTTTTTCGTTTGGGCGCATTTTGAATAACGCCCAGCGAAGTAAATTTATCCATCATTAACTGCTCTTCCGCCGTATAAAATTCTTCGAACAGTTTTTCACCGGATGTTTCGCTGTCAAAAAAATAGACCGGATATTTGCCTGCAAAGCCGCCGGCGGCTTTTTCCCTGGCATCCGCTTCACTGCTGCATACATCCATTTCAAACCCCAGTTGTTTAAGGAAAGGAGGTACAATATCAGCAAAATTGACCATGTCTTTGTGCTCATCCAGTTTAGGAAAAAATATCTCACCGGATTTACCTAAAACACATGCCAGCAGGCAAATTTCACCCGACTCCTGTGGTGAAACAAAAAACCTTTTCACATCGGAAGGGCAGGAAAGCGGCTGTTGCTTCATTACCCTGTCTATGAACCCGGCCAGCAGACTTCCATTTGAAAAAGCAACATTAGCAAAACGCGCGGTCGTAATATTGAGTTCACCAGAGTAAGCCAGGATTACTTCTTCCATCAGTTTTTTACTGGCGCCCATAATATTTACGGGGTTGGCGGCTTTGTCTGTTGATACACAAAAGAAATGTTGTGGTGGTTCATCCAGCAGCAGATCAAGTAATTTCTTTGCCTTTAAAACATTGTTATCAATCATTGCTTCAATTGAAAAAGCATCTTTTTCACTTCTTACATGTTTGTGAGCAGCAAAATTGGCAACTATATCAAAGGGGGCTTCCTGCTTAAATATTTTGGCAAATACTGCGTCGCCAAAATCCACCGGGTAAGATTTAAAATCTTTGGGTAAACTGAGATCATTGCGACTGCGGCAATCCCTAACCAGTTCCGTCAGCCCATTTTCATTTATATCTGCTACCACCAGTTTTTTAGGTTGATACCTGAGCAGGGCCCTGATAAATGAGGACCCAATGGTACCTGCACCACCGATTACCAGCACTGATTTATCACGTATTTCCTTATCAATAGCTTCATGGTAATCACGCAGGTCTTGCGCAAGCAGGCTCTCTTTTCTTCCCGTTACGGCTTCTCCAATAAATTGTTCAGTATTAAAAACAGCACCCGATTGCATATAAATACTTTAATTGTTATAGACTCCAGTAAATAAGTTTGGATATTCTATCGCGGTATATTCCTTTCAAATCAGCAAACAATGCATTTGGTTTTGTAATACCCAGCAGGTATTCTTCTGAAAAGCGTTTGTATTCGTCATGTGCTACAGCCAAAACAACCACATCATAGCCGTCGCCGATTTGGACCGATAGATCAAGACCATACATCTGTTTTATCGCCACCGGATCTGCATGCATGTCGGTAACATCCACTTTCAGTGAATAGTCAAGAATATCTTTTACCAGGTCAATCACTTTTGAATTGCGGATATCGCTTACATTTTCTTTAAAGGTAACGCCGAGTACCAGCACTTTTGCGTTGGCTGGATCCGCCGCATTCTTTATAATGTGCTGAACTATTTTCTTTGATATATAACGCGGCATTTCATCATTTACAAAACGCCCGGCGGCAATTACTTTTGAATGATACCCCAGTTGTTTCGCCTTATGTGTGAGATAATAAGGATCTACGTCTATGCAATGGCCACCTACCAGGCCAGGCGTAAATTTCATAAAATTCCATTTGGTAGCTGCTGCATCCAGTACATCGTTCGTGTTTATACCAAGTTTGTCAAATATCATCGACAGTTCATTCATAAGTGAAATATTCAGATCACGCTGGCTGTTTTCTACAATCTTTGATGCCTCGGCCACTTTAATACAAGGGGCACGGTGAACACCTGCTGTTAGGACCAGCTCATAAACGCTTGCAATTTCTTCCAGCGCAATAGCATCGGAACCCGCTACTACTTTTATTGTGTTTGAAAAAGTATGTAGTTTGTCGCCCGGGTTTATGCGCTCAGGAGAGTAACCAAGCTTAAAATCAGGGCCGCATTGCAGTCCCGATAGATCTTCAAGCAGGGGTAAGCATTCTTCTTCTGTACATCCCGGATAAACTGTGGATTCAAATACAACATAGTCGCCTTTCTTAAGATGTTTGCCAACAACCCCGGCGGCTCTTTTCAAATAATTCAAATCTGGTGTTTTGTGTTCATCAACGGGGGTGGGAACGGCTACCAAATAAAAACGTGCCACCCGCAGATCATCCGGATTGGCGGTGAAAACGATATCACTATGTAGAAAAGAGGTGTCGTCAATTTCTTTGTTTGAATCGGTTGCCTGCTGAAGCTGTTCTATCCGTTTTGTGTCGTCATCAAATGCAATAACGGATATCTTTTTTGCAAACGCAAGCGCCACAGGCAGGCCAACATAGCCCAGCCCGATAATAGCCATTTTGGCTTTTTTCTCCTTCAGGTCCTGAAAAATCTGCATGGGGGTTTAAGCAGGCGGTGCGTTAACAGGTTAATAATACAATTCATTGTTATCAAAACGCCCACTGGCGACGCACACGCTATTTCCCGCTGCTTTTAAACCAATCTACCATTTGGTTTATCCCTTGCTCCGTTGAGTAGGGCGGAACAAAATGCAGTTTCGCATTGGTTATACTGTTATCCACTACAAAAGATCCGAACAATCTTGTGTACAAAGCAGGTTTAGCCCGCTTGATCAATTTTCTTATTGCGCCGGGAATACCGATCAGTCCGCTTTTATTACCAAGGTTTTTCCGTATCAGGCCGATTAGTTCGCTTGTAGACAGCGGCTCAGGATCTCCTGCTATAAAAACACCGCTTGCTTCTTTATCAATAATTGTGTTGATTAGTTCAATCAGGTTATCGACAAAGACCATGCTCCTGGCATTATTGATCCTTCCCATCGGCAAGGGCCATTTTCTATTGGCTAATTGTAATAAGCGAATCATATTACCTTTTACTTCCGGACCGTACACCAGGGGCGGTCGTATAATAGCTATCTTAAAGTCATTGGTTTCTATCGACTGCAGGTATTTCTCTGCCTGCAATTTACTTGCTCCGTAAGCATCGGTCGGCGCACAGGCAGACCATTCATTTAGCACTCCTTGTATTTCATCTCCATAAACTTTAACTGAGCTGATGTAAAGAAATTGCTTTACACCATTTTCTTTTGCTGTATCTGCCAACTGTTTGGTCAGTTCATAATTTATATCAAAGTAAATGCTGTCTGCGATGGATTCCATCTGGTGGGCTTTGCCGGCCAGGTGTATCACTGCACCAATGCCCTGCAAATCAAAATTGGCCGGTTTCTTTTGCCGCAGTGAAAGCGGCACCAGCCGGTATTTGTTTTTATTATATTCCATCAGGCGTTTGCCCACAAAGCCTGTGGCGCCTGTTACTGCAATGGTTGTCATTTTTTAAGATTGCTTCACAGCAGTTAACACCTTCTGGTAGGCGCTTTCTTTTTGTTGAAGTAAGGATTGGGCTATTTTAACAGCATTTATTTTTTTATCCAGGATGGTTTCTGATGAAAGCTGTTGCAAGAAACGGGTTACTGATACGGAATAATTACTTTCTGGCTCTACCAGCCAGCCGGCTTCCGCGAACATCTGCCAGGCGTCTGCTGTAGGGGGTGCATTTAACAATAATGTACTTCCGCAGCAGATAGCCGTAACCGCCTTGGAAGGAACACTAACATGGTTCCATTCCGGGAGCAGTGATGCGAGGTTGACATCGATCGAAGCAATATCTGACTGGATTAAAAATTTTTTATACTGTATTGCTTTATGATCACCTAATATTTTTTTTACGTGTTCAGCCTTTGTTCCATACAGACTCAAGATGATAGAATGCTTTGCCGGATCCAGTTGTCGAATAAATTCTATTAAAAATTCTGCATCATGTGCCGCTCCAATATTGCCTCCATAACCAAATACTATTGGAGGTTTTTCTTTTGCGGGCGGCACAGATACTGTTTCTCTTTCAATGATGCCACAGGGTATTATGGCGTTGGGTACTTCCGATCGAAAATTCCTTTCCAGGTATTTTCTTTGCGCCTCCCCCAGGGCAATTAGGAAATCGGGCGGTTTGCCATAAACAATCTTTTTGAAAAACCGGAAAAACAAATTTCTTTCTGATATAAATCCCCCCGCTGCAAATGCATCAGGATATACATCCATCGTCCAGTAAAAAAGTTTACGTTTAGACAAAAAACGGAACAACTGGAACCAGAAAAATAAAAGAGGCGGTTCTGTCATAACAATTACCACATCGCTCTTAATAAAGAGCGACCGGATAAAAAGCCTGCAACCATCAACAAAACTCATCAATAAGCGGAGAAAGGAAGAATCGCCACTATAAAAGTCACGGATGGCCATTGTTCTATAAGGCACCTTTGTGGTCCCCTGTTTATTGTTTGCCCGGTAGATGGCCCCTATACAAAGAAAACAAACATCACAATCTTCGGCATGAAGAAAATCTGCCAGCTCTTTCGCCGTTTGACCTGTTATTGCGTTACTGGTAGCACCAAATTTATTGACCAGAAGAACTTTTTTTTGTTTATTCTGTTGCACCATAAATGGTAAATTACCGCTTCCGCTATTTATTAAAGGAGCTGTAACGCTCAGTTAAATCTTGTTTGTCCTGTACCTATCAACTTTAACCACGCGTATACAAAGCAAAAGTTGATAGGTGATTAAGTTTTTTGATTATCGCTCTATGACACAATTTTCCATTACCAGCATATCCATTTGTGTACGCAGAAAGCAGTCCAATGCTTCAGCCGGGGTATTAACAATAGGCTCATTTTCATTAAATGAAGTATTAAGCAATATAGGTACGCCGGTCTTCTTTCTGAATGTTTCTATCAATGCATAATACATAGGAGAAATATCCTTATCTACTGTCTGCAGCCTTCCTGTGCCATCAACATGCGTAACCGCAGGTATTTCAGCACGCTTTTCCAGTTTAATGGGAAAAACTTTTTCCATAAACGGCACTTCATCATTTTTTGTAAAATACGCTCCTGAATATTCTTTTAAAATAGAAGGAGCGAAAGGCCGGAAGCTTTCCCTGCGTTTAATTTTTGAATTCAGCAAATCTTTTGCTGCCGGATTTCGCGGATCTGCAATAATTGATCTTGCCCCTAATGCCCGTGGGCCAAACTCTGCCCTGCCATTGAACCATCCTACAACACCGGGTTCTATAAGTTTATCAGTAACTACATCATATAATTCTTCATCATCCAGGCGGCGATATGTAATATTTCTTGATTGCAGGAATACTTCGATTTCTTCATTTGAAAACCTGCTGCCGGTATAGGCCGAATAAATGGGTTTAGCCCTGGGCTGATTTAGTTCATGATTGTAATGGTACAATGCAGACCCCATAGATATGCCCGCGTCATGTCCAGCGGATGGAATATATACTCTTTTAAAGCCTGTAGCTTCCGCTATTTTACCATTGGCCACCGAATTCTGCGCCACTCCGCCGGCCATGCATATATTTTCCATGCCGGTTCTTTCCTTTAAATGCTTTAAAATATAAAAGATAAGCTCTTCTGTAACGCGTTGCACAGACGCAGCCAGATCTTTATGGTATTGGGTCAGCGGTTCTTCAGGTTTTCTTGGTTGCCCGAATAATTCAATAAAATTTGAAGAATACAGATTGCCGACGAATGGTATATGATTTTCGTATTTGAATCCGGCTTTGGTAGGTTGTACAAAATATTGGTGTTGCCAACCAAACAAGCCATTCGGTAAAAACTTCAACACAGTTTTTACTTTTTCTACATATTTTGCTTCACCGTAGGGAGCAAGACCCATTACCTTATATTCGTCTCCATAATGAGGAAAACCGAGGAATTGCGTAAATGCGGTATAAAACAGGCCGCAGGAAACGGGAAAATCAACACTATCAAGCACTTCTATTTTACTCCCTTTGCCCACAGCAATCATCGTGGTTGTAAAGTCACCCGAACCGTCTATCGAAAGAATAGCAGACTCTTCGAACGGCGATGCGAAAAAGGCTGATGCCAGATGACTGCGGTGATGCTCTATATTTTTTATCCTGGCTTTTAAAGAATCATAAGGAACAGCAGGATCAATTTTTCTGAATTCATTTTCAAGGCTGGTCACTTCTTTGCTGTTGTTATACCTTTTTATTGCCCCAAATAGCAGCGAGGGGTTCTTACGCAGGTAATTGAGTTTATTTAAAAATTTAGCTTTGGGATCGCGGCCAATAGTAATGTAATCAACTTCATTTAAACTGATACCCGCCTCGCGCAAACAAAACTGTATTGCGAGTGCCGGGAAGCCAGCCCAGTGCTTTATTCTTGTAAAACGTTCTTCTTCCGTTGCGGCTATCATGTCCCCGTCTTTAAAAATAGCAGCCGATGAGTCGGCATGATAGGCATTGATTCCTAAAATATACATCTCAGTTAAAGAGTTTTAAATTTTGTTCGCGGATCTCTGTATGTTTAATAAATTCATTTGCAAGGGCCCAGGCACCCCGGCACCATTCATTTATTTCATTTGCGGTCATTGCAGCCGCTTTTAGGATAACCTGCAAAAAAGCATCCCGATCCTGTAAAGCTATATCCCAGCCTGCTTTTTTTTGTGTAAGTTCACGCCAGGGACTCTGATCACTTATTAATACCGGCCTTCCCGAAAGGAAAGCTTCAAAAATAGCGTGGCCAAAGTTTTCCCCCAGTGTGGGCAAAACGAAAAGATGGTATTGTTGCAACAACTTGGGAACTGCTTCATTGTTTACAGGGCCATTAAAACGAACCCTTACATGCGGAGGCAGGGTTTTTATCAGTGCTATACACTGATTATAGTAGGATTTGTCATCTACCTCGCCGCAGATATCAAAAAAAAATTGTATTTCAACAGGTATTTGCCGCAGTACGTCCAGGAAATAAAGAATATTTTTCTTGGCGGCTATCCGCGACACATAAATACAACGCAATATTCCCGGTTGTTTTTCAGCTGGTATAAAATCTGGTTGTTGCATCCGCGGGAAATTGGTGGCAATAATAATATCCCTGACTTCCGGAAAAAATGAAGCGATGTCCTCAGCTTCTTGTTTATCCGTAGCATGAAACCTGATTTTTTTTTGCACCCCCGTAGCTTTAATAATTGCCAGGAACAGCTTCTTTTTTTTTGTTTTAAAATGCATGGCCCCCGCATGCAGCATACCTCTTGGAGCCAATACCAGCTGCGCAGTTATTTTATTGCAGGCCGCCAGCCAAAGCGGAAAAATGGCATAGCGCAGTGAAAACATGCTGTTCAAATAGACAAAATCCGGAGCTATCTGCTTATGCAATGCATTCAGCTGCCCTAATGAAAGCGCCGTAGCGTAATAAACCCTGGCATTGTCCATATAATTATTCCACTGATTGACCTGTATATCCGCATATGATTGACCGTCTCCCATATCGCGATCGCTGGTTATAACATAAATGTTATAGCAATCACTCATAGCCGCAATAAAATTTTTGCAGGACTGAATAGGGCCACCAGCTTTGTAACCGGGGAAGAACCAATCTGTAAGAATCAGTATGGTTTTTTTTTCAGACATTGTCATTTTGTAAACGCAATACCTGTTTTATATCTTTCACTGATGGATGTTCTTGACAAATAAAAGTTGGTAATACCTGCTGGTTTGGAAACATACTCCAGTGGCAGGGACAAGCGGAGTTCTTTGGTCATATCGTCAATAAAAATTTCCGTATCAGCAATGCGTACGGTTGCATCCGGAGTAAATATAGTGGAAGCGCAATCGGGGTCTTTAGCATTAAAGCACTGCGTGGAAATGCCTCCAAAAAATGCCTTGTAAGACTCATTTCCCTTCAGGAACGAAAGCGGCTTTTTTTTGTGGTAAAAATTAATATTCCATACCAGTAATTGTAAAAGCGGGTTATTATTTTCAATATTCATACTGCCTACCAGGTACATGTCCATCAGGTTGATTTTTCCGGCAAATTTATTTATAGAAATGATGGTAGTGCTGTCCATTTTACGTGGAGCAATCATGGCGCCATCAACTGCAAATATGCCGCTTCCAGTAAGTTTGACTGGTATTGGGGCGGAACCTTCCCACCAGCAATCACGGGCTATAAAAACCCCGCCTTTTTCAAGCGAACAGTTGGCAAACTGGGCGCCAAAACACTGAACCTTGCTGCTTCCTGTGCCTTTTTCAACCAGTTTACCCCCGGAAACATAGTTACCGGTTGTGAAGAATGAATTGGTTTTTTGAAAAAGTGTATAGTCATAATCTTTTACCAGCAGGGATGTATCATTATCCGAATAATATTGATCCAACAATGCGGAGGCGTTGGGCTGATCCGCATTCACCAACGCAATGGCCCTGCCATTATCCCGGTTACTGCCTGACAGATTGAATTCAATTTCGCAAATACTTATGGCGGTAGGACATATTATTTTTATTGCCGATCCATTTACAAATTCTTCAGAAGGCGTTTTAAATAGTGTACTGCAATAGAGATACCCGTCCCCTTTTATCTGGATGTCACTGTTGACAGGTATGATTAGAGGTTTGGTTAAATAGTAGCTGCCGAAAGCAAAATGCAGAATGGCCCTTTTTTTTAGTGCCGAAGCCTTATCAATAAGTTCCTGTATCTGTCCGCTATTGCCGTTGGGCGGCACTTCAAATACGGCACGTTGACGGTAAGGCGGTGCAGGAGGCATGTTCTTAATAAAAGCAGCCGATGATACAATAGTGGTGGTAGCCGCTTTTTTTAGCTGAACTGCCTGCCCTTTGAAAATACGACTGGGCTGGCTGATGGTATACACTTTTGGAAAACCTTCTACCGTGTTATTAAAGTCCAGCAAATCAAAATGAGAAGGGCTCCAGCTGCCATATTCCAAAAATTTCCCGGTGTTTATCCTGGCTGCTGCCTTAAAGACATTATCAAACATGGTTATTTTACCCGCGTGCGTATACAATATCCCAATATTCGTTAGCCCGGTTACTATATTTCTTTCAAATATCCGCTTAAAGGGATTGCTGCTTCCACCTTCTTCAAGTGAAAAAGCCGCAGAATTTTCTGAATAGCAAAAACGAACGGAGGTATAATAGGAATTGTTATTGTACAGGTCGGCAACAGCCGAGTGGTTAAAATAGCTATTATAAATATGATAATTGCCGGAATTAGATGTAACACCTGTTCTGCAGTTTATAAACCTGCAATACCAGACCCAATAATCAAGCGCGTTGTATCCTCTTATCAAAATGCCGGCAACTGTACATTCATTGAATATACATCGTCTGATGGTAATTTCAGATTCATTTGCCCCGGCCCCGTCACCACCGCCCAATGTGCCTCCACTGATACCTTTCGCAAATCCGTTAAAAATATGATCGGCGAATTCGATCTGTTCAGGAGCGTATCCTTCTTTTTGCAGTTTCCAATGCAAACCAATGGCTTCCATATTCTTTCTCCCCCCCGCATCCCAGCTAATGCGTTGAAGGCTGAAATAGGCAGACCCATTGGCCCAAAAAACAGTATCATTGTCATTCCCCTGCCAGATAAACCCTGTATTTGTCGGATCCTGGCCAACAATTTTAACGCCTATTTTTCCTTTTAGTGTCAACGTAGCACTTATCCTATAGCTTCCCGCCGGTATATACAGTACAGTATAACCGGACTTCCCGGTATTGTAGTTTGCCAGCCGGTTACTGAGGCTATCCAACGCTTGCTGAATGGCTTTGGTATCATCCGTTTTTCCATCTCCTTTTGCACCAAACCTTGTTTTTACATTCGCCCAACTCGGGAACGGGCCGTTAAATTCTTCCATCCTTTCCTGTGCCGTGCATTCCATGAGCGTTACCTGGCTAATAAAAAAACAGGTAACGGTTACCAGCAGTTGAAAATACCTGTCCGGAGCCTTACTCATCAATGCTATTTTTTTCCATCCAGTGTTCCAGTACTACGAACATCCATAGTTCCGGCCAGCGTACAGCGGGGTCTCCCGACAGGAAGCGTTTCCAGTAACTATTTAACGCATCTTTATTTATAAATGAACGTTCTTGCAAACGTTGTAATCTTTTCTCACAAAAAGATCGAAGTTCTGTCTTCATCCAACTGCTCCATGGAAAAACAAAGCCCTGTTTTTTACGATGAACGATTTCATGCGGTAGCAGTGACCCGAGTGAATCAACCAACAGGCTTTTCGGGTAAACAGGGTATTTCAGTGCGTCGGGAACGGCGAGCACAAATTCTATCAGTTCGTGATCAAAAAATGGTTCCCGTACTTCCAGCGATACCGCCATACTCATCTGGTCCGTATCTTTTAACAATGTATGCTGTGTATAACCAAGGTACTCTGCAATTGATACCTGGCTAAGGAGTGGATATTGCTCTATGTTCCTGTGCTTCCCGGCAAGCGTTTCAAATAGCGCGGTCTCCTGCATCCTGAATCCTTTAAAAGTGGTTAAGCGATGAACCAGCGCGGGGGATAATATTTGTCTAGATACCGGGTACATATATTCAATACCTGTTGAGGGCGCGGTAATTATTTGTTGTATCCTTTTTTTACGGTTAGAAGACCCGGCACCTGCCACAGCTGCCATGACCTGTCGCAACAATCCTGTCCCCTGATATAAATGTTTGCGTTTTTGCAATTGCAGAAACTGTTTAAAAAAAGGGTATCCTGCAAACAATTCATCCCCCCCCACCCCGGAAAGTGCAACGGTAATACCCGATGCCCGGATAGCCTTTGACACAACATAGGTGTTAATACCATCAGCACTTGGTGTGTCCATGGCATTAAGGGCATTTTCCAGTTCATCGAGAAAAACGGTGGGTTTCAACAAGAGACTTGTATGTCTGCTATTGAATTTCTTTGCCACCTGCCCGGCATAACCTGATTCATCAAATTCCTTTTCGGTAAACCCTATCGTAAAAGTATTTGGCGGTGCATTGCCTGTTTCAGCCATCAGTCCTACTACAGCGCTTGAATCAATTCCACCGGAAAGGAAAGCACCAACCGGCACATCGCTGACCAATCTGCGGTGTACGGCATTGGCAAGCAGGCTGCGTATATGCTGCCGGGTCGCTTTTTCATCATTAAAATCAAATCCACAAGAACTTGTTTTTGTAATATCCCAATATAGATGTTTCTCCGTTTTGCCATTTTTTACCTTCATGTAGCCACCTGCTTCCAACTGTTCTATTCCATTTACGGCAGAAAGATTACCACCAATTGATTGATAGGAGAACAGCTCCTGCAGGGCTTTTTTATTAGCCGATCTTTTAACCTTGGCGCTGGCCAGTATGGCCCTGATTTCTGAGGCAAAAATAAATTGGTCTTTATCGATATAATAATATAGTGGTTTAACCCCCAGTCGATCCCGCATAACAGTAAGTTCTTTTTCCTGCCTGTCCCATATTGCAAAGGCAAACATTCCTTTAAAATGATGGATACAGGCCGGCCCCCATTGGGCAAAAGCGGCTATCAGCACTTCTGTATCGCTGCTGGTATGAAAGGCATAAGAGGGCAGCATTTTTTTTACATCCATGAAATTGTACATCTCTCCGTTGAACACCATAACATACCGGGCGCTATTATCTGCAAATGGTTGGTTGGCGGCCGCGGATAAATCAATAATAGATAAGCGGCGGTGACCCAACGCTATGCAATCTTCAGTTATATAATTTGCGGCATCGGGGCCCCGGTGACTCATAGCAGTAGTGATCTGCTCTATAGACAGATGATGAACCTGCTGTTGATTAAAATTTACTATGCCCGCTATGCCGCACATATGTTACAATGAAGCTATTTGCTGGTACAATGAAAAATATTGATCTGCAATCAGATCAGGATCAAAACGTTTTACGTTTTCAAATCCCTTTTTTACAAGTTGTTCGCGGTAGTCATCATCATTAATTATTTTTAAAAACCCCTCCCGCATTTTTTCAATACTATAGGGATCTGTAAGACAAGCGGCATCACCGGCCACTTCAGGCATGGAAAGAATATTGCTGGTGATCACAGGCCTGCCAGTCGCCTGGGCTTCAAGTATGGGCATTCCGAATCCCTCGTAGGTGGATATGAGTGTAATTATATCTGCTTCGGCGTATTTATTAATCATTTCTTCGTTGCTGAGTCCCCACTGGTAACTGTATTCTATATTGTTCAATTTCAATAGTTTTTCGTATTCATCATTTTGTTTGCCCACAATATGAAGAACGCATGCAATGCCTTTCAGCGCATCAATTAGGCGGGGCATGTTCTTATTGTGCGCAGTTCCAATCTGCAGAATAACGGGCTTTATCTTATTAAAAGCCTTTGGTTTCGGAACAAAATGCCGGGAGATGGCTACCGGAATGACAATAATTTTCCGCGGGTCGCAGTCGGCATATCGTAATATTTCTTCTTTTGTAGCAGTTGAAATGGCCGTAATAAAGCGTGATTTTCGAACGGGGATAGTTAGCCAGAAATATTTAAGAATTGATTTTTTGAGGCCCGATGATGAAACAATAAAAACACAATCCAATATAGTGTGGATTGTGTTTTTCCGGTTCAAAAAAAGGCCCAGGTAATTGA
>Ga0157378_10003671_pt1 | contig 13610 bp, 12 predicted proteins | sample M65metaG_FD_115309 | JGI IMG/M metagenome (GOLD analysis project Ga0157378, IMG submission 115309) | Miscanthus rhizosphere microbial communities from Kellogg Biological Station, Michigan, USA - M6-5 metaG | ecosystem: Host-associated > Plants > Roots > Rhizosphere > Soil | place: USA: Michigan...
TCATCGCGTGCGATTTGCTGCGCCCCGCCGCCATCGATCAGCTCGCCACGCTCGCCGGCCAGATCAACGTCAACGTCTTCACGCCCGACAAGAGCGAAAAGGACGTCCTCGCCGTCGCGAAACGCTCGCTCGCCTGGGCCGACGAAATCGGCGGCAACGTCCAGATCTTCGACACCGCCGGCCGCCAGGAAATCGACGAACCGCTCGTGCAGGAGCTCAAGCGGCTGAAGGACTTCCTCCAGCCGCAGGAGGTCCTCCTCGTCTGCGACGCCGCCACCGGTCAGCAAGCCGTCTCCGTCGCCGAGCATTTTCACGCCGCGCTCGGCCTCACCGGCATCATTCTCACGAAACTCGACGGCGACGCCCGCGGCGGCGCCGCGCTTTCGTTGCGCGCCGTCACCAAGCAGCCCATCAAATTCGCCGGCGTCGGCGAGAAGCTCGACCAGTTCGAGCCCTTCCACCCCGATCGGCTCGCCGGCCGCATTCTCGGCATGGGCGACGTCGTCAGCCTCGTCGAAAAGGCCGCCGAGGCCATCACCGAAGAGGACGCCCTGCGCATGCAGAAGAAGCTGCAAAGCGGCGGCTTCGACCTCGATGACTTCCTCCAGCAGTTCAAAATGCTCAAACGCATGGGTCCGCTGGAAAATATCCTTGGCATGTTGCCCGGCATGGCTAACCTGAAAGATTCCTCGATTGACGAGGGGCAGCTTAAACGGGTGGAGGCGATCATTCTCTCCATGACCCCCGGCGAGCGCGCACGGCCCGAGATGCTGAATGCGCGACGACGCCAGAGGGTCGCCCGCGGCAGCGGCACCACCGTCAGCGAGGTAAACAATCTTCTTCTCCGGTTTACCCAGATGAGGAAGATGATGAAAAAGGCGGGCAACATGAAAAAAATAATGGCCCAGGCACGCCGGGCTGGACTTCCAGGAATGAAGTGAAGCCGCCCGCGGCTGAAAATTTCCGAGACCGAGAAAACTCTTAACGACAAACGACCATGGCAGTTGCAATCCGACTCAAGCGCGAAGGCGCCAAGAACCGCCCCTTCTACAAGATCGTGGTGGCCGACCAGCGCAAGCCGCGTGACGGCAAATTCATCGAAATCATCGGCTCCTACGATCCGAAAAAAGAGGGCGAAAACTTCGTCATCGAACTCGACCGCGCCAAATACTGGGTCGGCGTGGGTGCCCGTCCGTCGCAGACCGTCGGCAGCATCATCAACAAGGCCAGCAAAAAGGCGGAAGCCGCCGCGGCCTAAACCCCGCGGAAATCCCGCTCCCGACCAGGTGGAAGCGTTTCTTCGCTACGTCGTCGGGAAGCTCATCGAATATCCCGATGAGCTGATCATCACGCAGGCGGAAGACGGCGAACGGACCGTCTTCCTTCTCGCCATGCGCAAGACCGACGTGCCGAAAGTCATCGGCAAGGCCGGCCACACGATCCAAGCCCTGCGCGATCTTCTCCAGGCCTCCGCCCAGAAAAAGGGCATCCGCGTCGGACTCGAGATCATCGAGTAGTCCGCGCCGGAGCTACGGCTGCACGCCGGGCACGCGATTGATGCGATCCAGCTCGCGGTCCTTTCGCGCGACGTAAAAGTCGAACCGCTCCGCCCGGCAACGCGCGACGAAATCCGCGATGCGCGCCGCATTCGTTGCGTCGCCACGGTCCCCGGTATCCACGTAATCGACGCACAGCACCTTTTTGCCCGCGGCCCGCAGTTGCCGGAGAAAATGCAGGCGGTAATTCGTTTCGGCCGCAAGCTGCCGCGCCGTCTCGTTGTAAAACAAATCCTCGACGCCAATCCCGGAAATCGCGCGCCGGTAGCGGCCGCCCGCATCGTAACGCAGGATTTCCTCGGCGTTCTGGGGAAGGACGAGAAAGCGCTTCCCCGCCGGGGCGCGCGTGGATTGCGCGATCCAGACGACGAGATCGATCATCCGCCGCGCTGCCTCAGCCTTGTCGCCGCGGGGATCACCCGCGCGAAAGGTCTCGCCGCCCGGACCGTAACTCGCAGGCGAGGCCCAGTATTCGTAGGCGTCGATGATGTCGAGATACACGCCGCTGAAGCCCTGCCGCGTGATCCGATCCAGATAGGGCCGCAGCACGGTGTCGCGCCAATCGGGGTCCCAGTAGCGCACCTTGTAGTTGCCGCGCCAGTCGGGATTCGTGTGACCGAGCCACGCCGGCGCGGACGCGGAGAATTCGTTCGAGTTGTTCCGCCCGACCCAATCGGACTGCCAGTAAAAACGGTAGTTCTCGGCCTCACCGATGGAAAGATAGGCGAGCGCCTTGACTCCCGCTCGACGCAACGCCTTCACCTGCCCCGGTGGCAAGCGTCCGGCATCGCTGCCGTCCCGCGAATAATCCAGGACCGCGGCGCGGAAACCCGACGCACGGATCGCACGCGGATTGGGGTTCTGGAGCTGATAGAGCCACGGCGCAGCCGGCGCGCTTGCGCAAAAAATCACCAGGCCCGCCAGGAAAACCACCGCGACGAATTCGCGCATGGTTCCACCGTCGGGCGGCGGCAATGCCGCGTCCAGCGCGGATTTAAAACCCGCTCAGCAGGTGGTCGAGGTGACCGGTGATCGCGACGAGGCCGTTGCGATACTTGTTCGCCGGCACCGGCTCGAGCGCGGTCCGGGCTTCGCCGACCATGCGCTTCGCGGTATCGATCGCGGAACGCATCGCGCCGCTCGATTTCAGAAGCGCGGCGAGTTCCTCGCGGCCGGAGTTGTGCTCGTGGAGCAGCAGCTCCCGCGCGCGGTTGCGCAACGCGTCATCGTTCGACTGCAACAGCAGAAGGACGGGCAGCGTGAGCTTGCCCTTTTGGAAATCGGTGCCGAGCGTCTTGCCGACTTCCTCCTCGTCGCCCTCGATGTCGAGAATGTCGTCGTAGATTTGATAGGCCGTGCCGAGGCGCGCCCCGAATGTCTTCAAGGAACCGATGATCTCCGGGCTGGCCTCGCTGATGAAAGCGCCAAGCTCGCAGGCCGCCGCGAAGAGAGCGGCCGTCTTCATCTCGATGATCTTGTAGTAGTCGGCGAGCGACAGATTCAGGTCGAAGCGGCGTTGCGTCTGGATGATTTCGCCGGTGCAAACCTCGGCGGAGGCCTCGGAAACGATGCGGCAGATTTCGTTGTTTGAGAAATTCGTGGAGAGCCGCAGGGCGTGCGCAAACAGGCAGTCGCCGAGGAGGACGGAGAGCGAGTTGCCCCACTTCGCGTTCACGGTCGGCTGTTCGCGCCGGGTCTCCGCGCCGTCCATGATGTCGTCATGCACGAGCGTCGCGACGTGGATGAGCTCGAGAATCACCGCCACATCGACGTGGCCGGAGGTGATTTTTCCCGTCGCGCCGCCGGCGAGAAGCGCCAGCGCGGGGCGAAGGCGCTTGCCGCCGGAGTTGATCGCGTAGGCGATGTAGCCCTCCACCGCGGGATCGAACGCGCGCGCCTGCTGGCGAATCCGCTCCTCCACGCTGTAGAGGTGCGGATTGATCAGATCGAACGTCTGTTTGAAGGTCACCGCGGCTTCAACGCCGGAGGCCAGATTGCGGAGCTTTGTGAAATTTTTCACAAGGGATTGGTCATCAATGGTGGAAAGCCGGGCCTGAATACATGATTAGATACGCGCCCGGCCAGCCTGGAGAATCTGCCGGACAATAAAAAAGGGAACGAGCGCGGCCGCGGCCACCGCGACGGCCAGCACCGGGCCGGGCACCACGCGAGGGCGGTCGCGACTGACGGCGAGCAGGCCGGCACGCGCGGCCACCTCGGGACTGACCTTGAAAATCGGCATGGATTCGTAGTGGGCCGCGTTGGCCTCGTCTCCCTCGCGCGTCGCGACGTCGAAAAACTCCGTCTGCACCGGGCCGGGACACAGCGCCGTGACGGACACGCCGGTGTCGCGGAGTTCCATTCGCAGTGCCTCGGAGAGGCTCGTCACGTAGGCTTTCGTCGCCGCATAGACGGCCATGTTTGGCAGCGGGAAGAAACTCGCGACCGAACTCACGTTGAGAATCGCCGCCCGGCCCGACGCCCGCAGCACCGGTAGCAACAAATGGCTCAAATGCGTGAGCGCGGAAATGTTGACGTCGAGCATCGCCCGCACGCGCGTCCATTCGCTGTCCTCGAAGGCGCCATGGTCGCCCAGGCCGGCATTGTTCACGAGAAAATCCACGGCGATACCCTGCTCGCGCAGCCAGGCCACGAGGCGGACGCGCGAGCCTTCGTCGGCGAGATCGGTCGCGTAAATGAATACCGCGAGGTCGGGAAAGCGCTCGCCGAACTCGGCCCGCAGGGCCTCGAGCCGGTCGTTGCGACGCGCGACCAGAACGAGCGATTGCGCGTGCGGCGCGAGCTGCCGGGCGAATTCCGCCCCCAAACCGGACGACGCGCCGGTGATCAACGCTGTGCATCCCTCGAAAAACTTCATATTCACGCAATCTTCATGATCGTTCAGAACCTATCCAGCCAAAAACCCTTCACCACCAAGGACGGCTCCACGATTCGCAGCATTCTCGACCGCACGAACGCGCCCGTGGAAAAGCAAAGCCTCGCCGAGGCGCGGGTGCCGGCCGGCACGGCCACGGAGCGACATCACCACAAGCTCACGGAAGAATTTTATTTCCTGCTCGAGGGCGCGGGCACGATGGAGATCGACGGCGCGGAGCGCGCGGTCGGCCCGGGCGACGCGATCCTCATTCCCGCCGGCGCGTGGCACCAGATCACGGCCAAGGACGATCTCGTTTTCCTCTGCTGCTGCGCCCCGCCCTACGCGCACGAGGACACGTATTTTTCCTAACTAAACGGTTGCCATTTCGCGACCGATCCGTATTCTTTCCCCTCTTTCCGCAACCTCCGCCCCGCCGAGCGCCGGGTGGTTTTCCTCAAAGGTCGTCGCGGTTTTGAACCATTAACCTCAACCCAATTGTCTTTTATGGCAGATATCAACCTGGCGGAGCTTCTCGCCAAATCCACCAAGAACTACCGCGAAGGTAGCATCGTCAAAGGCCACGTCCTCGAAATCCGCTCGCGCGAATTCCTCATCGACATCGGCTACAAATCCGAAGGCGTCGTCCGCGCCGACGAGTTCGAAGATCCCGAGGAAGTCGAAGTCGGCGACGAAGTCGAAGTCCTCCTCGTCCGCCTCGAAAACGACGAGGGCATGGTCGTCCTCTCGAAGGAAAAGGCCGCCCAGCGCCAGAATTGGGAGAAGATCGTCAACGTCTTCAAGGAAGGCGGCCTCATCAAGGGCAAGGTCAAATCCGTCGTCAAGGGTGGCCTCATGGTCAACGTCGGCGTCGAGTCCTTCCTCCCCGCCTCGCAGATCGACATCATCCCGCCGCGCGACCTCCAGCAGTTTGTCGGCAACACCTACGACTTCAAGATCGTCAAGATCAACGACGACCGGAAGAACGTCGTCCTGAGCCGCCGCGAAATCATCGAGGCCGAGCGCAGCGCCAAGCGCGCCGCCTTCCTCGATGGCGTGAAGATCGGCGACAAGGTCTCCGGCGCGGTCAAGAACATCACCGACTTCGGCGCGTTCATCGACCTCGACGGCATCGACGGCCTGCTCCACATCACCGACATGTCGTGGGCTCGCCTCAATCATCCGAGCGAGATGGTCAAGATCGGCGATCATCTCGACGTCGTCATCCTCGACATCAACAAGGACAAGGAGCGCGTCTCCCTCGGCCTCAAGCAGATGGCCGACAATCCCTGGGACAAGATCGAGGAGCGCTTCCCCGTCGGCCAGACCGTCAAGGGCAAGGTCACGAATCTCATGCCCTACGGCGCGTTCGTCGAAATCGAGCGCGGCGTCGAAGGCCTCATCCACGTCTCCGAACTCTCGTGGACGAAGCGCATCGCCCGCCCGTCCGACGTCCTCACGCTCGGCCAGGAAATCGAAGCCGTCGTGCTCGGCGTCAACAAGGAGGAGCAGAAGATTTCCCTCGGCGTCCGCCAGCTCGAGTCCAATCCTTGGGACGAGATCGAGCAGCGCTACATCATCGGCAAGCAGGTCAAGGGCAAGGTCCGCAACATGACGGCCTACGGCGCGTTCGTTGAGCTCGAAGAGGGCATCGACGGCATGGTGCACGTGTCCGACATCAGCTGGACCCGCAAGATCAACCACCCGAGCGAAATCCTCAAAAAGGGTGACGAAATCGAAGCGGTCGTCATCGACATCGACAAGTCGAACCAGCGCATCAGCCTCGGCCTCAAGCAGCTCGAGAACGATCCGTGGAAGGACATCGAGCAGCAATACAAGATCGGCGACCTCGTCAAGGGCACCGTCTCCAAGCTCGCGAACTTCGGCGCCTTTGTGCAGCTCGAAGGCGAGATCGACGGCCTCGTTCACATCTCGCAGATCAGCGAAGATCACGTCGAGAAGGTCAAGGACGCCCTCAAGGTCGGCCAGGAAGTGGAAGCCCGCGTCATCAAGATCGACAAGGCCGAGCGCCGCATCGGTCTCTCGATCAAGGCCGCGAACTACTCGATGGAAGACCTCAAGAAGGAAAGCGAAGTCTTCGACAACATCCGCCCCGGCGAAGACATGGTCGGCCTCGCGGCCGCCTTCCAGATCGCGCAGGACGAATACCGTCCCGGCGAAGGCAAGAAGAAGAAGTAACCGCTTCCTCGCAAAATCACGAAAAGCGCCCGCGAGCAATCGCGGGCGCTTTTTTGTTTCCAATTTCCACCACCAAGGCACGAAGGCACCAAGGAATACAAAGACTCTTGAAATTCTTGGTGCCTTGGAGTCTTGGTGGTGAATCCCTTTGCCCGCCCTCCGAGTTGTGCTAATTTTGCGGATCAAATTATGGCCAAACCTGAAATCACTGCCTACCTGAAGACCTCGTGCGGCTGGAGCGGCGGCGTGCGCGCCGTGCTCGCGAAATACGACCTCCCCTACGAGGAAAAGGACATCATCAAAAATCCCGCCTTCCGTTGGGAAATGGAACAAAAGAGCGGTCAGCCGCTTTCGCCCTGCGTCGAAGTCAACGGCACGATGCTGGCCGACATCAGCGGCGAGGAACTTGAGCAGTGGATGCTCGCACAGGGCCTCGTCGGCACCACCGAAAAGACAACTGACGTTCCGCTGAACGCCGCCTGCTCCGACGAAGAGCACGCCGCCATGGCCGCCTCGGCCGTGCGGATGAAATTTTAAGCCAGACGCATTCAAATTCTCAAAAAGCCCCGCCGCGAATCTCCGCGGCGGGGCTTTTTGCTTTTCGTGGTCGCCCCGCTCGTCGATGGATCATTTCCCGATGACCCGCCGCTTCGTTTTCTTCCTCGCGCTTTGCGCGCCGCTGATCGGCCGCGCCCAATTCACCAACGGCCAGCCGGCCGCGTTCGTGCTCGGACAGGAAAATTTCACGGCTTCGGCCAGCGCCCCGACGTCGTCGCATTATTTCGGCGCGCAGGACATCGCGGTCGACCCTCACACGGGCAAGGCGTTCGTCGTGGACAAATACGCCCATCGCATCCTGCGCTATGCGACGGTGGACGGCCTCGCTCCTGGCGCCTCGCCCGAGGCCGTAATCGGCCAAAGCGATCTCAACTCCTTCACCGCCGGCTCGGGAACGGCCAAGCTGAACGCTCCGAACGCAATCGCCATCGACGCGCAGGGCGCCCTCTGGGTCGCCGATCAAGGCAACAACCGCGTGCTCCGCTTTCCGAATGCAGCAAGTGCAGGAAATGGCCCCGCCGCGAATCTCGTGCTCGGCCAGCCCGACTTTTCCGGCACTTCGCCCCTCACCACGCGTCCCGGCATGAACGCGCCGAGTGGACTCTGCGTGGATTCCTCCGGCACGCTCTGGGTTGCGGATCAGTCGAATAACCGCGTGCTCCGCTTCGACGACGCTGCGAACAAGGGCTCGGGCGCAGACGCCAATGGCGTGCTTGGCCAGCTCGACTTCACCTCCAGCGGATCGGGCAGCAACGCGAAGGGAATGAACCAGCCCTTCGGCGTGGCGGCAACCTCCGGCGGCGCGCTTTTCGTCGCCGACATGATCAACAGCCGCGTGCTGCGTTTTGACGATGCCGCCGGCAAACTCGATGGTGCCAACGCCGATCATGTGCTCGGCCAGCCCGACCTCAATGGCGGCTTCTCCAGTGCGACCCGGCAACGCATCGGATCGCCCATGAACATCGGCCTCGATGCCGCGGGCACGCTCGCCGTCGCCGATCGCAACAACCACCGCTGCCTGCTGTGGACCGCCGCTGCGTCACTCAACGACTATGCGCCAGCCTCCTTCGTCATCGGTCAGTCCGACTTCACCTCGACCGCAACGGCCATTTCCCAAACGAAAATCAGCGATCCCCTCTCCGCCAAGTTCGACGCCGCCGGCCGTCTCTGGATCGCCGATTCCAGCGCGCGACGCGTTCTTCGGTTCGATCCGGCCAAACTCACAGGCAATGCCTTCCAGCCCGGCATCGCCACCGAGCGCTCGAAGCGCGCGATCACGTTTCGCCTCTCGAATCTCGGTTCCCTGCCCGCACGCTTTCAAATCACGGGCGCGGTCAAAGTCCGCCGCAGCACCGGCGTGCGTCTGAAAATCAAATGGAAACTCGACGGCGTGAATGTTTCGTCGCAGCTTCGCGCCGGCAACCTCGTCGTTGGTCCGCTCACGTCCGCCGACACCGTCGCGCTCGTGTGCCAGCCCAAGCGGCCCGGCAAGACAATCGGCCGGATCAAACTCAAGATCTCGGTCACCGTCTCGAGCGCGACCTATCCCACGCTCAATGCGACCGCCCGCTCGACGCTGAAGCTCTAGCTCTCGCATGAACGGCGATCATCAATCGCCCCGGTCGATTTCACGCTCCGCCAGTCACACCCGGCGCTGGTTCACTTGTCATCGCCGGCGCGCAGAGCTATCACTTCGGGTTCACGCGTAACTCCATGCCGACCGACTCCGACTCCAACCCTCTCCGCGAAGGCCTTCTCAGCCGTTCCGTGCCTCAGCCCTGTTCGCTGGTGATCTTCGGCGCCACCGGCGACCTCACCCACCGCAAGCTCGTTCCCGCGCTCTATAACCTCGCCGCCGATGGCAATCTCCCGCCCTCGATTTCCGTGGTCGGCTTTGCCCGACGCGACAAGACGGACGAAGTCTTCCGATCCGAACTGGAGGAAGCCGCCCGCAAATTTTCGCGGCAGAAAATCAACGACGAGCTTTGGACGAATTTCGCCGGCGGCCTGTTCTACCATCGCAGCGAATTCACCGACCTCGCCGGCTACGAATCCCTCGCGACCCGGCTCGACGAACTCGACGCCGCCCGCGGCACCCGCGGCAACCGCCTCTTCTATCTCTCCGCCGGTCCCGACCAGTTCCCGATCATTCTCGAGAATCTGCGCAAGAGCGGCCTGAACACCGCCAAGGAAGGCAGCTGGGCGCGTGTGATTGTCGAGAAGCCTTTCGGCACCGATCTCGCCACGGCCATCACGCTAAACGACATGGTCGAGAGTTCCTTCGCGGAACGCGACACGTTCCGCATCGACCATTACCTCGGCAAGGAAACCGCGCAGAACATCATGGTGCTGCGTTTCGCGAATGCGATCTTCGAGCAGTTCTGGAACGCCCGCTACGTCCACCACGTCCAGATCACCGCCAGCGAGCCGCTCGGCGTCGAGGGCCGCGCCGGTTACTACGACAAATCCGGCGCCATGCGCGACATGGTGCAGAACCACCTTCTCCAGCTCCTCTGCCTCACCGCGATGGAACCGCCGACCGACCTCTCGGCCGACGCGATCCGCGACGAAAAGGTGAAGGTGCTGCGCTCGCTTCGACGCCTGAACGGCACGGACGTCGCGAAATCCGTCGTCCGCGCGCAATACACCGCCGGATCCGTCAACGGCAAGGACGTCGTCGGTTACCTCGACGAGGCGAACATTCCCGCCACGACCCAGACGGAAACCTACGTCGCCCTCGAGGCCAGCGTGGACAACTGGCGCTGGGCCGGCGTGCCGTTTTATATTCGCGTGGGCAAGCGCCTACCCAAGGGCGCGACCGAGATCGCGCTGCACCTCAAGAGCGTGCCGCCCGTGCTTTTCCGCCAGACCGGCCAAGCCATTGACGACAACGTGCTCGTCATCCGCATCCAGCCCGACGAAGGCGTCTCGCTCCGCATGTCGGCGAAGCTTCCCGGGTCGAGCCTGCGCATCGAGCCCGTAAAGATGGATTTCCATTACGGCACCTCGTTCGGCAAGGCCACGCCCGAGGCCTACGAGCGCTTGCTGCTCGACGCGATGGCCGGCGACGCCACGCTTTTCGCCCGTCGCGATGAAGTCGAGGAGGCGTGGAAATTCGTCGATGCGATCCGCGCCGCCTGGGAATCCGGTGAGGGCGGTCCGCTTGCGACCTATTCCGCCGGCACGTGGGGCCCCGACGAAGCCGACGAGCTCGTCCAGCGCTCCGGCGCCACCTGGAGAAGGCTATGAGCGATCTCATCTCCGCCTCGCTCGGCCTGCCCGTGGAGATCGGCCGCATCGAAAAGGAACTCGGCCTCCTCTGGGAAAACATCGGCGACAAGACCCGCGCCTCGCTCATCAATCTCGCGATCTACACCGAGTCCGCCTCCGCCGTCGCGAAGAACACCGACCTCGTCGCGCAAATCGCGACCGAGCACGCGTGCCGCGCCATCCTCGTTTACGCGGACCTCGCCGCCCCCGAGCGCGGCGCGAAGGCCTGGATCAACGCCCACTGCCACGCCGCCGACAAGCGCGAGATTTGCTCCGAGCAGATCACCTTCCAGCTCGACGGCGACTCGCCCTCCGCGCTCACGAACGTCGTCTTCGCCCATCTCGACAGCGACCTGCCGCTGTGCTTCTGGTGGCAGGCCCCCTTCCGCGAGCCGCTTGATTCCAGGCTCTGGAATTGGATCGACCGCCTCATCTTCGACAGTAATTCCTGGGACAACCCCGCCGGACAATTCGCCCTCGTCCAAAAGATCGCCGCCCTCGGCGAGCAGCGCACCATCCTCTGCGACCTGAACTGGACCCGCCTGCTGAGCCTGCGCTCCGGCCTGGCCCACTTCTTCGACAACTCCTGCGCCCTGCCCTACCTGCGCCAGATCGACCGCGTCGAGATCACGCATGCGCCCGGCGCCCGCATCTCCGCATTGCTCCTGCTCGGCTGGCTCGCCCATCAACTCGAATGGAAGCTCGACACGGTGCTGGGCCGCCATTCCTTCCGCGCGCCCGATCGGCGCGAGATCACCTTCGACCTGACCGAAGCCACCGGAGCCTGCATTTCGTCCTGCCGTCTCACGGCCGGAGATGCGGAATTCCACCTCGACCGCACACAACCCGGCGAGTTCTACCACGCCACGATGACCGGCGGGCAATTCGAGCCCTCCTCTCAACTCCTGCCCGCCGGCCGCGACCGCATCACCGAGACGCTCCTCATGGAGCTCAGCCGCGGCGGCACGCACCCGCTCTACCTGAAAGCCCTCGCCCTCATCGGGCCGCTGCTGGCCTGACCGCTTGGACAAGCCGCCGGCGGCGCGCGGAGATCACGATCACCAGCGCGACCGCGATCCCGCCAGCCGTCCACGATGATTCCGGCACGGCGGTCACGTCGAGCGCTGTCGTCTGCCAGGCCAGCGCGTATTCGATGCTCGAGAGCGAGCCGAAGCTGTTCGAGCCATACGTCACCTTCATGATGTAGTCGCCCGCGTTGAGATTCGTGGCCCAGATCTCCTCGATATTGCCCGTCGAAACGCTTTGCTGCACGAGGGTCTGGCCGCCGCCAGCGTCCACCGCATAGAGGTAAAGGTCGAGATTGGCGAGACCGAGCGTGAGCGAATTGTAATTGCCGCCGGTATAGATTGCATTCCAGGTGAGCACGATGCTGACGTCACCGCTCGATGCGAGATCGAAGGAATAAGTGGTCGTCGCCGTGCGCGAGATGGAGCCGAAGTCCCAGCCAGTCGCCGCCACGGTGGAGTTCGCCGTTTGCTCGCCAGCGGTCAGGATGTGGTAGCTGTTCTGGACGTTCAACTCGCCCGCGCCGAAGGTGGCGTCCAGCGGCGCGGTATCCGTGCGCGACCAGCTGGCGAACTCGTCCTTGGTCGCGCCCGCGAGCAGGATCGCCTTGATTGCCTCGGACTTGCTCCCGTTCGTTGAAGTCGTCGCTGAAGCGCGCGCCGTTTGAATGAGCAACGCCGCTGCGGAACTCACCACGGGCGTCGCGTAGCTGGTGACCCCCATCGGAACAACGAGTTGGGGAAACGTGACCGACGTATTCACCGTGGAGGTTCCCGAGGCGTGGTTGCCGTTCGTCAGTCCGACGCTAATGACGTTGTAAGCGCTGGCGGGCAGGTTTTCCGGCGTCGAGCCATTATTCGTCGCCACGACCGCAACGAAATCGTCGCGCTGAATGGCGTAATCAAGGCGGTTGAGGACGATTTTGTCGTTCGCCGCGCTGCCGGTGCTGCCGACCCAGCTGGCATTGAACACATCGTTGCTTTCGACCTTCGGCGCGGTGTGGGAGATTCCCGATGTGGCGTTCAGGAAGCCGCTTTCGATCCAGTCGTCAGCCAGGTAGGCGGTGACGCTACTGATGCCCCGCGCCATGCTCGCATCACCGTAGAGATACTGGCCCACGACATTGGCATGCCCCGAAAATGTCGCGGGATAAGCCGAGGCGCTCGCGTTCGTGATGGTGACACCGGTAAAAAGCGAACTGTCGGGCAGATAGGCGTCATAAGTCACGCCACCCGAGGTGCTCGTGCCCGTGCTTGCCTCCGTCTGCGTGACGGAGACGCCCGAGCCATCAGGCACCGCCTTTCCCGCGGCCTGCAACTCCGCGACCAACGCCGTGTAACCAATGTCGTCGAGATAATCCGCCCGGAGGCTGGTCGGCAAGAGGACGGCAAACCCTGCGGCAAGCCCGATCGGAAGACGGCGACGGATCGAGGACATGGTCATGTTGTTGCGGCCCAACCTCCAACGTCGCCGACAGCGATTCAAGTCGTTTGGCTTGAAATTGTAATGCACTTTGCGAGCCAGAGCCGCGCCCCAGACAGGGGCGTTGCCTATCGCCCGCCAACTCTCCATGATGCGCGCCCACATTCATGCATTCCTTCCGCTATTCGAATGATCGCCTCGCCTGCGAAGGCGTCGATCTTGCCGCCATCGCCGACGCCGTCGGCACGCCCGCCTACGTCTATTCCGCCGAGACGATCCGCACGAACTTCCAACGCCTGGATCGCGCGCTCGCCGACCTCGACCACCAGATCTGCTACGCGACGAAGGCGAACTCCAATCTCGCCATCATCAACCTGCTCGCCGCCGAGGGCGCGGGCTTCGACATCGTTTCGGGCGGCGAACTCTTCCGCGTCCAGAAGGCCGGGGGCGACGCCGCGCATTGCACCTTCGCCGGCGTCGGCAAGACGCGCGCGGAGATCGAGCAGGCGCTCCGTGCGGGCGTGCATTGCTTTAACGTCGAGAGCGAGGCCGAGCTGGCCTTCATCGATGAAGTCGCGGGCGGCCTCGGGCTCGTCGCACCCATCGCCGTCCGGGTGAATCCCGACGTCGATGCCGGCACGCACAAATACATCTCCACCGGCAAGAGCAAGAACAAGTTCGGCATCGGGCTCGACCGCGCCGAA
>Ga0157378_10003673_pt1 | contig 13608 bp, 10 predicted proteins | sample M65metaG_FD_115309 | JGI IMG/M metagenome (GOLD analysis project Ga0157378, IMG submission 115309) | Miscanthus rhizosphere microbial communities from Kellogg Biological Station, Michigan, USA - M6-5 metaG | ecosystem: Host-associated > Plants > Roots > Rhizosphere > Soil | place: USA: Michigan...
GGATCCAAACCGGTTGTAGGTTCATCCAGGAAAATAATTTTTGGCTGATTAATCAGTGTAGTGGCAATGGAGAACCGTTGTTTCTGACCGCCGCTTAGTTCTTTGTATTTTGCCTTCGCCTTATCCTGTAAATTAACCAGGCCCAGCAAATCCTTAACATTAACGGAACGGTTGTACAAACCCGAGAACAGTTCAATCAGTTCGCTGAGATTCAAGCCCGGGTAATACCCCGAGGTTTGCAATTGCACACCGATTATTTTTTTAATGGCATCGGGCGATCGATCAAGATCAAATCCGTCTACTGTAACAACACCGCTGGTTTTATCACGAAGTGTTTCAATGATTTCAAGCGTGGAAGATTTACCTGCGCCATTGGGACCAAGCAGGCCAAAAATCTCGCCTTCCAGCACATCAAAGCTGATGCCTTTGACTGCTTCAAAATCACCGTATTTTTTTTGAAGATCTTTTACGGAAATGATAGTCTTAGCCATGCAGGCAATTTACTCCAGTTTGCGCTGCCCGCAAATAAATTATGCAACCGGAATAATAGAAAAGATGATAGGCTTTGGTTATTGCCGGATTATTTCTTTACAAAAATCTGGGTATAATACACCACGCCCCTGCTGTCTTTTGCCACACCCACGCCGGTATAATTAAAAGCACCTTCAATATTGGCTTTATGGTTAGGACTTTTCAACCAGGCATCAATTACCTGGCGACTGGTCATTTTGCCAAAAGCAATGTTTTCACCGGTGGCGGAAGTTCCATGTAATTCATTTGCAATAGCCAGGGCGCGCAGGTTAAATCCGCCATGACCAAAAGCTATTTTTTTGGAAGCCATATTACTGCTGTGTTGCGCTGCTTCAGTAGCCGCAATGGCCAGCAGGTGCAGGGGCGGAAGACCTTTTGACTTCCGGTATTCATTTACCCCATTGATAATATCGGCGTTCATGGTAGAGGTAGAAATCACCCTGTCACGGTACGCTGCCGTGCGACCAGAAGCTGAAGGAGGAGCCGTTTTTTTTGAACAGGATAACACAAAAAGAAAACCGGCAACCAGGTATAAACTAAATTTCAATGAAGTATTTTAGTTAAGTGTTTTCAACTATTGTACCAGTCTATGGTAAAAATTTGTAAAAGCACCGGTAATTAGCTGTGTTCCGGTGGTTTCTTCCAGTCTAATCACTGTTTGTGGTAAAGCTGACTTCATAATGATACACACATTCGTCGTATCGTATCATCAGGTTCTGCACAAAATCAGGTACCACTGCCCGATCAAAATCTTTACCAGCAAACTGCCCAATCGCATCAGGCGTTTCCCATTCCGTTATAATTAAAAATTCAACGCCTTCTGCAACAATTCTTTTTAGGATTCTTGCCGAAATAAAGCCATCAAGTTTTTTTAGTCTTTTAAAAGTGTCGTTCTGCAGGTGGCCAACATATTGCTGTGCCTTTTCCGGCTTTGCAAGACCTTTCCAGTGCCTTTCTATCATCATGAAAGAATTAATTTGTGTCTGTCGGCGATTATCCGAAATACAGGTATACCATTTATCTCAGCAGATTTCTTTTTGCAGAAACCTGGCATTGGTTATTTTGCCAGCACCAGCTCATACCGCTGCTCTTTTAACGGTTTCCCGAAAGCCATTGATTCTGTCTCGCTGCTTAATCTGAACCCGTGTTTGGTATACAGTCTGGCCGCCGCCTTCAAATCATCGGTTGTCCACAAATAGGAAGACGTATAGCCTTTCTCTTTTAAAAAATCCATATAAAGCTGCATTAATTTTTTGCCAAGACCCATTCCCCTGTATTCGGGCTCGAGATAAAAATATCGGAGCTGCGCCGTATTGTTTTCCCGATGCATTAGCAGTACAAATCCCACCATCCGGTTATTGTGTTCACATATCCAAACCCTGTCCATAACAGGATCATAATTTTTATAAAATTCATACAAACCCGCTCCTACATATGTTTCAAATGAAATTCCATAATTGTATTCACCACCGTACAATTTACCATGTCGGTACATAACATATCCCAGGTCTCCCGGCTTAAGCCAGGTTCTTATTTGGATATCCTCAAGCCCGATACCAGTTGGATGCATTGTCTAAACCGTTTTGTTTAATATTAACTGTATCTCCTTCATTTTTTGAACGAGTTCACTGCAATCGCTTTCGGGCAAATTTTTAAACACCGTTTCTAATTGCCTGGAGGAAGCAAGATCCAATGCTTCAAACTCTTTTTTTCCTTTCGCGGTAAGTTCCAGGATTACAGCTCGTTTGTCGGAAGCCGAACTTACCCTGGTAATAAGTTTACTTTTTTGAAATCTTCTTAGTATCCGGCTTAAATAACCTTTGTCTATGTGAATAGTAGCTATAATGTCCGAAGCGGTCAGGCCATCGCCCTGGTACAATTCAAACATAATTCTCGCTTCCGGCAATGAATAATTGCTATTGAGGATATGGTTATCGAGTAGCCCGATTATATTGGTATAAAAACGATTGAACGCCCTCACTTCCCTGATATGTTGCGATTTCATATCTCAAATCTATGATAAATGGTTGACTTTGTCAACTATTAAATATCAATTTTTATTTTTGTAGGGGCGTGTTTTATTTGTAAACAAGATGGATGTGGGTAAACAGCGCTTGATTGTTTAGCCTATGCCTTCCTTCCGGGTCCCCGCTTATCAAAAATGATTCAATATTTGATCAGAAAATAGCTTGTACAATGCGCGTAAAGCCGGCTCCTGCGTTAACATTTCCAGGTGCTGTTCAATTGTACTATTGTCTTTCCGGACGGCGGGCCCTGTTTGTACCTGCCGGGGAGAAAAATGATGCATCCGCCGAACCGTTTCATCGGCCAACGGTAACAGGATACTGAAATCCAGCCCATGCTTATTGCAGAAATCTTCTGCCAGTACATAAAGGTAATTGCTGAAATTGACCGTCATAACAGCACAAAGATGATACTGCATTCTTTGTTCATCATTTGCCAGGATCACTTTTGACGCAATGCTTCCAGCCAGCCCTGTTAACTTTTCTTTTGCCGACACCGAATTGCCATCTATCATAAACGGAATCTCCGGCAATGGCTCAACTTCTTTGCGTATGGTTTGGTAAGGGTACAAAACGCCATAACAAGATGACATCCCTTTTAGAACTTCCATTGATACTGAGCCTGCCGTATGCACCACCAGTTGGTCTTTTAACGCAAGCCGGACCGCACCCTCCACCAGGGCTGTATCAGCAATGGCAATAATGTATAGCTCGGCCTGCTGCGTAATATCTTTTAACGAAAAACAGGTTGATGCACCGCATTTATCTGCCAGCACCGCCGCAGCAATATGGTTTCTGCCATACACCTGTACAATGGTATGCCCCGCTGCTTTTAATTTTTTTGATAACACGATGGCAACATTGCCTGTACCTGCCAAAACAATTCTCATACTTTCTTTTTTCAACCCAACACCGGTGATCAACAACTGGTGTTCGATCCGCTTTAAAACTGGTTTCGCCTACTGCTGTATCTTTAGGCGCATGAAATTAGGACAAAAACTGGCTGCTAATTACCTGCGTGCGAGGCTCAATATGCTTGCAGTTATTTCAAAAAAGAAAGCGGCGGCCAAGGCGTTTGACATATTCTGCACGCCTTTTTACAAAAGCAGGAAAGAAGACCCGCCTGTTTTTAAACAGGGTGCAGCCCTCAGCATCAATATAAAAGGGATTACCGTACGGGGCTATAAATGGAACCAGGGCGGAACCAAACGGGTATTGATCCTGCATGGGTTTGAATCTTCCGTAAAAAACTTTGATGCATACATAACTGCGCTGATAGCTAAAAACTATGAGGTGCTGGCCTTTGATGCGCCGGCGCATGGCATTTCATCGGGCAAACAAATTACCCTGCCGCTCTATATTTATATGATCGAAACCATTTATTATATGTTTGGCGGAATCCAGGGTTTTATCGCCCATTCGTTCGGCGGCCTTGCGGTTACCCATGTCATTGAGAAATTACCCATTGAGCAGGAAGCCAGGCTGGTATTGATTGCACCGGCTACGGAAGCAGATACCGCTATTGATAGCTTCTTCCGTTTTTTGCAATTGGGAGAAAGTGTCAAGCGCGAGTTTAAGAACATTATTTATGAAAAAAGTGGCGTTACTTCGTCGTGGTTCAGTGTGCCAAGGGCACTACAGCATATTCAATCGCCGGTATTGTGGGTACACGATGAAGACGATGATATCACACCGATTGCAGATGTGCAACCTGTGATGCAGTTGGGCCGTTCCAATATTTCTTTTTTTATCACCCGCGGGCTGGGGCATAAAAAAATTTACCGCGATAACCGGGTTGTTCAGAAAGTGATTGATTTTTTGTCTGAAGATTGAATGCTGGTGTTGGCAATAACAGCGCTGCTTGCACCGCCGCCACGTCTTAATACCCAGTACTCAATACTACATACTGGGCACTACATCATTTTCACCTTGAAAACGCTAAATGAATAAGGCGCGGCAACAAGGTTTATTTTTTTTCCTTTTATGGCCATAGCCGATTCTTTTGGCGCTACTTTCTGCGGCTGATCAAATGAGTTTATACTGTATAAATTATCGCTTTGCAATACAGTGAGTGAAGCCTGTGGAGCGAGTTTTTTTACGCCTTCCAGCGAGATGGTATTGGTTTGTTCTTTTGCAGATGCATTAACCAGTTTTACTATCAGCTCATTTGTTTTCGCATCGATACAGGCGGCGGCGTACAGGCTATCCTGCCCGGCTACCACCTCGTTGTTCAAGGTAATAGGCACTACCTGTGTGCCCTTGTTCAGCGAATACAGTTTTTGTACATAGTAATCAGGCGTGCCGTAAGATTGCAGGTTATTCACCCAGATAAGATCCGGCGTCCACTGCCAGCCATCAATATGCGCAAACAGGGGTGCATAGGAAGCCATGCTTACCACGTCTGCATTGCGTTCCAGGCCTGTCATGAATGCGGCTTCTGATAAAGCGGTTAACCAACAGTTTTTATTGTCTACGCTCACAGTCTTGTCGCTCTGGGCCGCGTATTCGCCGCCAAAGATTTTAGAGCCGGTGCGCGGGTAATTATCGTAGCGTTTTGCATTGCTGAAAAACCATTCTGGTTTGCGGTAGTAATGCTCGTCAATGATATCGGCATTCATACTACGCAATTCCGTGTTCAGGTAATCGAATCTCGCACCATTGGGATCGGTGCCCGAACTGTTTACCAGTTTTACATCGGGGTATTTTTCCTTGATGGCTTTGGTGAAAATTTTCAACCGTTCAAGGTATTGCGGTCCCCAGTTCTCATTGCCAACACCCATCAATTTTAAATGAAATGGGGCGGGATGGCCCATACCTGCACGAATCTTTCCCCATTTCGTGCTGGTGTCGCCGTTAGCAAATTCAACCAGGTCAAGTGCATCCTGCACATAGGGATCCAGTTGATCCAGTGGTACCAGTTCGGCGGAATTGAACTGACAGGCCATACCACAATTCAGGATAGGCAGCGGTTCTGCGCCAATGTCTTCTGCCAGTTGAAAATATTCAAAGAACCCTAGTCCAAAGCTTTGAAAATAATCCGGCGCGGCCCTGTGCGGAAATTCAAAATTCCACCGATTGACAATAAGTTGCCGTTCTTCAATGGGGCCGATGGTCTTCTTCCACTGATAGCGCTGCGATAAATCAAATCCTTCCACAATGCAGCCACCCGGAAACCGGATAAAACCAGGTTTCATATCAGCCAGCAATTGCACCATATCTGCCCGCATGCCGCCGGGTCTTTTTTTCCAGGTGTCTTCGGGGAACAGGGAAACCATATCGAGGTCAATAATCCCGTCGCCTTCAAACCAGATATTCATTTTAGCCTTCATCGCGGCAGCCGTAGCATTAAAACTGAGGGTTTGTTTTCTCCATTCGGCGCCGGAGAAGGAAGTAGCAACCGCCCCGCCTCCGATATACTCTCCTTTTTCATTCACCAGCTCAATATACATTTTTACATTGGCGGCCGTTTGGCGATATAACACGGAAAAATCGTAGCGCAGATCCTTTTTTATACCCATTCCGCGGAATCCTTCATTGTTTAATCCAATGCTTCCCTTTGTATTGTTGTGAAGGGTTACACGCAAAAAGCGTGGATTGGCGCTATTTTGCTGCAGGCGGTTCAGCACGGTAAAATCTCCTTCGGTCAGTGGTTTGCCCAGGACGGTCCAGCCCATCATTGGCTTGCTGAATTCAAACGAACGGTTTTTTACCAGTTCGGCATAAAGACCGCCGTCCGCACCTAAATTAATATCTTCAAAAAATATCCCCCACATGGTAGGCTGTATGCTGGCCTTGGGTTCATTGACCTTTACCGTCAGTGTGTGTTGCGCATGTATCCACGAACATGCGGTCATTGCAAAAAGCACTGATATTGTTATCCTTTTCATATTCGATTGTTCTTTTCCGTTATTTATTATGTGCCGGCATATTAACAGCGGCATCCTTGCCAGTCCGGCTGAGACCACCCGGACGGGACACCGCACACTTGTGCGGATGAATATAAGCCAACACCGTTGAAAGAAAAAAGGAATATTAATTTCATTCCCGGACAGCTGCATGTATGCCTTCTTTCGTAACTTCAGCACGGTTTACTACTACCTCCTTCCCCTTTTCCGGCGAATAGAATAAGCGACGATCGATCCAGCGATCTTTTAATGATAAAGCAGTAAATTAAGGTGCCAGATATTCCGGCGCCGTTTTTTGAATTGCTGATAAAGAAAACGATTCATACTGTTTGGTCCGGCAACCACTATTTTATCATGGCAACAAAAAAATGATGGCCATCAAGTCTGCTGCGTCAATTCCATCCCGTCGTTATTAAAGATTGCCTTTATTTCATTGGGTAAGGGTTTATATATAGGGCCACGTATTAAGTATTAAACTATATTTATCTATGCCTAAACGCGTTATAACACTTCCTCTTTTATTATGAGAAAATATGCTAACAAGGTTTTTAGTCCTGTAATCATATTAGTGCTGGGCATTTTTGCAGCTATCATCGTCTTTTCATTTCACCAGGCATCTGAGGCAAAGGCAAGCGCGGCACTGGTGGCGCATTCCTACGAGGTTAAATTCGAAGCAGCGAATATACTGGCAGCCATCAGGGACAATGAAACCGGTTCAAGGGGATATGTGCTTACAGGCAGACCCGTTTTTCTGGATTCTGTAAGAAAATCCAATGCCCAGATTTACCCACAGATAGAGATGGTCAGGAAACTGGTCACCGACAATCCCATTCAGCAATTGCGGGTTGATTCGCTGGAATATTATATCGATAAGAGAATTGCCTTTTCCGACAGCATCGTGGCCACGAAAGATAAGCTGGGTACAGCGGCTGCTATCAAAATTATCGCCGCCGGAACAGGTGAATTCTACACTGATATGATTAGTAAACTGGTGAACGATATGCAGCAGGAAGAAAGCCGGTTGCTGGAACAAAGAAAAATTGCCAATGAAAAAGCCAATACACTGCTCGATCGGGTAATCGTTTCCATTATTGTTATTATTTCGGTATTGCTCGTTATTTATACCCGGCAGGATTTTTTACAAACGAAGGCAAGAAGGCAGGTAGAAGAAACGCTGAAGAAAAATCAGGTTTTCCTGCATATGATGACCAATAACATCAAAGACTATGCGATTTTTATGCTGGATGTACAGGGAAATGTGATCAATTGGAACCGCGGCGCCGAAACGGTTTTGGGATATGATAAAGAAGAAATCATGAACCGATCGTTCACACTGTTTTATCAACCGCAGGATATTCAGAACGATGAACCCCGGCGTAACCTTGCCCTGGCAGAGCGCTACGGCCAGTATGAAACCGAAGGATTACGCTACAGGAAAAATGGCGAATCGTTCTGGGCCCATATGGTATTTACCGCACTCAAAAATGATGCAAACGCTTTTTCAGGCTATTCAATGATCGTACATGATATTACCGAGAAAAAGAAAACAGAGGAAGAGCTGACCTTCCTCTCGCGCCAGATCAATTACTCAAATGATGCCATCTATGTAGTGGATGCAAACCGCAGGATAAAAGCATGGAACCGGGGGGCTGAAAATTTATATGGGTTTACTGCAATAGAAGTGCTCGACAAAGATGCCAATGAAGTGTTGAGGACCGCACTTAGCAAAACGGAAATTGTCGGGGCCCAGAAGCAAATTGATGAGCGCGGCTACTGGACGGGAGAACTGAAAAGGCAAACAAAAACCGGAAAGGAAATTTATGTGTACTCTTCCGTATCGGGCATACGCGATGGCAGTGGCGATATTACCGGGTACGTAGCCGTTAGTTTTGACATTGGCGACCAGATTGCACTGCGCGAACAGGTAAACTATCTTGCCAGCCTGGTGGAACAATCGCAGGAAGCTATCATTTCTACCGATACCGATGGCTATATTATCAGCTGGAACACCGGCGCAGAAAAGATTGTTGGCTATAGCCGCGGAGACGTGCAGGGGAAAAAATTAATGGAGCTGGGGCTTGACACCAGGGCCGGTAAAGATTTGGCGGCTATCCTGGAAAAAACGATAGCAACGGGTGGCTGGAAAACGGAATTGAACCTGCTGCAAAAAAACGGGTCGCCGCTATTTGGTTCGGTCAACGCCAGTGTTATCAAAAACAAAGAGGGTATAATAACCGCTGTAGTTTTCATGATCGACGATATCAGTATCCGCAAACAGCTTGAAGAAGAATTGCAAAGATCGAACGAAGCGCTGGAACAACGCGTCAGGGAAAGAACGGAAGAACTCTCCAGGAACGAACAGCGTTTCCGGGCATTGATAGAAAATAGTGCCGAGGGCATCACGCTCACCGATAAAAGCGGGTCCGTTTTCTACCGCAGTCCGGGCGCCTATAAAATTACCGGCAATCTTCCAGCCGGACCCAACGCGCAAAATGTGGTACACCCGGATGACGTTGAAATTATTAAGGCCGCCGGCAAAGAAGCGATGGCCCGGCCGGGTATGCCGGTAAACTGGCAGGTCAGGTTTAAACATGCCAGTGGTGTATATGAATGGATGGAAGGCACGCTCACCAATCTTTTTCATATTGAAGGTGTAAATGCTATTGTGGCCAATTACCGGAATATCACAGACAGGAAACTGGCGGAAGAAAAGTTAATCGCCAACGAAGTACGCTTCCGTTCACTGATAGAAAACATTACGGATGGTATCGTTTTGAACGATGCCGCCTATAATATTTTATACCAAAGTCCATCGGTTACAAGAATCCTTGGTTATACGGAGGAGGAAAGAGCGGGCAGAAAAGTGATTGAATATATACACCCGGATTATGCTGAGCGTTTTGCCGAGCTGTACCAAAGGCTGGAGAATTCGCCTGGCAAACCGATTTCATTTCAGTACCAGTTTCGTCATAAGAAAGGTCATTATATCTGGCTGGAAGGCGTAGTGACCAATCTGCTGCACGACCCTTTGATATCCGCATATGTAGCCAATTATCGTGATATCACAAAACGTAAGGAATCTGAAGAACAACTACGTAAAAGCGAAGAGCTCTACCGCAAGCTGTTTGAAAATATGCTGAATGGTTTTGCCTATTGCAAGGGTATTTTTGAAGGTGATAAGTTGGTTGACTACCTATTTGTTAATGTTAACCACGAGTTTGAACTTCAGACCGGCCTGAAAGACGTAGTAGGTAAAAAAATATCTGAAATAGATCCTGAAATACTGGTAGCCAACCAGGAATACATAGATACCATAGCACATGTGGCGCTGGAGGGAACTTCGGCAAAGTTTGAAACCTTTGCTCCTCCTCTTAAGAAATGGCTGTCTGTTTCTTTGTATAGTCCGGAAAAAGAATACTTTGTTGTGCTGGTAGATAATATCACTGATCGCAAACAGCACGAACAGAGAATAAAAAAACTGAACACCGATCTTGAATTAAGAGTAGCAAAACGTACAGAACAACTGAAAAAAAGCAATGAGGAACTGGAGGCATTTTCCTACTCTGTATCGCATGATCTGCGTGCCCCGCTCAGGGCCATCATCGGTTTCACTGCCATGCTGGAAGATGATTACGGCAGCCAGCTCGATGATGAGGCCAAACGGATTACTTCTGTTATCAAAAGCAATACGCTTAAAATGGGTCACCTCATTGATGACCTCCTTAGCTTTTCAAGAATGGGCCGCCAGGACATGATCAAAACAAATATTGATACAGATGAAATGGTGCGCACAGTTATCAACCTGCCCGAAATCAAACAGCAGAATGCAGAGCGCCCGGTGAAATGGATACTGCATGATTTGCCGGATATTAACGGTGATGCCAATACGCTGCGGCAGGTATGGATCAACCTGGTTTCAAATGCGGTAAAATATTCCGGCAAAACGGAAAAGCCGGAAGTGGAAATCAATTTCAGGCAGGAAGGTGAAAAAATAATTTTCTCCGTGCGGGATAATGGTGTAGGTTTTGATGAAAAATATAAAAATAAATTGTTCCGGGTGTTTCAACGCCTGCACAGTCATGATGAATTCGAAGGAACAGGCATTGGGCTGGCCATCGTTGAAAAGATTGTTTCCAAACACGAAGGCAGTGTGTGGGCGGAATCGGCACCGGGCCGGGGTGCAACTTTTTATTTCAGTTTGCCCAAAGCTATAGAAAAAACATACGAACCAATTCATTCAATAAACAATAACAATATACAATGAACCTGAATTCAGTAGAATTGCTGCTGGTTGAAGACAATATCAACGATGCAGAGCTCACCATCCGCGAATTGAAAAAACACCATCTCGCCAACAACTTGTTTCATGTAAAAGACGGCGAAGAAGCGCTTGACTTTCTTTTTGCGATGGGTAAGTTCAAGGGATCGCGCGATGTCAATAACGTTCCAAAAGTGGTACTGCTCGATATACAGATGCCTAAAGTGAACGGGATCGAAGTACTGCAGCAGATAAAAGCAGATGAGCGTACCAGGGCAACCCCGGTGGTTATTTTAACCTCATCCAAAGAAGATCCGGATATACAAAAATGTTACCAGCTCGGAGCAAACAGTTATATAGTAAAACCCGTAAATTTCGAACGGTTTGCCGAGGCCATCAAAAACCTTGGCTTTTTCTGGCTTTTGTTGAACCAACCCCCTTTATAACTATGGAACAACTGAAAATTTTATTACTTGAAGACAGCAGCACGGATGCGGAACTGATCAAAAGATTCCTGCTGAAAGAAAAAATGAATTGTGAGTTCCGCCTTGCTATGGATCGGCCGGGCTTTCTGCAGGCGCTTGATGAATTTTCACCCAGCGTCATTCTTTCCGATAATTCAATGCCGCAATTCAATGCCAGCGAAGCGCTGAAGTTAACCCGCCTGAAGGATCAGCATATCCCCTTTATTATGGTCACCGGAACCATGTCTGAGGAATTTGCCGCCAGCATTATCAAACAGGGGGCCGATGATTATATTCTGAAGGATAGAATGAACAGGCTGCCCGCTGCTATTGAAACCGCACTCAAACAAAGAAAAGCAGAAAAAGAGATTACCGACTATAAGTATGCGCTTGACCAGGCCTATTTTGTATCACTGACTGATGAGAGCGGTTTTATACAATATGCCAATGATAATTTTTGCAAGATATCAGGCTTTTCCCGCGAAGAGCTGATTGGCCAGGATCATAAGATTATGAACTCGGGTTATCATTCCCGTGATTTTATTCAAAACCTGTGGGATACCATTAGCAATGGGAAAATCTGGGAAGGAGAATTTTGTAACCGTTCTAAAGACGGAAACTTGTATTGGGTAGACACTACCATTGTTCCATTTGTAAACGATGCGGGTAAACCTTACCAGTATTTGTCGATGCGCACGGATATTACCGGCAGAAAGAAAATCGAAGTGGAATTGCAAAAAAGCAATGAAAGATTTAAATATGCTACGGAAGCATCTTCTGATATTATATGGGAATTGAACTTTGAAACCGGCGAATACCGGGTGTACGATGGAAAACATAGTTCTTTTGGATTAAATACGGTTTTGGGCTGGCAACCGGGCATTGACGGAAAAAACATCGTTGATGAAGACCGCGAAAGGGCAGAAAAAGGATTTATGGAAGCGAAGACAAATGCGGATGGTCATTTGTGGAAAGATGAATACCGTGTACATACATCCGGTAATTCCATTATGTACATAAACAACAACGCCATCTTCCTGAAAAATGAAAAAGGTAAAACAATAAAAGCTATCGGGGCCATTACAGACATTACTGAAAAAAAGAAGCTCGAAACAGATTTGTTTGAGCAACACCGGAAAGAACAACTGAAGATAACCGCTACGGCTCTCGACGCCCAGGAAAAAGAACGAAATGCCATTGGTCAGGAACTGCACGATAATGTGAACCAGATTCTGCTGGGCACTAAGCTATTGCTGGCAGTAGTGAGAAATAACCCAGGCGAAAATCTGCACTTGCTGGAATCCTGCATACAAAATCTGCAGAATGCCATTGACGAAAACAGGAAAATAGCGCATATACTGGTGGTGCCCGATTTTGAAAATATTACGTTGATCGACCAGATGGTCAGCCTCACCGAAAGTATGCTCAAGGTATCCGGACTCAACGTAAACATCGACAGCCTTGGCATGCAGGAAAAATTATTACCGGTCCGGATAAAGCTGCCTGTCTACCGTATTGCACAGGAACAATGCAGCAATATCATTAAATATTCCGAAGCACGGACCGTAAACATCTTTATGGAAACCAGCGACGATTATTTTAAGATGATTATCGCCGATGATGGTATAGGGATGGAAACCAATAAAAAGACCACGGGCATCGGGCTTAAAAATATACAGGGTCGCTTGAGTATCCTGAATGGCAAAGCTTCAATTTTAACGGCGCCCGGTAAAGGTTTTACGCTTGTGATCACGATTCCACTGAACGGGCGGCAATAAATCCCCGATAACCGAAATGTCCCATTTCGATCTCGCCAGGCAAGAATTTGGCCTGGTCGATGCCTCACTGGTCGATAATCCGGTTGAGCGCTGAGAAATGGATGCGGGGTTTACTGAGCTGCCTTTGCTTCGAATATTACCTGTACAGCTTCAGGATAAGGCCTTAAAACCCTATCTTTATTTCTATGGAGCCTACAGCATTGAAACCGCGTTACGATGTGGTGATTATTGGATCCGGCATAGGCGGACTTACCGCAGGGGCTTTGCTGAGTAAAGCAGGTCTATCGGTATGCGTGTTGGAAAAAGAACCCCATCCCGGCGGATACCTGGCCGGGTTTAACCGGAAAGAGTTTCGCTTTGATACAGCTATCCATTGGCTCAATCAGTATTCAAAAGAGGGTATGGTGACCAGGCTGTTTGAGGCGCTCGGCAATGATTATCCAAGGGCCATTTCACAACAACGGATTCGCCGGTTTAAAGGGGATAACTATGAATACCTGCTCACCAATAATCCCGATGAACTGAAAGAGCAATGGAAAAAAGAATTCCCGGAAGATGCGGCCGGGATCGAACGGTTTTTCAGGGACGCCAAAAAAGTAGGCGAAGCATTTAAAAATTTCGGGCATATTTTCCGGGCCGAAGAAACCA
>Ga0157378_10003675_pt1 | contig 13607 bp, 8 predicted proteins | sample M65metaG_FD_115309 | JGI IMG/M metagenome (GOLD analysis project Ga0157378, IMG submission 115309) | Miscanthus rhizosphere microbial communities from Kellogg Biological Station, Michigan, USA - M6-5 metaG | ecosystem: Host-associated > Plants > Roots > Rhizosphere > Soil | place: USA: Michigan...
ACCGTGGCGACTCGACGCGCGCCAAGAAATATGCTGACCTGGCCCAGGGCGACGTAGAAGCACTAGAACACTTTCTGGGAAGATAACCGGGGAGAGAAGTAGCTTTCGCTACGTCTCGGACGCTTAAAAATTCGTCGTTCCGAGACCTCGCCGGGAAAAATCTCCTATCTTCTAGGGTATTTCATTGATTACCACAGTGGGGGTCGGCCGCTCCGCGCTCGCCGCACTGTCTTGCATTCCTCCTGCCGTCAGGTGAAGACTACCCTTAGGGGGTACCAATGAACCGGAGCGTACGAGCGAAAGTTATCGTTGGCCTGATTGCCTCTATTGGCATCCTGGCGCTGGTTGTGTTCCTGGTTTATTGGAACAGGGGTGGTGAAGCCGAGACCAGGGGCTCGATTTCGCTGTCGTTGATCGCAGGTTTTTCCGGGATGGCGCTTGTGTTGTCGGGAACTTCCGCGGGGCTGCTGGTTAGAGAGCTGAGAAGCTCCGCGATGAAGTCAATGTCTATCGCCGCCAACGAGGCGGAGTACCACGAACTTTGTGACAACGCTTTTGACTTGATTGACATGCTTACGCCGAATGGGAAGTTTATATACACCAACCGCGCATGGCGCGAGGTCCTCGGATATTCCGCGGAAGAAGCCGCTCATCTTTGGCTGAAAGATGTGGTGCATCCTGAAGATCTTTCCTACGCACAGCGAAGCATTTGTGGATTGCTGGCGGGCGAGCCGGGGCGGAATCGGTTTGAAGTACGGTTCCGCAAGAAGAATGGCGAAACCATGTATCTGGAAGGCACGGTAAATTGCCGCCGGCAAGAGGATAGGCCGACCGTCATCCAGGGAATTCTGCGCGACGTCACTACGCGGAAGAAGGCCGAACAAGAGCTTCGGGAACGGCAACGACGGCTGCAGTTGGCGCTGGAGAAAGAGAAAGAATTTGCTAGAGTGGATCCACTTACCCACCTTTCCAATCGCCGGGCATTCTACGAGCAGGCCGAAGTTGAAATCGCGCGTGCGTGGCGCTACTCTCGGCCGCTATGCATCGCATATATGGACATCGACAACTTCAAGTTCATAAATGATCGACTGGGGCACTCTACCGGCGATGCTTTATTGGTAACGCTCGCCAGCACACTGCGTTCAGAATTGCGGGGCGAGCGATCTCGTGGGCCGCATGGGCGGAGATGAATTCGCCATCCTCTTGCCGGAAACCGACGCAGCATCCGCGGAGAGCGTCTTGACCAAGTTGCAAGAAGCTTTGTTGCAGACGATGAAACAAAACGCATGGAACGTAACCTTCAGCATCGGGGCGGCAAGCTTCCCCACTCCTCCGGCGTCACTGGAAGAAATGATTCGCGTCGCCGACGAAGCCATGTATGCGAGCAAAGCACAAGGCAAGAACGATGTGTCGGTTGTTGTAGTAGATCGCGATGCTTAGATAGTACAAAGCACGCGCCTTCGGGATGACAATTCTCTTTCAAGGTCGCCCTCGGACCAGTAACCTTTTTCGGGCTGTCCACTCTATACCTTTGATGGCCACCCAAATGATGGAAATCCTCGAACGTGCCAAGGCGGAAGCCTGGAGCGATGAAGAAGTTGTCCGCCGGGTACTCGAGGGCGAGACTGCGCTGTACGAGATCCTGATGCGGCGCTACAACCAGCGCCTCTACCGGGTGGCGCGCGCTATCCTGAGGGATGACGCCGAGGCCGAAGATGTCATGCAAGATGCTTATGTCCGCGCCTACCAGCACCTTGATCAATTCGCCGGTCGGGCGCCGTTTTCGACATGGCTCACGCGGATCGCAGTACACGAAGCCTTTGCGCGCATTCGCAGCCGCAATCGTAAACAGTCGCTCGACGAAGGTCCGGACCGAGGAGATATCACCGTGAGTCTGACCGACATTTCCCTGAATCCGGAACAGAGTGTCTCCAATGCGGAAACTGGGCGGCTGTTAGAAGAAGCCGTACTAAACCTGCCAGAGCATTACCGGACCGTGCTGATGTTGCGAGATGTCGAAGAACTGTCGACAGCGGAAACCGCCGAGACTCTTGGGCTGACCGAACAAAACGTGAAAGTGCGGCTGCATCGCGGGCGCGCGCTGGTGCGCAAATGGCTGTTCGCGCGGGTCGGGGGAAATGCCAAAGGTACGTTTCCGTTTATGGGGGTGCGTTGCGACCGGGTGGTGAGGCTGGTGTTTGCGCGGCTTGAACAAACCGGGGTCGAGAATTAGTTTCGCGACGCGAGGTGGCTGGCACGCGGAGAAAAGTGTCCGCCCCACATGTTTTCGTTAGCGGGTTTTTCTTTCGTCACGCTCGACGACGCCATCCTTGATGTAAACCACGCGGTGAGCGTATTCGGCAATGTCGTGTTCATGGGTGACCAGGACGATCGTGTTTCCCTGGGCCTGCAGACGATCGAACAGCGCCATGATTTCGTTTCCCGTCTGGGAATCCAAGTTGCCGGTGGGTTCGTCGGCGAGGATGATCGAGGGCTTATTCACCAGCGCCCGGGCGATGGCAACGCGCTGCCGCTGTCCGCCGGAAAGCTCGTTCGGTTTGTGTGACATACGGGATTCCATGCCAACCGAAGTCAGGGCCTGCTTCGCCCGCTCCACCCGCTCTTCGGTGGGCACGCCAGCGTAGATCAAGGGTAGCTCAACGTTGTGCAGTGAGGTGGCCCGAGCCAGCAGGTTGAAGGTCTGGAAGACGAATCCAATTTCCTTATTGCGGATGCGGGCGAGTTCGTCGTCGTCCAGTTCGCTGACTTGTTGTCCGTTCAGCCAGTATTCGCCTTTGCTGGGTGTGTCGAGGCAGCCGATCAGGTTCATCAGGGTCGACTTGCCGGAGCCCGACGGTCCCATGATGGCAATGTACTCATTGCGCGGAATGGTTAGGGTGACTCCGCGCAAGGCATGGACTTGCTGCTCCGAGCCCATGTCATAGGTCTTCCACAAGTCGTTCGTGTAGATGATGACGGAAGCAGGTGGTGCCGACACGACGGGTTGAGAGAAATTTAGAACTTCAGCCGTTGCCATTTTTTTCTCCTCGTTCAGGTGCTTACCCGCTCCGCTTTCGCTGGCTTTCGTATTGGACGGTATGGCCTGATAAACGTTTACGTGGTCTCTTCGTCCTTCTTGGGGGCCGTATTATCTACTTTGACGCCGGTTCCGGGCTTGATAGTGCGCAAAACTTTGTAGCTGCCAGTAACTATCTCGTCCCCATCTTTGACGCCTTTCGTAATCTCAATGTCGGTCGTGCCGGCTACACCGGTATCAACGGGTACAAATTCGACCTTCTTATCGCGCAGAACGAAGACTCCCTGAATCTCATCTTTGCTCTTCGCCGCTGTCTTGGAATCGCCCGCAGGAGAGGCGGCATGCACGGTTTCTCCTGACCCAGGCTTTGTTTCCAGGTCTTCCTTGGTACGGATGGTCAAAGCCTGAATGGGGATGGCCAGCACGCTATTTCTGGAGGCGGTCGTGATCTTCGCGGTGGCGGAAAGACCCGGACGCAAGTTCTGTGGCGGGTCCTGCAACGTCACGACCACTTTAAAATCCTTAGCCTCTTCGCTGGCGGCGGTCTGCTGAGAGGTTGAAACTCCAGTCGAACGGACAATCGCGTTGTTTCCGATCTCCGTCACGATTGCTTTAAAAGTTTTCTTGGGAATGGCATCAATGGAGACTTCGGCCGACTGTCCCATTTTGACATTTACAATATCGGTCTCATCAACTCGCACTTCCGCGGTAATGATCGACATGTCGGCGAGCGTCATCAGAGTGCTGCCGGGCGAGTTCTGAATTCCAATGACAACCGTCTCGCCCTCCCGCACCGGAAGGTTGGTGATGGTGCCGTCGTAAGGTGCAGCGTAAGTTGTCTTCTGCAAAACGTCCGACGCGCGCGTCAGGTTCGCCTTGATCTGACCGATGTGGCGGTCGGCGGAATCCTTTTGAGCGATGGCTTGCGCGAGCCGAGCTTGAGCCTGAGCCAGGCCTGCGTCGGCGGTTTGATAGGCAGCGTTTTGCGAGTCGTATTCTGACTTCGCGATCAGGGCGCTTTGGTAAAGTCCCTGGGCGCGAGTCCAATCGAGTTTGGCGCGCTCCGAGTCCGATTTGGCCCGAGCCAAATCGGCTTGGGCGGTTTTGATGGCTGCATCGGCGGCAACCGCGTCGGTCTGTGACGCCCCGAGCGAGGCTTGGGTGGCATTTACGTCAGCCGCAGATTGCACATTTTCGAGCTGTGCCAGCATCTGACCTCTTTTCACCCGGTCGCCCTCTTTGACATACAGGTGCGTGATTTTGCCAAAGGCGTTGGCGCCGATGTTCACGTAGGTCTTGGGCTTTACTTCCCCGGAAGCGCTGACCACGGAAACCAGATCCATCGTCTTGGCCTTAGCGGTTTGCACCACCACAACGTTTTTGTGACTGCGGTAGACGGTGAAACCGATCATTGACGCTAGAAGAACGACCACAATTGCGCCAATTGCAATTTTCTTCCAGGTGCTCATTGCTCCTCGGGATTCGCGGAATTTCCGAAGCTCGACAATTGCGTGCTTCCCAGCGTCTCGGGTAAGGCACGCCGTCCCGAATCTGTTAACAGGGTCGTCCTCCGGGAGGAAAGGGCACAGCTATTCATACGACCCTGACAACAGGAAAGTTCCCAATTCTTGATTCACGTCTGGATAGGGGCGGCGCGTTCACGACGATTATAGCCTGCCTGGGCCTTGTCAAGGTATAACGGATATGTAACCCCCACCGCCAAAGGCCATGTAAATACTGCTATTTAGGGCCGATTGCCCGGAAGTAAAATGACCCGAATGCCTTGCTTTTCGCGCAGCTGCGGACATAAAATAACGTAAGCCAGTGTGTCGTTAGGAGTTGCCCCGTCTATGCTTCACGCCCAGTTGTCACGTCGTATTGGTTTTCTTTTCCTGCTCGTGTCGTTAATTTTGGGGCTCGGGACGGCAGCAGTCGCGCAGGAAGGTAAATCCGACAGTACCAGCGATCAAGCCACACCACCGTCTGCTGAGGGGCAGCAGACGAAGGAAGTGGATCCGTTGAAACGCCCCCTGAGCGACAAGCAGCGCAAAGAAAACGCCAAGTCGCTGAAGCAGGAGCTAGGCAAGACCTATAAGAAGTGGTTGGATGAGGACGTGCGCTGGATCATCACCGATGAAGAGCGCTCGGCTTTCAAACAACTGTCCAACGACGAAGAGCGCGACCAGTTCATCGAATCTTTCTGGCAGCGCCGCGATCCTACGCCGGATACGGTCGAGAATGAATTCAAAGAAGATCACTACGCCCGCATCGCCTACGCGAACGAGCACTTCGCCGCGGGTATTCCGGGATGGAAGACTGACCGCGGCCGCATTTACATTATGTTCGGCAAGCCCGACGAGATTGAATCTCATCCTTCGGGCGGCAGTTATGACCGTCCGATGGAAGAGGGTGGCGGGCAGACGTCGACCTACCCATTCGAAGATTGGCGCTACCGCTACCTGGAAGACGTCGGGCAGGAAATCATCATCGAGTTCGTCGACACCTGCATGTGCGGCGAATATCACATGACCATCGACCGCGGCGAGAAAGACGCACTACAGCACGTGCCCGGCGCTGGGCAGACGCTCTACGAGCAGATGGGAATGGCCAACCGCGCCGACCGCTTCAACGGTGGTTTGGAAACCCTTGGCGGCGGACCGTTTTCCCAGAACCTGCAGTCCAAGCAGTTCGACCGGCTCGAGACCTACTCGAAGCTGATGAAGCCGCCGTCAGTGAAGTTCAAGGACCTGGAAGAAGTCGTCAGCCATAAGATCAGCGTCAACCTGATGCCATTCGATGTGCGCGCCGATTTCATCAAGGTAACCGGGGATACAGTATTGGTTCCGGTCACTATCCAGGTAAAAAATCGCGACGTCACCTTCGTCAATAAAGACGGCGTGCAACGCGGTACCATCAACATCTTCGGGCGCGTCACCACGCTCACCGGACGCGTGGCGCAGACCTTTGAAGATACGGTACAGAACGACGTACCAGCCGAGCTTTTGCCCAAGGTGGCGGAGAATTCTTCCGTATACTGGAAGGCGCTTCCGTTGCGGCCGGGACGCTATCGTTTTGATATCGTCGTCAAAGACGTCAACGGAGACCGCGTGGGAACCTGGAACAAAGGTGTGGTGGTTCCGGACTACGCGGACGACAAGCTATCGGCATCGTCGTTGATCGTGGCTGACCAGATGGAGCCGGTTCCCATGAAGAACGTCGGGACCGGGAATTTCGTCATCGGCACCACCAAGGTACGGCCCCGGGTACAGGGAGCTGATGGCAAGCCGGTAGTGTTCAAGCAGAACCAGAAAGTAAATTTCTGGATGCAGATCTATAATCTCAGCGTTGATGACAAGACGCACAAACCGTCCGCTACGGTGCAGTATGAAGTCATCAATGCTGCGACCAACAAAGCGGTGGTCCATACCGTCGAATCGACCGAACAGATGGGCAATATTGGCGACCAGGTGACCCTGCAAAAAACTCTCTCGGCGGCCAATCTTGGACCGGGTGTTTACCGCATCCAGATCAAGGTCGACGACAAACTCTCCAAGCAGATGGTAGATCCGACGGCGACTTTCGCCGTTGAATAGGTTCACTGGCCTGGAGACCCGCAATCAAGGTGGTGGTCATGCTCCGTAAGCTCGGCTGTTTCATGCTAGCGTTCGGCCTGACGCTCCCGGTGTGGGCCGCGGACAAGTCGGGTACGATCTCGGGTTACGTGCGCAGTTCTGCCGGCGTGCCACAGATGGGTGCCATGGTGGAAGTGCTGAGTTCCGCCGCGCACACCTTCCGCCTGTTCACGGACGAGAACGGCTTCTATTCCGCCCACAACGTCCTCCCTGGGGTTTACACCATCAAGGCTTCGGTCCCTACTTTCCTTCCCGCGTTGCGCGAGCACGTGGGACTGCACTCGGGCGGAAGCGTAATCGTAAACATGACCCTGAGCACCCTGTTCGATGCCATGAACATTGCTCCGGCCCGGGGGCCTGCGGATGAAGAAGATTGGAAATGGGTTCTGCGGTCGGCAGCAAATCGTCCTATTTTGCGGGCATTTGGCACGAATGCGAGTCAGAACGAAAAACGGGACGATTCCGATCTGCGTGGAACCTTCTCGCTAGTGGCCGGCTCACCCTCCGATGGCTACGGGAGCTCCTCAGACGTAAGCACTGGCTTTTCGGTCGAAAAGTCAGTTTTCTCCACCGGATTGGTGGGGTTACGGGGGAATGTCGGTTACGGCAACGGCTCTCCGGCGACGGTGTTGCGAGCATCATTCAGCCGGAAAATGGCCAACGGATCGGGCCCCGAAGTGGCATTCACCATGCGGCGCCTGGCTTCTCCTGACGTAAGTCTTCGCAATGCTGACTTGCAGGCACTGGCGCTCACTACTTCTGACAGCATGACGCTGGGCGACATTCTTGAATTGAAATTTGGCAGCGAACTGCAAACCGTGCAGTTCATGGGCCGGGTAACGGCACTGCGTCCTTTTGCCACTGCCGACCTTCATTTAACGCCTGACACGATCGTCGAATACCGCTATGCCACCACTCAGCCTGACAGCCGGATGGAGCGTGGTTTTGATTCCGCGCCTGCGGATTTCAGCGAGTCGGGGCCGCACGTGACGCTGGCAAGCTCACGGTCCTCGATCGAGCGTTCTCATCATCACGAAGTTTCGTTGTCGCGGCGGGCAGGGAAGAGCACGGTGGAACTGGCGGTGTATTCTGACCGCGTGGTAGACCCTGCGCTCACCGGTGTCGGCGAAGTTTCTAACGAGGCCGGCAACGTATTGCCCGATCTTTACTCCGGTACGTTCAGCTACCAGGGCCGGGATTTGCAGGCCCGCGGAGTTCGCATCGTTGCCCAGCGCAAGCTGACGTCTAACATGAACGCCACCGTGGATTACTCCTACGGCGGCGTTCTCGATCTGGATAAGGCGGATGCATCGTTGCAGGATGCCCGCGACTGGATGTCGCTCCGCAACCGCCACAGTGTTTCCGCGAAGATGAGTGGGACTCTCTCCAAATACAAGACGCAGTGGATTGCATCTTATCGCTGGACTGACGGCCAGGCTTTGACGCCTGTGGACATGTTCAACGCTTCACCCGGGCAGTCCGAGCCGTTCCTTAATTTCTTCCTCCGGCAGCCAATTCCCGGCACCGGCTTCCTCGCTGGGCATATGGATGCCCTTATCGACGTTCGAAACCTGCTTGCAGAGGGTTATGTTCCGGTTCTGGGGCAGGATGGTCGCACCGTCTACCTGGTGCAATCGGCCCGCGCTGTTCGCGGTGGCTTAGCGTTCACGTTCTAATCTGCGCGCCCCGCTCGCGCGCAGACGGTTCTTAGATACGCACCCTGACGTGCCTTCCGTTTAACTCTGATTGCCAGGACTGTGCCATGCCTGGCGTGTGTTCAAGCAGCAATCTGCAGTAAGATTATGGGCACTCCAGAAACAGGCCCCTGACGACATCCATCTGTAGAGGAGACGCATATGTACGCCCGGATTTCCCTCGTCCTCATTTTTTGTATTTCTACACTGTCTCTCGCGCAAACCTTTCGCGGCGGCATTCTTGGTACCGTAACCGACAGCAGCGGTGCAGCCGTGGCCGACACTCAGGTGACTGCAACCAGCTCCGATTCTGGTTTTTCACGCAGTACGAATAGCGACGCTGAGGGAAATTACACCTTCGCCGAACTTCCCTTGGGGAAGTACGACGTGACGGCCACCAAGACGGGGTTCCGCACTCAGGTTCTGAAGGGCGTCAACGTCGGGGTAACGATTGCGCAGCGAGCCGACATGCAATTGACGCCGGGCCAGGTCGACCAAACCGTAGACGTCACCGCCGATCTTCCGTTGGTAGAAACCACCGGAAACACGATTGGCGGTACCATCGAATCGCAGCGTGTGGAACAGTTGCCAATTAATGGACGCGACTACCTGAAGCTCATGACCCTGGTCCCGGGAGCCAACGCCGACCCCAGTTCGGTGAACGACGCACCGGGGTCGTTCGGAATTTTCAGCATTAACGGCAACCGCGGGCGCGCCAATAATTACCTGCTCGACGGCACCGACATGAATGACGGGTATCGCAATGATCCAGCCATCAATGAAGCCGGCGTCTTCGGGACTCCGGCAACGGTTCTACCGGTTGATGCCCTGGCGGAAGTTGCGATTCTTTCCAACGCAGAAGCGCAATACGGCCGCAACTCGGGCGGCACCGTCAACATTGTTACCAAGTCTGGTACCAACCAGATTCACGGCTCGGCATCGGAATATTTTCGCAATGACGCGCTGGACGCGCGCAATTATTTCAACGCCGAACCGACCCCCAAGAACAGCTTCCACAACAATCAGTTCGGCGGATCCCTGGGCGGGCCGCTCATTAAAGATCGAACATTCTGGTTCGTGGCTTATGAAGGGCAACGCGAAGTAGGTGGTTTGCCCAATATTGAAACTGTTCCTACGCAGGCACAAGTGGATGACTTCGAAACCAGGTTTGGCCCCGTAAATCCGGTGATTGCGGATCTCCTGAACCGTAATCCCTGGGGTGTCCCCGGAGGCTTGCCTGCCGGTGATCCTGTTAATCCGGCAACTACTTCGGTCCAGGTGAATGATCCCTTCCGCAATCGTGTAGACAGCCTTATCGGAAAAGTTGATCATCACTTCGGCGGCAGTGACCGGCATGACCTCTTTACCGGCCGCTACTTCTTCGGCGACAGCGACCAGAGTTTCCCATTAGCCCTGGGCGCAGGCAGCACCGTGCCTGGTTTCAATACTGTGACCCCGACGCGGGTGCAACTGGTCTCGCTCTCGCTCACTCACATGCTGTCTCCGAAATTACTGGTTGAGGTGCGCGGTGGATGGAACCGCTTTGCCGAAGGCTTCTTCCCGCAAGACAACGCATTTGATCCGCGGTCCATTGGATTGGTTACCAATGCTGACCTGCTGCCGCAAGATCTTGGCCTGCCGGTAATTCGCTTCGGAGACGGCACCAGTTCGTTAGGCTCGAACAATTCGATCCCGCGGCACCGCTTTGATACAAACTGGCAATATTTCACCAATGTTTCTTACAACCCCGGCAAGCACAATTGGAAGATGGGTTACGAGTTCCGCCGGACGTTCATTAGCGCCTACTACGATCTGGGATATCGCGGCCGCATCGGATTCGATTCCTTTGCTCCCGATCCCACCTCGACTTCGCCCGATTCTTTCTTGAATGGGACCGTCACCAGTGGTCTGCAATTTGCGGGCGATTCGCAACGTGGCACTCACCAGAACAATCATGCTTTCTATCTTCAAGATAATTTCCGGCTGACGCGAAAATTGACGCTGAACTATGGAGTGCGGTGGGACTATTACGGAGTCATTGGAGAAGAAAAGAACCGCTTCAGTCTTTTTGACCCAACCACCGATTCTCTTGACGTCGTTGGTGTCTCCGGCGGACCGTCGTCCCTATATCCAAAGGATTACAACAACTTCTCTCCCCGCGTGAGTATTGCTTACGATGTCTTCGGCAGCTCGAAAACGGTGCTGCGGGCAGGTTGGGGACTTTACTACGATGCCTTCTCGCAAGATTTCTTTGTGGGCCATTTCCCCTGGAACACGTTTAATCCCGGGCCGGCCTACAACGGCGTAGGGCCGTCTGCGATCACTTCTGGATCGGTGGGAGGTACCATTGAGGCCGGTGTGCCGCTCTTTACCGGGTTCAGTCCGACCACCGATGCTTGGACGGTCGATCAGAATTTGCGTACGCCGTATATCCAGAATTTCAATCTGAACGTGCAGCAAGAGTTGACCAGCCACGCTGCGTTTCAAGTGGCTTATGTCGGGTCCCAAGGGCGAAAGCTTTTTCGCTTCCGCGACTTGAACCAGCCCGATCTCGCCACGGGCGTTTTTCCCTTCGACAACTTCAACATCATTAACAATTTCGAATCGACCGCCACCTCCAATTACAACGCATTGCAGGTCAACCTCAAGCTCCGGAATATGCACGGCCTGAGCTCGCAAGTGAATTACACCTGGTCGCATTCGATCGATACCGCGAGCGATGGAGAAGACTACGTGCCCAACGCGGCGCAACCGGATAACAGCTTGAATCCGGCAGCGGAAAAGGCGAATTCAAATTTCGATAGCCGCAACCGCTTCACCTGGGATTTCAATTACAACATCCCTGCCGGATCGAACCATCATGCGCTGACATCGGGCTGGAGCCTTAATGGTTTATTGCGGCTCTCAAGTGGTCAGCCCTATAACCTGAATTCGTTCGAGAATTTCAATGGCAGCAACCAGTTCTTCGAGCGGCCTGACGTGATCGGCGATCCATTCGCGGGTACCAGCACACCGGGGGCGATCCTGAACCTGGGGGCTTTTGCCGCTCCTTGTAACTGGGACCCGGTCGCCGGCGGATGTGACGCCGCCAATCCCGGCTACCACTTCGGCAACTTGCGCCGTAATGCCTTCGTCGGGCCCAGCTTCCACAACTTCGATTTTTCTGTGGTGAAGAATACGAAGCTGGGAGAGCGGGTCAACATGGAGTTGCGGGCTGATTTCTTTAACATCTTCAACCACCCCAATTTTTCCAATCCCTTGCTCCCGAATTTTGACGTGGATCTCGAAACCAACGGCGGAGTGACGGCCGATCCTGCTAACCCGGGTTGCACCTCCAACCCGCCAAATTCAGCTACCTGCCGCGGAATAGGCCAGGGCTTTCTACCTATTACCGTGACCTCTGACAGCGGAATCGGGAATCCATTCCTCGGCGGCGGCGGCCCCCGTAACATCGAATTGGCGGTCAAATTTACCTTCTAACTTAGAAAATCGTTCCTAAAATGGGCGAAACCGGACCGAAAGGCCCGTCTCGCCCTTGCCTTTGATGGAGACACCACGGTAACGATCCGATGTAGTTCTTGCCAACCATTTCTCACCCATGCCTAATCCTAGGGTAGCTTCAGGGAGCGGCAAGGGAGCATGGGACGAGTTTGCACCATAGAGTGTGCAAACATATGCGACTTGAGGGTTTTCAACAGGGGTTCGGCAGATCCCCTGTAAGTCGCTAAATCAATTAAAGATTTAGCTACACATGCATCATGGTTGGTGCAATAATGCTGGCCCTTGGATTGCTGTCATCCGGGAAGGTGAAAGAGTTTACAACTCTTAGGTGAAACCAGCCATGTTGATTGGAAAGTTATCCAACGGCGTATTGCGAGTTCTAACGCCGCTGGGCCCGCGCTTCGTTAAGCCGACATTCTGGCAGAGACTGTATCTGCTATGGACATTCCGGCATTTTGAACTTCTGCCTCTGCAAGTGCTGAACACGCGCCAACGGCAGCTCATTGATGATTTGTGCGCTGACCAGCGCTTCGTTACTGGCGCGGAAGCTGCCGGCATCGAAGACGCTCCCATATTGGGAACTGTGGAACGCCGCCCTCCAGTCGAGATGGAAAACCAAGCCGGCAAGCGCGCCAGCGGACGTGCAGAAGCTCCAATTCACGGAGCCAGGCAGAGATCCTAAAATTTCCGAGAGACACCCCAGCCGTGTACCTTGTCGTCCCGAGCGTAGCCGATGTATCTTGTGCTCCACCCGCTATAGACAGCTCCTGGCTCAGCCAAACTGCAATGAGATGAACCGCCCTTCGCGAAGTTGAAGTTCATCCCAAATCGACAGCAACCACATTGGAACGCGTGTAAGCGGCTGTGTTACACTCGGTTTCGTCACCGCCGATCTAGGACGAGATTCCCAGCGAGCAGCTTCCTGGCTGCTCGGGCCCCAGACCTCCTCACACGGAAGTCCGCAGGTTAAGGCCGATAAAAACAGCGGGCGCGTAGCTCAATTGGCAGAGCAACTGACTCTTAATCAGTAGGTTGAAGGTTCGATTCCTTCCGCGCTCACCACCTTTTCATTAGTTAGTTCGATTTACCTGCCGTTCTACCTGCCGTTAACGCCAATCCCACGATTTTTTCGTGAGCTTCCAGCATCTCCGCGCTTGCGGCCTCTCCGTAAACATTCATAGTTGTTCTGATATCCGCATGACGCATCAGCTTTTGCTGCACGCCCATCGGAGTACCTACGGAATCAAGCCAAGTGCGGTAGGTGTGGCGCATCGAATGTGTGCCAAGCCCACCGATTCCCGCGGCCTCGGCAGCCTTCTGATAGATCCTCCACACTTGGTCATAGGACCAAGGCAAGCGGCCTATCTGGACAGGGGATGCAAAGAGCCAATCTTCCGGACTGGAGAACTGACTGGTTTGCTTCCAGGCTTTCAGCGTATCGAGTAGTTCACCGGCTATGTTTAACTTCTTGCGTGACTCGCAGTCTTCACATCGTCTACTTGCTGGCAGACAATACCACGCTCCACCAGCAATAGACCATTGAGCCAATCGATATCGGACCAACGCAACGCCAAACATTCGGAGATGCGTAGCCCGAGACAACAGCACATTAACGCCATCGTGGAGAAAGGTTCCGGTAGGCGTTCCATAAATCTACGAAACTCTTCGACGGTCAGACTACGCGGTGTGCTATTGCGTTTCGACGTGTTCTTGATTCTTACCAGCTCCATCGGGTTACGCTCG
>Ga0157378_10003676_pt1 | contig 13606 bp, 10 predicted proteins | sample M65metaG_FD_115309 | JGI IMG/M metagenome (GOLD analysis project Ga0157378, IMG submission 115309) | Miscanthus rhizosphere microbial communities from Kellogg Biological Station, Michigan, USA - M6-5 metaG | ecosystem: Host-associated > Plants > Roots > Rhizosphere > Soil | place: USA: Michigan...
AGCTGCCGCGACGCGAGAACTGCCGCTTCTTCAGCAACGCGGCGCTGGCCGAGGCCAACGGTTTCCGGCCGTGCCTGCGTTGCCGCCCCGAGCTCGCACCCGGCCTGTCGCTGATGGACTCGTCGCAGGCGCTGGCGCAACAGGCCGCGCGCACGATCGAACAGGCGGCGCACGACGGCAACGCGCTGTCGATGCCGCGGCTGGCCGCGCGGCTGGGAGTCACCGATCGTCACCTGCGCCGCATCTTTCAGCAGCACGTGGGCGTCGCACCGATCGACTACCTGACGACCCAGCGCCTGTTGCTGTCCAAGCATCTGCTGACCGACACCGCGATGCCGGTGACCCAGGTGGCGCTGGCCAGCGGCTTTGCCAGCCTGCGCCGCTTCAACGCCGCGTTCGCCGAGCGCTATCGCATGAATCCCAGCGAGCTGCGGCGCGCGCGCCTCGAGGGCGACCACAAGACCCAGCGCGCGGCCTCGACCACGTTGCGGCTGCGCCTGGCGTACCGCCCGCCGTACCAGCACGACGCGATGCTGCGCTTCTTCGCGGCACGCGCGCTCGACGGCGTCGAGGCGGTGGACGGCGACGGCATGCGGCGCACGGTGGCGCTGCCGCATCGCGGCCGGTTGCTGAGCGGCTGGATGGCGTGCCGCTTCGTGCCGCAGCGCCACGAGGTGGAACTCGCGCTGGCGCCCGAGCTGGCGCCGGTCACCGGCGCGCTGGTGCAGCGCACGCGCCAGGCGCTCGATCTCGACGCCGATCCCACGCGCATAGACGCGGTGCTGGCGACAATGCCGTTCGCCGCGCGCCCGGGCATACGCCTGCCCGGCTCGTTCGACGGCTTCGAGACCGCAGCGCGCGTCGTGCTCGGTCAGCAGGTCACGGTGAAGGCCGCGCGCACGCTGACGATGCGGCTGGTCGAACGCTTCGGCGTGCCGGTGGAGACGCCCTTCGCCGAATTGCGGCGCGTGTTTCCCTCTGCCGACGCGATCGCGCGCGCCGACGCCGATGCGATCGGCAGCCTCGGCATCGTGCGCCAGCGCGTCGGCGCGTTGCAAGCACTGGCCCGCGCGGTGTGCGAAGGGTCGCTGGAGTTGCACCGCGCGGCGCCGCTGCAAGACACGCTGCAACGCCTGCATGCGCTGCCTGGCATCGGCGAATGGTCGGCGCAGGTGATCGCGATGCGCGTGCTGGCCTGGCCCGATGCCTTTCCGGCCAGCGACATCGGCGTGCTCAACGCGATGGGCACGCGCGACGTGGCCGCCGCGGCGACGCGCGCACAAGCCTGGCAGCCCTGGCGCAGCTACGCCGTGATGCGCCTGTGGCAAGCATTGGAGGAATCCGCACCATGAACACCTCTCGACTGACGGCGCAGACGCGCCTCGATTCACCGGTGGGCCCGCTCACGCTGGCCGCCACCGACAAGGGACTGGCTTTTCTGCTGTTCGACGAACCGGTGCACTACGACACCGACCTCGACGTGCCGGTGGACGCAACGCAGCGCTGGCTGGCCGCCGCCGCCGCCGAGCTCGAAGGCTATTGGGAGGGCCGTTGCCCGGCACGCTTCCGGGTGCCGCTCGACCTGCAGGGCACCGCGTTCCAGCAGGCGGTGTGGCGCGCGCTGCTCGATGTGCCGCCGGGCCACACCAGCACCTATGGGGCCATCGCGCGGCAGGTCGGTGCGCCGCAGGGCTCGCGCGCCGCGGGTGCGGCGATCGGCCGCAACCCGGTGGCGATCATCGTGCCGTGTCATCGCATCGTCGGCAGCAACGGTTCGCTCACCGGCTTTGCCGGCGGACTGAAGCGCAAGGAGCACTTGCTCCAGCACGAGGGCGCGCTGCTGGTGTGAGGGTGCGATGAAGCCGCGCGACCTCGCCGACCTGGTGCTGCTGGCCGCGCTGTGGGGCGCGTCGTTCCTGTTCATCCGGCTCGGCGCCCTGGAGTTCGGCGCGGTGCCGCTGGCCGCGCTGCGCTGCCTCGGTGCTGCGCTGTTCCTGCTGCCGATTCTGCTGCTGCGCGGTCAGGGCGCGGCGCTGCGCGCGCGCTGGCGCGCTCTGGCATGGGTCGGCGTCGTCAACTCGGCGCTGCCGTTCTCGCTCTACGGCGTCGCGCTGCTGGCGATCAACGCCGGGCTGTCGGCGATCTTCAACGCCGCCACGCCGCTGTGGGCGGCTGCCATCGGCGCACTGTGGCTGCACGAGCGGCTCGGCCGGACGCGTGTGCTCGGCCTGTGCATCGGGCTGGCCGGCGTCGCCGGGCTGGCCTGGAGCAAGGCCGGCTTCAGCGCCAATGAGCACGGGGTGAGCGCCGCAGTGGCCATCGCGGCGTGCCTGCTGGCCACCGCGCTGTACGGCTACGGCGGCAACTTCACGAAGAAGCACCTGTCGGGCGTGCCGCCGATGGCGCTGGCCACCGGCAGCCAACTCTCGGCCGCGGTCCTGCTGGCGCTGCCGGCATGGCTGCTGCGCCCGGCCACGCTGCCCAGCGCCATCGCGTGGGTGTCGCTCGCGCTGCTGGCGATTCTGTGCACGGGGCTGGCATACATCCTGTACTTTCGGCTGATCGTGCGTACCGGTCCCCCCAATGCGGCCGCGGTGACGTTCCTGATCCCGGCCTTCGCCGCCGTGTTCGGCTGGCTGTTCCCCGGCGAGGCGATACCGCCGTCGATGCTGATCGGCGGGGCGGTGATCCTGGCCGGCACCGCCTTGGCGATGGGGCTGCTGCCGCGCGGCGTGCCGCTGGCGCAGCGCGCCTAGCGCAGCAGGTGCAGCGCCTGGTCGAGATCGGCGATCAGATCGTCGCTCGCCTCGAGGCCGATCGAGAAGCGCACCAGGTGCCCGCTGAGCCGCGTGCGCTCGCCGCGCAGCATCCGCAGGTCGTAGGGCACCACCAGGCTGACCGGGCCGCCCCACGAGTAGCCGAGCTTGAACAGCTTCAGCGCGTCGCAGAACGCGTCGACGCGCGCCGCGGCCAGCGCGGGGTCGAGCAGGATCGAGAACAGCCCCGCGGCGTCGCGGCAGTGGCTGGCCCAATGCTCGTGCCCCGGTGCGTCGGGCAAGGCCGGGTGCAGCACCTGGCGCACCACCTGTTGCGCCTTCAGCCACTGCGCGACACGGCGCGCCGTGTGGTCGTGCGCGCGGTAGCGCACCTCGAGCGTCGGCAGCGAGCGCAGCACGAATTCCGCATCGTTGGCAGCCACGCCGATGCCCAGCCGCATGTGCGCCAGCAGCAGCCTCTCGTGCAGAGCCACGTCGCGCGTCACCACCGAGCCCATCAGCACGTCGCCACCGCCGGACGCGTACTTGGTCAGCGCGTGCATCGACAGATCGACCGCCGAGCCCTCGCCGAGATCGAACGGACGCATCGCGACGCCCGCGCCCCAGGTGTTGTCGAGCGCGCTCAGCACGCCGGCCTGGCGCGCCACCCGCACCAGCGCGCGCAGGTCGGGAAATTCCATCGTGATCGAGCCCGGCGCTTCCAGCCACACCAGGCGCGTGTGCTCGCCGATCAGCGCCTGCAGGCCGGCCACGTCCATCGGGTCGTACAGCTTGTGGGCGATGCCCCATTCGGCGAGCAGCGTGCGCGCCATCTCGCGCGACGGCCCGTACACGTTGTGCGGCAGCAGCACCTCGTCGCCGCGTCGCAGCAGTGCGATGTTGATCATGGCGATCGCCGCCAGGCCGCTCGGCGCCAACGCGCAGTGCTTGCCGCCCTCCAGCGTGGCCAGCCGCTCCTCGAGCGTGAAGGTGGTCGGCGTGCCGTGCAGCCCGTAGGTGTAGCCGTTCTTGCTGCGCCAGTCGCGCGCCCGCAGTGCGACGACGTTCGGAAAGATCACCGTCGATGCCTTGTGCACACCCACCGGCATGGCGCTGAAGCCGCTGGGCGGTTGATACGGGTGGTGGATCAGCGCGGTCGACAGCGGCGTGATGGGCTCGGTCATGGGTCTCACCGGGGCTGGGCGATCAGGTCGTGTCCTTGCGCGGCCACCACGCGGGCGCGCACGAACTCGCCCACCTGGATGCGCGTCGAAGCCTTGGTCGGCGGCAGCAGCTGCACGGTGCCGTCGATCTCGGGCGCATCGGCATAGCTGCGGCCGCTCGCGCCCTTGCGGCCGAGCGCGCTCGCGCGATCGACCAGCACCTGCAGCGTGGCGCCGACACGGCGCTGCAAGCGCGCGCTCGACACCGCTTCGGCCACCGCCATCACGCGCGCGCGCCGCTCCTCGCGCAGCGCGTCGGGCAGTGCCCCGGGCAGCGCATTGGCCGCGGCGCCGTCCACCGGCGAGTAGGCGAAGCAGCCCGCGCGGTCGATCTCGGCCTCGCGCAGGAACTGCAACAGGTGCTCGTGCTCCTCGTCGGTCTCGCCCGGAAAGCCGGCGATGAAGGTGGAGCGCAGCACCAGTTGCGGACAGGCCTGCCGCCAGGCGCGGATGCGCTCGAGGTTGCGCTCGCCGCTGGCCGGCCGCTTCATGCGCTTGAGCACATCGGGGTGCGAATGCTGGAATGGCACGTCGAGGTACGGCAGCACGCCGCCGCTGGCCAGCAGCGGCAGCAGCTCGTCGACGTGCGGGTACGGGTACACGTAGTGCAGGCGCACCCAGGCGCCGAACGGCTCGGCCAACCGCGCCAGCTGCTCGCACAGCTCGACCATGCGGGTGCGCACCGGCCGGCCCTCGAAGAACCCGGTGCGGTACTTGACGTCGACGCCGTACGCGCTGGTGTCCTGGCTCACCACCAGCAATTCGCGCACGCCCGATTCGAACAGCGCGCGCGCCTCGGCGAGCACGTCGCCCACCGGGCGCGACACCAGGTTGCCGCGCATCGACGGGATGATGCAGAACGTGCAGCGGTGGTTGCAGCCCTCGCTGATCTTCAGATAGGCATAGTGCTTGGGCGTCAGCTTGACGCCCACTGTCGGCACCAGGTCGACGAACGGGTCGTGCGGCTTCGGGCAGTGCTCGTGCACCGCTTGCATCACTTCCTGCGTGGCGTGCGGGCCGGTGACCGCGAGCACCTTCGGATGCACCTGGCGCACCAGGTTGCCACCGCCCTCGCCGGCCTTGGCGCCCAGACAGCCGGTGACGATCACACGGCCGTTTTCCGCCAGCGCCTCGCCGATCGCGTCGAGGCTCTCCTTGACCGCGTCGTCGATGAAGCCGCAGGTGTTGACGATCACCAGGTCGGAGCCGGCGAAGGTCTTGCTGGTGCGGTAGCCCTCGGCACTCAGGCGCGTCAGGATCAACTCGGAGTCGGACAGCGCCTTGGGGCAGCCCAGCGAGACGAAGCCGACGGTGGGCGGCGCAGCGGTGTCGGTGGCGGACATGCCGTGATTGTCGGGCACCGCCGCTGCGGCGCACGGCCGGGAGCGCGCGCGGCGTTCAGCGCTTGCCGCCGGGGAAGCCCGGCACGCCGGAAAACATCGCGCCGGCCTGCTTCTGCATCTGCTCCTGCATCTGCTGGAACAGGCTCTTCGACTGCTCGAGGTAGCTGCCCATCAGCCCCTGCATCACCGGCGTCTGCCCGCTCAGCATCTGAGACCACGCCTCCGGGGTGAACGTCTTGGCGTCGAACATGCCCTGCGCGGTCTCGCTCATGCGGCGCTGCAGGTCGGTGAAGGCCTGCAGGTTCTTCTCCAGGTAAAGGCCCATCATCCCCTGCATCGCATGGCCGTAGAAGCGGATGATCTGGGCCAACGTCTCGCTGGAGAACATCGGCACGCCGCCGCTCTCTTCTTCCAGGATGATCTGCAACAGGATGCTGCGCGTGAGCTCTTCGCCGCTCTTGGCGTCGCGCACCTCGAAGCGCTCGTTCTCGAGCACCATTTTCTTCACGTCGGCCAACGTGATGTAGCTGCTGGCGCGGGTGTCGTAGAGGCGCCGATTGGGGTACTTCTTCAGGATGCGCGGCCCCGGGTTGTCCGTGGCCTGGGGTGCAGCGCGGCGTGACGCTGGCATTGCGTGAGGCTCCTTGTCGGTGCGGCGGATTCTAGGCGCCCGTGGTGCGCACCCCGCGCCGGGTTTCCCCGGCTTGGACCGCAACTTCTGCACCAAGTGCACGCGCGCCGTTCGTCGCCTGATTGGCGAGGCAGGCATACCGATTGCGATTGCCTGGGGTCGAACAACAACGACGCCTCGCGTCTACCAACATGAACGCCCACTTTGTTTTTCGCTGGATCGCCCTTTTGGCGGCCGCCGTGCTGGCTGGGTGTGCTGTTCCTGGCCAACAAATGAACCTCAGTGCCCCCGGCGCGAGCAGCGCTTCGGCGGACGTCCTGTCGCGGGCCGACATCTTCGCGATCGACGCGCGCACTGTGGGCCGCCTCAAACAGCAAGTGGTGGCACGCATGCCCGACCGGCCGGGCGCGTTCCGTCCGATCACCGAGCCGTGGGTCTACCTGGTGGGCCCGCAGGACGAATTGCGAGTCACCGTCTTCGAGCACCCGGAACTCACCAATCCGAGCGGCATCGCCAACGAGCTGGTCGGTCGCGTGGTGAATTCTGACGGCAAATTTTTCTTCCCGTACGTCGGGCAGGTACAAGCTGCCGGTCGCACGGTGCAGGACATCCAGAACACGATCGTCCAGGGATTGGCGCGCGTGTTGAAACAACCGCAAGTCGATGTGGCGGTGTTCAAGTTCCGCAGCCAGCGCGTGGTCGTGTCGGGCGAGGTGCGCACTCCGCAGACGGTGGCGGTCAGCGACGTCGCGCCGACGCTGTCGGAGATGATCTCGCAGGCCGGCGGCCTCACCCCCGAAGCCGACCTGAGCAACGTCACCGTCACGCGCGCCGGCGCCACCACGCGCGTGGACATGTACGCCTACTACTACCAAGGCATCCTGGACCAGAACTTCCTGCTGCAGCATGGCGACGTGGTCAACATCCCGGAGCGCCGCTACAACAAGGTGTTCGTGCTGGGCGAGGTGGGCCGTCCCAACTCGGTGGTGATGCCGCGCGGTCGCTTCTCGCTGGCCGAGGCCTTGTCGGATTCCGGCGGCGTCAACCCGTTCAGCGCCAACGCGGGCCAGATCTACGTGATCCGCGAAGGCCAAAGCAAGCCGCAGATCTATCACCTCGATGCCGCCAATCCGGCCGCGATGCTGCTGGCCGAGCAGTTCGACATGCGCGCGCGCGACGTGGTCTACGTCGACGCCGTGGGCGTGGTGCGCTGGGCGCGCGTGGTCAACAACATCCTGCCGACCGCCGAGTTCCTGCGCCTGAGCGCCGAAACCTTCTCGCCGAGCCTGCCACGATGAAGATGAACGTTTCTCGACATGAGGTGGCACCGCTGCAGGTGCTGCCGCCCGTGACGATGGTGCCGGGGCCGCCGATGTACCCGATGTACGGTGGCGGCTACGGAGGCTACGGCGGCACCACGACGGCCCCGGGGCCGTCGCCGATGCTGTCGCTGGCCGATCACGTGCTGCAGCACGGGCGCCTGTTCATCGGCATCTTCCTCACCGTGCTGGTGCTCGGGCTGCTGTACCTGCTGCTGGCGTCGCCCGTGTACCGCGCCGACACCTTGGTGCAGATCGACAACCGCGGGCCGCGCAACCTGGCCACCAGCCTGACCCAGTTGCAGCAGACCCCGGAACTGCCGACCGGCTACTTTCAGGGTGAGGTCGAGATCATCCGTTCGCGCGAGATCGTCTCGCAGGCGATCACGCAGACCCGTGCCGACCTCGAGGTCGTGGTCGACAACCGCTTCCCGCTGCTCGGCAACTGGTATGCGCGCACCTTCGGCAAGCGCGACAAGAGCGGCCCGCTGCCGCCGCCGCTCGAGCTGCCGTTCCTCGATGCGTTCGCCTGGGGCGGCGAGTCGCTGCGCATTGGCCAACTGGTGGTGCCGAGGCCGCAGTACGGCAAGGCGCTGTGGCTAGAGACCACCTCCAACAACGGCTGGAAGCTGTACGACGCCAACGATGCGCAGGTGGCGGAGGGCGCCGTCGGGCAGAACGTGCCGTTCACGCTCGACACCGGCAGCGGCTCGCTGCAGGTGGCCAACGTGCTCGCGCGCCCGGGCACGCGCTTCAAGGTAACCGCCAACGACCCCGGCGTGGTCTACGACGACATGCTGCGCAACCTGAAGGTCGAGGAAGCCGGTCGCCAGTCGGGCGTGATCCGAATCAGCCTGAACGACACCAACCCGCAGTTCGCAGTGGCGTTCCTCGACGCGGTGGCCAAGGCCTACCTCGAGCACCACCTGCGCGTGCACACCGGTGAGGCCAGCCGTTCGCTGCAGTTCCTCGAGGCGCAGCTGCCGTCGGTCAAGCGCGAGCTCGATCGCTCCGAGGAGGCGCTCAATCAGTACCGCACCGGCAACAACACGATCAACATCGGCCAGGAAAACGAGAGCTCGCTCAAGCGCATTGCCGATCTCGAGCACGAGCGCATCGGCATCGAGCTGCGCAAGGAGCAGGTGGCGCAGCGCTACACGCCGTTCTATCCCGAAGCGATCTCGCTGCAGCGCCAGCTGGCGTCGGTCAATTCCGAGATCGCCAAGCTGAAATCGCAGATGCGCCAGACGCCACGCCAGGAGAAGGACGTGGTGCGGCTGCAGCGCGACGTGCAGGTGAACACCCAGCTGTACACCGCGATGATGAACAACGCGCAGGAGCTGCGCATCGCGCAAGCCGGCATGACCGGCAACGCGCGCCTGGTCGACCCGGCCGGCGCGCTGCCGGTGCCGGTGCGGCCGCGTGCCGGCACCGTGCTGCCGATCTCGGCCGTGCTCGGCATCATGGCGGCGCTGCTCGGCGTGCTGATGGCGCGCATGGTGCGGCCCACTGTGCGCACCAGCGAGGAGCTCGAGCGCCAGAGTGGACTGCACGCGATGGCCGCCATTCCCGAGAGCGCGCAACAGCGGGCGCTGATGCGCAGCCGGCGCCTGTGGCGCAGCCGTTCGCAGCCGCCGCTGCTGGCGATGCGCATGCCGGCCGAGCCTGCGGTGGAGGCGCTGCGCAGCTTGCGCAACAGCGTGGCGCTGCACGAGCGCGACGGCGAATTCGGCACCAGCGTGTTGATCACGGCTGCCACCACCGAGGCCGGCAAGAGCTTCGTGGCCGCCAACCTCGCGGTTCTCACCGCGGCAGCGGGGCGCCGCGTGCTGCTGGTGGACCTCGATCTGCGCGCGCCGCGGCTGCATACCTACTTCGGCATCGACCGCGACCGCTCGGGCCTGGTCGACGTCGTGGCCGAGCGCTGCACGCTCGAGGAAGCGGTGGTGCACGACGTGCTGCCGGGGCTGGACGTTCTGCTGCCGGGCCGCGTGCTCGGCAGTCCGGGTGACCTCTTGATGCAGCCGCGCTTCGAGGCGCTGATGAAGGACCTGCAGCGCCAGTACGGCCAGGTGATCATCGACAGCGCGCCGATCCTGCCGGTGGGCGACACGCTGGCCATCGGCCGCATGGCCGACCTCACCTATCTGGTCGTGCGCTCCGAGGTCAACTCGCATCGGGAGGTGCGTGATGCGGTGCGCCGATTGGAGGCCGCCGGCGTCGGCGTCGACGGCCTGATCCTCAACGGCGTCAAGCGCGGGCGTCTCGGCAACATGCCGTATCGGAGTTACTTCCCGCGTGACATCGAGGTGCGTGCCGTGCGCTGACGCGCACGGTGCGCGATCTGTGCCGCTCCAGAACCGGCCGCCCGCCATGACGGTCTCTTCGTCGCTGCCCGTGGGGTCGAGCGCGGGCGCGCGAGGGCGCAGCGCGGGTTCGACCGCGCTGCGCAACCTGCTGTGGTTGAGCGCCGACAAAGTGGTGTCGGTGACGCTCGGGCTGCTGGTGTTCGGCCTGATCGCGCGCCACTACGGCCCGAGCGGCGCCGGCCAGTTCAGCTACGGCGTCGCGCTGCTGCAGGCCACGCTGGGCCTGAGCTTGGTGTGCAGTTCGGCAGCGGTGCTGCCGCGCCTGTGTCAGCTCAACGACGGTGCCGCGGCCTCCACCGTGGCCAACGTCTTCGCGGTGCGCATGGTGGGCAGCCTCACGGCCGCCTGCCTGGTGGCGGTGTACGCCCTGGTGGCGATCGACGATCCGATGCGGCGCGCGGTCACGCTGGTGATGCTGGTCAGCGTGCCGCTGATCGAGCCGTTCCAGGCCTTCTCGGCCTATTGGCTGTCACGCAACCAGAACCGCGCGCCGGTGCTGGCGCGCGGCAGCGGGCTGCTGGCACGGCTGCTGGTGGTGGTGATCGCGCTGTGGGCCGGCGTGCCGACCTGGGTGGTCGCGCTCGGCTGGGTGGTCGAGGCGATCGTCAGCGCGTCGCTGCAGACACTCAGCCTGCGCGTCGTGCGACCCTGGCGCACCCTGGTCAACGCGGTCCGCACGCCGCGCGCGACGCCGTACCTGAAGTTCGGCATCCGCTTCGCGGTGGGCCTGTGGCTGTCGCACCTCTTCATGCGCATCGATCGCCTGTGGTTGGCCGAGCGGATGGACGCGCACGCCTTCGGCCTGTATGCCACGGCGATGCAGTTGGTCGAGGTCTGGCTGCAGGTGGCCACGCTGTTGGCCGGTTCGATGGCACCGGCCTTCCTGTACCGCGCGGTGCGCCGCTCGACGCGCTTGCGCGACCATTGGCGCACGATCGCATTGCTCGCGGGGCTTGGACTGGTCGGGCTGGCAGGAGCGGCGCTGTGCGGTCCGCTGCTGCTGACGCAAGTGTTCGGCACACCGTTTGCCGCCAGCAGCGGCTACCTGGTGGCGGGCTTCGCGGCGGCCGTGCTGTTCTTCGTCGATCAGTTCGTGCAGGTCACGATCACCGGCAACAACCGGCCGGGATTGCTCGCCTGCAAATGGGCCGCTGCCTGCGTGGTGGCGCTGGCGACCCTGGCGCTGGCCTCACCGCATCTGAAGGCCTACGCCGGGCCGCTGGGCCTCGCGCTGGGGCTGCTGGCAGGCTGGGTGGTGGTGGCTGTCGGTCGCGGCCTGCGGCCGGCCGCACGGGGGCGTTGAGGAGGCAGCGATGTGGGTCTCGATCATCATCAACAACTACAACTACGCGCGCTTCCTGAGTGCGGCGATCGACAGTGCGCTGGCGCAGACTTGGCACCCGCTCGAGGTGGTGGTGGTCGACGACGGCTCCACCGACGACTCATGGTCGGTGATCCAGCGCTATGGCTCGCGCGTGCGCGCGATCCGCCAGGCCAACGGCGGCCAGGGCGCGGCATACAACGCCGGCTTCGCCGCCAGCCGCGGCCAATGGGTGCTGTTCCTCGATGCCGATGACCTCCTCGATGCCGATGCGCTGCAACGCATGATGGCGCTGGCCGAGGCCGAAGTGGCCAAGGTGCAGGGTCCGCTGCGCTGCATCGCCGCCGATGGCCAGTCCCTCGGCGGCACGGTGCCCTATCACGCGCACGACGGCGACGTGACCCCGATCGTGCGGCGCTTTCGTCACTATGCGGCACCGCCCTCCAGCGGCAACCTGTTTCGCCGCAGCGCGATCGAGCCCTACCTGCCGATGCCGGCGGCGGCGTGGCGCTATGGCGCCGACACGGTGACGATCGTGCTGAGCGCCTTTCACGGCCAGGTTGCGACCGTGCCAAGCCCGATCGGCAGCTATCGGCTGCACACCGGTGCCAATCGCCGCTCCGGGCTGCTCGGCAACGTGAACCGCTCGCTGGCCGTGGCGTTGCGCCGCACCGAGGAGCGCCGCCTCGCGGTCGAAGCGTGGGGTACCCAGCGCAGTGGCATCCAATGGCCCGACGAGTGCCTGACGCTGCCGTGGGACTGGCGCGCACGGGCGCTGTCGTGGCGGCTGCAGCGCGCCGACCATCCGTATCCGCAGGACGACCCGCGCACCATCGCGCGCGGTCTCGAGGCGTCGCTCGCCGCGTGGCCCGGCTACACCGCCACCGAGCGCCTGCTGCAGCGCGCTTGGGTGCGCTTCATGCTCCATGCGCCGTTGCGCTGGGTGAACGCGCTGGCCGCCACCAACGCACCCGGTGGCTGGCGCGCACGCATCAAGATGCTGCGCCGCGCGCGCGCGTCGTGAGCGTCGCGAAGCTGGCATCGCGATGAGCGCCCTGCAGACGCTCACCCCGCAGCCGCGCTACGCCGCCGGCATGATGGGCGGCGGCGGTTATGCGCCCTGGCAGGCCATGGCGCCGATCGGCCGCTCGGCCACCGACCTGTGGTGGCTCAATCCGCTGGTGTGCACGGCGATCCTGTTGGCGGTGTACGCGACGTTCATCGAGTTCGATTTCCAGCGCGTGGTGCCGATCGCCTACATCCCGAGCTTCCTGTACGGCTGGGGCGCGGCGCTGCTGCTGACGATGGGCGCCGGCATGGCACTCGCCATGGCGGCCAGCCGCGACCCGAACGCACGCGTGGAGACCGGGCTGGCGCTCGACGTGCCGGGCTGGGCGATGGGGTGCCTGATGATCGGTGCGCTGTTCGCCTACGGCTACTGGTTCGCGCCGCTGGTGTCCGACCCGCGGCTCATATTCGACATCCTGCAGGGCGAGCGCACCAGCGTGCGCGGCGTGGTCACCACCACGCCGGGCATCACCACGATGACCCAGTTCAGCATGGCCTACGCGATCGCCTACGCGGCGATGCGTGCTTCGCGCGTGCGCGCGCTCGAAGGCTGGGAGACGCTCGGGCTGGTGGCGCTGTTCGCGCTGGCGGGGATCCGGGCCGTGGTGTGGTCCGAGCGGCTGGCCGTGATCGAGCTGGTGGTGGTGTACGTGGTGGCGCGGCTCGCGTTCACGCGCGTCTTCACGCTGAGCTGGTGGCGCATCGCCACCTTCGTGCCGCTGGTTGCTCCGCCGCTGCTGTACATGCTCTTCACCGGCACCGAGTACATCCGCACCTGGGACTACTACCGCAACGAATACGACTCGGTGTGGGCGTTCTCGTTCGAACGCCTGATCACCTACTACGCGACGGCGTCCAACAACGGCATCGGCTTGCTGGTGGAGAACAACCAGTGGCCACTGTATTCCGGCCGCTTCATCGCCGAATGGCTGTACCTGATGCCGGAGATCGGCGACTGGATGCGCGAGTCGCTCGGCGACCCGATGTCGTACTACTTGACGTTCCTCGACCGCTTCGCGCGTCCCGAGTTCAACAGCGCGACCGGGCTGTTCCAGGTGGTGTTCGACCTCGGCTACGCCGGCTCGATGCTGTACTTCCTGGCGATCGGCGCGTTCGTCGGCCGGCTGTGGGACCTGTGGCGTCATCAATCGCCGTTCGGCGTGCTGTTCTATCCGGTGGCGATGATGTTCCTGGTCGAATTGCTGCGCTTCAACTACTTCGCCGCGACTCGCTTCCTCCCTCTCGCGATGGCACTGTGCTTCGTGTGGCTGGTGGCGCGTGTGGCGCCATCGCCATTTGGGCAACGGGCGCCGACATGGTGAATCCGAGCCCCGGCAAAACGGTCGATGCCGATCCGCTGCCGCGGCGCCAATGGCACGTGGCAGCGCTGCGTGCGCTCGGGCGGCCGCTGTCCGACGCAGCCTACCTGCGGCTGTCGCACTGGATCTACTACCGCCGCTGGCCCGACTACGAGCACCCGCGCACCCTGCAGGAGCACATCCAGGCCTATCTGCTGCGCTGCCGCGACCGTCGTCTGGTGATGTTGGCCGACAAGATCGCGGTGCGCGAGTACATC
>Ga0157378_10003678_pt1 | contig 13601 bp, 9 predicted proteins | sample M65metaG_FD_115309 | JGI IMG/M metagenome (GOLD analysis project Ga0157378, IMG submission 115309) | Miscanthus rhizosphere microbial communities from Kellogg Biological Station, Michigan, USA - M6-5 metaG | ecosystem: Host-associated > Plants > Roots > Rhizosphere > Soil | place: USA: Michigan...
AACTGGCGCTCGGCCTCGAACGCTGAAATGTTCCCGGCGGGCTTCAAAGCCCTGGGGCTCGGCAAAACTGTCGGCACACCGACGATGGGTGCAGTTATTGGCACTGGCAGCTATTCGCTCATCGACGGCTCGACCGTGCGCACGCCCGGCGTTGGTGTTTACCTTGCGGATGCGAAGCACACGAACATGGAAAACTATGGCGTGCAGCCCGACATTCGCGTGGACAATTCGCCCGAGGACAACCTCGCCGGCCGCGATCGACAGCTGGAAACGGCGGTCGATGAACTGCTGAAGCAGCTGGGGGGAAGCCGTCGTAATCAAACGACAAACAATCAATAGAGGAGTAACGCAAATTGCTAATTTGCGTCTTCGGACAAACCACTCGCAAGCCAGCATTTTGCTACCAGAGGCGGGATTCGTCCCGCCTCTCTTTGTTTCGAAGAAACTCTTTCGCGGCAGAAATAAAGATGCTAATCTCCGGACTGAATCGACATGACTCGTGACCCAGCTACCACGGATCGTCTGCGGACAATGATCTCAAAGATCGAATCGCTTACCGAGAGCCGTCAGCTTCATTGGGAACGTCAAGCCGGCTCGGCGCATCGTTATGGGCGCTGGAACAATAATCTTTTGATTCTCGGTCCGGCGGCTCCGCTCAGCGACCACAGCGTCCCGCGTTACTTGTTTGTGACGCCATTTGATTCTCCCCACTGCATTGAGGTGAATACCGATGACGCGGAACTCGGCGCGGCGGTGATGAAATTGGCCAGGACCGTCGAAGAGATCAGCGAGCACGAGCCGGCCACTGATCCTTTTGCAGTAACTGAGCAACTGCTTGAGCGCCTCGAAAGCATGTAATCCATTTCAATCAAGGACTCCAATAAACTATGGCAGCAGACATGACTAACCTAAGTGATGAAGCCAAAAGCCTCGCGCGCGTACCGCTATTCAAACGGCTCGAGCCGCATGAACTGGAGCACCTCGCCGAGGAGATAAATCAGGTTAATTACAAAGCGGGCGAGACGATCTTCAACGAACACGACCGCGGCGATGCGCTTTATATTTTGGAAGAAGGTACGGTTCGCATTTGGGTTTATGACGAAGACGTGAAAGACGTCACGCTGGCGGAATTGAAGCCGGGGGATTTCTTTGGCGAGCTGGCGGTTCTGGATCGCGGCGAAAGATCGAGTAGCGCCACTGCCATGACCGATGTTCATCTGCATCGCCTGAGCAGCGATGACTTTCAAAAGTTTCTCACGGACCATCCCGATGCCGCGATTGACGTTATCTGTGAAATCGCCCAGCGAATGCGCCAGACCAATCTACTGGTAACGCAGAGGGCCTCGCGGAACATCAACGTGCAGATGGAGGAAAGCGCGACTGTTGGTCAGCGAGTCGCTGACAAGGTCGCCTCGTTCGGCGGTTCGTGGACCTTTATATTTATCTATGGAAGCTGTCTGTTGGCCTGGATGATTGCGAATACCTTCATCCTCTATTACATGCACGGCGATCCCCAAACCGGCAAGCAATTCGATCCTTATCCCTACATCCTGCTGAACCTGATGCTTTCAATGACGGCCGCCATGCAGGCGCCGATCATCATGATGTCGCAGAACCGCTCGGCCGAAAAGGATCGGCTCGCCGCCGAACAGGATTTCAAAGTCAATCTGAAAAGCGAACTGATGCTCGAAGAGCTGGTGCGCAAGCAACGTGAGCGAGACGTGCAAATGGATCAGCTCAATCAGGCCCTGGCCGCATTGACCCAGGCCAATCAAAACCAGTAGACCTGAGCACAGTGTGGCGACCTGATTTCATCGTAAGTTTTTTTCTAGCCCAGGCGTTTACGCTTGGGTGAGAAACAGCCGCCGCTATTGAAGCCACGTTAATGGGGCTTTTGAAACTACCGCCTTTCATTCCCCAGACGTAAACGCCTGGGACAGAAAAGTCATTCGAATGGTGTACTACGGCTGCGCAACTAAGGTTTGACTTTCTGCTGCTGTTGGCGAAGTCTGCGCTGCTCCTCACGCTGCTTGACGACCTCTGCCGCCAACAGATCATCGAGGTCATAATGTGGAGTCTGATTTCCTCCGACTTCTTCGATGCCGATACCCAGGGCCAGGCGAAAACCTTCACACTCAATGGCCAGGTCGCCCAGATCCTCGGCATCGCGCACGTCTTTATTCCGCCAATCATAGAAGGGCTTCCAATCCGCCCGCACCGAAAACTTTGGCGCCATTACCGACAGAAACTCACTCTTGCTGGTCCACTTGTTGGTCACCGGATACGCCACTCGAACATAAGACAGCCGGCCATCCGTGAATTTGAGAGCAAGGCTTTCGACGCCTTCGAAAAATGAACTTGAGCCGGTCAAGTTGCCGATGTCGGCCGCTGTCAGGTCAGCATTAGACACACCCAGTTCGTTAACGGCGCGGATCTGGAGGCCGGGCAATACCTGCTTTACCTGGCTCTCGGTCATCCCCAGGTAAAGCCGGTCAAGCTTTGGGGCTTGTTCGCGGCCGAGGCTGCAGCGCGGTGGCGGGGCCTGAATCCCGGGCTGAACCAGGGGAGCGGCTTGCTTGCCAAACATTTGAGTCGGATCAAGCTCGAGCCGCGCGCGCGCGGAATGATAGTCGACGATCGCCTGGTAATACTCTAATCGTGTTGTTGAATAGTCCGATTCCGCATCGAGTACTGCCAGCAGGGTCGCTTTGTCTGCGTGGTATCGCTCAAAGATCAAGTTCAGATTCTGCTGAGCTGCGGCTGCTGCCTGCGCCGCAAAGCCGGTGCGATCCAGCGCCGAGAACGCGCCTGCGCGGGCCGCATAAAACTCCTGCTTGAGTTGCAACACCTGGTTGTTCCGTTGGACGTCGAGCGATCGCGCGCGTAACTCGGCCTGGGTCGCGCGGCTCTTGCTGGCCCCGAAATTGAAGATGGGAATATTGAGCGTAATGACGGCCGAGCCTCCGGAATACCGGCCCAAAGGACTAAAATTGGCAGCGTCAAAGCCACCATCCAGGGTATAGGTCAGCTGCGGCCAAAGTTCCCGCCGCGCCGCCCGGGCTTCGGCGAGGGCGGCCAGCTTTTGCGCGTCGAGCTGGGCCAGTTCAGGGCGGAACATAATGGCATCTTCGCGGTAACCGACCGGATCCTGCAGCGCCTCGGCAGAGAGCCGGATGACCGTGATGTAAGTCGCGTAGTCCAGTCCTGTCAATACTCTCAACTGGCTCATGGTCAGGGATTCGGCCAGCTGGGCCTGGGCCAATTCGTCTCGGCGCGAACGCGCGGCTGAGCGAGCGCGCAGGACGTCAACTTCTCCGGCGGCGCCACGTTTCTGCTGTTCTTCGGTGACACTCGCAAAACCCTCCGCCAGCGCCAGCGCTTCGTCAGCCAAACGTCGCTTCTGTCTGGTTAGCGCCAGACCGTAGTACGTGTCGATCGTGGCGAGCACCAGGTTTCGGCGCGCGGTCATAGTCCCCGCGTGGGCCGCAGCGAGCAACGCGCGCGAGCGATTCAATTCGGCTCGTAGTTTGCCGGCGACGTCGATCGTGCCGGTGGTGCTTAACCATCCGATACTCTCGTTAATGGCGCTCGACGCAACAAAACTGAAGGTCAGTGGATCGCCGGGCTGCCGGACCGTTGAGGGAGTGGTCCCCCAGTAGGTTAGCAGCGTGTTGAATTGAGGTAGCAGCGCGGCCCGTGACTGCTTGACGTCTTCGCCGGCAATTTGCTCGTCGAATTCCGCCTGACGCAGACTCGCGGCGTTAGCGAGAGCCAGCGTCACCGCCTGCTCGACTGACAGTGTGCGATTCTTCGTCGTCGTGCTGCCATACTGATAGACGGGGTAGGTTGGCAGCTGCTGCGGGACCTGACCGGTTGGCGTTTGAGTTGCGGTGGCACTCGCCGGCGGTGTGCCTTCCCGGACCATAGTCGGTTGTTGGCCGAAAGCAATAGTCCCGGCGGAAATTGCGACAATCAGCGTTAGCGAGAAACGCGTTAGCGCATTCTTTTTCAATTTAGACTCTCCTTAAACCAGAGGATAGCGAAAAAGTCATCGACGCGAGTTGGACATGAAGGTCAGCTCATGAGTGCGGGCCGCGTTTGCCGCAATCTACATGGCGGCTTCCCTCTACGGGCGACGGGACTGAAAGAGCGGCGGCATTATAGTGCAAGTCGCGGGGAAAATGTTTGAGACAGAAGAACGTCAGATCAGCGCCGCGGCAGGGCTTCCGATCAATGGCGGCGGGGCACATTGGGACCAGAATTAAGGATGAATACTAAGGAGTGCTGGCTGCGGGTTGACGCGAGTTAATTCGGCCGCCGTGGATTATTCGTTTGTGCCGGCCCGGTCTTGGCCGGCGGCTTTGCCGCGGTTGATCCCGCATTGGCCGTTCTGCCGGGTCGGGTGAGAGCGATGCGTCGATCGCCGGTAGTGGGTTGATTCACCATCACCTTGATCGCATGATACGAGCCATCGTGAACTTTGTTGGTCGGGTCGTAACTGATCACGTACTGGGTGCGCAAGTCGCGAACAATTTCGTTGGCAATCTGCGGTAGCTCGGAAATTGACGACGGGAAGAAAGCGCGGCCGCCGGTTTCCGTGGCTAATCTGTTGAGTAAGCCGACCGCTTTATCCTTCGAGCTCTTGCGCATCAATCCCCGGTCGCTATCCAGCTCATTCACAAATCCGATGACGTAGATCTGCACGTCTTCTTCACGCAACTGGGCGAACAGTTGGGCCTCATTGTAATAACTCTGCCGGTCTTCGCCGTCAGTTACTACGATTAGCGCGCGGCGGCGCCGGTCGTCATTAGACGTGTTTTTGTAATCCGCGACATGGCCGGCAGCGAGATAGACGCCATCGATAACCGCCGTCTGTCCACCTTCGATGTAGAGCTGGTCCAGCCCGTCCATCAGGAAATCTTTTTTATCAGTGAAGTCCTGAATGGTTTCGATCTTGTCGCTGCTGATGAACCGCTCGAGGAAAGTCTCGTCACCCTTCTTGTTGCTGTTGATGATGGTCTTGGCGGCGTTGATTACCTGCTCGAACTGCGGGCGCAGTGAACCGGAAGTGTCAACCGCGAGGCCGTAAATCACCGGGACTTCCTCTTCGGTGAACGAAAAGATTGGCTGTGGCACTCCGTCTTCGAGGACTCTAAACTCGTCTTTCGCCAATCGATTGATCGGATGGTTGTTTCGATCGATGACGCGCACGTGCAACGTGACCAGATCGGTGTTGATGGTCAATCGGGATTCGGCGTCGATTTCCGCGTCTTTCGGATCGGGTATCGGCGTCGGCTTTGGTCTCAGAATCGGCGCCGGAGGCGGCGCGCCCAATTGCGGAGCAATCTTTCGACCCGGCCCAGTCTGCTCGACTGGAGACGCCGTCGGCGAGGGATTCGACCCGGTCTGACGGGGTCGCGAATCGGTTTGCTGGGCGCCGGAAGCCCCCACAATCAGGAGCGAAATGGCGGCAAAGGCGAATCCGAAAGCCAGGACCGCGGCCCGGCGACTCGATAACGAAACGTACTGCTTCAATCTCATTATTGGTAAACCTTCTCTGAATAAATGTGCAATGTCAAACCATTTTCGCGGGCGGCAAGACTTTGATCGGGATAGAGATGCTGGAGAGGTGCGTCGCGTTGCGCAGAATTTGGATATCGTGTCAGAACCGGGAGCGGTAGCGACCGGATCAAGAGGTTTTGTTACTTGTTATCGTTCGTCTTGATCCGGTCGCTACCGCTCCCGGTTCTGACCCGCCGTCAAGCCGGCGCACTCCACATTATTTCGGATTGGCGATCGCGAAATATCCGTCCCTGGTGCGCACAAATAGTTTTGGCAATCCTCTGGGCGCGTGGACCGAGACCTTAATCTTGTGCCACTTGCCGTCGGTATTGAAATCCTTGGGCTTGTAACCAATCGAGTATTGATGACGCAGCTCGAGCGCGATTTGCTCAAAGATGTCGTCCATCTCAGCGCCGCTACGCGGATAGAAAGCTTTGCCGCCCGACACTCCCGACAATTCATCGAGGATGCCCTGGCCTTCCATCCCCAGCGCGCTGCCAACGTCGCTGCCGCCGAGAATGCCAATCGAATACAGCACCACGTCCGACTCTTTCAAAACGCGACGCAATTCACTGAAGGTGTAGCGTGAATTGTTGTCCTGACCGTCACTGATCAGCAGCAGCGCGCGTTTCTGATGAGTGCCGCGCTGCACGCGCTCGACGCCGAGGTAGCAGGCGTCATAAAGCGCCGTGTTGTTCTTGGTCTGCACAAACGTGAGTTTGTCCAGCACCGCCTGACCATCGCGCGTGCGATCCATCAAAAGCTGCGCGCGTGAATTGAATCCGATCAAAAAATACTCGTCGCGATCGTGACTGGTTTGAATGAAGTGGGCCAGGGCATCGCGCGCGCGCCGGACTTTATCGCCGCTCATCGAGCCCGACACGTCGAACAGGATGCCGACCGAAACCGGAGCATCTTCGTCGCTAAAGAAGGTAATTTCCTGAGGCGACTTTTCGTCTACGACTGAGAAGGCGTTTTTGCTGAGCCCCGAAACAAAGCGACCGTAAATGTCCGTCACGGTGACGTTGAAAGTGATCAGATCGGTGTTGGTGATGATCGGGTTCTTATCGTCGACACCACCTTCAGGTAACTGGATTTTAGTCGAAGGCTTCTGCCCCTGATCCGCTGGCGGCGTTTGCGTGGCCGCCGGTTGCACCGTCAACAGCTCTTTCTGCTGCGGGTCCTGCGTAGGTTTCTCCGCAGGTTGATCGGGCTTCTTTGGATCGGGCTTCTTTTGCGCAAGTGAGTTGGTGCCAAGGGCGACTGCGGCGGCGACGAATGCGCCCGCAACAATCACGATGAATGCAGCACGACGAGGCGACCTCATGGTTTTCCCCCAGGTTCTAAATGAGACGTGAATGGTTCGAGGGACCTGGAAGCACACATCACACATCTCTTAGGGATGAATGCCAACCGCGGTTGAATCGCAAACGGAAAAGAATCCGCTTTCACTGATCCACCTTCCTGCGCTTCCGAAACTGACGGGAGCCACAGATTGAAAACTTCCAAATCGATCGTTGCGGGGAGACGCTGTGCGCGCCTTGCAGTCGAACTAATGCAGGCATTGTAGGACAGCCATCGGGGGGGCGCAAGACATATTAGCAATATTGTACCGTCCGAGGCGTTAAATTTTTGTCGCGGAGGTTGCGGGGGACGCTAACGGCGGCTCAGCGAATCTTTGATTCGTTCGGCGGTCTTGGGGCCGATGCCGTCAACCATCGCGAGGCCGCCGCCAGCCGCGAACTCCCTTAACTGGTCCAACGAAGTGATCTTGAATTTCTGATGCAGGGTGGCAGCGGTCTTAGGGCCGACACCCGGGAGTTCCAGGAGATCGAGGACCGTCGCCGGCGTCTCAGAGGTCAATCGCTCCCAGGCCTCGAAGGTACCCGTCTCGACGAGTTCGACAATCTTCCCGGCGAGCGCCTTGCCCACACCGGGAATTTCCAGCAGGCCCGCCAAGCCTTGCTCGCGCGCAATTTCTGCCATCGGTGTCGGCCACGTCTCAATCGCCTCAGCCGCCATCCGGTACGAACGCAGCCGGAACGGATCCTCACCTCGAACTTCCATGAGGGAAGCCATCTGGTTAAAACGACGCCCAATATCTTCGTTAGTCATTGGCTGGTTGAATCCTAAATAGTAAATCGTAAATAGTAAATAGGACTGCCGCAGTCGCGCTCGGCTTTTCTATTCACCATTTACCATTTACCATTCACTCCGTTAGAGGCATCCAAAATGGACCGCATGAGCTCTAAATATTTCTCCTCATCATCAATGAAACCGAGGTCAATATGAGATTCAGGAAGTTTTTGTGCGCGGTTATCGTCGCGCTTTTCAGTTTACAGGCTCTGCCAATCAGCGCGATGGACGAAGGTATGTGGCCTGTCAATAATATTCCGCGCGCTGAGATCAAGAAGAAGTACGGCTTTGACGTTACCGATGAATGGTTAATGAAGGCGCAGACGGCGTCTGTCCGCTTCAACAATGGCGGCTCGGGCTCGTTTGTTTCGCCCAATGGTCTGGTGTTGACGAATTATCACATCGTCGAAGACTTTGTTGGCGAGTTGAGCTCGGCGCAGAAGGATTACGCCAAGGAAGGCTTTGTCGCGCGCACTCAGGCTGACGAAATGAAAATCCCGAACGTCGAGTTGAATGAATTGATCAGCATCGAAGACGTGACCAACCGCGTCAACGGCGTCGTTACCGCCGGCATGTCCGACGCCGATGCCCTGGTCGCACGCCGTAAAGAGATTGGCGCCATCGAAGCGGAATCAACCAGGGCGACAGGCTTGCGTTCGGACGTCGTCACGCTCTACCAGGGCGGTCAATACAATCTGTATCGCTACAAGAAATACACGGACGTGCGGCTGGTGTTCGCGCCCGAATTTCAGGCGGCGTTTTTTGGCGGGGATCCGGACAACTTCAATTTTCCGCGTTTCAACATCGACATGGCCCTGGTCCGCGTTTACGAAAACGATCAGCCTATTCATCCCGCCAGTTATTTCAAATGGTCAACGACCGGAGCAAAGGAAGGAGACCTCGCTTTTGTGATTGGCAATCCCGGATCGACCTCGCGATTGAATACCGTCGCCCATCTCGAGGAATTACGAGACACCAGCATTCCGATCATTCTCCGTTTGCTCGAGCACCGCGAAACTATGCTCAAGAAATACATGGCCATGGGCGCAGAACAGACGCGCCGGGCGCAGAATGAATTGAACAGCATTCAGAACAGTTTGAAGGTCTATCGCGGACAGATCGCCGGTTTGAAAGACAAGGCCCTGATGGATCGCAAGTCGCGTGACGAAGCGGCCCTGCGAAAGTGGGTCGGCGGTGATCCCGACAAGCAGAAGAAGTACGGCGATGCCTGGGACGCAATCGCCAAAGCGCATCAGGGCTACGCAACCTACGCCCGCGAAAGACGAATCTTCGATCTCGCTGGCGGCTTCAACACGTCGCTGTTTGGGTATGCGCGCACGATCGTGCGCCTGGCGGCGGAAAGAGAAAAGCCGAGTGCGGAACGCCTGCCGGAATTTACCGAAGCCCGCGTGCCGGGGACCCAGGCGGCTCTGGCAGCCGAGGCGCCGTTCTTTGCGGACTACGAGAAACTGAAACTGGCGGACTCGCTGGCCTACATGATGGAACTGTTGCCGAACGATCCGCTGGTCAAGCAGATCATGCAGGCCAAAACGGCTGAGGCGCGGGCTGCCGAATTAATCGATGGTTCAAAACTCAGCGACGCCGCTTATCGAAAGCAGCTGGCTACTGCCAGCCGCGCCGACATCGAAGCGTCGGCTGATCCCATGATCGTTTTGGCGCGCACCATCGATGTCAAAGCGCGTGAAGTCCGCAAGCGCTACGAAAACGAAGTCACCGGCGTCGAGCGAGCTAACTACGCAAAAATCGCCCGCGCTCGTTTCGACCAGGAAGGCACGAAGCTCTATCCCGACGCGACCTTCACGCCTCGCCTTTCGTACGGCACCGTCAAGGGCTACACGGAAAACGGTAAGCGCGTGACCCCGTTCACGACGCTGGGTGGTCTGTATGATCGGGCCACCAAATTCAAGAATGAATTTCCGTACAACCTGCCGCCGCGATGGATGGAAAAGAAGTCGGCAATCAATCCGAGTACGCCGTTCAACTTTGTCTCGACTGACGACATCATCGGCGGCAATTCCGGTTCGCCGACGATTAATAAGGACGGCGAATTGATTGGCTTGATCTTTGACGGCAACATTCAATCGCTCGTCGGAAATTTCATCTACGACGAATCAGTCAACCGCGCCATCTCGGTTGACGTTCGCGCGATGACTGAGGTGCTGCGGAAGGTGTTCGAGGCGAACCAGATTGCCGACGAACTAACCAAGGGTCCGGCCGTCTCCCGGCTCAGCCGCGCCGCAGGGCGGTAAGGCTTTCACGCTATGAGTCAGTACCCTTCGCGTAAGCGAATGGATCAAGCAGGTCAGGTCGATCTCAAGACGACGCTTTGATCCGCTCGCTCACGCGGGCGGTGCTGGCATCATGCCGGAAGAGTCGCTGTCGACGTTGACCGCTTGCCACTCATCAATCGCCCGATCTAAGCTATTCACATAAGATTCCCTCAAAAAACTCTCCTCGAAACAGTTGAATCAGTCGGATGATTCACTGAACATACTATTGAGCGAAAGGAAACAGATATGAAAAAGATAATTCTTGCTTTGGCGATTGTCTTTGCGACCGTGGGCATGGCAGCCGCCGACACGTTTTATCTCCGCGACGGACGCACGGTGCACGGAACGCTGCTTGGTTTTGTGAACGGCCGCTTTGTCGTGCGAGTCGAGAATCGATATTCAACTGCGAACCCTGATTCGAACATCCAGAGGAATCGCGACAATCAAGGTGACATTCAATATTTTCGTCCGGAGGAAATCGATCGCATCGAGATCGAGGGACGTACGATAGAGGAAGCGCGATGGGAAACGAAAGATGTGCAGGTGCCGCTCGAATCCAACTGGCTCGACAGCGGTGTTTACCTGCGTCGCGGCGAGAAGGTGCAGGTGTCGGCTACCGGCGTGATCACCGTGGGCCGCTCGCGCATTAGTCCGGACGGACTGCGTTCGACAGATCCGAATGCTCCACTGCCTACTGCCGGAGAAGGCAAATTGATCGGGGCAATCGGAAACGATGCGCGCTCGCCGATTCTCGAACTTGGCAGCAATCGCGAGTTCACCGCGGATCGCAATGGACGGCTGTTCCTGACCGCAAATCGCAGCTCGTATGCCGACGCGCGGGGTGCTTTCAACGTGCAAATCAAGCGGGAACGAAGTCTTACGGCGCGCGATACCGTTGAAGATCGCGAGACCGGAATTCGCTCACGTGACCGCGTCGGCGGCGACCGTTATGGTGACCGCAATCGTGGTCAGCGCGAGACCACCGTCGATGTTCCCGGCAATTCGCGGGGCACCGACACTCAAATCGACGTACGCGCGGGAGAGCCGATAACTATTTCCGCCACCGGTACCATCGTCGCCGGCAACAGAGTCGGTCAGGTTGGACCGGACGGCGCTACCAGCACCGGTTTGGGCATCAATGCGCGGCCCGTTCCCAGCGCCGGCGTTGGTGCGTTGATCGCCTACATCCGAATGGCTAATGGACAGCTGAGCCCGCCGTACCTGGTTGGCAGTAATCTGACCACGAGCGTTCCCATGGATGGCCGCCTGATTCTTGCGGTGAACGACGATAACTATAACGACAACAGCGGAACCTTCAGCGTGAGGATTCGGTACTAACTGTTTTTCTCTAGGGGCGGGCTTGTCCCCGCCCTGCTTACGATACAGGTCGGGCAGGGACAGCCCTGCCCCTACAGGACCTAATAGAAGCGATCGCAAGCTTCGCAATCAGCGCCGTTCGCAAAACGCGGACGGCGTTTTGTTTTCTTCACAGCATCATGCGGTGCTAATCTGCCGCGTAAACCATGAATCTTCTTAAGTCACCTTGTGACGACGGCGCGATTCGTTCTCGCAAACCGGCCAGGACTGACTGCGGTCGCGCCCAGCGCCGTTGGACGCTCGCCGCCACCATCCTCGGCTCGAGCATGGTCTTCATCGACGGCACGGTCGTGAACGTCGCACTGCCGGCATTGCAAACCAGTCTGAATGCAACCGTCACTGATGTTCAGTGGGTGATCGAGGCGTACACGCTCCTGCTCGCCGCGTTGTTATTGCTGGGTGGCTCGCTCGGCGATCGTTATGGCCGCAAGAAGATCTATGCGATCGGCGTCGTACTCTTTGCGCTTGCCTCGATCTGGTGCGGGCTGGCTCCCAACATCCAGCAGTTAATTATCGCGCGCGGTGTGCAAGGCGTAGGCGGCGCTTTATTAGTTCCCGGAAGCCTGGCGATCATCAGCGCGACTTTCAACGAAGCCGAACGCGGCCAGGCCATCGGCACCTGGTCGGGTGCGACCGCAATCACCACTGCGCTCGGGCCACTGTTGGGTGGTTGGTTGATTGAGCACGTGTCGTGGCGCGCAGTGTTCTTCCTGAACGTGCCGGTGGCCCTGGCGGTAATCGCTTTGATTTTCTTATTCGTCCCCGAGAGTCGCGACGAACAGGAGGAAGGGAAACTCGATGTCGCCGGTGCGGCTCTGGCAACTTTGGCGCTCGGTGGAATTGTTTTTGGCTTGATCGAATCATCACGTCTGGGCTTTCGCAGTCCGCTTGTTATCGGAACGACGATTGTCGGCTTGATAATGCTGGCGCTGTTCCTGCCGCTGGAGACGCGTGTGCAAAACCCGATGATGCCACTGACGCTCTTTCGCTCGCGCAACTTCGCCGGCGCAAATCTGCTCACCTTGTTTTTGTACGCTGCCTTGGCCGGCACTCTTTTCTTTTTCCCACTAAACCTGATCCAGGTTCAGCATTATTCGCCGACGGCGGCGGGCGCGGCCACTTTGCCGTTCATTCTGATCATGTTTGGCCTGTCGCGATGGTCAGGGGGCTTGGTGAAGCGATACGGTTCGCGGGTTCCTTTGGTGCTCGGGCCAATCGTGGCCGGCGCTGGCTTCGCTCTTTTTGTGCGAGCTGGGGTCGGAAGTAATTATTGGCTGACCTTCTTCCCGGCGACCGTGGTCCTGGGTCTCGGCATGGCGATTAGCGTTGCGCCCCTGACGACGACTGTCATGAACTCAGTCAAGGCGAATCGTGCCGGTGTCGCTTCGGGAATTAACAATGCAGTTTCGCGCACGGCGGGTCTGTTAGCGATTGCCGTACTTGGCCTCGTCATGTTCCACGCTTTCAATAACTGTCTGGACCAGCGGCTCGATCGAATGAGCGTGCAAACCGAGGTGAGGAAAGCTCTGGACAATCAACGAATGAAACTGGCGGCCGCGGAAATGCCGGCGACGCTCGACGAAGCGACCAAAGCGGCAATCAAGGACGCAATCGATGAATGCTTCGTGAGCGGGTTCCGGCGCGTAATGATTTGCGGCGCCGGCCTGGCTCTCGCGAGTTCGTTGATGGCCTGGCTCATAATTCGGCATGGCTGAGGAACCCGTCATTGTTGCGCTCACCCGTTCAGCCGCAACACAACCGCAAACTAAAGATAAGCGAATGCCACGGTTTGACCGGCGGCTTGCGTTCATTGTGTAGAAGAAACTGTTGGATCGCGAAGCTGGGGAAATCAGTCGGGGGAATCAGATATGAGCAATCCGTCTTCTACCATCCTCGTAGTCGATGACTATTCAGATAATCGAATACTGCTGGCCACCTGGCTGCGGACCAAAGGCTACAAAGTGATCGAGGCCAGCGATGGGAAGGAAGGCGTGCTGCAGGCGAATCGATCACATCCTGATTTGATTTTGATGGACCTGGCAATGCCGGAACTCGACGGCATCGAAGCCACGCGCCAACTTCGCCAACGTCGCGCGCACTCCGTCACGCCGATTTTTGCGATCAGTGCTTATGCCACTGGCGATGTTAAGGAGGACGCACTGGCCGCGGGGTGCACCGAAGTTTTCGATAAGCCGCTCGACCTCCCCCTGCTGCTGGGTAAGATCCGGGGAAAAC
>Ga0157378_10003679_pt1 | contig 13600 bp, 11 predicted proteins | sample M65metaG_FD_115309 | JGI IMG/M metagenome (GOLD analysis project Ga0157378, IMG submission 115309) | Miscanthus rhizosphere microbial communities from Kellogg Biological Station, Michigan, USA - M6-5 metaG | ecosystem: Host-associated > Plants > Roots > Rhizosphere > Soil | place: USA: Michigan...
CTCGGTCACCGAATTGGCCGAACCTTTCGAGATGAGCCTCCCCGCGGTCTCCAAGCATCTCAAGGTACTCGAGCGCGCCGGTTTGATTCGTCGTGGCCGCGAAGCGCAGTGGCGCCCGTGCCGCTTGACCGCCGGACCACTAAAAGACGTCGCCGACTGGGTGGAGCACTACCGCCGCTTCTGGACCGAGAGTTTCGATCGGTTGGACATCTATCTTCGGGAACTGCAAGCAAAGGAGAAGAAGCATGAGCGCGGCTGAGGCAGGCGCACGGCGAACTGGCGACCGCGAGATCGTCCTCACACGCGTGTTTGAGGCTCCGCGAGAATTGGTGTTCCGGGCATGGACCGAGTCCATTCACATTGCGCAGTGGTGGGGACCAACCGGCTTCCGCACCACGATTTACGAAATGGATGTGCGGCCGGGCGGCGTTTGGCGTTTTGTGATGCACGGGCCAGACGGCCGCGACTATAAAAACAAAATCATCTTCCACGAGATCGTGAAAAACAAACGGCTGACCTACACACACATGGGCGAAGACGAGGATCCAAACGTATTCGAGGTAACGGTGACCTTCGCGCCAGAGGGCAACAATACCCAGCTGACCATGCAGTCGGTCTTCCCGACCGCCGCCGAGCGCGAACGGGTGGTCCGGGAATACGGCGCCATCGAAGGCGGCAAGCAGACTCTGGAACGCCTCGCTCATCATGTGACCAAGATGTCGAAAGATGTTGAGGAACCACCGAGCGAAGCTCTGGTGATCACACGCGAATTCGATGCGCCGCGCGACATGGTGTTCAACGCGTGGACCGATGCCGAGCACCTGAAGCGCTGGTGGGGACCTGCGGGCTGCGAAGTCGGGACCTGCAAAGTCGAGTTGCGCCCAGGCGGATCGTTTCTTTACAGCATGCGCATGCTGAACGCTCCGGAGATCTGGGGCAAGTTCCTGTATCGTGAAATTACACCTCCGGATCGCCTGGTGTTTTGTCAGCAGTTTTTCCGACCCCGATGGCAACCTGACGCGCCATCCCTTCAGCCCCACGTGGCCGCTGGAAATTCTGAACACGGTCATGTTAGCCGAGGAATTCGGCAAAACGCGACTGACGCTGCTGGCCAACCCAATAAACGCAACGCCGGAAGAGCTGAAAACCTTCCGGGAGGGGATGGTGTTCCTGGAGAAGGGCCTGGTGGGAACCCTCGATCAGTTGGCGGAGTATCTGGGAAAACGCTAAACCGCATCCTTTGTATATAATATACTCTCCGTGAGAACACCCGCCTGCTCTACGTGCGGGTCTGTTCGCCCATGGCCAACGTGGGCTTCGGTTAAACCAATTCGAGAAGCGAAAGCTTCGCGTGTCCCGTGCGAACATGCGCTATGTCCGTACGAGACGAAGGCCATATCTGACCAAATGCGTGAACGCCTGAAGCGAGTACGGGTAGTCGACTCCCACACCGGGGGTGAACCAACCAGGATCATCGTTTCCGGCGGGCCGTCGTTGCCCGCCGGGAATATGGCTCGGCGGTTGGAGGAGTTTCGCTCGAGACATGACCATTTGAGGCATGCGCTGGTCAACGAGCCGCGGGGTTCGGAAGTGATTGTTGGCGCGCTACTTTGCGAACCGGCGAACCCCGGAAGCGCAGCGGGAGTGCTCTACTTTAATAACGTAGGATATCTGGGGATGTGCGTCCACGGGACGATCGGCCTGGTGGTCACGCTATCCTATCTGGGCAAGATCGGCGTCGGGGACCACAAGATCGAGACGCCGGTGGGCACCGTGACGGCGACATTGCACGATTCAGGCGAGGTCAGCGTTGCGAATGTGCCCAGCCGCCGGACAGCCAAGCAGGTAGGCGTGCACGTGCCTGGACACGGAATGGTGCGTGGGGACATCGCATGGGCTGGCAACTGGTTTTTTCTCGTGGGCGAGCATGCCTTTGACCTGAAGCTGAGCGATATCGACGAATTGACGCAATTCGCATGGGCAATTCGCCAGGCGCTGGAAAAGAACAAGATTACCGGCGCGGACGGACAGCAGATCGATCACATTGAGCTGTTCAGCTCGTCCGCCGTACCCGGAGTCGACAGCAAGAACTTTGTACTGTGCCCGGGAAAAGCCTATGACCGCTCACCGTGCGGCACGGGAACGAGCGCCAAGCTGGCATGCCTGTATGCGGATGGAAAGCTGGCGCCAGGTGATGTGTGGCGTCAGGAAAGTATCGTCGGCAGCGTGTTTGAGGGGCAGATTCGCATCGAGGATGGGCACGTCATACCCGTCATCAAAGGCTCTGCGTTCATCACCTCCGAAGCTGACTTTGTCTTCGATCCATGTGATCCCTTCCGCTATGGCATTCCGGAATGACTGTCTCTGCTGATGTGTTGATTGCAGGGGCCGGAATTGTAGGAGCGGCATGCGCGTGGGAGCTGGCCAAGGCGGGCTTCCAGGTCGCGGTGATCGACCAGGCATTTCCGGCCGCGGGCGCGACCGGGGCCTCGATGGGTCATATCGTGGTGATGGATGATTCAGAAGCGCAATTCGCGCTGACACGATTTTCGCAACTGCTTTGGGATGAACTGCGTGACGAATTGCCCTCTACGGTTGAATTTGACGGCTGCGGCACGATCTGGGTTGCGGTTGATGAAGAAGAAATGGCCGAAGTACAGCGAAAGTGTGCGTATTTCCAGGCGCGCGGAGTTCGTGTCGAGATTCTTGACTCCGGCGCCCTGCATCACGCGGAGCCAAATCTGAGGGCACCTATGGCGGGGGGCCTGCTGGTGGAGGGCGATTCCGTCCTGTATCCGCCCACGGCTGCGGCCTTTTTTTTGGAGCAAGCTGCCGCGCTGGGAACCCGCGTTAACTTTGGCAAGGCAGTCTCCCGCTTTGCAAATGGAAATGCCGTCTTGGCGGACGGCACTGTGTTGTGTGCTTCGAAATTGATCAATGCAGCCGGGCAACATGCCGCGCGGCTCACGCCGGGAATTCCGGTTAGGCCACGCAAGGGTCATTTGGTGATCACCGATCGCTATCCGGACATGGTTCGCCATCAACTGGTGGAGCTGGGTTATCTGAAGTCGGCACATTCCCTGAGCGGTGATTCCGTGGCGTTCAACATCCAGCCACGCAAGACGGGCCAACTGCTGATCGGCTCTTCACGGCAATACAATGTCGAGCACGATCGAGTGGAACCACCGATCGTGTCGCAAATGCTGCTGCGCGCTTTTGAGTATATGCCAGCGCTTGGTTCGCTATCAGGGATTCGCGTGTGGACCGGGTTTCGGCCGGCGACTCCGGATAAACTTCCGCTGATTGGGCCGTGGAGCGAGGATCCTACATTGTACGTTGCCACCGGTCATGAAGGCTTGGGGATCACGACTTCACTGGCGACAGCCAAACTGATTCGTGCGCAGATTACCGGTGCCGCGGCGCCGATTCCGGCGGAGCCGTATCTGCCGTCGCGCCAAACGATTGCGGAAGTTCATGGCTGAGACGCTTACGGTGTACGTCAACGGACGCGCTATTGCGGTGCCGGCAGGTTCGACCGCGGCTGTCGCCGTTTTGCTGGCGGGGAATGTTTACAGGACCTCGGTGTCTGGTGAACCTCGCGCGCCGCTTTGCGGCATGGGGACATGTTTTGAATGCCGCATGGAGATTAATGGAGTGCCGCAGCTCCGAAGTTGTCAGGTATTGTGCGAACCCAAGATGGAAATAAATCTTCGTGGATAAGATTGCACAAGTGCAATGCGATATTGCGGTCGTCGGCGGTGGACCGGCGGGAATCGCGGCGGCGGTGACTGTGGCGGAGTCGGGCGGCAAGGTTGTCGTGATTGATGACAACGCGCGGGCCGGCGGGCAGATTTGGCGAGGCGGCGGAGCGGTCAAGGGGCAGCCGCGAGAGGCGGCGTGCTGGTTCGAGCGATTGTCGAAATCCGGAGTTCAGGTATTGTCGGGCGCTAGAGTTTTTCATGCGCAAGCCGGAATTCTTGAAGCGGAAACCGATCGATCGCTGCTTCAGATTCGATTTGGAAAGCTGATCGTGGCGGCCGGCGCCCGGGAGATTTTCCTTCCCTTTCCCGGCTGGACGACGCCCAACGTATTCGGCGCCGGCGGCCTTCAGGCGCTGGCGAAGTCGGGATTGCCGGTCGCGGAAAAGCGGGTGGTCGTTGCCGGCACGGGGCCGTTGTTGCTTGCCGTCGCGGCATACTTGACCGAACACGGAGCTAGCGTCGCCTGCATCTGCGAACAAGCTAGGTTGTCCGATCTGCTAAATTTTGGCGCCCTGATGTTCAGATTTCCGAAGAAGTTCGCGGAGGCCATCCGATTTCGCGTTAAGACTCGTCACACTTCCTATTGGACGGAAAGCCATGTCATCGCTGCCATTGGCAAAGATCGGCTGGAAGCGGTACGCGTATCTCAACGGGGGCATGCGCGCGACATTCCGTGCGACTATCTCGCCTATGGGTATCATTTGGCTCCGAACACGGAAGTGGCGCAAATGCTGGGTTGCTCGGTACGCGAAGGTTTCGTGCAGGTCGATGAGTGTCAACAGACCACGGAAGCCGGAATTTACTGCGCGGGTGAGCCGACTGGAATCGGCGGGGTGGAACTGGCGTTGCTCGAAGGCCAGATTGCAGGTCACGCAGCCGCGGGCGATGCTGATTCGGCCAAAGCTCTGTTCCCTGCCCGAGCGCGCTATCGGAAGTTTGTCAGAGCGATGAAGGAAACGTTTAGTTTGCGACCGGAGCTCGCGGCCTTGGCCACGGATGACATTCTGCTTTGCCGCTGCGAGGATGTGACGGTGGGCAATGCGCGCAAGCACGATTCGTGGAAGTCAGCGAAGCTACATACTCGGTGCGGTATGGGGCCATGCCAGGGGCGCGTCTGCGGCACGGCGGCCGCGTTTCTTTTTGGCTGGAACATCGAGTCGCAACGCCCACCGGTGTTTCCGGCGCGTTGCTCCAGCCTTGCGGCCATGTCGTCTTTTGCGGCTGGGCGTCAAATCAACGGAGGACCACAATGAAGTGGAACGGCGTTATTCCGGCGATCACGACCTGCTTCAAGTCCGGATCAGAGATCGACCATGCATTCATGACCGCGCATTGCCAATGGCTGGTGGAAAACGGCTGCACCGGCGTCGTGGTTCTCGGTTCGCTGGGCGAAGGTGCAACGCTCGACTTCGCCGAAAAAGTGGCGGTAATGAAAAATTGCGCGAAGTCCTTGAAAGGACACGGATCGGTCGTAGTTGCGATTTCTTCTTTGACTACCGCGGAGTCAGTCAGCCTGGCGAAAGCTGCGCATACAGCGGGCTGCGACGGGTTGATGGTCCTGCCGCCCTACGTTTATCGAGGCGACTGGCGCGAGATGAAAACGCATGTGGCTACTGTCTTCCAGGCGACGCCACTTCCATGCATGCTCTACAACAACCCGATCGCCTATGGCACCGATTTTCTGCCGCAGCAAATTCAGGAACTGGTGGAGGAATTCAGGAATTTCCAGGCGGTGAAGGAATCCAGTGCGGACGTGCGCCGTGTTTCCGCCATTCGGGCGCTTGTCGGTGACAGGCTGGCGATCTTCGTCGGCGTGGACGACGCTATTTTAGAAGCGATCAGCGTGGGTGCGGTAGGCTGGATAGCGGGCTTGGCGAACGCGCTGCCGCGCGAATCGGTCGACTTGTTCGATTACGGTGTCGCAGGCAGGTCCGCCGAGGCTTTTGAACTGTATCGATGGTTTCTCCCGCTACTGCGGCTCGATACGGTTCCTAAGTTCGTTCAGCTCATCAAATTGGTGCAAGAGGAGCTGGGCATTGGCAATGCGGATGTTCGCCCGCCGAAACTTAGAATCACCGGGGAAGAACTTCGATCTACAAAAGAATTGATTCAGCAAGCTGTCCGGACTCGGCCGAAGAATGCGAGCACGGAAATGCGCCAGGAAACCAGGTAGATAGGACGGCCTTCATGAACATTCTCGGCAAGTCGCTCATCGGATTTCAGGATGCAACGCCCGGCGGTGATTCTTTCCAAGCTTTTAATCCGGCTACCGGCGAAAAACTGGAGAATCTCTTTTACTCGGCGAACAGCCAGGACGTAGATCGCGCGGCGCAGCTTGCCACCGAGGCTTTTCCGTTCTTTAGTCAGCTGAAACCCGCCGATAAGGCCGCATTTCTCAAACGCGTCGCTTCGGAAATAGAAGCCAACGCAGATCAGATCGTCGAGCGCGCCCAGGCGGAATCTGCGCTGCCTGTTCCGCGCTTGAAATCGGAAACCTGGCGCACGATCGGTCAGCTTCGGCTTTTCGCAGACGTTGTGGAAGAAGGCTCCTGGGTCATGGCGCGCATCGACCATGGGGATTCCCAGCGCAAACCTCTGCCCAAACCGGACGTTCGCTCCATGTGGCACGCGATCGGACCCGTTGTGGTGTTCGGCGCGAGCAATTTTCCCCTGGCATTTTCCGTCGCGGGAGGCGACACCGCGTCTGCATTCGCGGCCGGCAATCCGGTGATCGTCAAGGCGCATCCGGCCCATCCCGGCACCAGCGAACTCGTGGGACGCGCGATTCGCGCAAGCGTTCGCGCAATGGGCCTTCACGAGGGAGTGTTTTCGCTGCTGTTCGATTCCGGCAACACCATCGGCGCAGCGCTTGTGCAGCATCCGTTCGTCAAAGCGGCAGGATTCACCGGCTCGACGGTCGCCGGCAGAGCGCTGATGAATCTGGCCGTGAGCCGGCCGGACCCCATTCCCTTCTATGGAGAAATGGGCAGCACGAATCCGCTCTTCATTCTTCCCGGAGCGCTTGCCGCACGCGGAAATGAAATTGCGTCGCAGCTTTATGGATCATTCACGCTCGGCGCCGGGCAATTCTGCACCAAGCCCGGCATGATCTTTGTTCCGGAGTCGGACACCACCGCGAGCTTCTTTACCGAGTTTCAAGCCAAGGTTTCCCAATCGCGAAAACTCACGCTGCTCACCTCAGGAATTCGTTCCGCCTATCAGCGGGAGTCGGAAAAACGCAAAGGGCGCGCGGGTGTAGCAGTGATCGCCGAGGGTGAGCAACCTTCGGCCGACTCGTCTTTTTTCGCGCGCGTCCAGGCGTTCGAAACCGACGTCCCCACTTTGCTCGCCAATGAGGACCTCGGCGCCGAACTCTTCGGGCCCTCCACGCTGCTGATTCGTTACTCGCAACGCGAGGACATTCTGCAGGCCGCCCGCAACCTGGGTGGTCACCTAACGGCGACCATCCACGGCACCGACGACGACCTTCGCGATTTTGCCGACCTGGTTCAAATCCTTCGAGGCAAGGTGGGCCGTCTGGTTTTCAACGGCTATCCCACCGGCGTTGAGGTCTGCCACGCGATGATCCACGGTGGCCCTTATCCCGCGAGCACAGATTCACGCACAACCTCGGTTGGCACGCAGGCGATCTATCGATTCGCGCGCCCAGTCTGTTATCAGGACTTTCCCGACAACGCTCTGCCGGATGAGCTGAAAGATGGCAATCCTCTGGGAATCTTCAGAATGGTGGACGGACAGCTCGCTCGCGAATAGTTGTAAACCGCCGGTCAATTTTATAGGCTTGATTACCGCACAACTTGATTCACAATTGGTTTCCGCGTTACGTCAGGACGGAACCGTGCGAACAATCGCAGGCAAGGTCAAGAACCGCTTGGCTGATACCACAAAGACTGTCTCTCCCAGAAAGTTGACACCGATTCCCAGACAATCTCTGGCTGCGGCGGTCCTCGAGCGATTGCGGGACAAAATCCTCAGCGGCGAGCTTCGCGAGGGTGAGCAACTTCGACAAGATGCCATCGCCACCGAATTTCAAATCAGCCGAATACCGGTGCGCGAAGCCCTAAGCCATCTCGCGGCCGAGGGCTTGATCACCATTGTGGCGAATCGTGGCGCCGTCGTCTCCGCGCTTTCGCCTGAAGAAATTATGGAGCTATTCGAAACGCGCGCTGTTCTCGAATGTCACATGTTGCGCTGCGCGATTCCCAACATGAAGCCGGTCGATTTCCAAAAGGCCGAGGGAATTCTGAAGCAATTTGAAGAATCATTGGAGAAGGATTCGGAGGTGAAATCCTGGGGCAGCTGGAACTGGAACTTCCATTCCACGCTTTACGCTCCCGCGAATCGCGCCTTCATGCTTTCCTACGTCAAAACGCTGAACATCAATTGCGACCGCTACACTCGATTGCACCTGGTCTTCACCCGCGATCTGCACCGCGCCGGCCAAGCACATCGTGAACTTCTCGATGCCTGCAAGTCACGCGACCCTGAAATCGCAGCCGCCGCTCTGTGGAAGCACATCACTGAAGCCGGCGAATACCTCAAGGAATTTATCCAGCGCCACCGCGAACAGCACTCCTGACCGCCGCTGCCTTTCTTAGCTGGTTGACCGTTCCCTCGCTCGCTTTATGATTTCCGCCATGATGTCCCGATGATGTTCAAATGTGTCGTCTACCACCGTGATCGTGGGAATTTGCTCCTTCCTAAGCGATAGCGTCTGCGCATCGAAGTGACCGAAACCCGACTCATGCACTCCGCTGCTTCCTCTGCCAGGCGCTGCTGAACTTAAATGCTGGAAGGCACGGCAGTATTTGTGAAAGCCAGCCGGGTAACCTCCGGCGGAAAAGACATGATAAAGAGGCAGCACCGACATCAGAGCGTCGTACGGCATCTCGCCACACGCCAGAATGCCTGGGAATTTCTGGTTCAGTCCTTTCACGAGCAACCGAGTTCCTTCGTGCATATCTGCCTTCGTGTTATTTTCCCAGCCTCCGGCAATATCCAGAAAATAAGCGTCGACGTGATACGTCTCAATCGTTTCGGCGATGCGGTCGAAGAGCCATTTTCTCCAGGACTCCACGCCTAAGTTCAAGTACGGCCCCCAGCCTTCGTTGTGCCGGTCGTTGTCCCAATCCACCCAGTTCAAGTTGAAAGCGTCGCCATCGATCTGGTTGGTCGTAGCGTCGGAAAACTGGGAGAACTCGCGAAGCTCGCGGTTCGCGGCATTGGCTCCAAACATGGGCATGAACCGGAAACCGAGCTCTTGGCCGCGTTCCACCAGAGCACGGAAGCCAGCAGGTCCGCCCAACCGTGGGGCCGGTTTATAGATAGGGTAATTCCAGTAGTAGCGGCCATCCCATGCCGGGAGAAAAACGAGAACCTGATTCGCCGGGATTTGTGTTGCGGCCCACTCCAAGGTCTTTAGAGTCTTCGCGAAATCGTTGAAGATATAGCCTGTCCAATGCATTCCGTGGATGGACAGCACCAGCTCGATCTGCTTGAACCAAGCCGGCACGTCACTACGCGTTTCCCACGCCGGCACCGCAAATGCTTTCTCGACGTGCTCGAAGTGCGGACGATAAGCGCTCTCCGCGCTTGCGGTGTGTCCCACGCGCCAGACTGGGCTCTTGATCGAGTTGCTGCGCTCCCATCCCTCGCCCTCGTGGATCAGCTCGACCCGATAGGCCTTCTCACCGGGTTGCAGATAGAAGCGCGTCGCGGACACACGCTCCAGCTGCGCCGAGAGAGAGAAAAATTCTCCCTCGCCCGATTGAATTACCACGATCGGCGAATCCATGCCGCGTGCGGTGAACAGCGATCCGCCTCCAAAGGGATACCCGAACAGCTGCTCCGCGTCCTTGGGATCGAAAAATGCGCCGGCGCCCGCGGAAATCTTCCCACGCGGGACATCACGAACGATCGATGCGATCGACTTGATCGGCACGGTCATCTCCGCCGAGGCCTGCCATTCCACAAACTCACCGTTGCGACGCAACCGTGCCTCCAGCGTTCCGGAGACTCTTTGTTGGCCGCCGGCCCACACCAGACCCGCACAGCGCATGCGGATTCCGTCAGGCTCCGGCGTCACCGTCATCAAGTCGCGATCGGGAGCATAGGTGTTTTCAAAGGTGAACAGCCGGAAGGAAATTCGCAATCCCGCAAACCTAACGGACGGCTCGGGAAAATCGAAGCTGAATTTGAAGAATCCGCCCCCATGCGGCGGAATGAAAACATCGCTCGTCGAGTTCAGGGGCAATATCGCGAGCTCCTGCTCCGCGCGCGCCGTCGCCTGTGCTGTTTCCGCAATTTCGTCACGGAAACTCTCAAGATCGGGAAGCCCTCCGAGTACAACCCCTGAGGCTCCGACCGCGGTGCCCTTGATCAAATCTCGTCGCGACAGTTTGCTGCTCATCCCGATCCTTTCGTAGCTCTCCGCCTGCCTCGTTCCCGCGAGGTGCGACCCGCTATACTTCCAAAATTGGAAACGCAGAGCGGAATTTGAGGGCGGCTGAATCAGTACTCGCTGAATCACTTCTCCCACGCCATAACTTTTTGCCGCGATTCCCCAAGCCCAGCGATCCCTAAATCAACAACGTCGCCGGCCTTTAGGTACTGCGGAGGCTTCATTCCCAATCCCACTCCGGCTGGAGTTCCGGTGCTGATCACATCTCCCGGCAGCAAGGTCATGAATTCGCTAACGTAGCTGACAATCGTAGGCACATCGAAGATCATGTTTGCGGTGTTGCCGTTCTGGCGGTACTCGTCGTTCACCTTCAACCACAATGCCAAATGTCCGGCATCCGGCACCTCGTCTCGGGTGGCGAGGAACGGACCGAGTGGCGCAAAGGTATCCGCACTTTTGCCCTTAACCCACTGGCCGCCGCGCTCCAATTGAAAACTTCGCTCTGAATAGTCGTTGTGCAGGGCGTAACCCGCGACGTATTCCAGCGCGCGATCCTTCGTGACGTAGGACGCCGTCTTACCGATAACAACGGCGAGCTCCACTTCCCAATCCAGCTTCTCTGCGCCCCTTGGGATCACTACAGGATCGTTCGGCCCCACCAAAGACGTCGTCGCTTTCATGAAGATCACGGGTTCACGTGGGACCTCAAGCGAGCTCTCCGCGGCATGATCGCGATAGTTCAGTCCGATGCAGATGATCTTGCTCGGCCGGCTGATCGGCGGGCCGAGTCTCGTCGCTGTGGGAATTCGTGGAGCGGTCGCGACGTCGCTGCTGAGCCACTTTTGTAGCTTCTCTATGCCGCCATCGCTCCAGAAATTTTCACTGTAATCGGAAACAATTCCGGAAGAATCGACACGGCTTCCATCTTGCAAAATTACGCCTGGCCATTCTTTCCCTGCCGCTCCCCAACGAATCAGCTTCACTCGGCGACGACTCCTTTGGCATCAGAAAATGAAAGCAACTCCGAACAATTGTGCAGGTCGAGATCGGTCTCCTGCCACCGTGGTGGCTTCCTCGCCATTCAGCATTTTGCCATACGAGCAGCTATCGTTGGGATTGAATGCCGTGAGCTCGGTTACTATATCGATCGGTCTTTCCGCAGGAGAGTTCCGTGAACAACCCATCACAAAAAGAACCATTCCGCCTGGACGGCAAAACCGCCGTCGTTACTGGAGGCGGCAGCGGCATCGGGCGCGCCATCGTTCACCGTTTTGCCGCTGGCGGGGCTGTCGTTCACATCCTCGATGTAGACCCCCAGGCCGGCGACAAGGTCGTACAGGAAGTGTCCGCCGCACACGGTATCGCCTCATGCTCCTCCTGCGATGTCACCGACCTGAACAATGTCAAAGCAACGTTCGAACGCATCCTGGAAAAGCAACGCGTGGACATCCTCGTCAACAACGCCGGCATCTCCCACGTAGGTACGTTGGAAACCACCACCGAGCAGGATTTCGACAGAATTCTCCAGGTCAACGTGAAGGGCTTCTACAACTGCACGCAAGCCGTCGCCGGGCACATGAAAGCTAACGGCGGCGGAGTGATATTGAATATGGCTTCGATTGCCGGATCGGCTGGTTTAGCCGATCGCTTTGCATATTCCGTGAGCAAAGGCGCCGTTCTCGCGATGACCTATTCGGTCGCCAGAGACTATCTGGCGCACAACATCCGCTGTAATTCTATTTCGCCAGCCCGGGTTCACACTCCGTTCGTTGACGGCTATCTCCGCCGTAATTATCCCGGCAAGGAAGAAGAGGTATTCGCCAAGCTCGCAGCCTCGCAACCTATCGGCCGCATGGCTGAGCCCGAAGAAGTCGCTTCTCTGGCACTGTTCCTCTGCTCCGATGAGGCCTCGTTCATCACCGGTGTCGATTACCCGCTCGACGGCGGCTTCGTCAACCTGCGCGGCTAAAGAAAAAAGGCGCGTCCGCACAAGTGCGGAACGCGCCTTCTCTTTTGGGGACGCTTACTGGCCGTTCAGGTAGTTTTCCAGGTAGGTGTAGCCGTTAGGCGCTTGTTGTTTGTGCAGCGTCGGATCGCTGGTGCTGAGTCCGTGCGCGTTCTTCCACTGGTCGGGTATCCCGTCATGCATCGATTCCGTGCACGGGGTGCCCGCCGCGATGGCCGGGGCCTTGTGCTGCCCGTAAAACAGGTCCCCGGGCTGATGGTTCTGGTATAGCGCGATGATTCGCCGGTCCTCGGAGTCGCGATTGCTTACCCAGTTCCCATTGCAGTCCAGGTGTTGCGAGTTGCCCACCGTCGGCAGCAGCACGCTGTCCAGGTTGTTCACGTCATCCGCGACGATCGGGAACTTCAGCGCGGGCAGCGGCGTCGACCGCAACCAGCGGCTCGGCCAATCTCCCTGCGCATTGGGATTGCACCCTTCTCCGCACTCCGATCCCTGCTGGGTCATCGAAAGTTGACCAGCATCATTCGGTGTGTGCGTCGGCGTCACCATCGCGCTGCCGCGCTTGGATCCGGTTCTGCCCGTGTTGTTCAGCAGATACATGGTCGGGCCGGTTTCGTTGTCTCCGTCCGGGCTGCCGGTCTGATCGTTGGGGTCCGCGCCGTTGCCGTTGGCCAGGAACACGTGCGTGTTGCTGTAGTTCAAGCAGCCCGCCGAACTGATACAACCCGCTCCATCCACATACTTGTTCCCGATGTAGTCGGTCTGCACGCCGCCCATGGACAGCGCCGCGAACTGCCCCCAGTTGTACACGATGTTGTTTACCCAACGCACGTTGCGTCCGCTCTGATTCAGCGGCAGGCGATGGTCCACGCTCACAAACATGTTGTGGTGCGCGTCATCATCGGTCGTCGCCATTCCCGAGCCTTCACTCACATACACCGTCCCAATGCCCACCGCGTGCGTCACGTTGGGCTCATAGAGCAACGACCACTGGATGTTCATGTTGTGGATGCCCTTGCCGGCCACGTTGGACACTAACGGAAAGGCCTTGTTGCCCATCCACCGAGCGGTAATGTGGTCCCACACCACGTTGTAGATGTCGCCGCTGGCCATCTCGCAGCATACCGTCCCGGTATCCGGTCCGGTGGCGGTGTTCGGGTTGTTTCCGTCATAGGTCAGGTAACGAATCACCACATCATGCGTGGAGATGAACAGTTGTTCGCCCCTTTGATTCGCTCCGCCAATCACGATGCCGCCCCCGGGCGCGGTCTGGCCCGCAACGGTGACATAAGGGCTGCTCACCTGCACGCGCGAAAGGAAGGTAATCAAGCCCGAGACCCTAAACACGCAAGTCCGTGCCCCGCTGGCCTGCAGGCACGCCCGCAGCGAGCCCGAGCCACTGTCATTGAGGTTGGTTACCTCAAACACTGTCCCGCCACGGCCACCAACAGC
>Ga0157378_10003680_pt1 | contig 13596 bp, 11 predicted proteins | sample M65metaG_FD_115309 | JGI IMG/M metagenome (GOLD analysis project Ga0157378, IMG submission 115309) | Miscanthus rhizosphere microbial communities from Kellogg Biological Station, Michigan, USA - M6-5 metaG | ecosystem: Host-associated > Plants > Roots > Rhizosphere > Soil | place: USA: Michigan...
CACCGGCGCATCGCGCGCTGGACCTTTCCGCTCTGGATGTACGTCTCGGTGACCGGCGTGATCGTTTATTTTTTTCTGTATCAGTGGTACCCGCCGGCATGAGCGTGCGATATCTTCCGCTTCGTGACGCCGCTACTTGAGACCGATCTCGATTCCGATCCATTCGTGCAGTTCGGGCGATGGTTCGACGCCGCCAAAGCCGCGAACGTGATCATGCCCGAGGCCATGACCGTGGCCACGTCGGCGCTCGATGGCGAGGTGGCGGCGCGCGTCTGTCTTCTCAAGGAGTTCGACCATCGCGGCTTCGTCTTCTACACGAATTACTGCAGCCGCAAGGCCAAGCAGATCCACGACAATCCGCGTGCGGCGCTGGTGTTCTGGTGGCAGCAGATGGAACGGCAGGTGCGCATCGAAGGGGCCGTGGTGCGCACGACCGAGGAAGAGTCCGACGAGTATTCCGCCACCCGTCCTCGAGGCAGCCAGCTCGGCGCCTGGGCCTCGGAACAGAGCCGCGTCCTGGCCGGCCGCGGCGCGCTCGATGCCCGCTTCGAGGAGCTGTCGACCACCTATCGCGACGTCCCCATTCCCCGCCCTCCGCATTGGGGCGGCTACCGCGTCATCCCGCTGCTCTTCGAATTCTGGCAGGGCCGCGCGGATCGTTTGCACGACCGGTTCTGGTACCGGCTGCGGAATGATGTGAAGGATTGGGTGGTGGAGAGGCTGTCGCCGTGATTCGAGGAGCGCTGGCGTCCTCGCCGGCGTTCCTATTCGACTAATCCACTGTCTTCATCAGCTCTTCAATTCGCCGGGCCAGCTCATCCCGCGTCGCCGCAAACCGTTCCGCGCCGCTTCCTTCACCAAAGGTCGGATCTTCGATCGGCCAGTGCTCGATGCGGGCCGCTCCGGGCCAGAGAGGGCAATCCTGGGCGGCGGAGTCGCAGACGGTCACGACGACGTCGAATTTCTGATCGAGAAACTGATCGGCCGATTTCGACTGCGCATCGCTGATGTCGATGCCGATTTCGGCGAGCGCTCCGATCGCCAGCGGATGAACCCAACCCGCGGGGCGCGATCCGGCCGACACCACATCGACCACGTCTCCATGAAACGCGCGCATCAGCCCCTCGGCCATCTGACTCCGCGCGGCGTTGCCGGTGCAGAGGAAGAGGATCCGTTTTTTCATGGCGCCGATTGTATGTCGCGATGCCGGTCGAACCAGCCGGCCCACAGCGGCAGAATCCACATCGAGAGCGCCATCCACGCCAGCACGCGCACGTTCGGCGGCGGATTGCCGCCTGCGTTGAGGATGAAGATCGCGCCGAGGAGGATCACGAAGATCCAGAAGGCAATGTTGCCGGCAGCATCGCGCGGCCGCGTGGCGCTGCGATAGATGGCCACGCCGATGGCGAAGAGCGCCGCCTCGACGCCGATCTCCGCTACCGGGAAGTTCCACATCCCCAATCCCACTTTCGGCCCGCCCGGCCACAGCGGCAAGTCGGCGCGGTGCGTCACGTAATCGAGCACCCAGTGGCTGATCACGCCGATGCCGATGACGATCGCGCCGCGCTTGTAGCGGGTGACGGCGAAGTAGAGCACGCCGGCGACGATCGACCAGACCGCCGCCATCAGCAGACTGTGCGACCACGGGTAGTCATAGAAATCGAGCGGCGTGAGTCGCGTTGCGCCCGGCGCGATGCGTACGTGCTCGATGCCGAGGAGAAGAAAGATCGGCCAGAGAAGATCGAGCAGCATCGGCGCGCCCATGAGCAGCAGGAGCGAAGTTTTCGGAGCGAGCTTCCTGGATGCGAAGCCGACGGCGTTGTGTCCGATGAACATGTGGATCAGTAGATTAGTCGATCAGCCTGGTCGATCAGTAGATTAGTGGATCAGTAGATCAGGACAGGGCATTTTTGTTCCTGATCTACTAATCCACTGATCCACTACGGAACCGCCTTCATGATCTCGATGACCACGGGCTTGAGCCCGTTGATGATGAACTGAATGCCGATGGCGCCGAGGAGCAGCGACATGATCTTGGTGAAGACGGCGCGGCCGCGGTCGCCGATGATGCGCGAGAGCGGCAGCGCGGAGAGCAGCACCAGCCAGGAGATGGCGCCAACGGCCACGATGGCCACGATCACCGCCAGGCGCTGCTCGATCTCGGGATAGAGGTTCACCAGCACCATCACCGAGGTGATCGCCCCGGGACCGGAAAGCATCGGCACGGCGATGGGGACGATAGCGATCGACGATGGGTCGATGTCGGCCTTCTCCACGTCGCTGTGCTCGATCCGTTTCTCGCCGCCGGCATTGAACCCGCGCCGGTCGTCGGCAATCAGGCTGCGCAGCGCGTTCGTCAGAAAGAGCACGCCACCCATGATCTGAAACGCCGGCACGGTGATGCCGAAGAAGTTGAAGACATAGTTTCCAGCGAGGAAAAAGACGGTGAGAACGGCGATGCAGGAGACGCCGGCCACGAGCGCCACATTCGCTCGCGTCTTGCGCGATGCGCCGTCGGTGAGGGCGATGAACGACGGAGCCACGGCCAGCGGGTTGACCATGGTGACGAGAGCGACGAAGGAGAGGAGTGCGACTTTGTACAACGGCATGTTGGGGGGATTATCTCCTGTCATCCCGCCCTGTCATTCCCCTGTCATCCTGAGGCCGCCGGAGCCGCGTAGCCGAAGGCGGAGCGGCGTAGGACGCCGAAGGACCCCCGCCCTGATAACCCGGTTGGGCGGCGGAGAATCAGCCCCCCGCCCTGTCCGGATTTCAATGAGGGGGTCCTTCGACCGTCCTTCGCTCCTCCGCCTTCGGCAACGCAGCTCCGGCGGCTCAGGATGACAGTGGTGGTACCTCGATCGCGCGATCGACATCCACATCGATGTACCAGAGCAGCCCCGTGCACGCCCGCCCAGTGATCGCGCTCATCGCCCGGCAGTACTGCGTGACTTGTTCACGATCCAGCGCGATGCGCCGCTCCGACGGTTGCCCGCTCTTGTAGTCGACGATCAAATCGATCCCGTTCTCGCGAAGATACCGGTCGATGCGGCGCTCGCCGTCGGTGGTCAGCAGCGGCAGCTCGCGTCCGAGGGTCTCGGCGCTGGCGATGCGGCGGAAGGTGTCGGACTTCGCAACGGTCGCCAACCGCTTGCGCACGAGCGAAGTCGTCGCCGCATCCGCGCCCTGTTCGATGGCCAGCGCCGTGACCAGTGCATCGACCGGCGAACGGCCGTCCCAGATCTCCAGCACGCGATGCAGCAGAATCCCGGCGCCGCGTTTCTGGGATGACGCGCGGCGTATGAGCACATCGCCACGCAGCAACTCCTCGGGGAGCGACACCGGAACGGGGAGTGACGGCTCGACGGCCGGCAGCGCCGCCAGCTCCGCTTCGAGCGCGGCATCGGCCAGCCGTCTCCGCATGCGCGTCCCCGTCCCCTCGGTGGCCACGCGCTCGAACGCGATCGGCACGGCATCGCCGCCGATGGTCATGGTCTTGTTCACCCGCCCGTGCTCCAGCGGCCATGGCGCCGAGGGGAGGTCGAAGATCTGTTCGACGTAGCGCGCGAACCCTTCCTTCCTCGGTTTCGCGTTCGTCACGAACACGACCTCGGACTTCGCGCGTGTCGCGGCGACGTAGAAAAGGCGCCGCGTTTCCGCCTCCTCGCGCCTGCTGCCGATGTCCTTCAACGGCACGTCGCCGGCGCGGCCGTAGTGCGCGGAGAGCGTCTCGACCTGGCCGCGCAACACGAGACTGCGCGGATCGTCGACCAGGAAAATCTCGGCCGACTTCAGCGGAAACTCCAGGTCGGGAAGGATGACCGTGTCGAACTCCAGCCCTTTGGCCGCGTGGACGGTGAGGATGCGGATGGCGTCGCCGGCCTCGTCGATCAGCGACGGCTCCATCTCGTCCGGATCACCGCGCCGGCGCGAGATCTCGTCGACGAATTGCCGCACCGACCCACCGATGCGCTGGTCGTAGGCAAAGGCGATGGCGCGGACGTGCTCGAGATGCCGCATCGATCGCATCCCGTCGGCCGCCGCCGCGTAGACCGCCTCGATGCCGCAGGTGCGGATGACCAGATCGATTAGCTGCGCGACGGTGAGGTGCTGCGATGCCGCGCGGAGCGATTCGAGGACGGTCAGAAACGCGGCATACGTGTCGTCGCGCCGCACGATCTCCGCGTCCGTAAGCGCGAAGTACGGCGTTCGCGCCGCTGAGATTTCCGCGCCGCGATCGAAAGGAAATGCAATCGCGCGCAGCACGGCCAGAAGATCGACCGGTGCCGGCCGGTCGAGAAAGAGCCGCGTCGGTGGGAGGACGTACGGGATGCGGCGCCGCTCGAAGACATCGAGGTAGTCGTCGAGCTTGGTCGTTCTCCGAAAGAGCAGCGCGTACCGCCGCAAATCGCCGCCGCGCGCCAGGATCCACGCTGCGATCGATTCGGCCTCGGACGTGAAGCGGTCATCGCGCGCGCCGAAGGGAGCGTCGATGATGGTGATCGATGCATCGGTCGCGGGCGCGTCGGTTTTCGCGGCCTTCAGCCGGTGATACTCCGGCCGGAACACGTTCGGATCGCGCGCGGCATCGGCGAAGAGCTCGGCGAAGATGGCGTTCACCGCGTCGAGCAGCGGCGGATGGCTGCGGAACTGATCGAGCAGCTTGCGATGCTCGGCGCCGTTCGCGATGAGCTCGCGAGTGAAGGCGTCGTACGTTTCCGGATCGGCGCGGCGGAAGCCGTAGATCGACTGCTTCGGATCGCCGACCACGATCGTGCGCCCGTCAACCAGCACGCCGTTGCGATCGCGCGCGAGCCGGTCGATGATCCGCGCCTGCACACGGTCGGTGTCCTGGAACTCGTCGACGAAGATGAAATCGAACTGGCCACGCACGCGATCGAGCACCGTTTCGTCGTCGAGCACGGCCAGCGTGCGCAGCAGGAGATCGTCGAAGTCGACCACGCCGCGCGTGCGCTTCTCAGCATCCAAATAATCCAAAAACCGTCGCATCATCGACAGCAGCGAGACCGCGGCGCGATGCGCGGAGAGGCGGTCGTAAATCGAATTGCCTTTGTCCTTGTCCGCACGTAGGACGCGCACGGCCTCATTGAACTCGGCCTTCTTCCCTTTCGGCAGGTCGCTGGTGCGGATCGTGTTCGCGATCGGTTTCAGGTACTCCAGCCAGGTCTCGATGTCGCTTCCGCGGCGCGGCGACGGATTGGCGCGCAGGTAATCGCAGATGCCGGCCACCGAATCGGCGTCGCAGATGCGCAGCCGCTCGATGGCGATGAGCAGCTCGTGCTCGACGAGATCGAGCGCGCCGAGGTCGTAGTCGTCGTCGAGCAGGAGATCGCGGCGATCGATCAGCGGCAGGATGATGTTGCGGACGAGGAAGAGATAGCCGACGTGTTCGAGCAGCACTTCCCAATCGCGCCTTGCCTCGGGTGTCGGATGGAGCCGCGTCTCATCATCGACCCAGGCGTCGTACAGCTCGCCGTAGAGCAGCGAGCGCTCGAAACCTTCGATGATGGTGAACTGCGGATCGAGTCCCGCCTCGATCGGGAACTGGCGCAGGAGGCTCTGGCAGAACGAGTGGATCGTCTGCGAGCGAAGCGACTCGATGCGTCCGAGCTGCGCGGCGCAGGCACGGCGATAGGCATCGCGCTGGCCGGTGGGAACTTCGAAAAGGGGAGTGGCCGAGCCGATTGGCCAGGAGACGTCGTCGTCATTCTCGAAACGCAGCGCCAGTTCCGTCAACGCCTCATGAATGCGATCGGCAATCTCACCGGCCGCTTTCTCCGTGAACGTGACCAGCACGATGCGCTCCGGCAGCAACGCCTCGTCGCTCAACAGCAGCTTCAACACCTCGGCCACGATCGCGGTCGTCTTGCCGGTGCCGGCTCCCGCCTCGATGACGACGTTGCGGCGTTTCGGTTTGCCGAATTCAAACGCTGACTGGACGGCGATGGCGCTCAATCCGCGCCTCCGCCGAGGAGCGTGCGCGGCTCGCCGTGGCGCGTGATGAGGTACTTCTCGGCGAAGTCGTGGCGCGTGCGGCAGGAGTGATTCACCGGACAGTACTTACAGGCATTGAAATCGGCATCATCGTCGGCCGGAAAGGCGGGGAAGACGCCGTTGAGGATCGAGGTGACGAAGAGATCGAGCGTCTCGCGCAGCGCCGCTTCCTTCTCCGCCAAGGCAAATGCGAACTTGCGCGCGTTGGTCTCGCTGGTGACGAGCGGCTTGATGGCCCCGCTCACCGCCGCGGCCTCGGCGGCGAAAAACTGCGACACGGCCATGGCGTAGAGCGCCAACTGCAGGCGCACGCCGCGATCGATCTTCCCGCCGAGGTCTTTGTGTCGCGTGGCTTTGCCGCCTTTGTAATCGATGATGCGATAGCCGTCGGGGCGGACGTCGATGCGATCGATGGTGCCGTCGATGCGGAGATCGAGTGAGCCCGACGGCCGAGGATCGAAGATCGACACGACGTTGCTTCGATTGCCGATCGTGACCACAAACGATTCGTGTTGATCCGCAACTTTCCCCGCTCGCGTTTTCCCGAAGCGATACTCGAAATGTTTCGGCCGGAAGCCCGTCGCTTCGAGATCGGCCAGATCGTGAGCCACGAACTCACGAAGGATGCGCTTGGTGGCGGCGCGCTCGATCTCGCGCATGGTGGGATTGAACGGCGGGATGTCGCGGGCGATGTTGGCGAAGGCGTCGTCGACGAGCGCGTCGATGCGCTGGCCGATGGCGGTGTCGAGCTGCGGCAGCGCGGACACGGCGCGATCGAAATCGTCGTCATCCAGCTCGCGATAGAGGCGCTCCAGGATGCCGTGATCGAGCTTCCCCTTGTCGCGGGCATTGAGCTGCAGCTCGTGCTCGGGATCGTTGATGTCGCGAACGCCGAGGATGTGCTTGTAGAGAAACTTCTGCGGACACTCGCCGAAATCTTCGAGCTGGGTGGGGGAGACGCTGGTGAGCGCGTTGGCCAGTCTGGCGCGAAGCGTTTCATCGTCGGCCTCGGCGAAGAGGTAACCGTCGAAGACGGATCGGGTGCCGGATCGTGCGAGAAGTTGTAATTGGCGGCGAGACGCCGCCAAGCCAGCCGGCGCGACGCCAGCGCTCCTTACGAACGCGCCGCCAAAGTTCTTCAACAACGCCGTTTTCCGCTCCGGCCACTGCTCGATCACGAAGTTCTTCAGCAGCGGCGACGGCCGCAACGTCTTCCCGAACCCATCCCCGCCCGAAAACGAAAAGTGAATCGTCTCCGTGCCGTCGAGCAGCAGCTGGAACAGCATCCGTTCCTCGTCGCGCCCGTCGCCAATCTCGCGAATTCCGAGCGTGCGGCGGTCGTGATCGGGAAGAAGCGGATCGTCGAGACGCCGCTGCGGAAAGAGATCGTCCTGCATCCGGACGGCGAAGAGATGCTTGAACGAGCGGCCACGGAAGCGCATGACATCGGCGCAGAAAACAGGTTGTCGGTTATCGGTGGTCGGTGCTCGAAGTGATTCGTTCTGCAACGCGTCGATGATCGTGGCGGCGTCGAAGCGAACGTTCCATTTGCCCGTCCGCCGGAAAGTCGCCGCGATCCTGTCGATGGCTTCGGCGGCAACGAGATCGAATTCGGTGTTGATGCGGAATCGGGCGATGGTGCTCGCAAGAAACTCCGCCGCCTCATTCGCGCTCAACGTCGCCTCGGGGGCGAGCGATTCGATCTCGTCCAGAACGTCGACATACGCCTCGATGGCCGCATTGCGTGCCAGCGCCTTCAACTCGCCGCTCGTGCCGCCGGCGACACCAGCGCGCCGCGTAGCCGCATCGATCTCGTCGATGTTGATAGAGCGTTTGGGCATGAATCCGTCGCGTACCAGTTCGATGACCTCGCCGCGCGGAAAGCCGTTCTCGCGTAGCCGCAGCAGCGTGGCCATGGCCCGCCCGAGGCGGTGGGCCACGAGCGGCGTCTCGTCGGCCGTGGAGAGCGCGAATCCTTCCGCCGCGGCGAAGCGATTGAGCAACGCGATGTCGTACGGATCGAGCGTACGGGCGACGATGCCGATATCGCGCGCATCCGTTCCCGCTCGCAGCAGCGCCGCGACCTCGGCGCAAGTCTCGCGAAGCTCAATGGTGCGGGTGTCGTATTGGGCGACGTGCCAGTGCGGTTGCGCGGTCTCGCGGTCTCGAGGTTGCGCGGTGCCGAAATTGCTGATGAACGGCTCCGCGAATCGGTATTGCTCCCCCTCGGCGGCGGGTACGTAGACCGCATCGAGCCGGCCGGCCGTGCGCAGCGCTTCGATGACGCGCCGCTGCGCGCCGGTCATGTCATAGAACCCGGCCACGATCTGCGGCGCGATGGTCACCCGCCCGCTCTCGATGATCGCAGCGGCTTGTCGCAGCAGCTCCGCCGGATCGATGGCATCGAGCTGCCCGATGAGCCGCTCATACTCACGCCACGCCCGAACGACCAGCTTCGTCCGCGCGCTGTTCCGCAAACGCGCATTGCGCGCCCGCGACTCGAATTCCGCCAGCGTCCACCCGCCGTCGCGCACATCGCGCCACGACCGATCGATCATCCCCGCAATCCCCCGGCTCTCCATCATCGGATCGTCGATGCTGCGGACGGCCATGCGCATCGCCAGGCGACGCTCCGCATCGGACGCCGTACGCGGAAACTCGTCCGCCGCGTTGACGACGCGTCGGGCGAAGGTTTCGATCGTTTCCAGTCGCAGGCCGGCGACGCCGTTTGGTTTGTGCCGCAGGAGTTCGGCAGTGATGGCGTTTGCCACGCCGGCTGAGGCAACCAGAACCTCGACTTCGTCGGCGGCACTCAGCCGCTCGGCAACCTCAGCGGCGATGGTGCGATAGGGGGAAAGGCGGATGAGAGACATCGGGAAGTTTTCGGCGCATTGTCTCATGACTGAGCGACTGTTATTTTGATCCAATAGCAAAGTCGCCACGCCTCAATCGGAGCATGATGTACTCCAGACGTTGAGGCGTTATGCCATTACGATGGCTCTCACTTTGAGCATTGTGGTGTGTTTCGAGTTAAGTCGCTTCACGCGTTTCTTGGCGTTGACGCAGCAGGATGGGCGTCGCTAAGACCAGAAAAGAAGGAAACGAGTATGACTACTGAAGATGTCAAAATGGGCTCTCCAGCTCAACCCTTTCTGTTACCCATTCACCTCAATGCACTGAGGTTTTTCTCACTCGAAGGAGGCGAACCTGAGTGGGAAGAGATTATGCGTGAACTGGGCTCGGTGTTCGGATCTCCGCCTAACTTCGATGAACTCAAACAGCGGTATGAGGAGGCAACAGAGAAGTTCCAGATCTTCGCTGTTCCAAGCGAGCCGAAGATTGTTTCAAAACTCCTTGAGCCACTTCACGGAGCGAAAGCCGCATACGTATTGGGCAACTTCCTCAGCTGCATCGCGCTCTGTGGCATGGTCGCCGAAATGGTCGCCATCCTGATGTATGAGGTCCGGGAGTTCACAATCAACGGGAACGCCCTCGACCAGAAGACACAGAAGGGTGTCTTCTCCATGTCCTTCGAGAAGCTTGGACAAGATCGCAAAATCGAAGTGCTGGGTGCGTTATTGATGATCAACGAACAAGAGAGACAAGCATTTACAACAGTCAAGACGATCCGCAAGAACTATCTTCACTATCTTTCTCAACCCCATGATCGAATCAGGGAGGATGCAAGGAACGCGTTCGGTGAAACCGCGAAGCTGATTGTGTGGCTTATGGGTCTTAGCGTGGCTCCGGGAACCATGGTGCTCGACCAACGCTTCATCAACTATCTGAAGAAGATTGAATTCATCAAGCTGGAACCCGAATCAACCGAGTAGTCGCCAGCCGACTTTGCTCACGGCCTACTCCCCCTCATTCGCATCAACAACCGCCGCCGCCGTCAGCTCTGCTGACGCCGCGGCGTACTCGGGAAGGTCGCCGGATGTCGCCTTGACATAGCGCGCCACGAGATCCTTTGTCCCGAACACTCCAAGCTTCTCCATCAGAAACTCGAACTTCGCCTCGAGGTCATGAATGATCGGCCCCTTATGCGCGTCATCCATCTCCCACATACGCCGCTTGAACGGGCCGAGCGCTTTCTTGCGGGTCGTGTAGACGAACTGCTCGTCTGTCTGTTCGGGCTTGCGCTCGTCGAGGCAGTTCTCGAAACAGAAGTCGCGGATGCCGTCCTTGATCTCCTGCGGGAGCGTCGGCGCGTCGAGGATCATGTTCTGGAAGCCGGTGGCGAGGTGGATCTCCACCGCCTCGGCTTCGGGGAACTTGTTGAAGACCGATTCCGGCAACGTCGACGCGCCATGCTGGACGGAGCCGGCCATTCCGTACTCCTCGCGGCAGATGTGCGTGGTCTGGCACAGGACTTCGAAATCGATCTTCGCCTGCGCGATCGAGCCGTCGGCCAGAGGAACGCCGCCGTGCGAGGTGCCGGTCTGTACGGAGATCTTGCTGATGCCGGTGATGCCGCCGAGGAGGCGCTTGAGGCCGTCGGCGTAGGCGCGAACCTCCTCGGGGTGCGTGTTGTACTTGCCCACCTCGCCGATCTCGCCGCCGACGGAAACCGTGATTCCGGACGGCTCGCGTTCGCGGATGTACTTCGTCAGGTGCGCCGTCCCCTCGTAATTCGCGCGCTGCTGTTCGTCGCGCGTCGGGAAATCGAGATCGACCAGCGTGGAGGTGTCGATGTCGATGTTGTAGAACTCGGAGGCCAGCGCTTCATCGATCAGCGACTCCAGCGCTTTCATCTCGGCAGCACGGCCCTCTTCCGTCGCCCACTTCTTCGCGCTGGCCTGGAAGTGATCGCCCTGGATGAAGACCGGCCCTTCGAATCCCTCACGCAGCGCGGCGGCGAGCACACAGGCGGCGTATTCGCCCGGCCGCTGCTCGGTGTAGCCGATCTCGGAGCGGGCGATTTCAAAAATAAATGCTCCGACATCGTGACGCATGGCCACGCGGAACAGCGCACGCGCGGCATCGTACGTCAGCGCGCGGATGTTGAAGGCGGGGACCGTGAAGAGACGATCGATCTCGTTGCGTCCGAGGGCCATGTAGAGCGGATAGATCGACGATGAGACCGCACCGCGGCGCCGCGCTTCCAGGTGAATGGTCCTGCGCGCGCCGGCTTTGGCGTCGCCGTCGCCGAAGACGGCGGTGTGAACGAGCTGGTCGACATTGATGTCGGTCATCGTGGTCGCCTCCGGCGCGGCACTTTAGCAAAAGATGTGGCACAGACACTCTTGTCTGTGCTCTGGTTGCGTGGTGGTGAGATCCAGCACAGACAAGAGTGTCTGTGCCACATCGTCCAGCGTTACGCCGATTGCGCGGCCGGCACGAACGAACGGAGCTGGTTGATCAGCTCCATGATGTCGAACGGCTTCATGATCGCGCCGTCGGCGCCGAGGGCGGCCAGCTCGGTCGACGACACCGCCTGGCCGCTGAGGATTAGGATCGGCAGGCTGTCCATGCCCGGCTCTTTGCGCAGCTCGCGAATGATCTCGTCGCCGGTCATTCCGGGCATGTTCCGATCGATCAGCGCCGCCGACGGCCGGCGCAATCTTGCCTCGGCGATGGCCTGGCTGCCGTTCTCCGCGGTGACGGCCTCGAAGCCGAACTCGCGCAGCAGGCTCCGCATCAGCGCAAGAATCGGGAGATCGTCATCGACGACCAGGATGATAGGCTTTGCGGTCATTGAGTGATTGAGTGTAAGTGATGTCGTTCCGTCAGACAAACGTGGCGGCGCGGCACGTTGCATCAGACGAAACCATGCCCATCCGTCACGACCGCACCGTTTCGATCCTCGATGTGATGGGGCCGGTCATGGTCGGCCCTTCCAGCTCCCACACCGCCGGCACGGCCCGCCTCGGCCGCGTGGCTCGCGAGATTCTCGACGAAGATCCGGTCGAGGTTCATTTCTATCTGCACCCGCCGCTCGCCGCCACCTATCGCGGCCATGGCTCCGACTTCGCGCTGGTCGGCGGATCGATCGGACTGAATGTCGACGATCCGCGCATCCCCGAGGCCATTCGCATCGCCGAGCAGATGGGCGTGGACATCACCTTCTCCGAAGAAGACCTCGGTGACGTCCATCCGAACACGGTGCGCATCGCCATCCGCGGCAAGTCGCGCGAGGCCGAGATCAGCGGCTCCTCGATCGGCGGCGGCGTCATCGAGGTATTCAAGATCAACGGCTTCCAGACGCGTTTCAAAGGCGACTCGCCGACGCTGCTGCTCTTCTACCGCGACCGTCCCGGCATGATCTCCGAGGTGACCAACATCATCGCCGAGGAAGGGATCAACATCGCCTCGCTGTCGTGCTCGCGCAAACAGCGGGGCAAGGATGCCTTCATGCAGATCGACGTCGACTCGCCGCTGTCGGAGGCGGCGCTGGGTCGGATTCGTGCGACGGAGGATGTGGAAGAGGCGCGGTATCTGGATCGGATCCCGTAGAGCGAATACACCGCGCCGCGATCCATGTTCTTCTCCCCATGATCGAAAGCTTTGCCCACCTTGAGAAACTCGCTGCCGGCCGCGACCTCGCCGATGTCTTCCTGGAGAGCGACGCGCAGGAGCACGCCGTCCCCGCTGATCAGATCCTCGAAGCGCTGACCCGACGCCGCGCGGTGATGCGCGATTGCGTCGAGCGCGGCAAGAGCGGCGGAACGTCGATGGGAAAGCTGGTCGGCAACGAGGCCAAGCTGCTCAATGACGCCTTCCTGGCCGGCCGCACATTCCTCGATCCGCTGACGGTCAAGGCCGAGATCTACGCGCTGTCGGTGATGGGGGAGAACTCGCGGATGGGCGTCATCGTGGCCGCGCCGACGGCGGGCGCGGGCGGCGTCGTTCCCGGAATGCTGCTGGCGCTGGAGGAAGAGCGCCACATCGATCCCGAAAGAACCGTGCGCGCGCTGGTCGTCGCAGGCGGCGTCGGATCGATCATTGCCCTCTCCGCCAACAGCTCGGGCGCCGCCGGCGGATGCCAGAACGAAGTCGGCGTTGCCGCCTCGATGGGAGCCGCCGCGGTGGCCTACATGATGGGCGGATCGACCCGCCAATCGATCCACGCTGCCGCCATCGCCCTCAAGAACACCCTCGGCCTGGTCTGCGACCCGGTCGGTGGTCTGGTCGAAGTGCCGTGCGTCAAGCGAAACGCCATCTTCGCCGTGCACGGCCTCACCGCCGCGCAGCTAGCCCTCGCCGGCGTCGAGTCCGTCATCCCGATGGACGAAGTAGTCGAAGCGATGGTGCGCATCGGCCGCGCCCTCCCGCGCGGCCTGCGCGAAACCGCCGAGGGCGGCCTGGCGAAAACGCTGACCGGCTGCGAGATCGGCGACCGCCTGAAGAAGGAAGCAAACGAGCGCCGCGCCGAGCGAGCCGCGGAACGTGAGCGCGCCGCGCAGGAGCGGAAAGAGTCGGTGCACTAGCCGGCATTTGACGCCCCCGACGACACCCACTATCCTGTCCCTCCCTCGGAAATAGCGAGGGAGACCCGTTCGTTGAGACGATCCCAAACAGGCGCTTAGCTCAGTCGGTAGAGCATCACCTTCACACGGTGGGGGTCAGCGGTTCGAGTCC
>Ga0157378_10003685_pt1 | contig 13582 bp, 14 predicted proteins | sample M65metaG_FD_115309 | JGI IMG/M metagenome (GOLD analysis project Ga0157378, IMG submission 115309) | Miscanthus rhizosphere microbial communities from Kellogg Biological Station, Michigan, USA - M6-5 metaG | ecosystem: Host-associated > Plants > Roots > Rhizosphere > Soil | place: USA: Michigan...
ATCGCCCGCAGGCGCGCGCGCTCGGGTTCGCTCGCGAGGTTCTGGCCGGCCCACAGCACCGGGTCCCAGACGTCGCGATCGTCGGGAGCGATGTTGAAGTCCCCCGCGACGATGAGCGGCTGCTCCGGGTCGCGGGTCGCGGCGAGCCAGGCGCGCAACGCCTCGAGCCACACCAGCTTCGTCTCATACGCCGGGTCACCGACCACCTTGCCGTTGACGACGTACACGCACACGACGTCTATCCCACCGGCCTTCGCAGTCACGACGCGTGATTGCTCCGGCACCGGGTCGCCGTCGAAGCCCGACGACACGCCCTCCAGACCGACTCGCGACAGGATGGCGACACCGTTGTATCCGCGCTGACCGAGCGTCGCGATCTGGTAGCCGGCCGCCGAGACCTCCATCGTGGGGAAGTCGGCGTCTTCGACCTTGGTCTCCTGCAGGCACACGATGTCCGGCTCGTGGCGCTCCAGCGCTGCGAGCAGCCGGGCGAGGCGCTGACGGACCGAGTTCACGTTCCAGGTGATCAGCTTCATGCCGGGATCTCCGCAAGGTGTTCGCGCACCACGTCGGCCAGCATGTCGCAGAAGGCCGGGTCCGCGTTGGGCATCGGCGTTCGCGCGAAGGCGAGGCCCGCCTCCTTGGCCTCCGCGGTCGCCTCGATGTCGAGGTCGTAGAGCGTCTCGAGGTGGTCGGCGACGAACCCCACGCAGCACACGACGCAGGCGGTGCGACCCTCGGCCGCGCGCTCCGGGATCACCTCGACGATGCCCGGGCCCCACCACGGGTCGGCGGTGCGGCCGACCGATTGCCACGCGATCCGATGATCGTCGAGCCCGACCTCCTTCGCGACGAGGTCACCGGTCTCCTGCAGCCCGTCGCGATAGCGGCACGACGGATCGCAATCACAGGTCTTGCATCGCTGCGTGCCGTCGGCCAGCGTCCGGATCGGCAGCGAGTGCGCCGTGAAGAGCACCGTCAGCCGGTCGCGAGCGGATGCATCCAGCGTGTCGAGCGTGCTCCGCAGCCGGGCGGCGACCCACGCGATGTACATCGGGTGGTCGTGGAACGAGCGGACGAACGTGATCGGCAGGTCGAGCCCTCGCTCGCGGATCGCCGCCTCGGCCCGGTCCACGTAGGTCTCGACCGACATCCCCGACCAGTGCGGCGCCATGACGATGCCGATCGCACGATCGATGCCGTCGGCCGCCATCCGGTCGATCGCATCGGGGATCGTCGGCGACGCGTGCTTCATCCCGAGGTACGACCGGAAGGTGTCGCCACCGTCCCCGTTCAGCCTGTCCACGATCCCGTTCGCCTGCGCCGTGGTGGTGTCGAGCAGCGGGAACCGGTTCCCGATCGCCGCGTATCGGCCGCGGAGTTCCTCGAGGTGCTCGGGCGACGGCGTTCGGCCGCCCCGGATATCGGTGTAGTAGCGCTCGATGTCGTCGGGTCCGCTGGCGGTGCCGTACGCCATCACCAGCACGCCGGTCGATCGATCGGTCACGGTGCGTCCTTCCGTTCGGAAGGAGCCAGGATAGAGGCGCGGCCCGACGGCCTACGTGGAGCGCCAGTCGGACCAGCGCGATGCCGGCGGAGCGATCGAACCCGGCTCCGGCGGCGGGGCATCGGGCAGCTCGGGCTCCTCATCGTCCTCGTCATCGACCTCGACCTCGGCCTCCGCGTCACGGAGGTCAACGAGCGTCTCGTCGTCTCTGTCGGGGCGCATCGAGCTGCTGAGCGCTGAGATCCGGGTGTCGAGAGCCGCAAGCCGTTCCTCGAGCTCCTCCAGCCGACCCTCGGCCTCGGCGGCACGGTCGGCGTCGGCCATCGCCACGGCGCTCGCCTCCTCTGCAGCGGCCAGGGCGGCCTCCGCCTCGTCGGCCCGGATCTGGGCTGCGGCGGCCTCGTTCATCTCGCTGACGACGGTTCGCAGGTTCGACTCGAGGTCGACGACCTTCAGGCGCAGGCGATCCGCGAGCTCGACCGAACGGCGTGCGGACTCCTCCATCCGAGCGGTCTGCTCGGCGCCGGCGTCCTCGGCCGGCCGCGCGGCGGCGGCGCCCACCTCGGCGAGCGCTCGCCGCAGGCTCGCCTCGAGCTCGACCACACGCGTCCGCAGGCGGTCGACCTCGCCGCGGCTGGACATCAGCTCGCCCTCCATCAGCTCGGCGCGACGGACCGCGTTCTCCGCACGCCCCTCGGCCTCGAACAGCGAGCGCTCGGACGACTGCGCACGCGCGGCGAGGTCTGCGAGATCCTCGACGGTCCCCTCCAGCTCGGCGATCCGGTTGCCGTCGCGGACGGCGAGCTCGGTCATCGACCGCTCCCGTTCGTGCGCCGCCGCGATCTGGACCTCGAGCGCCTGGATCCGCTCGAGCGCGAAACGCTCGCTCGGTCCGACGGCGCCTCCTTCGAGCGCGCGTGGCCGCAACCGTGCGCGCAGATCTTCGGTGCGCTCGGTCGGCGCGGTTGGCTCCGAGGGGGTCGTCATGGTCGTACGGAGGGTACCCCCGGTACCTCGTCGCGTGTAGCTCCCAAGGGCGATGCGGGCCACGTCCGAAGACCTAGGTCCGTCGGACGGAGCCGCAGGTCACGCAGGAAGACCCGATCTGACTCCGCAAGTCGCTGCACGGGTCGTCCCGCTGGCTTCGTGTACCACGCACCGAGGGCGGCGAGCAACGTCACGGAGATCACCACCGCCACGACGACGTGGCGCGTCACCACCGAGCTGACGCTGCTCCTCGTCGGGGTAGATGAGATAGATCCGATGCGACCAGGTTTGCAACGGTTCCCAGTTCTCATCCGTCCTAGTGCTGTGAGAGCGAAAAGGACGACGATGGTCGCCGACATGGACGTCGACGAGGAGCACGCGGATCGACTGACCGAGGTCTACGAACGGTCCGCCCCGGCCGGGTTCCGGTTCGCCTACCTCCTGACGGGTGACCGGGCACTCGCCGAGGATCTGGTCCAAGAGGCGTTCCTCCGGTTCGTCGGCCGCCTCCATCATCTGCGAGACCCGGAGGCGTTCGACGCCTACATGCGACGGACGATCATCAACCTTTCCAAGGACACCCTCCGACGCCGGGCGGTCGAGCGGTCCTACCTCGAACGGCGAACCGCCGAGCTCCGCGAGGGCCACACCGACCGAGACGTCGCAGCGTACGAATCGATGCGCACCGCACTGCTCTCGCTCCCCCAGCGACCGCGCGCCGCGATCGTGCTGCGCTACTACGAAGACCTGCCTGAGTCCGAGATCGCGGACCTCCTGCGCTGCCGCCCGGCGACAGTGCGCTCGCTCGTGGCGCGCGGGCTCGAGGCCCTTCGTCAGATCCCCGAGGTGACCGCATGACCGACCAAGACGTCCGCGCGTTCCTCGAGCGCATGGCGGATGAGGAGCCGATCCCGTTCGTCGACGGTAGTCCGCTCGCCCGCAAGGCGCGCCGGCGCGCGACGAGAACGATCGTCCTCGCTGCGGCCGGGCTGGTCGCTGCCCTCGCGCTGGTGTTCGCGGGCGCCTCTCTCCTGCCTGAAACGTCAGCGGACGTGGTGCCTGTGACCGATACGACGCGGACACAAACCCCGCCGCCGGCGCACACCGCTGCCCCGGGCTTCTCGACGTTCCACTCCGCGCTGCAACAGATCACGATCGACTACCCCGACGGATGGAAGTTCAGGTACGCGGCCGAGCCGTGGCACGAGGGTCCGGTGGCGCTGACCGCTCGCGACGTCGACGTTATCTACGACCCGTCACTCCACGGTGACGTCTACCTGGTGTTGGCTTCGGAGCCCCTGGGTCGAGTCGCCAGATCAGACTGGCCCGTGAACCCACCGTCCTCGACCGGGATCTGCGCCCACGCAACCGGGGTAGATGGTGGCGCCATCAGGGTCGATGGCGCGAGCGGTTGGATCGAGAGCTGCGGGAGCCCAACCGCGGGTGGCCACTACGTCATGGTCGCGACAGACTCGCGCGGCTACCTCATCTACCTCCACGTCGCGGACGACCGTGCCCTCCAGCGGCTCTACGACGGCGATTTCTTCGACACGCTGATCGAGACGGTCGATCTTGAGCCGGACGCGCCCCTGGGTTCGTCGGACCCTTTGGCGACGCCCTGACGTCGCCACCAACCGCTGCGAGAGCCGTTCCTGGGTCTGGGAGCTCGCTAGGCTGGCGGAGTGGAACGCGACAAGGTCTACATCGACGTCACCGATGAGCCCGATGTCGATGATCTTACCGACCTGATCGAGACCCTCTTCGGTTCTCGAACCGGACCTCCGCCAGTTGGGCCGTGAGGACTGTCTCCCAAATCCCCCCAGCCTCGGGAGCGGGTGTCTCGTTTCCGCTCGTAGATGGCTCCGGGGGAGAGACTTGAACTCTCAACCTACGGATTAACAGTCCGCCGCTCTGCCGATTGAGCTACCCCGGAATGGGACGCGAGCGAGTCTACCCGGCCGGTGTGCCAGGGGCACCGAACCGGCAGTGGCCTTCCTCGCGCCTCGCGGTACGCTCCGTCCCTATCGACCGGGAGGGACCCTCGATGAAGCTCCGTACGTTGTTCCTGTTCGGCGCCGGCGTGGTGACCGGCCTCATGATCGCGAAGAAGCTCTCGGCCGACGACGAGGAGATCGTCCACGGCCCGCAGCAGATGCGGCCGGCCAACCCGATGATGCGGGCCTTCTCGGACCGGACAGCAGCCTTCTCGGACCGTGCGACCGTTCGGAGCCTCGATGCGATCCGGCGCGCTCGGGTCGCGATCCGCGACCGGCTGGTCGAGCAGGGCTACGACGAGGCCGCCTGGAGCTGACCTACCAGGACGACACCCAGGCGGGCACCGCGCCGTTGTTGGCCGCGTTGCAGTCCGCCCACGTCGCGTTGGAGATCTGCCCGTACTTGGTGTCGTGCGGCGGGTCGTCCCGCATGAAGAAGCAGGTGCCCGACTTGGAGAAGGCCGCGATCGTCAGGACGCCGCCCGTCGTGTCACCGCTGACCGTGGTGGGGTTCGTGCTGGAGAGCGCTCCGGATACCCACTGGACGCTCTGGTCCACCGCTTGGAATTCCGCGATGGTCGCGGGCAGATAGTCGTTGTAGTCGGCGAAGACGACACGTCCAGATGTCAACGCCTCCCGCAGTGATGACTGTGCGGCGCGGTCCTGCGCCCGGTTGCGCGCCCCGAGGAAGGTCGGCAACGCGATCGCGACGAGGATGCCGATGATCAACACGACGACCATCAGCTCGATCAGCGTGAAGCCGTCGTCTTCGCGAAGTCTCGTTGCCCGCATACCCTCGATCCGTCCGTTCGGCGTTGGGTGCCTATCGACGCATCCAGCAGCAACGTTGAGGGCTCGAGAGAAGTAGCCACCACGCAGGCGTTGATTCCCCCGAAAGGGGGAACCGCGCTGTCCCCTATTCGAGGTAATCGCGGAGCTTCTGCGACCGACTCGGATGACGGAGCTTCGACAGGGTCTTCGATTCGATCTGCCGGATCCGCTCGCGGGTGACGCCGAACTCCTTGCCGACCTCTTCGAGCGTGCGCGGGTGGCCGTCGACCAGACCGAACCGGAGCTGGATGACCTTCTTCTCGCGCTCGGACAGCGTGTGGAGCACGCCCTCGAGCTGCTCCTGGAGCAGGATGAAGCTGGCGGCGTCGACCGGCACGACCGCGTCGGCGTCCTCGATGAAGTCGCCGAGCTGCGAGTCCTCTTCCTCGCCGATCGGCGTGTGGAGCGAGACGGGCTCCTGCGAGACCTTCTGGATCTCGCGCACCTTCTCGGCGCTGATCCCCATCACCTTGCCGATCTCTTCGGGCGTGGGTTCGCGGCCGAGATCCTGCAGCAGCTGCCGCTGGACGCGGACGAGCTTGTTGATCGTCTCCACCATGTGCACGGGGATGCGGATCGTGCGCGCCTGGTCGGCGATCGCGCGCGTGATCGCCTGGCGGATCCACCAGGTCGCGTACGTCGAGAACTTGAAGCCCTTGTCGTAATCGAACTTCTCGACCGCTCGGATCAGGCCGAGGTTGCCCTCCTGGATCAGGTCGAGGAAGAGCATGCCGCGCCCGACGTAGCGCTTGGCGATCGAGACGACCAGCCGCAGGTTGGCCTCGATCAGCTTGCGCTTGGCGAGCTGCCCGTCCCGCTCGACCCGGCGGCAGAAATCGTGCAGCTCAGGCTCGGTTTTCGGGCGGTAACTCTTGGCGATCTTGTCGCGGCCGATGCCCTCGACCTTTCCGAAAGCATTGAGCTGGTGATCGCGAACCTCCCAGACCTTCTCGACCATGAACTTCATCGCCTTCGGGTCGGGCTTGCCGTCCTCGGCGGTCTGATGCTGCAGCGCGGTCGACAGCTCGCCCGCTTGGATGCGCCGCGCAAGGTCGACCTCCTGTGCCGCATTGAGCAGCGGCACCTTGCCGATCTCCTTGAGGTACATGCGCACCGGGTCGTTGGTCGGCGCGCGCAGCAGATCGACCTCGATGCGGACCTGCGTTGCGGCATCGGTGTCGTCGCCGGGGACCTCGATCACCTCGACGCCCTCGGCGGTGAGGTGTTCCTGCACCTGTGTCAGGAACTCCTCGACCTGCTCTTGCGTGAAGTCGTCGACGGGGACGGCTTCGAGGAGGTCTTCGGAGGTGACGAAGCCGCGCTCCCGGCCTTTGACGACCAGCTGCTCCTTGACCTCGTCGAGGCTGAGCGGCTCGGCTTCGCGGGCGGGAACGCTCATGGGCGGCGGTCCTGGGGGGTATCCATCACGACCGCGCCAGTGTACGGAAGCAATCTCACGGTGACCGCTCCTTCGAGCGTCGCAGCTCGCCGTCGATCTCGACGAGCCTCCGGAAGAGCTCGTCGTAGGCAGCATCGGTCGTAGGGTTCATCCGCTGGAGCTTGCCGCGGACCTCGTCGCTCTGCGCCTTGAGCACGAACGTACGCAGGCGGTCGAGGACGGCCTCCGCGTACACCGGCGTGGGATCGCCCTCCAACGGCTCGACGATCAGGGATGCGACCTTCGCCGACAGATCGCCGTCCTCGCCCCCGACGATCGTGCCGGCATCCCATTTCTCGTCGCGGAGCGCCACGAAGAGCGCGCGCTGCTTCGGCGTGGAGAAGTCGGTCTCGTCGATCGTCGCGGCGAGGTCCGGCCCGAGGTCGCCGCGGGCGATCAGCTTGACCACCTCGTGCTCGAGCCGCTCGCGCGCGGTTCCGCGCTTCATCGTCGAGGCGACCTCGGGGGGCTTGCCGCTCAGCTGGCGCGCGAGCGACTGCGCGACGCTCGCGTGCGAGACGCCCGCGAGGTCGGCGAGCAGCCCCTCGTACTCCGAGCGTCGGATCGGATCGTTGAGGCGCTCGAGGATGGGCAAGGCGTCGGCGACCGCGGCCGAACGGCCCTCGATCGTCCCGAGGTCGTGCCGCTCGACGGTGCGGCGGACCATGTATTCGACGAGCGGGCGCGCCGAGGAAGCGGCCGCGGCGACCGCGTCGGCGCCGTGCTTGGCCACGAAGTCGGCGGGGTCGAGGCCGTCGGGCATGATCAAGACGACGGCGGTGATCGGGTACCGCTCCTGGAACCCGAACGCTCGCTCGGCGGCCCGGGCGCCGGCCTCGTCGGAGTCGAACGAGAGGATCGCGCGATCGGCGAACCGGGAGAGCTGCTCGAAATGCCGCTCCCCCAGCGCCGTGCCGCACGTCGCGACGACGTTGGTGATGCCGGCCTGGGCCAGCCCGATCACGTCGGTGTATCCCTCGACCACGTACACGTCGCCGGTCTTGGCGACGGCCTGTCGCGCGCGGTGCATGTTGTAGAGCACCTCGTGCTTGCGGTAGATCGGCGTCTCGGCGGTGTTGAGGTACTTCGCCTGCTCGCCGGCGCGCGCGTCCGACGGCAGCACGCGGGCGCCGAAGCCGATGTGGCGGCCCTGCAGGTCTTGGATCGGGAACGTGAGCCGGCCGCGGAACCGGTCGCGCACGGTACCGTCCTCGCCGCGGCTCGCGAGGCCCGCCTCGAGCAGGATCTCGGCCGAGAGGTCGCGCGCGCCCGACAGCCGGCGCAGCAGGAAGTCGGAGTAGCCCGGCGCGTAGCCGATCTCGAAGGTCTCGATGGACTCGGGCGAGATGCCGCGTTCCGCCACGTATGCGCGGGCGTCGGTCGCCTCCTTGCCGGAGACAAGCATCGTCGAGAACATCGAGGCCGCCTGTTCGTTCGCCCGGTACAGCGACTTGCGCCGCTCCGCGGCGCGCCGTTCGGCCGCCGAGTCGCCCTCGTAGCGGAGCGTCACCCCCGCGGTCGACGCCAGCCGTTCGATCGCCTCGACGTACGAAAGGTGCTCGAGCTCGCGCAGGAAGGTGATCGCGTCGCCTCCCTTGCCGCACCCGAAGCAATAGAACACCTGCTTGGCCGGCGAGACGCTGAACGAGCCGGTCTTCTCCTGATGGAACGGGCACAGGCCGGTGAGCGAGTCGTGGCCGGACTTCTTGAGCGTGAGGTACTGACCGACCAGCTGGACGATGTCCGTCCGTTCCTTGACTGCCTCGACGTCTTCTTGGCGGATGCGGGCCACAGGTCCCCCGGCTACAGGAGCCAACCCCGGGGAAGGAAGAGCTGCTCGTAGGTGCGAACGGCGTATCGGTCGGTCATACCGGCGATGAAGTCTGCCACGCGGGTGGCAAGGTCGCCCGGAACCCGGTGGTACTCGGGGGGCAGCTCGTCGGGATGGTCGTGGTAGTAGGCGAAGAGCTCGCGGAGCAGCTTGATCGCCCGGTCGTGCTCGTCGCCGGCGGCCGTGCGGAGGTACACCTCCGCGAACAGGAAGTCGCGGAGCCCGTCGAGGGCCCGGAAGACCGGTGGGGACAGGCGCACCTGCGCTGCGTCGGTGCTCGTCGCGACGAGGTCGGTGACCAGGGTGTTGATCCGCTCGGCGTGGGACTCGCCGAGCACCTCGATCGCCTGCGCGGGGAGCTCCCTCGGGTCGAGGACGCCTGCCCGCATCGCATCGTCGACGTCGTGGTTGACGTAAGCGATGCGGTCGGCGAACCGGACCACCTGGGCCTCGAGGGTCGAGGGCGGTGGCATCGACCACGGGTGATGGAGGATGCCGTCGCGGACCTCCCAGCTGAGGTTGAGGCCTTCGCCGTCGTTCTCGAGATACTCGACGACCCTGAGCGACTGCTCCGAATGACGGAACGGCCGCTCGAGCATCGGTGTGAGCGCCTGCTCGCCGAGATGGCCGAAGGGCGTGTGGCCGAGATCGTGGCCGAGCGCGATCGCCTCGGTGAGGTCTTCGTTGAGCCCGATCGCGCGTGCGGCGGTTCGGGCGATCTGGCTGACGTCGAGCGTGTGGGTCAGACGGACGCGGTAGTGGTCACCTTCGGGCGCGAGGAAGACCTGGGTCTTGTGCTTCAGCCGGCGGAACGCCTTGGCGTGCACGATCCGATCACGATCGCGCTGGAAACAGGTGCGCAGCGGATCGAGCGGCTCGGCGCGCTCACGGCCTTTGGACTCCGCGGACCGCACGGCGAACGGCGACAAGGTGTCGTGTTCGATCCGTTCGGTGCGTTCACGGGGGGCTTCCACTCGAGCCATGGTACCGGCGCCCTCCGACGCAGCTCACCCGCCGCCGAAGAGCCGGTAATAGAGGTAGGCGAACGTTTCGCGGGCGTATTCCTTGCCTCGGGTGATCACAGACGTGTCGGCAGAGGTCCATGTCGCCGACGGGTACGCCTCGATGCCGAGGTCGCTGCCCATCGCATCGAGCCGCGCGTTGTGCCACGGATCGGACACGAGGAACGCCGAGCCGAGGTCGCGCTGGGCCATCTCGTGCGTCGCCGCCTGCAAGCTCTGATACGTCGTGTGCCCGGTCGGAAGAGCGACGATCTTGTCGGCTGGCACTCCGTGTTGTTCGAGGTATGCGGCGCCAGCCTCCGCCTCGGTGTGACGGTCGCCGGGCTGCTTCGAACCCACGGTGATCACGAGATCGGCTCTCCCCTGCTTCCACAACAGGACCGCGTGATCGAGCCGGCCCTGGAACAGTGGCGAGGGCACACCGTTGTACTGCGCTGCGCCGAGCACGACGATCGCGTCGGCACGATCGGTGTCCGCGGCGCCGTCGTGGTGGGCGGCTCGCCAGACCGTGATGGCGGAACCACCGACGAGCACCACGGCGACGAGGGCGACCAGGAAGACAACCGTCCAGACGGGATGCCGCCGGAACCAGGCCATGCCGCGATGCTACGGGGGCGGCGCGGAGCGCCGCCCCCGTGCGAAGCGCTCAGGTCAATCTGAGCACACGATCGTGACACCACCCGTGAACGAGGGTTCCTGCGACAGCAACGACACGAGCGACCGAACGTCCTCGGGCGTGTCGCGCTGGATCGCGAGCACGTACCCGTCTATGAGATCGTCGGGCAACCCCTCCAAGCACGCACCGGGCGAGATCACCACCGAGCCCTCGAGCACGTCGCCGAGCTGACGGAGCACGTCCTTCCGGGCGCCGTTGAGTGCTCCCGGGTCGGCCGCCGTGTCGAGGACGGCGACCCACGCCGCCCCTGGCTCGCCTCCCGGCCCGACGGTCGCCGAAGCGCTCGGGATGGATGGGGCCTGTGACGAGGCCACCGGCGTCGAACCGGATGCGCACGCCGTCACGGCGACGAAAGCAACCAGGCTCGCCCAGCGAAGGAGCGATGGGATGCGCTCGCTCACGGGACGACCACCCACATGTGGTCGGCGTAGTCCGGAAGCGTCGCCTGCAGCGCGGAGAGCTCGGCGCTGCCGTCGGTCGTCGCAGGTAAGCGCACGACGACCGCCCACCGGTCGGGCTGCACGATCGTCGAGCCCTTTCCGCCCTGGACGACGTCGACCGGCATGCTGCCTGCGTATGTGGCCGTGACCTGCTGCGCGACCACGTCGGCGGCGACCTGCGACGGGAAGTCGCCGATCAATAGCGCCGCCTCCATCGGATCGCCCGGATCGGGCACGGTCTTCTCGCTCGGCCGGGCGGCCGTCGCAGGCGCGGCGTGCCCCGTCCGGTCCGGATCGGGCACGTCCATCGGATCGACGGCCACGGCACCGCACCCCACCGTCCGCAGGCCGTCGGGCGTGTCGCGCTGGATCAGCCACGTCTCGGTCGCGCGGTCCGGCACGTTCCACAGGCGCGCGCCGTCGCCGTCATAGCCGGCCAGATAGCGCTCACCGTCGAGCGGCATGACGCGGTGGACGCGCATGCCTCGCACTCGCCACAACGAGAACGCGGGCAGCCGGTCCTCCGATCCCCGGCCCCGCACGACCACGAACTCCACGGACCCGTCGGCCGCGAGGAAGGGCGTCCGGATCGCGGTCCAGCGATCGGTTCCCGCGGCGAACGCGGTGAGCCGATGCCACCGGCCTCCGCGCAGGAGCCAGAGGTCGTCGGACCACTCATCCTCGGGCACCGCCGTCGTCGGCGCGGCCGAGACCGCGGCGACGACGTTGCGGCCGACGAACACCGGCGCGAACACGATGCCACCCGGCTCCGGTCCCGCGATCGTCCGCTCACCGGCCGCCGAACGCACGACGAGCCGATCATCGACGCCCCACGCGATGGCGCCGTGGACCGACCACGTCGGGTGATACGCCTCGCCCGACTGGGGAAGGACCCGCGACCCGTCCGGCGTCGACAGCACGATCGCGTCTGCGCCGCGTCGGTCCTGGACGTAGGCGGCTCCCCCACCGTTCGTCGCGACCTGACGCGCGACGGCGTTCGCTTCGAGTGACGGTTGTGCGCTCGCGGGCGCGACGCCGACCAGCCGTCCGTCCTGCACCGCGGCGATGCCGGCATTCCCGTCGGCCACGCCCGCGTCCGCCGGACACTCATGCGCGGCGACGGCCGGCTCGGAGCCACGCCCGACCGCCCAGCCGAGGATGGTGACGCCGCACACGGCGGCGACGATCAAGGATCTCGTTCGCATCGGACCTCCCGCTCAATAGCCGGTGGCGTACTGGAAGTGCATTGGGTCGGGCTTGTTGGGCCAGTTGAGGCCCCAGAAGAACTTGTGGCCCGGATACGGCCCGGCCCAGACGTCGGGGAGATAGGTGCCGTACTTCTTGCCATCGGAGCCGACGCCGTTCCAGTGATCTTGGCCGACAGGATTCGTCGCGCTGTTGGTATCGATCGCGGCGCCCCACGCGTGCAGCGACCAGCTGGTCGTTCCGGAGATGTACCGGCAGTTGTAGCCGCCGACCAGCCACCGGACCGCGTCGTCCCTGTGATCGAACTGCACGTGCCCGCGGATGTTGCCGCCCACGTTCTTGCCGATGTACGGGTCGTAATACACGTACCCGGGACCGTTGGAGTCCTGCGAGGGCCAATACGAGCGAGCACCGTTCGAGTTGTCGCCGCACACCGGCCCGAACGTCGACTGGATCTCCGACAGCCCGTCGGGCCGCGGCTTGATCACGTCGCTCGAATGGTCGTGCACCCAGATGTCGATGGGTGACGCCGAGGCGACCCCTGCTGCGTGGGCGATCGCGAAGCCACAGACCGCGGCCACGACCAGCGCGCCGGCGCGAACGGGGCGGCCCCGTGTTCGAAGGATCCGCATGACACCTCCTCATGCCGGATGGGGAGGAGGGAGGACCGTGCAGCTTATGGAGCCAGACCCAGCCGGTCGGTGCGAGACGTCACATCGGGAGTTGATCGGGCGACGGCATCGCCGCACGCAGGCGATCGACCGCTCGCCATGCTTCCCACGAGGAACCGAACAGCAACCGTTGCACCGCCGCCGCCCCCGTCGCGTCGCGCCAGCTGATCACGAGCAGGACCTCAGGCTCGGGGTCCAGCGGTTCCTCCGCGGGACGCGGGACCCCCCTGCCGTCGGGAGAGAAGACCTCCACGTCCTCGATCGCTTCCCGGTCGATCGAGCCGACCTCGACGGGAACGCCGCTCGAGCCGTCCGGACGGTCGACCAGGAAGACGACCGCGGTGGGGGTCACGACCGCGGTGACGAAGACCTCCACGATCACCGACCCGATGTCCGTCGACGTCTCCCAGCGGACGACCCCGCACGAGAACGTTCGCTCGGCGTGATGCTCGTCGAGCCACCGGGTCCGCGCTCTGCCCACCTCGGCGGCTTGCGCCCGCCGATCAGCGTCCAGGAAGGGTTCGCCCGTGGTCACCGGTGGCGGCGTGCGATCGAAGAACCGGAAGAGCCCTTCGATCGTCGGCAGGAGGAAGTCGTCCATCAGGCGGTGGCCGAGGCGAACCCTCCCACGGCGGCCTGGCCGGCCGCCAGGCGCGCCGTCTCGACGCGGAACGGCGAGCAGCTCACGTAGTCCAGTCCCAGCTCGTGGCAGAAGCCCACGCTCGCCGGGTCGCCGCCGTGCTCGCCGCAGATCCCGAGGTGCAGCGACGGGTTGGCCGCGCGGCCCTCGTCGCTCGCGATCTTCATCAGCCGACCGACCCCAGGCAGGTCGATCGTCACGAACGGGTTCGCGGGCACGAGCTTCCGCTCCTCGTACATCGCCACGAACTTGCCGATGTCGTCCCGGCTGAACCCGAACGCGGTCTGCGTCAGATCGTTCGTGCCGAACGAGAAGAAGTCGGCGGCCTCGGCGATCTCG
>Ga0157378_10003686_pt1 | contig 13582 bp, 12 predicted proteins | sample M65metaG_FD_115309 | JGI IMG/M metagenome (GOLD analysis project Ga0157378, IMG submission 115309) | Miscanthus rhizosphere microbial communities from Kellogg Biological Station, Michigan, USA - M6-5 metaG | ecosystem: Host-associated > Plants > Roots > Rhizosphere > Soil | place: USA: Michigan...
AAGGCTGCGATGGAAATTTTTATGTTGCAAGATTTGGTTATTCGCGCATCGGGAAAATAGATAAGGAAAATGATCTCTTTAACGAGCTTGCAGAAGGTCAACATACGCACACATGGAGACTGAACAATTTTGGCAAAAAGCTCATTGCCACGGGAGCCGGAACGCAAATATTTACGTATGACCCAACTACAAAAGGATTTTCAAAAACAAGTTTCTTAGCAAAATATTTCCCGCAATCGGATATCGTTGTGCTGGCATTTAAACACAGTAATGGCGATGAATGGTATAGCGGGAATGCCGGCGGCGGTTTTGTGCGCGTGAGCGCAAAAGATGGAAGTATTCACCAATATAAAAAGGATGGTCCGGCCGGAAGTTTTCTTGTGAGTTATTATCCATATCACGCGGAAGACAAAAATGGCGACTTGTGGTTTGGTGTGAATAAGTCCGCGCGCTTACTCCACTGGAACAATAAAACGGAACGCTTTAATGAAATTTCATTTAGCAATATCAGCAATACCGTGAACCACGTGTTCCAGGGGATTACCGAACTGCTTATTGGCAATGACGGTAAGATATGGGTGGGATTTGATGGTTCGGGTGTTTTAAAATACGATCCGGTTAAAAATCAAACGATCCGTTATACGATCGCTGATGGACTACCGTCTAATTATATTGGCTCGATGACATTTGATGACCGGGGAAGATTGTGGATTGGAACCTATAAAGGACTTACTTGTTTTATACCCACCGAAAACAAATTCGTCAACTTTACGCGCAAGGATGGTTTGCCCGACGATTATTTCTCTGATCGTTGTATTCTATTTGATAGTAGCACCCATCAGCTCTGGATCGGCGCTGCTTCAGCGCTGATGAGATTTAATCCGGACGAGTTATTAAAATCGGCTTCGCGAAGATTTCCTGTATATATCGATGCGATCATGGTTAACAATGATATTTTCATTGACCAGAATTCCCAATTCACTTCCCTTCCTCCCGCACAAAACAATCTTCGGTTTACTTTTATCGGCCTGGATCCTGAAGGCGGAAAAAATATTGAATATAAGTATATGCTATTGGGTTCAGACAAAGAGTGGATAAGTACCGGCACGACTACAGCTGCCTATAACAGCCTTTCACCTGGCGATTATTCATTCATTGTTAGAGCGAGGTATAAGGGTGATACGAAATGGATGGATCTGCGAGACCCCTTCAAATTTACGATTGAAACTCCCTGGCATATGACGTGGTGGTTCCGAACCGCTTTAGCAATAGCCGCGATTCTACTTTCCTGGTTTCTTATAAGAACATATTATCGAAACAAATTCCTTAAACAGAAAGCCATGATGGAAAAGGAGATTGCCATTGAGCAAGAACGCACCAAGATGGCCAGGGAACTTCATGATGGACTTGGCAGTATGCTTAGTGGGATCAAACATTCCTTTGCAGCAATGACAAAAGAATTTGAATTAAGTGATAACCAGGAACTCCTTTTTCACGCTAATGTGGAGAAGCTAAATGAAGCTATCAAGGAGTTGCGCAATATTTCGCACAACATGGCTTCTGATTCGCTGCTGAAATACGGATTGGAAAATTCGTTGCGTGATTATTGTAGTAATGCAAGCCTGAATTCCGGTATTCCCGTTTCCTTTACCGCTTTAAATACAAAAGATCTAAGCATCAAAGAAGACAAGTCCATTCACATATTTAGAATTATTCAGGAACTCTTTCAGAATATTATGAAACATTCGGCGGCCAGGAATGTTGTGGTTCAAATAAGCAATAATAATAAGCAATTGTATATAACTGTGGAGGATGACGGAAAAGGATTTGATATGGGAGAGATAAAAAAGCAGGACGGAATTGGATTAAAGAATATCGAGGCGCGTATCAAATTGCTTAAGGGAAATCTCGATTATAAAACCTCGCCCGGCGGAGGCACATCCGTGCTGATGACGATTCCCTGCAATTAATCAGATCAAGTGTCTTTGCATCGCCGATCTCACCAGGGCCGCAATATTCTTAGCTTCAAATTTTGCGAGAAGATTTTTTCTATGCGTATCTACTGTAGTTACACTGATAAAGAGACGCTTTGCGATTTCAGCATTGGTCAATCCTTCTGCAATTAATTCCAAAACTTCTTTTTCTCTTCGTGTGAGCACTGGCAAGTCGCCATTTGTATTTTTTCTTAATGACTGAGCGGCTTCATCGCTTAGGTAAATCTTTCCCTTCATTACCGTTTCAATGCCTTCCATCAATTCTTCTTGTGTCGCATTCTTTAGAAGATATCCTGAGGCGCCATTGTCCAGCATCTTTTGAATCAGGCTTTGCTGGTTGAATGTGCTTAGCCCTACAATAAAAACTGAAGGATATTTTTCACGAACCTCTTTACAAAGGTCAATGCCGCTTTTGTCCGGGATGTTGATATCCATTAGAATAACATCAGGAATCTGTTGTTTCAAAAAATTGACGCAGGTAGCTGCGTTCATAGCATGTCCCATCCATTCGATATTGCTTTCATGTTGCAATAAAGACCGGATGCCCTCAATGACCATGTAATGGTCGTCAACTATGAATACTTTTGTCTTCATGCAACGTCGATCAGCAAATTCACCTGTATGCCGGCGGCTTATCAATTTACGTCCAATTTCCATCTATTTCCACTTCTTGAGCTCCCCTTTTTCCATGATTTTTTGAAACATCCTCCGATACTTTTTACGCTTTTCTTTGGATCATAGGATTCCGCATCTCCATATCAGGCAAATCTGCTAAAATATCCTGCTTTTACAGTATTGGAATCATTTGTTGGATGCAGTTAGTTTGTATCGTTAAAAGAAAAATTGATTAGCATGACACATCTCAACCCAATAATCGTAATACGATTCGTTTTTTTTGTCCTTGTTGTTGGAACTGCCTCTTCTGGTTTTGCCCAAAGGAAAGGGGAGCCAACCATCACCAAAGAGCAGATGAATCAGATCAACCAGATCATTCAACCGGTAAAGGCAATAACAGATGAAATCCTGGCAAAGGATAGAACTGGTACATATGCTCGCTATCAAAAAGAAGTGCAAGTGCTGGGGGAGACGAAAAATGTGGAACAACGAAAGGCATTAACTCAGAAGATCCTTTCTACTTATCAATCATTTTTTGCGAATGTGTGGAAAGAAGCTGGCGTTGATGAACGGTCTTACCAAGTGAAGATCAGGGAAGTATTTCCAGTGAACATGCGCGAGACGATTCAGTTTGGAAGTTATCTGGGTTTTTCCATGGTTACCCCACCAACATCCGAGCCGGCACCAGCGCCTCCGCCCGCAAATACATGTGTTGATGTTTGCAGCATTGCGAAAGGATCTCTCAATGGGAGTAATTACCTGATCAGTGGTGGAGGAGGAAATTACGGAAACTGTTATGCAAATGCGAATGCCTGGGGAGCTGTTGCGGCATTTGGAGAAATATCCTCCAATCTGAAAAATAATATCACCATTCCGGGCACTTTCGTGGATGATGCACGGCGCCTTGCCATTTCCATATCCTATGATATGAAAATAGAGGGTACTGCATTTGCAGTGTTCGGGTGCAGTATGGCCAGTGCCACCGTTGGGAATGGTTGGACCAGGCAATATATGATGTTGTTTTCTCCCGTCATATTCGCCACCCATCGACTCGAACAATCTACGGTGCAGGAAAATTTTATTGTAGAGAAGAAAGCAATTGGAAATTATAATGTCAATGCGGGATCCTCGGTGTTGACCGCGGCGATCAGTGGAAGTTGGGGCACTGCTGAAGCGAGCAACATACGGTGGACGGTTTGTGAGACAAAATAGGGACGGACAAGATACAAGGCCCAGTTTGCAATACATTCATCTCACTCGCTTAACGGTAAAATCGCGAACAAGAATTGGCCAATCACAATAATTGTCAAACTTGCATGATGTAACGCCAGTATCATGTTGATTCAGTCAACTGTGGCCAGGTTCCTTCCGTTATTCATCTTGAACCAATCGAAATTAGCCATCGCATTGTTCGGATTGTTGATTGCGACTAACGTTAATGCTCAAGGTACATTCGATTCCACCGCGCATAAAAAGCCTAACCAACAATCACTTGGCATGGAGATTTACGGATTCATTTTAGCTGATGTGATTTATGATTTCAAACAAATAGATCCTAAGTGGTATGATGTGCCGCGGCCAACTAAACTTCCTTCTTTCAAAAATCAATTTGCGCCGGATGGGCAAATGTATTTCAGCGTTCGGCAAACGCGGTTTGGTGTAAAAGGATATTCACCAACACCAATAGGAGATTTGAAAACTATGTTTGAATTTGATCTGTTTGGTTCGGGTGCTGATGCTGGTCAAACTACTTTTCATCTTCGTCATGCATTTGGTGAGATTGGCAAATTTGGCGCTGGACAAACCTGGAGTCCATTTGTAGATCCAGATTTATTTCCCAACGATCTGGAATATTGGGGGCCAAATGGCATGGCGAATATCAGGAGTCTGCAATTACGATTCATGCAACCACTTCCAGGCAATTCAAAATTTAGTATTGCATTGGAAAAGCCTGGTGCCACTGCCGATGATGGCATTTATTCCGACAGGTTGGAATTACAAAATGTAAAGGCCCACTTCACTTTACCTGATCTAACTTCTGAGTATAGATATGGCACCCCCTGGGGATACATGGAGTTAGCGGGTGTTATCCGTCAATTAAAATGGAAAGACCTGGATCCCGCGGCGCCAGATTTAAGCGGGCATGTAATGGGATGGGGCTTAAATTTCAGCTCTCGAATAAAAGTTTTCTCCCAGGATAATCTGCATTTACAAGCGTTATATGGTGAAGGAATCGAGAACTACGTGCGTGACGCGCCTGCTGATGTTGCTATAAAAAATACGGGTAGTTCAATTGAAGGTGTGACGCTGCCGGTATTAGGAATCGTAGCTTTTTATGATCATTTCTGGAACAAAAAATTCAGCAGCACACTGGGTTATTCGCAGGTGAAAATCACAAACAGCAACGGTCAGTCGCCAAGTGCGTTCAGAATGGGCGAGTACATGCTCGGCGACGTGATTTATACACCGGCGGAAAACCTGGTAATGGAGGTGGAGCTGCAATACCTCACGCGCAAAAATTATAACGACGGATGGACCACCACAGATCCAAGAATTCAATTTTCATTCAGGTATAGTTTCTCTCAAAAATTTTATCATGAAACCAGTCCATAGCATTTTTACCTTGTTCCTATATGCGAGCCTTATTTTAATTTTTGGTTGCAACAACAATAAAGAAGAAAAGAAAGAAACAAAGGCAGTCGCCACAAACATTGGAAGCGAACAATCGAATGCCGAGGTGGCCATGCTGGCTAACGAAGTAAAGTCTGAAGCGCCGGATGCAAAAACCAAAATTGAACAAGGGTACGCGTTACCTAACGAAACGACCAACGGGGCTCAATCACCAATTAACATCATCAGTTCCAAAACGAGTAGTGAGAAGCAGGAACAATTGACATTTAGTTTTCAGACATACATTGAGGCTGCGGAAAACCTGGGGCATACTATCCAGGTTGATTTCAAGCCCGGCAGCAGTTGCCTGGTAAATGGAAACCAGTATAGCACGAGGCAGTTTCATTTCCATACTCCCTCTGAACATTTGATAGATGGCATGACCTTTCCAATGGAAATGCACATTGTAAGTGTTTTGAATGATTCCAATAACGCAAGTCCATCTTATGTGGTTGTTGGGATTCTATTTAAGATGGGAGCAGAAAACAAATTCATGAAAGAATTTTTGAACAAGATACCGCATGAGGAAGGTGGAAAAACGGAATTGAAAACCGGCGAAGCAAATCTGCAGGACTTGCTCATGCTGATTCCGAAAGATCAGCAACATTCTTATTATACTTATCACGGATCATTGACTACGCCGCCGTATACTGAAACAGTCCATTGGGTTATTGTAAAAAGCGTTGTTGAGGCATCCGAAGACCAAATCATGGCGATTGAGAAGTTGGAAGGCAATAACGCACGTCATGTGCAGGCGTTACATGATCGGAAGGTGTATAGTCAGGAGTGACGAAGATGTAGAATGGGATACGGCTTGCCAAGACTGTCCAGTTCATCGCGACCCACTAATTGATAATCCATCTTTTGATAAAAGCGAACTGCCGTTTCGTTTTGTTCATTGACGTCAACTTCGCTCACGCCCAGGGAATAAATGCAGAATTGTACTAGTTTTTTTCCAAAACCGAGGCGAAAGCTATCGGGACGAACAAACAACATTTCTATTTTGCTCCCAGCAACGCCGGCAAATCCTCTCACTACTCCGTCCTTTTCTCGCCAAACAAAAATTTTCACCTGGGGCAAAATGGAGGGAAGTAGGGCCTTGATTTCCTGCAGGTATGCTTCCGGGAGAAAGGGGTGTGTTACCCGAACCGATTCTTCCCAAAGTTCAACTATCGTCGGATAGTCTGAATATGTTGCAAGACTGATCATACATGCAAACGTATTCAATATTGAATGCACATGTACCCCCCATTAACGTGAAAGCAATTCACCAATACCGGTGATTGTTTTAGCAGTTGCAAAGCTCAAGTTATAGGCAATATGTGCAACCAATATCAGTTGATCGGCAACAACACTGCTTTTGGCGAAATGATGATCAGAATTGTTACAGTTTGCATAGAAGCTTCTTTCTTATTTGTAATTTGGTAGTTGAAATTTAATCGATGGACACATTCAACATCAACCGTCGTCGCTTTCTTCAATCTGCTTCTGCCTCTTTTGCACTCGTCGCTCTTGGTTTACGAGGATTAGATGCGATTTATCCTGATAAAGCTTATCGCGTTGCATTGATTGGTACCGGTTGGTATGGAAAGAGCGATTTATTTAGATTGATACAGGTTGCACCTGTTGAAGTAGTATGCCTATGCGATGTGGACAGCAATATGTTGAATGAAGCCGGGAAGATGGTAAGTCAACGACAAAAATCTGGAAAGGTGCCGCGTTTGTATAAAGATTATAGAAAGATGCTCGCGGAAAATGAATTAGATATTGTGCTAATTGGAACTCCGGATCATTGGCATGCATTAACGGCAATCGAGGCAATGAAACATGGTGCGCATGTGTATGTGCAAAAACCAATAAGTGTTGATGTGTTGGAAGGAGAGGCGATGGTGGCAGCCGCAAGAAAATATAAAAGAGTAGTGCAAGTGGGCACACAACGAAGAAGCACGCCTCACTTGATGGACGCAAAGAAAAACATTGTTGATGCCGGCTTACTCGGCAAGGTTGCCTATGCGGAAATGTGTTGCTACTTCCACATGCGCAATAATGCTAACCCACCTGTACAAGCAGTTCCGGAATATTTTGATTATGACATGTGGACCGGCCCCGCACCCATGCGACCATTTGATGGAATGCCACACGTGCGCTGGTGGCGCGCTTTCATGGAATATGGAAATGGAATTATGGGAGATATGTGTATTCATATGTTCGACGCGGTTCGATGGATGTTGAATCTAGGTTGGCCGAAACGAATCAGTTCAACCGGCGGCATTTATGTACAAAAAGAAGGGAAGTCAAACATTGCAGATACGCAATCTGCCTTATTTGAATACGATGGCATCAACTGCGCATGGGAACATCGCACCTGGGGAACACCTGCCGATCCTGACTATCCGTGGTCGTTTATTCTGTATGGAGAGAAAGGAACTTTGAAGGCAAGTACAATGAAATATGATTTTATTCCCCAGGATAAAGGAGAAAAGGTTCACATGGATGTTGTATTTGAAAAGGAAAAATATCCCGAAGACCTGACTGAGCCCGCTATTGAGTTGAATGCCGCACCGGCTACCCGATTGCACATGCTTAATTTGCTAGACGCTATAAAAAATAATACAAAGCCCGTGGCTGATATTGGTGAAGGTCATATATCAACCGCCAGTTGCATCATTGCAAATCTTTCGATGAAGCTTGGTAGACCACTGATATACGACCCGAGCTTACGACAGTTCAAGAATGACCCGGAGGCAAATAAATTGTTGCAGCGAAAGTATCGCTCACCATGGATCCATCCGCAACCGGGAAATGTTTAATAAGTGTAGCAATTCGTTTCAAACATTAGGTAACACCTTTCTGTGCGACATGTTCTTCGATCTGTATTCTGTTGGCGTCAACTGTGTAAATTTTTTGAAAACGGTATTGAAGGTAGTTTTTGAATTGAAGCCTGCTTCAAATCCGATGGAAAGAATCGTGTAGTTTCGAAATAAAAAAAAGATCACCGATGAAGTGATCTTTTGATATTTTGTATGACTTAAGAAATAACGACCATTATCTTCCACTCGCCTTAAGGATCGTTGCTTCTTTCTTATAATCGTCATCGTAGGTCTTCTTTACAATGTAATGCCATTGCTTGTCCGATACATCCACAAAAAACACCTCATCCTTTTTATGACCCGCCACAGCGTTTTGGAGTTCTGCAGGTACTTGTTCCGGTCCGAAAAACCAACCGGTATCGCCCTTGGTTTTGTTGCCATCCATGGAGTATTGATCTGAAAGCTGGTCCCAATTTGCGCCGCTGGTGATTTTGCGCATGATTTGATTTTTCAAACTATCCACTTCCTGTGGGGTCAATGATCCTCCATCCAGGAAAATATAATGTGCGCGGTACTTTACTGACTCGCTGGACTGAAGAACCTTATAAGTGGTGTAACCTACAGAGAATACATCCCCCTGCTTTTGACGAAGGAGTCGTTTGTCGATCAATTGTGTGTCTTTTCCCAAAGTAAGGTGTAATAATTCCGGTTTAGCGGCCTTATTTGCATCCATCCATTTTTGTGCGTCGGCTACCGTATTGATCTTTTGAAATTGTTCCGTAATGGTTTGTTGTCCAAAGGCAGTCACTGAAAACAGTAACACTAAAAATGCAAGACTTCTTTTCATATTTACCTGTAATTTCTGTTTAAATAGACCCGATCGAAGGGTCATGAAGATACTAGTTTCATACTATTTACCAGCCCTAAAGTGCACGTAAAACCGCCATTTTAAGACCTTGTTATAAATTTTTAAATCTTATTGGCTTAAGCCTCAGCGCGGCTATTCGGCCCATTCGCCAGACATCCATTTTGTTGAGCTGTTTGGGGGGTTGTTGGAGTAACTTAAGTCGGACTTTCAGGGGCGAAGGGTTGCATCCATTCAAAACTAAGTTTGCTATGAGGGCACTTGCGATTTTAATCGTTATCGTGGGATTCGTTTTATTTCTAGCTCCGGCTACCAGTTCCGCTCACAAGGCCTTCAAAACTACGGAGGATAGCCTGGAGGCCGACCGCATGAAATGGATGAAAGAGGTGCTCGCCTCTATAAAGGGTAAAGAGAAATTAGCTGCGGATTCGGTTTTTAAGAACCTCAAAGTAATAAAAGGTAAGAACACTATTTCAGCAGAACACCTATTACTCATGATGAATTATGGGTGGAGTAAGGAGCTGGGAATAAGTTGCTCTTATTGTCACATACCGGGCAAATGGGATTCTGATTCGCTGCCCCCAAAAAATATTGCGAGGGGAATGTGGAATATGCGCCAACAAATCAATGGCGAAATACTTCCAAAAATTACCGGGAAGGATTATTGGGGTAATCCGAAAGTAACGTGTGTGACTTGCCATCGTGGAGAACCGATACCGTCCGCGCATTAGTGCATAACGCCCTACCCGGACGGCGGTCCGTAGGACTCCGCACGCGGTGGCGCATCACGTCAGCCGATTTTGCAATCGGCCTTCGAGAAGAAGTGCAATTTTGCCATACATGAGGTCGGTATTTCAACAGTAAACAATTGTAGCTTCATAAAAACTTTCATTATGGAAACGCAAGAACTCACCATGACAACCCAGCAAATTGCTGCGCGAGTTGCAGAATTATGCAGCCAGGGAAAATTTGAAGAAACGCAACGGGAATTATTTTCTGATGATGCCGTTAGCATCGAGCCACATGACACTCCCGCTTTTCAGAAAGAAACGAAAGGGCTGGACGCCATTATCGAAAAAGGTCACAAATGGGGATCGATGGTTAAAAGCGTGAATGCACTCGAAGTGTCAAAACCTGTATCAGTAGCAAATGCATTTGCTCTTACCATGAGAATGGATGTTGATATGAACGACGGATCGCATTGGGATATGACCGAGTTGTGTGTATATGAGGTGAAGGACGGGAAGATTGTTTCGGAGCAATTCTTTATTTGAGAAAAAAAGAGAAAGATCCAAGATCCAAGATCCAAGATCCAAATAATAAGAAGAATAAGAATAAATGGGAGGAAAGGGCAAAAGGGAAAAAGCAAAAAATGAAATCAAAAATGTAAAAATTAAATTGTAGAAGTCAATATTAAGCTAATCTGTAATCGCCACTGATTAATCTGGCACTGCAGGGTTTTTTCTCTTTAGCTGAACATTATTTCTTTCTATTTGTTCCATTCCTTGGTTCTTGGATCTTGAATCTTTTTCTTATTCTCCCGGTATACCTTATTTCAACAACTTTCGCATTTGTGTTGAATAATCTGCGAAAGCAACATCGGGCGCACCCAACTCTGGATGCCACATCTTTTCCCATTCGAAGCTGTAGTAACCTTTGTAGTTATTTTTTTTCAAGATATCGACTGCTTTCAAAATCGGTGTATCTCCTTTGCCAAGAAACACGTACTGCGGTTTGTCGTCAACCATCTTTGCGTCTTTGATGTGGGTATGATGTATGTAGTTTTTTAGACTGTCATACATGAGTTGCGGATCTTCTTTTGTGATAGTCCACATGTTCACGATATCCCATACCAAACCAACCTTTGGATGATTGGCCATGCTCATCACTTTTGCGATATCGGCAGTATGAACAACTTCTCCATGGGTTTCCATCAATACCATTACACCTTTATCCTGTGCATAATTTCCCAGTTCAACCAATCCGTCTGAGATCAACTTGAATGTTTCTTGCTTGTCGCGGTCCTTGGGCAAATTATTAGGAAACACTCTTATGTAAGGGCAGTTCAATTCATGGGCAAGATTGATAAAGTTCTTTCCTTCCTCCAGGTGCCTGGCGCGTTCAATTGGATCCGAGTGATGTAGTTGCGTGGAGGCACCGAGATTAACGACGTTCAGTTTCTTTTCTTTGAATCGCTTAAGCGTCATCGGAATATTATCTTTCAAAAACTCGGGGCATTTAGGAAGATTCATTTCTCTTTTCAGTCCTCTGAATTCAATTCCACTGTAGCCATGAGTTGAAGCAAAGTTGAGTATTTCATCGAACGACCAATCGGGACATCCAAGTGTTGAGAACGACAACCGCTGATTATTTTTTTTGAATTCCGCAACGCCTAAGAATGCGATAGCTGAAAAGCCAACAGTTGTGTTCAGAAATTCGCGACGGGAAAATTGTTTTTTCATAATACATTAAAGCAAAAAGTTAAGACAATATGTAACAAGTACAAAAGGTTCTCATTTTTCTTCCTATCCCTATTGGATAAGTAGGGTTTCTAATAGCTGAAATTCAACTTTGAGTTTAGAAAAGCTGCAATTTTTTGAGTAAGCATTGCCCGTTGCCAATTGCCTGTTGCTACGAATCCTCCCTCTTTTGGGCGACTCACCCGGTTCCCCAAGGAATTCTACTTTTGTATGGTCCGCTTCCTATCCTACACCCCCTTCCTTCCCTTTTTCGCTGTTGATTAAAAGATCTCGTTATGAAAAAATATATTCTCCCACTAGTGACTGTACTGTTCGCTACGCGTGCCATTGCCCAAAAGCAAAAGTTTGATATCGCCAGTTTCGTCCCACCAAAAGGATGGCAGCGCATGGATTCAAATCACATCATCTTGTTTATGGATTCGAAGACGGTGAATGGGCAATCCAAATTTTGTCAACTGTTTCTTTATCCGAGCAAGCCAACTACCGGCAATGCAAAGAGCGACTTTGACTTCGAATGGAATTATAAAGTAGTGCAGCTTACCGGAACAAAAGAAAAACCAACGGTGGAAACTGGCAATTCGGATGGCTGGGAAGTGACAACTGGTTACGCCAATATCAATCATTCCGGAATTGTGTTCACGTGCATGCTGGTGACAGCTACAGGATTTGGAAGAGAGATGAGTGTATTGGTAAATGTGGTGGGACAGGAATATATGCAGGACGTACAAAATTTTCTAAACGAATTTGATTTGGATAGCGAGGCAGCAACCGCGCTGAATAATCAGAAAGGTGAAATCAGGAAGCCCCAAAATATCACCAATGGGAAAGTGAGTTTGAATGATTATCAATTTCAACCTCCTGCACGATGGTATTCGCAAAAAAACAACAACGCAATTTTTCTTTCAGCTTATCAGGCCGATTACGGATGCTCGTTAACTATTTATCCTCCTCAACCATCAACCGGAAACCTGGAAACAGATGCGAGAAATATCTACAATCAATTCTATGGAAGGTGGCAATATAGGTATAGTGGTGAAAAAAAAGAGGATGTTTCAAAAGGCTACACTTTGCAAGGCCTCGAGTATTGTATGATAGAGGCGCCCATGCAAATGCCGCGGCCAGATGGATATTATTTTGATTATGAAAATGGGCAGGTGCTGGTGATCAACGTAGGTGGTCAAATAGCTGTGATTGTTGGAAGACATCAAAGAGGTGAGATGACGTGCTTTTGCAAAAACCAATACGACTATTGGAATCAATTCTTTAACAGCTTTACCGTGAACAATGTTTCGTCTCAACAAAGCAATGAAGACGCTGCAAAAAGAATAGTGGGTTCATGGCAGATAATAAATAGCGTAGTGGCTAAATATATTTTTGCGTCGAATGGACACTATCAATTTATTGGAGCATATTCTACTTCCTCACTGATTTCGCCTACCATGATTGAAGTAAGAACTTCAGGATTCAAAGGAGATGGATCTTATACTTTAAATGGAAATAAACTCACTACTGTTAGGGAAAGTGATAGGAAAACGGAAACGCAGCAATTCAGATTTGAAAAAGTCAATCATGGCGGCACGGGTTGGAAAGAAAGAATTTACCTATTGACGCAAGCCGAAGGAGGAGGACTCCCGAATGAGGTGTGTTACGAAAAAGAGAACTGATACACGAGATCCAAGATCTAAGAACCAAGATCCAAGATCCAAGAACCAAAGAAATTTCAAATTTAAAATCCCAAACTGTTTTCCAAATACCCCTTGTACAACAACAATCTAAATGCTTTCTGATTCTTCTTAATAACAATGTCGCGCTTGTCGACTTGTTGATTTTATTTTTGTCCTCTTTCATTGGTTCTTGGATCTTGAATCTTTATCTTTTTTAAGTCGTTATTGTTTAATCAACCTGATATTCTGCACGCCATCTTTCGTCACTAGTCTTAAAATATAATTTCCTGGATTATATCGATTCAAATCATCAACTGAAAAACGATTTGTCCCGGTTTGGAGGTTTACCGATTTTCTCGCCACTTCCCTACCCGATATATCCACAACGGAAATATTTGCAGTTTCAGTTTTTCTAGAAACGATGGACACCTGCACCACATCTGAAAATGGGTTTGGCGTAACAGTAATTACTCTGTCAGATGAC
>Ga0157378_10003691_pt1 | contig 13573 bp, 11 predicted proteins | sample M65metaG_FD_115309 | JGI IMG/M metagenome (GOLD analysis project Ga0157378, IMG submission 115309) | Miscanthus rhizosphere microbial communities from Kellogg Biological Station, Michigan, USA - M6-5 metaG | ecosystem: Host-associated > Plants > Roots > Rhizosphere > Soil | place: USA: Michigan...
ACAATTTAGCACGAGACACCATGTTTGTAATAAAAAGAGACGGGAAAAAAGAAACCGTAAAATTTGATAAAATAACGGCACGCATCGAGAAGCTGTGCTATAGTTTGAACCCGGCGCTGGTGGATCCAATAGACGTGGCCAAAAAAGTGATCGAGGGCTTGTACGACGGAGTAACAACCTCCGAACTGGATAACCTGGCTGCTGAAACGGCTGCCTCGTTAACCACCAAGCACCCGGATTATGCCCTGCTGGCGTCGCGCATCGCCGTATCCAACCTGCATAAGAATACCATCAAGTCATTTTCGGAAACCATGCGCCACCTGCATGAATATACCGATGCTAAAACAGGCAAAAATGCCTCATTACTGGCCGATGACGTTTGGGAGGTGATCAAAGACAACGCCGAATTGCTGGACAGCACTATTATTTACGACCGGGATTTCGGCTTTGATTATTTTGGTTTTAAAACGCTGGAAAAATCCTATTTGCTGAAGATAGAAGGTAAGATAGCCGAACGTCCGCAGCATTTGTTTATGCGGGTATCGGTTGGTATACATAAGGATGATATCGATAGCGTGATCAAAACCTATAACCTGATGAGCGAGCGCTGGTTTACCCACGCCACGCCGACTTTATTCAATGCCGGTACGCCGAAGCCGCAAATGTCGTCCTGCTTTTTGCTGACGATGAAGGATGACAGCATTGACGGAATTTATGACACCCTGAAACAGACCGCCAAAATATCACAAAGCGCGGGAGGTATCGGTTTAAGCATTCACAATGTAAGGGCGACAGGCTCTTATATCAGCGGTACCAATGGCACCAGTAACGGGATTATCCCGATGCTGCGTGTATTTAACGATACGGCCAGATATGTAGACCAGGGCGGGGGTAAGCGCAAAGGTGCTTTCGCTATCTACCTGGAGCCATGGCATGCTGATGTGTTCGAGTTCCTGGATCTGCGCAAAAACCACGGTAAGGAAGAAATGCGCGCCCGTGATCTGTTCTATGCTCTTTGGGTATCCGACCTGTTTATGAAAAGGGTGGAGGCTAATGAGGACTGGAGTTTGTTTTGTCCGCATGAAGCCCCGGGATTATCCGAATGCTGGGGAGCCGAGTTTGAGACGTTATATGAGCAATATGAAAAAGAAGGTCGCGCCCGCAAAACGGTAAAAGCGCAGGAGCTTTGGTTTGCCATACTGGACGCGCAGGTAGAAACCGGCACGCCCTACCTGTTATACAAAGATGCTGCCAACGGCAAATCGAACCAGCAGAATTTGGGGACGATCAAAAGCTCGAACCTGTGTACCGAGATCATGGAGTATACTTCGGATAAAGAAGTTGCGGTTTGTAACCTGGCCTCGCTGGCTTTGCCGAGATATGTAATTAATGGGATATTCGATCACCAAAAACTATATGAGGTTACTTACCAGGTGACTCTGAACCTGAACCGGATCATTGATAATAACTATTACCCTGTTGAAGAGGCAAGGTATTCAAATCTGCGCCATCGTCCGATTGGTTTAGGTGTACAGGGTTTGGCGGATACTTTTATCCTGCTGCGCCTGCCATTTGAAAGTGAGGAAGCCAGGCAACTTAACAAGGAAATATTCGAGACCATTTATTTTGCTGCTATGACCGCCTCTAAGGACCTGGCGATCAAAGAAGGTGCTTACGAAACCTTCGAAGGTTCGCCGCTTTCCAAAGGGAAGTTCCAGTTTGACCTTTGGGGAGTAACACCCGATACGGGCCGGTGGAATTGGGAAAATCTGCGGCTTGATGTGATGAATCACGGCGTACGTAATTCATTGCTGGTTGCGCCGATGCCTACGGCCTCGACATCGCAAATATTGGGTAATAACGAATGCTTTGAGCCTTATACCTCCAACATCTATACCCGCCGGGTATTAAGTGGCGAGTTTATCATCGTTAACAAGTTTTTACTGCGTGACCTGGTTAATCTTGGCCTGTGGAACACCGCGATGAAGGATAAGATCATAACCGCGAATGGTTCGATACAGGAAATAGCTGAAATACCGCAGGAACTGAAAGACCTGTATAAGACCGTGTGGGAGATCAAGATGCGTAACATCATCGATATGGCTGCGGATAGGGGCGCTTATATTTGCCAGTCGCAGTCGCTTAACCTGTTCATCAATTCGCCTAATGCGTCCAAACTGACCTCTATGCATTTTTATGCCTGGAAGAAGGGCCTGAAAACAGGTATGTATTACCTTCGTACGCAGGCAGCATCGCAGGCGGTTAAGTTCACCGTAGAAAACCAGGGCGGCAAAAATATGGAGCCGGTTATCCCTGATCATGTTGAACAGGTTGCCGATGAAATACCCGCCGGGCCAAGTTGTTCGATGGATGAAGGGTGTGTGACCTGCTCAGCATAAACCTATTTGGTCGATAGTCGATAGACCATGGTCAATAGTCTTTGTAAATTTGCAATAACTGACCATGGACTATCGACCATTGACTATGGACATAAAATGAATCAAAAACACGAAATCGTCCGTTGCGAACGCTGCAATTCGCCGTTTGAATGTAAGGCCAATTCATTCACCAAATGCCAGTGCGCCAAAGTGCAGCTCACACTCAACGAGACGCAATACGTTAGTGAATTGTACGATGGTTGTTTATGTAATTCCTGTTTGACGGCGTTGAGGGATGAGTACCGGCTACAGTTAAATTTCTGAAACTAATTTTCGTGTTTCTTGAATTTTGTGCTATTTTTAGCCTGATCTAAATCTGCAATTGTGCTCAATCACTATTCCCTGGCCTTCAATTGGCCATCGATTAAAAAACTGCTATTTGCCACACTGGCTATCGTCTTCTTTTCTTGTTCCGCTGTTAAAGCCCAGTATTATAACAATTCTGATTCGCGATATGGTATTTCCATCGGTACAGACTATGATAAGCCGGTCGGCAATCTTTCCTACACATTCAAACCAGCGATTAATTATAACCTGAATCTGCTGCACCACTACGACAATTTTACGGTAAGTGTGAGCGCGGGGTATCATGCCTTCAAACCTAAGCTTGACACCTTTTATTACCAGGTCTCAGATACCGAATACGGAACGGCCCATTACGAAAATTTTACGGTTTACTCATTTTATCTTGGTGCTACTTACGACCTTGCTCTAAGTGACCAGTTAAAGATTTATACCGGTATCAACCTGGGTATGTATTACACCCATTTCGCCTTACAGTCAACTGATTTTATGATCCACGATACTGAAGATCTGCACGAGCAGGACGCCTATTTTGCACCCAGGTTAGGCTTTACCTATATGATAAATGACAATATCGGGATAGGACTTGAAGGCAAATACAACTTTTTTGCGCCCACTGGCCAAAAGCAATATAACGACCGGGTAGGCACATTGTATAATTCTTATTCGGCAGGGGTCAGGCTGATGTTTAATTTTTAGATGAGAGAGTGATGAACAGAACTTACTATACTGTTATCGGGCTGATTATTCTATTTTCAGCCGGTTGCCAAAAAGGGCCTTATCCATGGATAACAAAAAAAGATGTTCAAAAAATAGATAGTGCCGTACATCCTGCTATAAAGAATGTTGCATTTATATATAATAAAGATGTTTATTATGTCGCTGATATGGATAAACCCGCAACCCGGATAACCACTGATGGAAGTGCGATAGGGTTTGTCAAAATGTCGCATGATCATAGCAAATTCGCGTATCTGAACCCTGCAAACAGGATACAGATAGTTGATAACAAAGGCGTAATTATAACAACATTATCACAGTACACCCAGGTTAAAAGTTTTGATTGGAGCGCTGATGATCAGACCCTTTATATTTTAAACGGTAACGCCATGGCTTATTACGGGCCGAGTTTGAATTTGCCTGCGATATCATACCCTGGTATAATCAATGGATCGACCAAGGAAGTTTTATCGGCTTCAGTATCTATGAAAGGTGATTTTGCTTTTGTAGTACACGGGTATAATTTTTTTTACGGAGATAAATATGAGCTGGTTATTCAGCCGGCTAATAACGGAGCACAAATAGTTTATGGGGTTCCGGCAAATCATAGCGGCTTGATGGGATATGTTAGCTTTTCATCGAACAACCAGGATATGATTGTCGGCTATACTGAAACAGAGCATATTGGGCCGGCGTCGCAAGAGTACATAGATTATTTTACTGATCTGAAAAGTTATCCTGATCTGTCGACAAGTGTCAATACGGATTGGGGCTATACGCCTCTTTATAACAGTACCTTAAACTATATCGTAACAGCATTTGCCGATCCTGACGATGAAAAAAGTAATCTGATCATGCCTGCTGCGTTTTATCTTGGCCCCAGGTCTGACTATGCAGATGCTAACATTCCACACAGTAAATTTTTAAGAAGTTATGGTGTAAGTATCGGCAGTTTATATACCGATTGGAAATAGTCTGGGTATCCTGCAATGGCTTTGACTATTTTTTAGTCTTTCCTACTAAATCCCTATCTTCACACCCCGAAATCATCCTGAAAAAAAAATGAAATTGTTAGAAGGAAAAACCGCGCTGATCACAGGCGCCTCAAAAGGTATAGGTCGCAAAATAGCCGAGAAATTTGCCGAGCATGGCGCCAACGTCGCTTTCACTTACTTGTCATCAGTTGAAAAAGGGCAGGCTTTGGAGCAGGAACTGCAAAGTTTTGGCACTAAAGTAAAAGGCTACCGGTCTGACGCTTCCAAATTTGATGAGGCTGAGAAGCTGATCAATGATATTATTGCTGATTTCGGTACGCTGCAAATTGTAGTAAACAATGCGGGTATTACCAAAGATGGTTTGCTGATGCGCATGACGGAAGAGGCCTGGGATGAGGTGCTGGATGTGAATCTGAAATCGATATTCAATGTTACCAAGGCTGCTTCAAAAATTATGATGAAGAACCGCGACGGAGTGTTTATCAATATGAGCTCGGTAGTAGGCGTGCAAGGTAATGCAGGGCAGGCTAATTATGCTGCCTCAAAAGCGGGTATCATTGGCTTTTCCAAATCAATCGCAAAAGAATTGGGTTCAAGAAACATACGTACCAACGTGGTTGCCCCGGGCTTCATCAAAACAGAAATGACGGAGGTACTCGACCCGAAAGTGGTTGAAGGCTGGGCGCAGGCCATCCCGCTTAAACGCGGCGGCGAAACGGAAGATGTGGCAAATGCCTGTGTGTTCCTGGCGTCAGATATGGCGTCGTACATTACCGGGCAGGTGATTCCGGTTGATGGAGGGATGCTGTAGGGAGTCCTGAGTTTTAAGTCTTGAGTCTTTCTGCGTTATCACAATAATTTCGCATTTTGCACCATAACGTAAAACGTATTACGTTTAACGTCAAACCCAAAGGATGCAGCTTTTATTTTCAGTAACATGGGGGTCAGTTTCGGGATGGTGGACACCTGTTTGCCTGTTGCTGGGTTTGCTGTATGCCTGGCTGCTGTACCGCCAGCCGTCGGACATTGATAAAAAGATCCGTTACGTATTATTTGCCGTGCGGACTATCGTTGTTTTTATCATTTCTTTTCTGCTGATAGCGCCGCTGGTGCGATCGGTCAGTTATAACCCGCAGAAGCCGCTGGTGTTGATAGCGCAGGATAATTCGCAATCGATAAAACTATTTGGCCTCACCCCAAACCACGGATGGCTCAATGATCTGGCAAAACTAAAAGAACAGCTTGGCGATAAATATGATGTGCGCGAGTTTAATTTTGGCCGCGATCTGAAGGATAGCCTGTCGGACAAATTCAACGGTAAACAAACCAATATATCATCCGCTATTCACAAACTAAATGTCCGTTTTGCCAACCAGAATATCGGCGCGTTGGTGCTGGCTACGGATGGCCTGTACAACCAGGGCAGCGACCCGCTTTACGAGGCGAAGAATTTAAAGACAAGCATTTACACCATCGCCCTGGGCGATACGACTGCCAAGCGCGACCTGCTGATAGGTAATGTCAATTATAACAAAACAGCTTTCCTGGGGAATGATTTTGTGATTGAAGTTTTGGAGGAGGCTTTCCAGGCCAAAGGCGAAACGATGCGGCTGAGTGTGAGTGAAGATGGCAAGCAGGTAGCCGGTGAAAATATACCGGTTACATCGGGTAACTTCCGGAAAGTTGTCCCAGTAAAACTGAACGCGGATAAAAAGGGCATCCGGAAATTTACCGTCAGCATAGCGCCGGTTAAAAACGAGTTATCGGTTCAGAATAATACCGAAACGATTTATGTGGAAGTGCTTGACGCCCGGCAAAAGATATTGCTGCTGTACGATGGCCCTCACCCGGATATAAGCGTCATCAAACAGTCCATTGAGACCAATAAAAACTATGAAGTAAAGTCAAGTACAATAGCTGATATGCCTCAACTTAAACTGGCGGATTACAGCCTGCTTATTTTGTATCAATGTGCTTCCAATAGTTCAGGTGCATTACAAAGTTTTACTACCAAAAGCAAAGTACCCGTATGGTATATGGTTGGCGCGCAAAGCGACCTGCAACAATTCGACAACGGGCAAAAGGCAGTGCAGGTGTATTCAAACCGCGGACAGATGCAGGAAGTGTTCGCGCAGCCTGTGGCGGAATTTTCATTGTTTACTTTATCCGATTCGACCCGCAGTAAGCTGAGCAAGTTGCCACCCCTGATGGCTCCTTTTGGTAATTACCGCACTTCGGGCGCTAACCAGGTTTTGTTAAGGCAAAGGATAGGAGAGGTGTCCACACCATACCCGCTGTTATCGTTTGCTGATGAGAACGGGCGCCGGGCCGGTGTACTTACCGGGGAAGGCCTGTGGCGCTGGGCATTGGCCGAATACCAGGCTTATGGCAATCACCATGCCCTGGAGGAATTGCTGGGCCAAAGCGTACAGTATCTAACTGCTAACAGTAACCGCCAGCGTTTCAGGGTGTACCCGGCCAAAAATGTGTTTGATGAGGGTGAAAATGTGATCCTTAACGCCGAATTGTACAACGATGCGCTGGAACTGGTCAACACGCCGGATGTGAAGATCGACCTGAAAAGTGATTCGGGTAAAAGCTATAGTTTCCTGTTTACCCGCGATGGTCAGAGTTACCAGCTGGATGCAGGCAGCTTACCGACCGGCGAATATACTTACGCAGCGTCTGCAAAGTTCAGCAATCAAAACTTAACGGCTAATGGCCGGCTTACCATTAAGCCGCTGAACCTGGAAACGCGCCAAACAGCTGCCGATCATAAGCTATTGAGTGCTTTGGCTAAGCAATCAGGCGGACAGATGGTGCAGCCGTCGCAGGTTAGCCAGCTGGCGGATATGATCCGCAAGAATGAGAATATAAAGACAGTAGTTTACGAGGATAAGCGTTACAGCGACATGGCGGATGTAAAGTGGATATTTGTGATTATAGTAGCTTTGTTAAGCTTTGAGTGGTTTTTGCGCAAGCGCGAAGGCGAAGTATGATGATCAATATCTCACCGGCTATAGAAATTGCGGGAACGGTGGCCTTTGCTGTTTCGGGAGCATACGCTGCCATTCAAAAACGGCTGGATGTTTTTGGCGTGCTGATCATGGGTTTTGTTACGGCCATAGGCGGCGGAACCATCCGCGATGTGATGATAGGCGATACCCCTGTAGCCTGGATGCGCGACTACCAGTTATTACTGATCATTTTAGGCACGGTCGTCGCAACTATCCTTTTTAAAAAGTATATCAGGACGTTCAAAATTACGCTGTTCCTTTTCGATGCGCTTGGGCTGGGATTGTTTACCATCATCGGCACGCAAAAAGGTATTGCAGCCGGGCTCAATCCAGGGGTTTGTGTAGCTTTGGGTACGATAACTGGCTGTTTTGGGGGTGTTATACGCGATATTTTGTTGAATGACATACCGCTGATATTCCGAAAGGAGATATACGCGACCGCTTGTATTGTTGGTGGAACTTTGTATGTGCTTTTAATTAAGCAGATGGATGCTGATATCGTTAAAATAATGGCCGTTATCGTGGTTTGCGCTATCAGGATAGTGGCGGTCCGTTATAAATTATCGCTGCCTAAGTTTTATGCGTGATCATTTTTCAACAGGTACAATCTTATCAACATGAAAGAGAAGACGTGGGAAATCATCATCATTCAATTTGCAATTCACAATTTTACCGCTTAGTTTATACGCCTTTCTGGGCTGTTCAGAGCCAAAGTGGTTTTCCCATACCAGGTTCGACTTGTTTGCCAAATCAATATCGTGGTAATTTAATCGATCATAAATCGCCATTGTGGGTTTAAACAGTGAGGGTTTAAAGTTCTTCCTGAGAGAGTCGAATTTAGCGTTCAACCTGCGGACAATTTTCTGCGGCAAATAAACTACGCCGCTGTCAACTTCAATATCACCGCTGTCAGTCGACTCGGTATGTTTTACTCTAATAACAGTTTTGCAGGAATCGCATATTTTGCAATCAGCACCGAACTGGAAAAGCGGCGTAATATTGGCATTGGTTTTTTGCGGGGATTGATGGCAGGATAGGAGGACCAGAACAAAACAAGCCAGTGCTATCCTCTTCATAAATAAAGACTACTCCGCTTTTTTGTCCTTTACTATGACGAAAACATCCTCATTGGCTTTCTTCATCAGGTATTTTTCGCGGGCGAATTTTTCCAGTTTTTCCCTGTTTGACGTCAATTCGTCAAGGTCCTGGTTTACTTTGGTGGTCTCTTTTTGGTAAAAATCGCGCTCGTGCTTTAGCTTGCTTAATTGCTGATGGTATTGGTATTGCGAGAACAGGTCGTTCTTGTCAAAAAACACCATCCACACCAAAAAGGCGAGGCTTACCACAAAGTATTTGTTCTTTAAAAGATTCAGCAGCCGTTTCATTTCAAACTAAAAGAATTTTCGTTTAAAATTATTTAATTTATTTGAATGGTGCAATGGGGATTATTAACTTGTTAACAGGGTAGTTAAATGGTTGATTAAGTTGGACTAAGTTGATTGAGTTAAAAGTATCAACTCAATCAACCACTTAACTCAATCTAACTTAATCAACTCAGTTATCTCCTTTTTCCCCACCTTTTCTTACCATCCCGGTGACCGGATGATTTATTAGGGCGTGGCGCTGAGCCATTCTTCGCAGATGGTTCCATTTTTTTGGCTACGAAAGTCGGGCTCATCGGGTAAGGGTGTTCCTCGTTCACCGGGATATTTTTCCCGATCAGTTTATGAATATCCTTCAGGAAATCGATCTCTTCTGCCTCGCAAAAGGATAGCGCGATACCGCTTGCCCCGGCGCGGCCAGTACGACCGATACGGTGTACATAGGTTTCCGGTATGTTGGGCAGTTCATAATTGATCACGTGGGTAAGGTCGTCAATATCGATACCACGGGCAGCAATATCAGTAGCTATCAGTACGCGCGTGGTGCGGTTCTTGAAGTTGCTCAAAGCACGCTGACGCGCATTTTGCGATTTGTTGCCGTGTATAGCCTCGGCAGTGATGCCAACGCGGGTAAGGTCTTTTACCACCTTATCGGCGCCGTGCTTGGTGCGGGTAAACACCAGCGCGGTTTTAATCTCCGTGTCTTTCAGCAGGTGGATCAGCCACGATTTCTTATCAGTGTTCTCCACGTAAAACAAATGTTGCTGAATAGTGTCCGGAGTGGACGATACCGGGGTAACCTCCACCTTTTCGGGGTTGTTCAGTATCGAGTTAGCAAGTTGCTGTATCTCGTTCGGCATGGTGGCCGAGAAGAAAAGCGTTTGCCTGCGAGCAGGCACTTTGGCAATGATCTTTTTTACATCGTGCACAAAACCCATATCCAGCATACGGTCGGCTTCGTCCAGCACCAGCATTTTAACGTGGTCAAGGTGAACAAAACGCTGATTCATCAGGTCGAGCAAACGGCCCGGCGTAGCAACCAAAATATCCACGCCGCGACGCAAAGCATCCGTCTGCGGGTTTTGAGATACACCACCGAAGATCACCAGATGCTTCAGGCCGGTATGCCTGCCGTAAGCGGCAAAACTCTCGTCAATCTGGATGGCCAGCTCGCGGGTTGGTGTCAGTATCAGGGCCTTGATGGTTTTTTGTTCCTTGTGCTGCAGCCTGTCCTGGTATAAAAGCTGCAGGATAGGTATGGCAAAGGCCGCGGTTTTCCCGGTACCGGTTTGCGCGCAGCCAAGCAGGTCTTTATTTTTTAACAGGATGGGTATGGCTTGTTCCTGTATCGGGGTAGGTGTGGTATATCCCTCGGTTTTTAATGCCCTGAGGATGGGCTCAATTATATTTAAATTTTCGAATGACATGTAATGTTTCTAATGTAATGTGCTAACGCGAATGCATGCGCGGATCTGAAGAGTCGTCCTTGAGAAATCAAAACCGTAAGCGAACGGGCAATTATTTTTTGCAAAGATACGGTTTTTATTTGAGGTGAAAGGATAAAGGTCAAGGGCGAAAGGCAGAGGAGTTAAGGAAGTTGATTGAGTTAGACTAAGTTGAATAGGTGACGTAGCGAATTTTAAAAGCAAAGGCCCAGTGCGATTCCTTCCCTGGCGAACGGGAGTGGGGGATCGCCGATGTACAAAAAAAGCCCCGTTAAAAACGGGGCCTCTCGATTGTTATAAGGTTTTTTGGGGAATTACGTAGTAATAGTTTGAGTCAGCAGGTTTACGTGGTAAACGGTGCTGTCGCCGTCGATGATCATATCGGCCATGTGGTTGCCCAGGAAGGTCATGGTGCCTGATATGTGCCATCCGTCGCCGTAAGCCTTAAAGGTAGCTGTACCGCTCAGGATATCTTTTTTACACACATCTATCGTCAGGTCCTTCAGGTAGTAAACCGAATTTTCAATGTCGGCATAGGTCTGGTGGCAGCCACATGATATGTTCACCAACTGGTAAAAATAGTTGCTGCCGTTAACGCCTACAAACTGGTGTTTGTCGTCAAGACATTTGATGGTATAATATTGTTTTACATAATAATTCTGGAACAGGCCTTTGGACGTAGTCCTGGTGGTGCCTATTGAATCGTAGGCGCTGTATCCGGTGCGTTTGCCGTCCTTGCAATCAAAGAAGAAAGTAAGGTTACCACCTGTGTGCGATGTTGTATCGCCCTGTACAGAATCCATGCTTACCAGCGAATCTGTAAAAAATCCGCAAAGCGCATTGCTATTGTAACCATGGTGAGGGCCCTGGTGACCGGTAAGCGATACCGAGTCGGCGCCATCCATCAGGTTTGCGCCGCCTAACTTGCCGGCTAAAGAGTTAGCCATGTTCAGCGCCAGCTGTGTGCTAAGCGCTTTGTTGTCTATAGTTTTATTAGTTGCAGTTGATGTAGTAACAGGCGTAGGAGCATTTTCTGTCTTACGGCATGAGGTGTAAACCAGCGCTAAGCAAACCATTAATACAAGCAGCGGCTTTATGTTAATGTTAACGTGGTTCTTTGTTTTTTCAGGTAACTGTTTCATCATTTTGGTAAATTAATCAATAATAAAAAAATTCTCAAATTAGGGAGTCAGCAATTAACCGACGAGAAAATAATGCTAATAGTATGCCACAATCTGTGTACCGGTGCATCTATCTCTCTTTATGGTAAATACAATTTTGAGACCAGTAAAGGTAATTTATAAAATGTGCTGATAACCCGCATTTTATGATTTAAGGATTATACCGTGTTGCGGTCCGGAGTGCATTGCGTGGAAAACCTGCACGGGGAAAAAATTCTTAGTCGAGATGGGGAATTGGGGGAAATGTTTCCCCGGAACGGGTGCGGTTTGGGCGGGATTTAAGGGAATAATTTGCGCACTGATGGGCTTAGATTGAACGCTAAAGTCCACTGGTTCAGGCATTATACCAAACCAGTGGCTTTGCAGAGTGTTTTTTAATAGCCTATGCAAAATTGTTGCTTCAGGTATTGTTGATTTTTAATTTCATCAACTAAAGCTACTGCATAATCTTCGTATGAGATTTTACTTTCATTGTTATCATCAAAGATCATCCGCGTTGTTCCAAGCCGGTACTTTCCTGTACGTTCACCGGCTTGTATATGGTTAGCCGGACTAAAATAGGTCCAGTTTAACCCGGAATTTTTGTAAAGGCCGAGTACTTCGCCATGCGCGAAAATGGCTGGTTTCCACTCTTCCGGAAGCTGGTCCATAATCGGGCTGTCCATTAACCTTAAGCCCGGGGAAACTTCGGTGCTGCCTGCGCCACCAACTATGATCACCCTTTTGCCCGGTTTACCCTGTAAAGCCGCAATTAGGTTTTGGTTGGCTTTTATAAATAATTCAGGTGTTAACCCGCCAACCGGGGAAGCGGCAGAAATAATAACATCCTGATCGTCCAATAATGAAGGCAGCTCAGCCTCCTTTAAAAGATCGCCTTTGATAACAGTCAGATGATCGTGTTGTAAGGTAAGGCCTTCAGGTTTGCGTTGTACAGCAGTTACTTCATATCCTTTTTCCAGGGCTTCCTTTAAAATACGCTGGCCTATGTTGCCGGTGGCGCCGATTAACAGAATTTTCATTTTTCTTGATGATTAGTAAACATTAATTTAAAATAGTAACTATTATTAGTTACTTTTGGTAAGTCAAAGGTATATAGAAAAAAACCGGCAGGCAAGAAGGCACTTGTTGATCACTTACTTACCCGGGGGAAACTATTACTGATAATCAATTGAATAAAATGAAACTTGATTCGGAATTGTTTTCTGATACGGAGAATTGTCCCGTTCGTAACGTACTCGACCGCTTTGGAGATAAGTGGTCGGTATTGGTTATTATCGTGTTAGGGTCAGAAGACACCATGCGCTTCAATGCGCTGCATAAAATTATTCAGAACATTTCCCAAAAAATGCTTACTGTTACGGTTAGAACCCTCGAAGCCGACGGGATAATTGAAAGGCAGGTGTATGCCGAGATTCCCCCAAGGGTAGAATATAAATTGACAGCATTAGGCAGAAGTCTATTGCCTCTTATCAAAAATTTGTCGGATTGGGCCTTTGAAAATATGCCGGTAATTATGGCAAACCGTTATCGTTTTTCCAGCCTGCAATCATTTAAGAGCTCAGCTCGCTCCCCGATTAATTAACATACAAAAGGAGCTATCTCAAAAAATAGTTAGTTTCAAGTAAGACAAAATAACAGAATCTCTGTGGTCTTTGTGGCTTCTCCGCGTCCTTTGTGGTTAATTTTTACCACAGAGATCACAAAGAATTTCACGGAGTGGCACAGAGTCTTTATAGCTCAAAATGTAATTTTGCGCCATTTTACTTAATCTTACTTCTGAGGCAGCCTCTCGTCCTATTTCAACCTTTCACCTTTTACCTTTCGCCTTTCACCTTATAATTTACTCACTGAAACCTGTATCCCTCAATTTGATATAATCGTCAAGGGTATGCAGCTGCAGGCCTTTGCCCTTCATCTTTTTGATAAAACCGGCAGTTACACCATGATTGCGCAGTTCTTCAGCCTTATCCAGGCTGATGTCTTTAAAGCCAAGTTCGCTGATACTTTTGATGTATTCAGCGGTTACGCCGTGGTCGCGCAGATTGAGCGCCTTGTCGAGTGTTATGTCTTTATAACCGATCCTTTGCAGGCT
>Ga0157378_10003692_pt1 | contig 13573 bp, 9 predicted proteins | sample M65metaG_FD_115309 | JGI IMG/M metagenome (GOLD analysis project Ga0157378, IMG submission 115309) | Miscanthus rhizosphere microbial communities from Kellogg Biological Station, Michigan, USA - M6-5 metaG | ecosystem: Host-associated > Plants > Roots > Rhizosphere > Soil | place: USA: Michigan...
AAGCGTTCGCTAATGTGAGCCCAGGGTATGCTTTGAAACCTGGGTTTAGAGTGGCTCATTTGTTAGTCGCAACCCCGAGATATCGGGGTTGCGACCGCTTGGGATTGGTACTCGACGCAAACTGCGTCTTCGATTTATGGGTGGCTTTCCCAGGGTTTCAAAGCAAACCCCTGTTCTCGAATTAGCTAGCCCTTTCAGTGTTTTCCAGAGTTAGTTATGCCGAATTAAGCCTCGCGCCAATTACTGGCAAAGCTTGGCACTAATCTCATTGCTCTTGTCACCAAGAACCCCGCCGGAAGGCCCGCCGCCGCCCCTGATGTTCTTCGCTTCCCCGTTCTTCAACTCCTTGTCCTGCTGCGACAGTTTTCCTACCTTGACTCTAGAGTTTTTATCTGACGTTTTCTTTGTTCTTCGTTTACTCATGTAAGTGGTCCTTTCTTCTATCGTTCTGATTTCCGTCGAATTGAGTGACGCAAACCTATGTTTCGCATAAGAGTGATAATGAAATGAAAAACATCACATCCGGTCCCTTTCACTTAAGGGTCTGCGATCTGGTGATAACTGACTTGTTATTAATCACGGAGTCATTTGGCGTCGTGATGTTCGTCGTTCGATTGCCACTATCAAGTGAAAGTTAAACGTGACCCGCTGCAAAACGGGTCGCTAAACAAGTTGAGAAGTGAGAAAGGAAAAGATAATGAGCAATTCAACACAGCAGAAACCAGAGGCAAAAACAAGTCACGTTCAGGTCGGCAATCTTCCGCAGCAGGAAAGGGAGTTGAAAGACCAGGAAGCTGAGAAGGTGAAGGGTGGCTATGGCCCTTACAATTCAAGTGGTGAAGAAATCCCACAAACTGTTCGCAAATAAGCCTGTCGGTCGTGAGAACGACGATTAACAAACTAGGAGGTAAAAAGTGATGAGCAGTTCAACCACCACGAAGCCAGCAGTAAAGCAAAACCGAGTGCAGGTCGGCAATCTCCCGCAAAAAGAAAGGGATTTGAAAGACCAGGAAGCTGAGGACGTGAAGGGCGGAGGTGGCTCTCCAGGCGGCGTTCTTAGGAACCACATTGGCGAGGAAATTTCGCGAACTGTTCGCAACTAAAGTTGCCGGAGTTTGTTTGTCAGTTTCGTTGGGCGGTCATGCCGCCCGACGAGACTTAAATACTTGTTCGCGACTTTCGCCAAGGTTTACTAGTCAGAGGTAATCGATGAATTCGAGCGAACTCAAAGAACTGCTGAGAGCGACTACAGCATTTAGTATTCTTAGTGATCAAGAGTTAGACCATCTCGCCACTCGCTTTGAACTGATTCATTTCGCTTTCGGTCAGGATGTTGTGCACGCGGGTGAGGAAGCTGACGCGTTTTTCATAGTCTATTCTGGCTGGGCACGAGTCATTGCTATTGACGAGACTGGCAAGGAAGTAACCGTCGGAACTCTCACCCGCGGCGACTCTTTCGGCGAACAAGGACTACTTACAAGATCCCAACGTAACTATACGATTCGAGCTTCCAGTGATTTTACCGCTCTGCGTCTGGCTAAGGTCGACTTCGACGACTTATTGGAGAGACAAGCAAGAGTCCGGGAGTACTTCGATAAATACATATCAGAGATTTCCATACGAAACTTCCTGAAGCTCTCGACTCCGCTGTCGCCACTCTCACCGCTGGAGATCCGTAATCTACTGGGTTCACTCGAGGTCATTGAATATGAGCCTGATACGACCATTATTCGCGAAGGCGATGCCGGCGATGCCTTCTTCATTCTGCGAACAGGCGGCGTGCGGGTGATTAAGGAGAGTAATGGCCGCAAGGTATTGAATCGGCTGAAACCCGGTGACTCATTTGGTGAGCTGGCTCTGTTAACTGGTCAACCACGTGCGACAAGCATTATCACTTCAGAGCCGTCGTCGGTGTTTCGATTGTCGAAACGCGAGTTTGATCGAATCATGTCCGCTTCACCGAAGTTCAAAAATGCGATTGTTTCCATGGCGTCGGGTTACACCGCTATTGAGTCCGCAAAACATCAGAACACGACTGCATCTACAACTCATCAGCAAACACCCACAGCGCAAACTTACAAGCCACATCGGGGAAGAAACTACCCGTCTCACTTACAGTTGAGTGAAACCGACTGTGGCGCCGCCTGCTTGTCGATGATTCTCCGCTTCTACGGCAAGCACGTCAGCATCAATAAGCTACGTGACCTTGCGAGTGTGAACCGTGAAGGAGCTAGCCTATACAGCATTGCGCAGGCAGCGGAGTGCCTGGGCTTCGAGTCACGTGCTCTCAAAACTTCGTGGGATCGTCTGACAAAAATAGAGTTGCCGGCGATCGCGCATTGGCAAGGCTTTCACTTCGTTGTCGTTTACGAGGTGAAGCGAGACCGCGTGATATTGGCAGATCCCGCGATTGGTCTTCGGAAGATGTCTCGAGAGGAGTTTGAAAAAGATTGGACAGGTTATCTGTTGCTCCTTACTCCGACTACAAAGATCGAAGAGGTCGAAGAATCGCAGTCGAAGTCTACGCGCTTGTTGCCCTTGCTCAAACCTTACCGGCGAGTACTGGCAGAAATCTTTCTCGCGTCTCTGATGCTGCAACTGTTTGGACTCGCGTTGCCGATTTTCACTCAGGTCATCGTTGACAACGTCGTAGTTCACAAGAACACCTCAATGTTGAATATGTTGTTGGTGGGGATGTTGTTGATAGGCGTCTTTCAGGCAACGACTACTGCACTTCGCTACTACCTATTGGTTCATACAACGCGTCGTCTCGACATGCAGATGGTAGTGGACTTCTACAGGCACGTATTGAGTTTACCAATGCGTTACTTCGAAGAACGTAAGGTTGGTGACATTCTCAAGCGCTTTAACGAGAACGCCCGTATTCGCGACTTTCTTACCGGTCGCGTCATGGGTGTTACGTTGGATTGTCTAATGATCTTTGTGTACCTGGCGTTGATGTTCTACTACAGCGTCAAGCTCACCCTTGTTGCCATCATCTTCATTCCCGGTTATGTCGTGCTGACGTTGATAGCGACACCGATCTTCAAGAGGCAGTATCGCGAGGCATTTGCAAAGGCAGCCGAGGCTGATTCGCAGATAGTTGAATCAATTTCCGGCGTTGGCGCGATAAAAGCAACGGCCAGCGAGAGAAGCATCTGCTGGAAGCTTCAGGGACTGATCGTCAAGTGCCTCAACGTGCAGTTTCGGAGTGCGCTGTCGGGAATGGCCACAATCTCGATCGGCAATCTGCTGCAGACGCTTAACATAATCATTCTCTTCTGGTATGGCGCTGGTCTTGTGATGGTTGGCGAGTTGTCGATTGGTCAACTCGTAGCTTTCAACGTACTGGTTACCAGTGTCACTCGACCAATTCTGAGTGTCGTAGATCTGTGGCGTGAATTTCAGGAAGTAAGTATTGGATTCGAAAGACTGAACGACGTATTTGATGCCACACCCGAGGACGTTAATGATCAAAAACGGATGAGGTTGCCGCGTATTAGCGGTCGCATCAGATTTGAGAATGTTACTTTTCGTTATCCAACGCGCGAGGACAAAAACGCGCTTCAGAACGTCGATCTCGAAATCCGGGAGGGTCAAACAGTCGCTCTCGTAGGGCGTAGTGGCGCCGGCAAAACAACTTTCGCAAATCTGTTGTTGCGATTGCATGAGCCAAACGAAGGCCGAGTCCTTATTGATGGACACGACTTGCGACATGTCTCGATCAGCAGCCTACGTTCCCAGGTCGGTGTTGTGCCTCAAGACATTTTTCTCTTCAGCGGCACCATTCGCGAAAACATTGCATTTGGTTACCTTGATGCGCCGCTTGAACAAGTTGTGAGTGCCGCAATGCTGGCAGGAGCGCACGAGTTTATTAGTGAGTTGCCACTCGGCTATGAGACGAAGATTGGTGAGCGAGGACAAAGCCTCTCGGGAGGTCAGAAACAGCGAATAGCTATTGCGCGCGCTCTCTTTAGGAAGCCGCGTATTCTAATTTTTGACGAGGCCACAAGCTCGTTAGACACAGAGAGTGAATCCGCGATTCAAAAAAATCTTAACCAGATTCTGAAGGACCGAACCACTCTGATAATTGCGCATCGACTGAGCACAGTGCGGAACGCGGATGTGATAGTCGTAATGGATCGTGGAACTGTTCGCGAGATTGGTAATCACAACAGCCTGATGAGGCAAAAAGGCATTTACTATTATCTCAACAGTCAACAGCTTGAAGGATAGTTTAATCGTGTCAGAACTCATGGTTGCAGATGATATTGTCGCTGAAGAAGAGGAACTTGAAGTTCCACTTTTTTCCTTGAACAAGGATGCGGTCGGCGATCTCGAGTTGACACATCAAACGTGGATGCCGGATAGCGTTCACACAGCTCCTGCGGTGGCAGAGGTAATTGCAAAACTGCCCTGGTGGGGGGTGCGAAGTCTGCTCTATATCATCATTGCTTTCATCCTCGTGGCTTTCATATGGGCAGGCTTAGTCAGGGTCGATTTGGTCGCTGTTGCAAACGGTACCGTCATTCCACAAGGCAATATCAAGCCTATTCAACCCACAAGTTCAGGCGTCGTGCAAAATGTATATGTCAAAGAGGGCGACAGCGTCGAAGTTGGTGATGCACTGTTTCAGCTAGATGCCGCTGAGATGCGGATGCGCCTGTTCAAACTGCGACAAGAGTTGGAATCGAGTCAATCTCAGTTACGGCTGATCATGGTCAACCGACCAATCAGCGAAACGCTGGAACAACAGAATCGCATCGCGCGCCTACAAACTGAGATTAGTGCTGCGGAGAGGATGTTTCACCACACAACGATCACTTCGCCGGCAAAAGGAATTATTACAGCGATCAATGTTCGAGGTCCCGGAGAAGTCTTGCAGCAGGGCCAGACTGTCGCCACGATCGCGCCAGGTGACGTGCCCCTGGTAGTTGAAGCACTGCTTGCGGACAAGGATATCGCTTTCGTCCAAAAAGGATTGTCGGCGAAATTGAAGTTTGAGGCGTTTCCATTTCAGAACTACGGAGTCGTCGACGGAACAGTGATTGATGTCTCACCGGACGCAACCAACAAAAACGGCATCAATTATTACAAGGTAACAATTGCGCCGAGTAAGACAGAGATTTCGACGCGAGAAAAAGATGTCATGCTTCGACCCGGACTTTCGGTGAGTGCAGAAATAGTTACCGAGCGAAGAACTGTTTTGAGTTTGATGCTTGAACCCGTTCGTAAATTCAAAAGCGAAATTGTCTCAGGCTCCGAGCACAGGTGATCCTCTGGTCCATCGCTTCATGTGCCTGGCATGACTCAACTAATTCACGCTTTCAAATCTTGCGGATTGGGAAGAAACAAACTAGAGTTTTGGAAACTCAAGACGCTTATTGCCATTCGAGTCGTCCGACTAAGAAGGAAGATATATGCGGACATCGGAACTAGTTGTCGCTTTCGTAGCTCTTAGCTTGGTGGGAGCTAATGCAAACGCGCAGTCAGGAAACGTAGGCCAACCGCCTGTTACCAGCGAGTCCGCTCGGGAACGCTCCGGTGGACCAGTAGTCAAAGGGCGGGCACTGTACGAGGATACAGGTCAGCCAGCTCCGAGACAGCGAGTTCAATTGGTGGCGATCGAATTACTGGCCAATCGTGGTGGTCCGAACCGCATCCCCACGACGATGACGAACGCAAATGGCGAGTTCATTTTCCTTCACGCGGTCGCGGGCGAATACTATGTTGTGGCTCATCCCGCTGATGAGCACGTGCCGAGCGCGGAGGGAGCTCCGTTCCCTCTGCAAAGCGGAGATCCGGTCGCTGACGCTGCCAGAGTAGAGCAGTATAAAAAAGACTTTCCGAAGATAACTGTCACCGTCGAGAACCCGGTCGAACTCAATCTGCGCGTAAAGAATCCGCACTTTGGTAGCATCGAGGGTCGAATCGCGAGTGCGAACGGGGGTATTGTCGCCAATGCAAACGTTCATGCGATGAAGACAGGAGAACGCGGTTTCGGGGCCTCAACCATTACTGATGAAAGTGGCGCCTATCGCTTTAGGGGATTGCCGGCTGGTGAATATCTCGTCAGCGCAGAACCGCCTCGCAAAACGTCTGATGCCGTAGGATCCAAGAGCGTTTCAGGCTTACTTGGCTCTACGTATTTCCCGTCGACCATTGACTCTAGCGCGTCACCTCCAGTCGTTGTATCTCCGGATCGTGTAGTGAGCGATATCAACATTACGCTGGCGGAGCGAAGTCTGCACTCGGTGGCCGGAACAGTCCGTGATGACGGCGATGGGCATCCGATCGCAGGTGCAACGGTTCGTCTAACCAAGAAGGATCTGAATCAAACAGGCATCGAAGCGGCAATGTCCAATTATTTTTCCACGACCGACGCGCAGGGGCGTTGGCTCCTCAACAATCTGCCTGATGGAATTTATGTGATCGATGTTCGACCGAGTGGACTCTTAAGTGCGAAGACCGAGCGGTTTGTAAACAAGAACCTGGATCTAACAGTCGCTGGTGCCGATGTTGAGGACTTTACAATTGATGTTTCAAGAGGTAATCGCGTTTCCGGTCAAGTCATCGTCGAACAGAGTAGTGGCCCAACGCCGGCCATTTCCATCGGTATAGGATCAGCGATCACGCGGGTTGAAACGAATGGCGAGTTCATTGCGAGGGGAGTACCTGAAGGTGAATTCCCGTTATCAGTGATGATAAGACCGCAGAATGTCTTTTACGCCAAATCGATCCAGGTCAGTGGCGTCGACCTGTTGCGCGAGAAACTGAGGACCAACGCCGGATCGGAAATTAAGGATGTCCGAATCGTGATTGCACCGGCCTCGATCTTGACGGGTCGCGTGTTATCGGCGTCAGGCGGAACACCATTGAGCCACGTGTTTGTCATGTTGATGCCTGTCGATCCGTCAACAGCTCCAGCCTTTATACGGCCGAACGGATCGACAAATGAGCAGGGAGTTTTCATATTAAGCGGCGCTCCCGGTGAATATCTCCTGGTGCTGTGGGATCGCAGTGAACCATTCCCTCCGCATGACGTTGACTTGATCAAGAAGCTGTACCCGAATGCTATGCGCGTCACGCTCGAGCCTGGCCAACACAAATCGATGGATTTGATCAAGTAAGATGACTCGCCACCGCTAACCGAATGCCGAGCCAGCGCAAACCAATAGCTCTAATAATTGTCATTGCTGTTGCTTTGACCGCGCTGTTCACCCTGGGGGCGAGGGCCCAAACCACAACAGATCTTCTTGAACAAGGCTTCAAACACCCGCTCGACTCCGCTAAGCCAAGAACCTGGTGGCACTGGACCAGGAGCAACGTTACGAAAGAGGGAATTACCAAAGATCTTGAATGGATGAAGCGTGTCGGTATTGCAGGTTTCCAGTTGGCCGACGTCAACGCCGGCGGCGGTCAGAGCATAGACAAGAAGATCGAGTTTGGCACACCACCATGGTTTGACGCCGTTCGTTTCGCTGCGTCCGAGGCTGATCGACTCGGGCTCGAGATGACGATCTTTAGTTCGGCAGGTTGGAGTGAGACTGGTGGACCATGGGTGAAGCCTGAACAGGCGATGAAGAAACTCGTCTGGAGTGAGACGAACTTGCAAGGACCGCAATCGTTTGCCGGCAAACTTCAGCAGCCGCCTTCGAACAATGGGCCAATCCGTAATCTGATCACCGGATCTCCACGTCCCGGAAGTACAACCCCGCCTGATCCTACCTACTACGGCGACAGCACTGTCATCGCTTTTCGCACGCCATCCGATGAAAGCGACATGGCTCAACTACGGCCACAGGCAACGACGAAGGCGGGTACGATCGATGCGACTCCACTGTACGACGACGATCTAAACTCTGCGCTCACGATCCCAGCTCCAACAGACGGACCGGCGTGGGTGCAATACGAATTCGCGCAACCATTCACGGCGCGTGCGATCTCAATCGCCGGACGCCCCGGCATTCCCGTCGGACGCATCCTGGCGAGCGACAACGGCAGTGATTTTCGAACGTTAGTAACGATGCCGGGCCCACAACTTTATCGCGGCGGCCTTGCGCGGACATTTGCATTTGCAGAGACCACTGCGAAGTTCTATCGCATCGAGTTGACGGGAGCGCCACTCAGTCCCGCAGCAGTAATGAACCAATCACCATCTGTGCCGGCGAAGGAGTATACATTGATGGAAGCCGTGTTCCATTCAGGTGCGCGCGTGCATCGCTGGGAAGAGAAGGCCGGTTTCAGTTTTTTGTTTGAGTACGAATCAGTGCCGACTCCGCCAACTCCTTCAAGCTCGATCATTCGAAGTTCAGACATAGTTGACCTCACTGCAAAGATGAACAAAGACGGGACGCTCAACTGGGAAGTGCCGGCAGGCAGTTGGACCATCCTGCGTTTGGGATACTCGCTAACGGGTGCGAAGAATCGTCCGGCAGTGCCTTCAGGGCTTGGTTATGAAGTTGACAAACTCAGCCGCAAACATACCGAAAGTTATTTGCGTGGTTACACCGATCCGCTCGCGCAGGCATTGGGTCCGCTCTACGGCAAGAGCGTGCGATATGTTTTGCTGGATAGTTGGGAAGCGGGCATGCAGAACTGGACTGATGAGATGCTTAGCGAGTTTCGTCAGCGACGTGGTTACGATCCGACTCCTTATCTGCCGATACTGACAGGCCGGATAGTTACGAGTCCGGAAGTGAGTGACCGTTTTCTGTGGGACTTCCGGCGCACACTTGCCGACATGTTTGCCGATAACCATTATAAAGTGGCTGCGGATTTTCTTCGTCAGCGCGGGATTGGGACCTATGGCGAAGCGGCGGGAGTCTCACTTGAGATCCTCGAAGACACGCTGCTGAACAAGAAGCAGTTGGACATTCCGATGGGAGAGTTCTGGATGCGCGATTTGCATCCATCGTCGATGTATTACGAAGACGTGCGTGGCGCCGCTTCCGCGTCGCATGTCTATGGAAAGACTTTGGTGGCTACTGAGTCTTTTACTGGCGGTGGTTATGAGTCACCCTATTCGCTAAAAAAGATTGTTGACTACTGGTTCGCGCAAGGCGTCAATCGGATCATCTTTCATACCTCTGCTCATCAACCGCTCGATACCAAACCCGGCAATACGATGGTGGGCACGCACATCAATCGCAATATTACCTGGGCGGAACAGGGCGAACCCTTCATGACGTATCTTGCGCGCAACTGTTTTATGTTGCAGCAGGGGATTTTTGTCGCGGATTTTGCGTACCTGCTGAATGAAGGCGCGCCATCCACAATGCCGTTCTGGGGTGCGGGACTAAAACCGAAACCACCTGACGGCTACGACTTCGACTACGTAAACACCGACGTAGTGCTTAATCGAATGTCAGTCAATGCCGACGGAAGAATCGTTTTACCGGACGGCATGAGTTATGGCGTGCTTGTCCTGCCGGAGATCGATCGGATGACACTTCCCGTGTTGAGGAAGATCCGTGAGCTGGTGCGTAACGGTGCGACCGTGTTAGGTCCGAAGCCTTTGCAATCACCGAGTCTTATGGGCTACCCGAACGCTGATCGTGAAGTTCAGTCTTTGGCAGAAGAGGTGTGGGGTGACCTTGATGGTGTAAGTCGTACTAAGCGCAGCTACGGGAAGGGAACAGTAGTCTGGGGTCTGTCGCCCGCCGACGTGGTCGCTTCGTTGCGTATTCCGAAAGATGTTGAGTTCAGCCGCGGTTTGGATGCGAACCTTTCGTGGATACATCGACGGTCTGGGGAAGCGGACATCTACTTCATCGCCAACCGAACGGATCGTGCGCAGGACATCAGTGCTCGATTCCGCGTGAGTGGTAAAGAGGCGGAACTCTGGCACGCGGACACTGGTGAGATCGAGCCGGCCGAGTTTAGCATCGCCGACGGTCGCACGACTGTTCCATTGCATCTCGCTGAGCGCGAGTCTGTGTTCATCCTCTTTCGACGTGCGGCTTCGTCTCCTTCTCGGCCGCTACCAGGTTCGACTGTAACGACCCTCACAACCGTCGATGGACCATGGACGATTAGTTTTCCATCGAACCTGGGTGCGCCCCTGAAGATCACATTACAAAGGCTGGAATCATGGTCCGCAAACGCAGATGATGGCGTGAAATACTTTTCCGGGACTGCGACGTATACAAAGACAGTGAATGTAGATCGTCGTTGGTTACAGTCGGGCGAGAAAATCTTGCTCAACCTTGGAACAGTCAATGATCTCGCCGAGGTCGTACTAAATGGTCGGTCGTTGGAAGTTCTATGGAAGGCTCCTTATGAGGTTGACGTAACCAGCGCCTTGAAAGTGGGCCAGAATCAGTTGGAGATCAAAGTCACTAATGAGTGGACCAACCGACTGATCGGAGACCGGTTGGCTCCCGCAAAGAGGGTGCTTGCGGAGGGTCCTCCGCCTTTCGGTCCACCGCCGGCTTTGAATACGTCTGGTTTGCTTGGTCCAGTTACGTTTGTGTCGGCCCGAGAAAAATGATTGGCTCTTTGGCCTCCGTGTCTCTGTGCCTCTGTGGGTAATGGAACCTTAGGCGAGTTTAACCACAGAAACCACAGAGACACAGAGCCGCACATTGAAGAAAGAGATTACTCATCATTCAAACATGGCTTATCTGATTCTTAATGTCGCAGTTGTTCCAGCTATGATTTCCGTACCGTTTGGCATGCTGCCGATTGTCTTCTGGATCTATGTTTGTGCCTTGCTGGTATCCATCATCGGCCTCATAAAACTTTTCGGTGAACTACCGCAGGAGCGTGGCATCGACAAAATCATGCCGTTTGGCCGACTGTTTTTTGCGATTCCCCTGGCGGCCTTTGGCTCCGAACACTTCACTGTCACAGCGAGTGTAGCGACCCTCGTTCCGCGATGGATTCCCGCGCATACATTTTGGGTCTATCTCGTCGGCGTTGCTTTTCTCTGCGCGGCGGTCAGCATCGCAATTCTTTTCCAGGCGCGGCTGGCAGCGGCGCTCGTCGGAATGACGATGCTGATCTTTGTATGCGTAATGGACCTACCAGCTGCGATTGCGAATCCGGACAACAGATTTTTTTGGGCCCTGGCCCTTAGACAACTTGCCTTCAGCGGCGGCGCTTTCGCTTTCGCGATGCAGCCATTGAGTACTCGGTCGAAACCGTCTCGCGCGCTTTTGACTGCAGCACTGGCCGCGATTCCGCGATTCTTCGTGGGCATTCCTTCGCTCTTCTATGGCGTGATGCATTTGCTGCATGCGGAATACGTGCCCGGCGTTCCGTTGCAGAAACTCACTCCAGACTGGATTCCGGGGCGAATGTTTTTGAGTTATTTTGTTGGCTTGATTCTGATTCTCGCAGGCCTCTGCTTGATCGCGAATAAGAAAACGCGCATGGCCGCCACGGTGTTAGGACTTACGATTCTGCTGACAATGTTGTGGATTTATCTGCCGATGCTCCTCGCAGCGCCGAAAGACGTAGTGGCGCTCAACTTTTTCTTCGACACGCTGCTTTTCTGCGGAGCCATTCTGTTGTTGGCGAACGCGTCTGAGAAGGAAACATCTGTGGCGCGTATTTAGTGTAGTCAAACGCGCCGATTGTTTTTCTAGAAAAGCGCAATTGGCTAGTGGAACGAGAAACTGGTCCTAGAAAAAAACAAGTATGGAAGGGTGGTTTACCCCCGCTGTTGCCTCAGAACACCCTGCGATTCAGAGTGATCAGAAAAAATCAGCGGGGGTAAACCACCCTTCCATACTTGTTCTTTTCTATTGGCTTGTTCTTTTCTACTGCCAACACCTCATTGCTTCCACTCTGTCGAGCGATCGATCGACGTGGTTGGTGCGACCCTAATACTGAAACATCTCTCACCTTCCGCCCGTAGGTCAGTTACACGTCATCCACTAGGAGTGTATCAAATGAAACCTAACGTTTTGCTGACCATTTCGTCCCTTCTCTTAATCCTCTTCTTAACGTTTCACATTGCGGACGACATCGTGTTCGGGTACGAGCCGGGAGGGCTTTCAAACCTGGTGTGGACAGTGCTCATCACCGTCGTCTGGCTGTACGGAACGCTGGTGCTCGCGGAACGCCGATCGGGGTACATCATCATCTTCCTCGGGTCGCTCCTTGCGATGTTCGTTCCCTACATCCACATGAAAGGGAAGGGTGTCGGCGCCGCTAGCAGAATCGCCGGTTCCAGCGGACATTTCTTTTTCGTTTGGACGCTGATCGCGATCGGCGTGCTCGGACTCTTCTCCGCTATCCTCTCAGCGCGCGGACTGTGGAACCTGCCATGGCGCCGGGCACGGTAATCCGCGAATGAACTGGGCCTTCAAGGGAACCCGTCGCTCTACGAAAACAAGAAGTACTTTTCGGCACGGCTGCGCTATGAAAATCAGTGGATTCGTCCACTCTAAGGTGTTGGTCCTTATTTAATAGAACTTGATCCCCAGGGTTGCCAAAGCGAAACTTTGGGCTGGAATTAGCCAACACTTTCAGCGTTAATAGGGAAAGGAGGGACCAATGTCATTCAAGTATTCAAGTGTGCTTGCGTTGTTTGCGACTTCCCTCGTCCTGTTGCTCGGTGTTGCTCCACGAACACAGACTGAAGTCTGTGCTACTAGCCAAACTCAGAACACACCACCAAAAGAAGTCGCGGGCATTCCCGTCAACTACGACGAAGCGCTTGTAGGTAGTTATACGCTTCCCGATCCGCTCGTCCTTGCTAACAGCAAACCAGTGCGCGATGCAAAGACGTGGCTGCAAAAACGACGGCCAGAGATCGTGAGCTTGTTTGAAGAGAACCAATTCGGGCGTAGTCCAGGTAGACCAAAAGACATGAGCTTCGAGGTGTTCGACAAAGGCACACCTGCGTTGGACGGGAAGGCATTACGCCGACAGGTGACGGTTTATTTCTCGTCGGACAAGAACGGCCCGAAGATGGATCTGTTGATCTATCTACCCGCGGCTGCGCGCAAGCCGGTGCCGCTTTTGTTGAATCTGAGTTTTGCGGCAAACTCGAGTGCGGTAGATGATCCGGGAATCAAACCGGGTGAGGTGTGGAACCGCGAGAAAAAAAGAGTGCCGGCTCCAAAAGCCGCACCTATTGGTCGCCTCAACGTTGCACCGCTCCTGGACCATGGCATTGGCGTTGCGACGGTTTACTACGGCGATATTGATCCGGACTTTGAAGGCGGGATTCCCTATGGCGTGCGTGCGTTGTATCTCAAGCCCGGACAGAAGGAGCCGGCACCGAACGAATGGGGTGCGATCAGCGCTTGGGCCTGGGGGCTGAGTCGCGCGCTCGATTATTTGGAAACGGATCAGGGCGTGGACGCAAAGCGTGTTGGCATCTTTGGAATTTCACGACTTGGCAAAACTGTGCTCTGGGCAGGAGCGCACGATCCACGCTTTGCCCTGGTGATCGCTAGTTGCTCAGGCGAAGGTGGAGCAGCTTTAAGCAGGCGCAACTATGGCGAGACGATCAAACACTTGGTTGCGCCAACTCGGTATCCTTATCAATTCGCGACGAACTATCAGAAATACGCCGACAATGTGGATCAGTTTCCCGTCGACTCGCATTTGCTGATTG
>Ga0157378_10003695_pt1 | contig 13572 bp, 16 predicted proteins | sample M65metaG_FD_115309 | JGI IMG/M metagenome (GOLD analysis project Ga0157378, IMG submission 115309) | Miscanthus rhizosphere microbial communities from Kellogg Biological Station, Michigan, USA - M6-5 metaG | ecosystem: Host-associated > Plants > Roots > Rhizosphere > Soil | place: USA: Michigan...
AGCGGCATCATGCTGCTTCCCCCGAAGGAGACTTAGTCCCCACCGTCTTAGGCTTATCGTGAGCCGGGCGATGAATTCCTTGTCGCTCGGTCGGGCGCTTCTTGGCCGGAAAGGCAGTCAGTTCGATCACGTTTCTTGTTCTCGCTGACTCGTAAATCGCTTCCACAATTCGGACGTCCGCTAAGCCTTCGAGCCCAGAGGGCTCCGGGTCCTTGTTCTGCAGAATGCAGTCCGAAAAGTAGACAAGCTCGGCGGCGAACTGATCACGCTGAGGAAATGTCCTCGTTTTTTTCTTCCCGCCAATCATCACCTGGTGCTTGATCTCCATCGCATACTCGTAAGCGGGATCGGATATGAGCAGACCCTTTGTTCCAATCAACGCGTAGCGGCTTACTTCGGCCGCGCCGAAACTGCAGGTGAAGTTCGCGATCCGACCTTCGGGAAAGCGCATTACTACCGACGTCATCTCTTCAACGTGTTTGAACCTCTTTTCTCCATCCTTCGCCGTTATGGCAAAGATTTCCGTCGGTTCGGCACGGAAAAGATAGCGAGCAGCGTTGATGCAATAAACTCCCATGTCGTAAACAGGACCACCTCCGCGTTCCGTGGCTTCGGCGACACGGATATTGTCCTCGGCGACCTGTTGGCCAAATTCGGACGTAAACATCCGTAGATCTCCCAGTTTTCCGCTCTCTCCTAGTCGAATGGCTTCGAGATTCCCCGCTTCAAAGTGAAGGCGATAAGCAATCATCAGCTTTACCCGATGCTGCTTGGCAGCGTCAATCATCGACTTGCATTCCTCTTCGTTTACCGCCATCGGCTTCTCGCAGAGTACGTGAACCCCTGCTTCCGCTGCCCGCACCGAGTATTCCCGGTGAAGGTGGTTCGGTACTGCGATGTAAACGGCATCCACCTCGCTGAGTGCACTGTCGTAGTCCTCGTACGAGTACACGTGATCGAGGCCATATTTCTTGCCCAGTTTTTCTCGCTTCTCAGATTCTCCGGAGACGATGGCGACCAGTTCTGAGTTTTTTGAGTTCTTGAATGCTGGAAGGACTGCGACTTGCGCGATGTGTCCCAGGCCGACGACCGCATAACGAACCTTATCGGACGATTTGGATTGACGAGGCATTAGCTTCTCCCAGTTAGAACGAAAACTTTTCGTTGCCATCAATTCGGGGATCAGGACCTAAAATATTGCGAATACCTTGAATGCACGGCCTCCATGCTTCCTAAAACAAAATCCCACGTTTGGATGCCACATCCCTCTGCCGAGTGGTGCGAAATGCGCTCGACCTGATTCATCAATCTATGCCGCCGGTCTTGTGACGTATCGGCGCAACCCCTGGGTGATCTCTGGAAACTTGTCCGTACGTTGCTCGATGAAGGTTCTCGCAAAGACCAGCCGTCAGAGATGCTGCTATTCAGTCCGCGCGCCTGCCAATCTCGGCGTGACGGTCGAAGCCTGGTGACGTGTCCTGGTCCCCCGGGTCTAAACCCAAATAGCCGTGGCACCTGATGGAGGCGTCGGGTCTATATCGAACTTCCCCGCCCGACTTGCTCGGCATCTAACTCGACTAGTCGCTGCATTCAGGAGAACAGATGATGAACCCGGCTATTACCTCATCGCAGAAAGTTAGTGGAGATCTTGCTCCCGAAACGCCTGGAAAACCGGCAAGCCAACCGAGAGAGAAAAAACTCCAGAAGTTGCTTGACAAGGCTCTGTATGCCAATGGAAGTGCGAGCGCACAAACCATTCGGAACTTTTTGAATGGTACTTGGTTAGGCGAGCCTCTGCACGTTGTCCTCACGGATGTGCCTATAGGCGCGTGGACAGTCACGGTTATTTTTGACGCATTAGATGTGATTCGCAAAGATCGTGAGTTTTCGCTGGCCGCGGACACAGCGCTAGCGATCGGGCTATTGGGTGCGGCTGGCGCAGCCGTAACTGGCATCACTGATTGGTCTGACATTGATCCTCCAGCCCGCCGTCTTGGGCTGATTCATGGGTTGCTGAACGTAGGTGTTACTGCGCTTTTTACGACCTCCCTGGTCTTCCGAAGGAAAAAGTTGCGCACCAGTGGCCGGGTCTTTGCCGCCTTCGGTTATGCTCTCCTATCATTGTCGGCCCATCTCGGTGGAAAGATGGTGTACGAGCAAAGAGTAGGCGTTGATCGCACCGCTGGCGAGGTCTTTCCGAAAGACTTTGTGCCCGTTCTTGCGGAATCGAAGTTGGCCGAAAGCATGCCCACCCGTGCAACCTATAACGGCGTGTCCATCCTGCTTGTGCGTCGGGGACGCAGAATTTCCGCGATGGCGGAGACGTGCTCGCATTTTAGCGGGCCGCTTTCCGAGGGCAAATTGGCCGGCGACAGTATTGTTTGTCCATATCACGCCTCTCGATTTGCTCTTGAAGATGGCCATGTGATTGACGGGCCAGCCGTGCATCCGCAGCCATGCTTGGAGGTCCGCCTGCGAAACGGCCAGGTCGAAGTTCGTAAACCCCCTGTGAAAGCCTGATCTGCGGGTCCTGATCGATGGAAAAGCGCCTGTCCTCCGCTAATTTCAACAGTTTGGAGAGTGATTTTCATCCTGCCTCGGTGAGGTCGGAGGTGAACAGAAAAACCCCATTTAGATTGGCTTTTAAGATGTCCTGGCATCTTCCCCAGCGGACACCGGCAGGGGAATGCGACAGTGGGTGGTTGCGCGACAATCCGAGCTAAAACAATCTCGACCCGATGCTGAAGCTACGGATGCGATGGCAATCATGGGCGCGAGATCGCCCCCTACAACGACCTGCTGTGAGCCGATTTTGGTCGCCGAACCCCAGACATCTTTTCCCCGTTCTACGGCGTCCGAAGTAGGTGCCTTCGACGTCATCGCGGAAAGTGGTCTTCGCCGGGATCGCCTCCAACCTCGCTATTGCCGGCTGCAAGTACGTGGCAGCCATAATCACTTCCAGCCCGGCAATGCTCTCGGAAGCATTCCACTCGACGGCTGATACCGGAGTTGAAATATTGTTGCTCATCGGGATGCGCCGCAGTCGCCGCCCACCGGATGCGCTCCATCCATTTGGCCACGGCAAGCTGCTGTACTTCTATTCCCTGCTGGTCGCGATCTACATTTTTGTGGTTGGTGCGGGGCTCGCCGCTTACGAGGGCATTCGTCACCTACTTCATCCCGAACTTTCAGTCCGGGTCGGATGGAATTATGGAGTGCTCGCCATTGCCGCGGCCTTCGAGTTCTATTCATGGCGGATCGCGTATCGCGAAATTCAAAAACGCAAAGACCCAAACGAAACCACCTGGGACGAGATCATCGGCAGCAAGGACCCCACCGTTTTCACTGTGTTTTTTGAAGACTCTGCCGGGCTCCTCGGCATTTGTATTGCATTCCTCGGAATTTTCCTCGGGCACGTCTTTCGCAATCCCTACTTCGACGCTGTTGCGTCTCTATTGATTGCGCTGCTGCTCGTTGGCGTTGCGTTGGTGCTTGGGCGCGAAACTGGGGCGTTGCTCACGGGCGAACGGACGAACCGATCGCGCATCAAGAAGGTAAAGCAAATCCTGGCCAGCTACCCGGAGGTCGAGCGGGTCGGGAATCTACTCACCATGCAACTCGGTCCCGACCAGGCGCTAGTCACGGTGACAATAAAATTCGGTTCCCGCCTCGACGTGGTGGAACTCGAGTCCGTCATTGCCAGGCTGAAAGACCGCATTCAAAAGGAAGACCCAACCATCACGCAGATTTTCATTGAGCCGGGAGTGGCGGTAGATGATACTGGCCGTTCGAAAGCCGCATAAAGCCAGTTCTGAATGCCGTTGCCAAGGCTATCCCCGCACCGGGCAATTCGCCTCGGTTCTGCACGGCTATGCGGGCGCGTCACGTTGAGTCCAGCGTGAATCTTTCCAAGCACGATGAAGAACCGCGAGACAATGATGTAATGATGTTGCGTGATCACGCCCTCTGCTTCTTCCGGTCCTCATATGTCTTGCGAATATTCTCAAACTGAGCAGACAATTCCTCTAACTCCTCGTCCGACAGCTTCTCTATATCAATCATTGTGTTGCTCGCGCGGCGAATCGAGCGTATCACCTCATCGAGCTTTAGGTGGATCGCCTTCGCATCCCGATTCTGCGTGTTCTGGATCAGGAATACCATCAGAAAGGTGACAATGGTCGTAGCCGTGTTTACTACCAATTGCCAAGTATCGGAGTAATGGAAGAATGACCCCAGCAGCGCCCAACCAATTATGACGGCCAGCGCCAGCATGAATGCCCACTTCGTACCCACCCAAGCCGAGACTCTTGTGGCAAACGTCTGAAACTTTTCAAATGGTAGATTCTTGTGCATTCTGCACCGCCTGCGATTCTCGCTCCTTTGTGATGCACAACGCAGGTTTCTGAGCAGCCCAACAGCATGCTCTTTACCGCCAAGCCGGGGGATCGTCCTTGAGACGATATTGGCTCCCCCACCTTGAGAGTTTTCTGTTTATTCCAGGATCCGTATCTTGGCGCGCGCCGTCGCCAAGGCGGTGTCCACTGCGGGTTATGGATAGTGAACAGGCACAAGACTCTATCCCGCAACCTTGATCGGATCCCTGCCTCCGCCCGCCACAATCCGATCGCGAATCCCCGTGTACTCGCCTTCGCTCAGAATGAGCCTTGAAACGAGTTCCAGCTTGCTGCGGTAGGGACGGTTCTCGATGATTCGATCCACCGACGCTTGACTCAGTCCCAAGCTCAAAAGCTCAAGAGCGTCTCCCCTATTCAGGTCGGTCAAGTACTCCGACGCGAGATCCTGATATGAGCGCCTTTTGTAGTCGCGATTTGTTGGGGTGAGATGAACCGGCCGCACGCCTTTCCGTTCGGCACTCCTGCTGAGTAGATACAGTCCAGTCGCAAAGCCCAAGGTTCCGAGGATAAGTACCGCGTGCTTTCTCATTTTGTTCTCCAAAGGAAGCTAGGATGGCGTTGTTCTAATTTCAGATGCTCATGGGCGGAAGCACTTCCCTACCCTGCTCCGGCATTGAGTTCGTAAACTGAAGTTGGAAGACTGCGAGCCGACCCATGGAAGTAGCCGACACTGCAAAGGAGCCATATAAGAGAGCGGAGGAAGAACTGCAATTCTTCTTGCAGCATGGCCATTGGCCAGAAGAACAACCCTCCAGGCGCCGGAGTCGCACCAGTTAGGTTCCGCGCGGAGTGCGGGGCCTACGTTGTTGCAGAGTTCGCCTACTCTCTTTTCAGAAAAGTTCCGCAAATCATAGAAGTGAGGCGGGGTCTCGGAGCAGGCGCGCCTTCATGGCCACCTAAAGGCGCGACCTCCGGCCTCGTCAGTGGTTTTCATCCTTTCAATTTTTGTCGGTTCCGGAGGTTTTTTGTCTATAGCGGGCTTGAGCTCCCGAGGATTGACCTGTTGTTCCAACTGGGTCATGAGAGTTCGAAGATTCTCGTCGCTGGCATCCAAGACCTTACGCATTTCCGTGCTCGCCCGCATTGCTTCCTCGTACGCAGCCCGAGCCTTGGTAAGAAGCGGAAGGTGTTCGATGAACGCAGTTGCGTTTGCCGTGAACTCCTTCACCGCTTCTGTGTACGTGTTCATTGTTGGTGAGGTCATTGGCTGATCAGAACCTTCCGCAACGACCTTCTCGGAAGAAACTGGGGAATTCCTCTTCTGGAGGTCGTCGTTGATTGAGAGCGACGGAGTCAGAGCCTCCTCGAGTAGCCGCGTCGCATCAGACGCAGACTGCGATTGCGCGCCCTCACCATCATCCGGCTTCTTCCACATTCCCTACACTCCTCAAAACAGCCTTAGGCAGGGGGATTCTACAGGGAAAGATAAGGCTCACCTATAGCCCAAGAGTGCCATTCCCCGGGGCACGACTCGGCCAATGAACGTCTCTGACGCCTGGCCATGACAAGGTTTTGAGACAACATTTCTCCTAGGTTTTCCTCTTCGCGTGGAGCGCTGACGGGCAGAACAGGTCAAAAGCTAGCAATGGTTGAAGAGTCGCGTCAGTTGGCTACGCTACGTATGAAGTTTTTTAGGAGGGCTTTGAGGATCTCTGCTTTTTCGCCTGCCCCTTAGTCCGAATGACGTTAGTGTTGCCTAAAACAACCAACATGCTCGGAGAAAAATATCGGGGCACCGCTTGGCAAGCCGAGGGATCACAGGTCGTTGTCTGAAACCAAAATCCCCCATTGCTTTAAGAGCCATTCAGGGATGTAGCAGCGGTTACGGTTCTCCCTGCACCAAGCCTGAAGCTCAGGAGAGTCAGCATAATTCTGTTCCTTAAGCCCGAGTTGCTTTGCAAATGTCTCGAATTCGCCAGGGACCTTGGGCGGAGGCGCAGGGAGATTCCCACTGCTCCATCGGGGGTTGCCGGGGCGACGCGCCATTAGGGAGAGCATCATACTTGCTTCGTACCGCTGTTGTCATGCCCTCAATTAGCGGTGTCGGAAGATTGTCGCCAGTTACGAGATAACGAGCTTACGCGCCGACTGCAGGCCACTGGGGAGGAGCGTTTGCAACAGAATCCTCTGAATCGGCACCGAAAGCTGCTGCGCATCTCGGTCAAAAATCTCAAGCACCGTGCAACCGGCGCCCGCAGTGATTTGAAGCCGAATCGGGCAATTCCATTCGCATCGAGCATTGCGCATCAGGATACGGATCTGTTCAGACGTGAAACTCACAGGTGGGCAGAATCACCCACAAGGCTCTTCACTCACAACTGTCAAGAATGACAGCACAAACTTCGACGCGGAGGGCTTCTAGTGACTCGTTGAGTTTGCTACATGGAACTTACGCCTTCAACTATGCCGCAGTCACCAGACGGTGGTCCTCCAAATGTGCGAGAAAGTTCCCTAGAACATGATCGCGTACGTCTAACGCTTTATCGAGTTGCTGCGACTTTTCTTCTTCGTTGATGAGCCGCTTATCAAGTATCTCCACGATTGCGTCTGTCGCGGCATTCAGTCGTTGTTCGAGAATTTCGCATTCCCAGCAAAGTGTCTTGCGATGTGCTCTTTCGGTAACGTATGGCGGCATGGGTAAAATCGTAAACGGACCCGACCGGATATTGACCTGTAAGGCGTGACAGCCAACTTTTGTTTTTGCACGTGAAATTGCTCCTCATGGCCCCACAAACCAGAGCGTCTGAATCTGACCTGCTAGCAGTTGTTGATCCTTCATTCCGCTGGTAGGGAAAACGGGTCGATGACTCTTATACCGAGGCAGCACCATCGACCACGCTCTCGTCGATTCGTTTTGCTCGATACGGGTGGCTTTGGTAGTATCGCGCCGTGATCAAACTTGTATGTATCGCTATGCTCGGGTTGGCTTTGCCGACTGCAGCCCAAAATGAGCTGCCGAAGAGCGTTCCTGCAGCCGATGCGGCCGATCACATCATTCATCGAGTCGAACCTACAACCCCAGCATTAGCCAAGGCGGCCAGGATCGGGGGCAAGGTGAAATTGCGCATCGTCATTTCCTCCAGTGGCGATGTTTCTACGGTGACAGTACTCAGCGGGCATCCACTGCTCATTCAAGCAGCAATCGACGCGGTGGAACAGTGGAAATACAAACCATTTAGTGGGAACGGCAATTCAGTCGAAGTCACGACTGATGTCGAATTGGAATTCGCTGGCGGTATGTCGGAAAAGGAAAGCGACGTCCGGAACAAATTCTTTTCTGTTGAACAAGATTGCAGGCAACTCATCAATGATGCACGGTACGCTGATGGCGAACGAAAGTGCAAAGAGGCAGTTGCGCTTTCGAATAAACTGCCGAGCGAGGTCGTTCTCGAACGCAGTGATGCAAAGTCATTGCTGGCCAATGCCATCTTTCTGCAAGGTCGCTTCTCCGAGGCCATCCTCTTCTACGAGCAAGCACTGAAGCTCGACAAGGGTTATCTAAGACCGGACGATGCGGACCTCGCCACTGACTATGCAAATTTGGCTCGGGCCTATGCGATGGATGGCGAACTTCCCAAAGCCGATGACCTGTATGCCAAATCAATGATGACGTACAGCGCCGCAATTCAGAGCTTGCCTTCTATGTACGAGAAGTACTCCCGGCGGCTGCAGCGAACGCTTTACGAATATGCTCAGCTTAAGGACGGTGAAAAACAGACGGATGCTGCTTCTGACCTGCGGAAGCAGGCGAGCGAGATAACCCCGTTTGCTGATCCGAATGCCACAGTTCCCGCTTTTCCTGCTCCAACAAGAGTGCTGGTCGGTGCGGGATCCATGGCTAACAAATCCCACACTGAGATGAAGTGCACAACTCCTGGTTGTACTCAGGGCACGTTTGCCGTACACGGAAATGGGTTCGAGCCGCAAGACTCAATCGCCCAATTAGGTTTCACCCCGGATTCTCGTCTACTCCTTGCAGCTAGGCGACACGGCAAACTCGATGTCATGGACACTTCCTCTTGGGCGACTGTCCAGTCAATCGACACCGGTCAAAACGATATCACTGCGCTGACAATCAGTCCTGATGGAACGCTCGCCGCAACAGGTTCACACGGTAACACCGTGAAGGTTTGGGATATTAGGAGTGCAAAATTGGTAGCGGAATTCCTGGCCGATTCCACGAACCTTAACGAGTACCTGGAATATCTTGCATTCAGTCCAGATGCGACCCTTCTTGCTACTGGCGGGAATTTCACAAAGGGCCTTGTTCTTGACCTGCGCACGCACCACAGCGTCGCAGCGCTTGGCGGCACTAAGGAGGTCTTGTTCTCATCTGATGGGCGTAGGCTCATAGGCGCCGTTGGCCAGAAGGTCCTGGTTTGGGACACGCAGTCATGGAGCGTGGTGAAAGCGATCGAAGACCCCGAGAAAAATGTGACCAAGCTCGTCATGGATGAGCCGAACAACAGAATCGCAATTACTGGCTGGAAGAAGGGTATTCGTATCTTGAGAGCCGACACGGGAGAGGTGGTGAAGTCCATTCCTGATGCCGTGAGTGACACACTGACATTCACACCGGGTTGGGACAACGTCATTACCGGCAGGGGAACCCTCGGCGTCTGGTCGATGCAGTCAGCGAAGTTGATCTGTGAAACTCCAGAGATGGAAGTGTCGGAAGCTATTCTTAGCCCAGATGGCAAAGTGCTAGTCGCTGCCGTGGGGAATGGAATAGACATGTGGGCGACCGTGACGCTCAAACGTTGTATAGCGGCGAATTAACGGAACGCGGCAGGAGACTTCCAACGGGAGTTAACGCGCCCGCATCGGACATTTCACCTTTGATGTGCGGACCGCGTGGGAAAGCGTGCGGTGACCTTAGCCGAATGGCTTCTTCTCCCTGCCGAATTGCCTGTTCTCCCTGATGGAGGAAGTCGGATATCTCATGTCAACATTCAGTTGCGTATTTCTCGGGGGAGGGTACGCAAGCTGCCAACCGGGGCATTGGTCTGGCAGCTTTTTCTAGAATCAACAAACTTAGGTGATTCATGGGTAAAGAACCATCTGTGTCCTCTCATCAACGGGCGATACGCCTGAACCTGACAGCCCCCTGGATGCGAAAGACGAGCTAAGCACCGAGGATTTCACGGACCGCCGCAATCAATTTCTCAGGTTCTGGATCGATAGATCGGTTGGCATGCGGTATTGCTCCTTCGTGTGGTCTTAGAAGAGCTAGTATTGGGGTTTTGCAGCGCTGTCTGAGGTGCAAAATGATTCCCGCCTTGTCCTTCGCTGGAACTGTGTGGCCAAGGATTACAAGATCGAAGTTCAGGTTTGGAGCTTCAGAGGCTTCAAGTGCTGCAAGAAATCCCTCCGCAGAAACAACATCGTAGCCCATCTGCTGAAGCATCAGCTGCCGTGTCCAGAGCAGGAGAGCAGGGACGGATCGTAGGAAATAGAAAGTATGCGTTTCGCCATAACCACCAAAGCCTCAAGGAGCGAGTTCAAGTTCGCAGATGTCGACGTGGGCTCACGCCACCAGAGAATACGTTGCAAGTCACTGAACTGCGTAGCGCCACAAGCTTTTTGCAGTTTCCTTCTCGCCTTTTCGAGCCTCACAAAAGCGATCGGGCGGTTTATCACCAGCGGTCACTTGGATGGATGATCGGAGGTCATGACGATGCTTCCACGAAATGACTTAACGAGGCCTTGAAACGCAGGCAAGGATTGGTTGAAGGCTGCCTCAGTCTTTGCGGTAAGAACAATGGTTAGCACCCGTTCAGAAGTGTCTTGGATGTAGGCAACCTGCTCTATTGCATTATGCTCTTCTTCTCCGCTTTTGAACGTGTAGAGCAGAACCTCGATCTTCGCGGTTGGCAGATGGATAGCTTGTTCTTGACGCACATCTCCCTTCTGGAATCGCGTCTTGAAGCCGGAGATGTCTGACTGAACGTAGTCGCTCAGCGTCTTGTTGTCTTGATCCGGTCCAATCGGCGCTCCACTGATGTAGATCATGGTAAGTGATGTCTTTGCATCAGAACCCTTGGGAATAAAACATGCGAAACCTGGCCCTTCAGTTTGCTCCCAATCCTTCGGCGTATCGAACGCCAAGAGGCCAGCTTTTGTCAAAAGCATCTCGTGCATGTCCTTGTCATCACTGGATTCAGGCTCAGTGGGCTTAGGCTGTGGCGGCCGCTTCGGCTTCTGAGAACCATCCAATCCTACCGCCGCGAATAAGAGGCTGAATGTAAGTAATGCCTTGCGAGAGCTCATTTTTGGGATTATCTGCGTTCAGAGTACGTCCGTGAAGACTATTTTTAGCAGCGACGGTCAAGAATGCGGGCCCGAGTGCTCTCCCGGTGAGCCATATCGGTTTCCCGTGCAGCATCCGAGTCGGACCCATGCTTCATGCGGACGGTTCGCACTAGACAGGCCGAGGATCACGCGAGAGACTTTGGGCGTTATTCGGACAAACCGGATGCTTCGATGGCTCTCGCGTGCCAAGACAAGAGTCTTCGAGTTCTGACGGTTGATGATACCGCTGGCCCCTGATCCAAAGGCAGAGTCAGATTGAACCGGAGAACCCACGTGGTTAATCGGCCGTTGCGAATGCGCGCGGATCAAAGACAGTCTGGATCGAACTTATCCTCCCATTCGTGACCTGATACCATGAGCAGAAGAAGGTAGTCACCTTTGGCGTGACGAAGTCGTAGAGTAAACAAACATCGTTGCCATCCACAAAGATTTTTTTAATATCGTAGTTTCCGTACTGTCGCTCCATCATTTTGAGAAACTCATCCGGGCTGCGAAAAGTCTCTCCTGCTGGCCCCTTCACCCGCACGCTGTCGCCCAAGTAATTTCGAGCTGCAGCATGGTTTCGGTCGTCCATCGCCTTGATATAGGACAGCACAATTGTTTTTGCACCTTCGGTCACTCAACCCTCCTGCGTTCTGAATTCCTGGTTCAAATCCCTGGCCATACATCCTCATTTCCACACCTCAATATGCAACCAGCATTCATCTAATCGCTAGCACGCGATACAACGGTCTCCGTTGCCCTTCGCGTCGTTGCTCTTTGGCGTCGTGCTCATCTCCCAGCTTTCACGACCTCTACTCAACCGAAGCGAGCCACTGGCTACCGATCCTCCGGCGGCCGTAATGCTCGGCTTATAGCCGTTGCAGAAAAGATCGGAGTTCCCCGCAAAAAGCTTCCGGGCTGTCCTGATGCACGATGTGTCCGCCTTCCAGTTCTACGAAAATCGAGTTGGGACGCCGATGCGCCATCTCCTTGAGCTGTTCTCGCGTGGTCACACGGCTTTCCCGGCCGCGAACGACCAAAGCCGGACATTTCACCCTGAGCCAGTCATTCCAATAGTTTCCTTGCATGGCATTCTCAGATCGGATCATGTCTTCGGGATCGAAGGCGAGGGTCCACCCTCCGGGCACGGCACGGAAGGAGTTTTCCAGGTACGGCTGGAAACGCGGCCCGACGCGCTGCGCGAGAGCTTCGCGAGTGGGAAAAATGCCGGACCATGCACGGACAAAGCCAATATCTGTGCCGCATTCAAGGCCGATATCCTCAATGACGATGGCGGCAACGTGCTCGGGGTGACGCGCGGCGAACTGCACTGCGTTGATGCCGCCGAGCGAATTACCGAGAAGAACAGCCGGACTGCTGACGCCGAGCTCGCCAAAGAAAGCCTCGAGATCGCCAAGATAGTCTTCTCGCGTGTATGTGACAGCATGGCTAGAGTGTCCATGACCTCGCTGATCAAGAGCGACTACGCGCCAATCGGGGGCCAAGTCAGAAGCCAGTCGAACGAAAGTGAGGCCTTCCATCCAGTGAGCGTGGAGGGCAATCAGCAGCCGGCCACCGCCACCTGAATCGAGCCACGACAAGCGCAGACCATTGTGCGCGAAGTCGTATCGGTGCATGGTAAGCATCATTTCTCCGCGTCTATGTGCCATCCTGGATTGACTCATCGACCGGAACAGATGAGGAAAATCTCGGTCCCACGACCGGAGCTAACGGAGCGCTTGCTGCCAGTTTCTGTCTCAAACCTCACTGAAACTCGCAAACTGTCTGAGAACGCGAAACGCGAAGCCACTGCGGAAAGAAAAGCGGCCCCAACGTCATGCGTGCATGAAGGGTTCCCACGCGTGCCCAATTCATAACCCGCTCTTTCTCCTTCTGCTCGGATTCATCAGTCCTTTCACAACGCTGACGATAGAGCAGGAGTGGATCAGCCACAAGCTCCATTTTGCGATATTGTGTACATACCACTTACAAGGACCATCGCAACACTGACGTATTCGAACTCGTTCTTCTATAGCGCGGCACCGAGTGGTTGGAAAGAAGACAGGTGCGACAGAAGCAAGTCTCACCGTGGCGTTGTGAACGCGCAGAGGCCGTGCAACGTGAGGTGATCCTGCTAAGAACCTGGCGAGTTTAGAGGAGCAACAACGTGGGGTCAAACAGTCGACGGGGTTATACATAGAGGGAAAAATTCGGCTACGCCCCCGGGGGGAGGACTAGCTGGGGTGCGAAGTGTGGCGAAGAAAAAGCGCACACTTGCGCTTTGCCTGTTCTCAACAGTTAACTTCTGGTTGCCCCGTGATCCGGGAGCAGAATCTCGCATGCCGATTTACGTTATGGATAGATCTCATTCCGACCCGTCAAATCAGCTACCTACCGGTGTCGTCGACCCGTGTCTGGGACCTGGATCATTGCAGGGAAATCTTCCGGCCCGAACACTTGACGAACTTCGGTCTCGCCTTCCCATCCAGGCCAGTGTTTCTTATGGAGTTCCATGAAGCGCACTGCCGCCTCTACGGCTTCTTCCTTGGATTTGAACTCAAACTGAGCGAACCCGCCGACAACCTCCTTGGCCTCGGCAAAAGGCCCGTCGATCACGTGTATTTGTCCTTGGGAGAGCCGGACGCGCTTGCCCATCGCAGTCGGAGCCAGCCCGCCGCTTGAGAGCATCGTACCGGCCTTGACTGCCTCAGAACTGAGCTTCGCTATCGCGTCTAGGAGCTCGTGGGGCGGTGCACCTGGGTTTTCCTCCGACTTAACCAGCATCATGAATCGCATCGTTATATCTCTCCCTGTTTCTGGACGGGTCGCGCCAGCTTATTTTGCCTTCGGCATCGGAGCGTCG